>ODAK010007127.1_pt1 | contig 11225 bp, 7 predicted proteins | sample 1539591 | NCBI WGS metagenome assembly ODAK01 (sample SAMEA3539303, study PRJEB22396) | soil metagenome | biome: tundra; feature: field; material: soil | place: USA | collected 2010-05 | depth 0.15 m | reverse complement strand
GCGTGATTGCAGGCGGCTCTGTGTTTGGAGTCGTTGTCGGCTACCTTTACTGGCGGTGCGGATTGGAATCAGCCATGATCTGCCACGCCGTGTCCCACCTCCTTGCTTATTGCGCCTACAAGAGTACCTAAGTTGAGAGCAAGCAGGTTACGGTATTAATCCCACAATGCGATACCCCCACATCGCGAGACTCATTCCGCCTTCACCACAATCAGCTCAAAGCTTCCCGGCACCATGGCCGGTCTCTGTCCCGGAGCAGGTGGTGTCGCTTCGCGCTGGGCGGTCACCAGAAAAGCAGTGTTGCTCGCGTAATCCATGGCCATAGTGCGCGCACCCTTGGCGGTAGCCAAATTCTGCGTCACCGTGTACTTGTCGGGACTGTCTTCGTGAATGATGGTTAGCACGCCATCACCGCCGCAGGACATGAATGCCTCCTGGGTATTGAAATTGAATCGGCCTGCATCAACCCCAGCCCCGATCGGCACGGTAGTAATGACTTTACCGGTGTCGGAGTCCACGACCGCCATCATCTTGTTGTCGCATCCGGCGAAGAGACGATGGTGGGTTGCGTCGAGAGCCAACGCGCTGGGCTCCTGGCACGGAGTCAGCGACCAGTGATTCAACACGGACAGCTTGGTGGCATCGATCGCGGCGATCTCGCTCTTGTCTTCAATATTGGCGTACACCTTGCCCTTGCCGTCGCTGACCGCAAACTCGGGCTTGCCACCAAGTGGAACGGTGCCCACAACCTTGCCACTGGCAGCGTCTACCACGGTCGAATCTTTGCTGCGGGCGTTGAAGGTGAAGACGTGCTTGGTGAACGGATCGTAGAGTATGGCGTCCGGACGCTCGCCCACCTTTACGCTGTCCAGTTTCTTGAGCGTCTTCAGGTCGAAGATGGTGACAGTGTTGTCTCCGCCATTGCTGACAAAGCCGCGGCCCAGCTCCGGCGCAAGGGCCACGCCGTGAATGCCGGACAGGTCAGGAATGTCGCCGCTTACTTTCAGGGTATTCGCGTCGACCACCATCACGTGACTTCCCCGCGTGATGAACAGGCGCTGGCCATCCTTGTCGTAATAGAGATAGTCCCAACCGCCTTCTTCCCCGAGCTTGACGTGATTGACTACTTTGTATTGTTTCTGTGCGTACGCGGGAATGGCGGCGAGAAGGGTAGCTGCGAAGAACAATGCGAAAATCCGTTTCATGACTTCTCCTCTTTCAATTGGGTTGCAGGGCTGGTTTCGTGACTCAAGTAAAAGTGAACAGCTGGAGTAATGATCAGCGAGAGCACCATGGAAATGGTAATGCCTCCGATTACCGCGATGGCCAGCGGTTGCAGCATCTGGGAACCGGCGCCCAGCGCCAGCGCCAAAGGTAACATGCCGGCGACCGCGGCCATGGCCGTCATCACGATGGGACGCAAACGGCGGCGGCCAGCTTGGATCATGGCGTCCTCCGCTGAGTGTCCTGCGGCGCGGAAGCTTTGGTCGGCGTCGAGCAGCAGAATGCCATTCTTGGCTACAATGCCGATCACCATGATCAATCCCATGAACGATGCGATGTTGAAGGTGATGCCGGTTATCAGCAGCGCCAGAAATACCCCTGAGGTGGACAGCAACGCCGACGCCAGAATTGCCAGCGGTGCTGCCAGAGTGCGAAATTCGAAAAGCAACACGAGAAACACGAGCAGGATGGCAAGCACCAGCACCAGCATCAGGTCGTGGAACGATTGCTGCTGCTCCGCGTACGTTCCCCCGTAAATCACGCGGATGGACGACGGCACATGCAGGCCGTCCACCACCTTCTGCACGGCTGCGACACCGCTGCCCAGATCGCGTCCTTCCAGGCGCGCGGTCACGGCAACATCGCGTTGCAGGTTCTCGCGGCGAATTTCCGTTTGTCCCGGCAGTTGGGTGATGTTGGCTAGTGTGCCTAACGTCGCAGTGCGTCCAGTAGCGCTGTTCAGCAGCGTGTTGCTCATCGCTGCCAACGAGCTGCGGCTGGCTTCGGGATAGCGCACGCGAATGGTGTAGGCGATGTCCTGCGTGATGACCGGCGTGGCCGCGGGCTCGCCCCCGAGAATGGCGGAGGCATCAGTCGCCACTTCCTCCGGGGTGAACCCGGCGCGCGCGGCTACCGTCGGATCAACCTGGAAAACGGTCGCCGGCCCGCTGATGGTGTTTTCAATTCCGTTTCGAAGGTCCACCACGCCCTTCACTTTTTCGATGGCATCGCCGATCCGCGGCGCCCACCGACCCAAGAGCGCGGCGTCGGGCGAGAACAGCTTGATTTGGATCGGCTCAGGTGCATTCGACAGATCGCCAATCATGTCCTGCAATACCTGCACGAACTCGACCGCAACGGCGGGCTCTTTATTGTTGATCTCGGCCCGCAGCTCTTCGGTGATCTCGTCCACGCTGCGGCTGCGCTTGTTTTTCAGCTTCACCGCAAAATCGCCCCGATTCGCTTCGGTAACCGTGGCAAGACCGAGTTCCAGACCGGTGCGCCGCGAGAAGCTCTCGATCTCGGGAACCTGTCGAAGCATGCGCTCGATGTGGCCAAGCATGCGGTCGCTCTCCTCGAGCGATGTGCCTGCGGGAGTGAGATAGTCGAGCACGAATCCGCCTTCATCCATTGCCGGCAACAGGTCTGACCCGAGTGCCTTGTAGCAGAAGAATGACGCGACAATCAATACTACGGAGAAGAGTGCGATCCACTTGGGGCGTTCCAGCGCAAAGCGCAGCCAGCGTTCGTAGAATTCGATCACCCGGCGGAACCGTCCGCTCAAAGCGGCATCCTCGGCCGCGAGCAACTTGTGTTTGTCGCTTAGGTCGCTGCGCGGTTCAGCATTGTTGTTCTTGCTGTGAATGAAGTACTGGCTCAAGGTAGGAGTCAAAGAGAGAGCAAGACCCAGCGACGTAAGCAGCGAGACTCCCACGGTTACAGCGAGGGCGCGAAAGAACACGCCGGTAACACCGGTGATCGCGATCAATGGAAGGAACACGACAATCGGCGTGATGGTGGAACCCACCAGCGGCGTGCTGACCTCGCTTAGCGCGCTATGGACCGCTTCAACCCGGCCCTGCCCGGCGGCGCGATGCAGGGCAACGTTTTCGACGACCACGATGGCATCGTCAATTACCAGGCCCACCGCCGCCGCCAGCCCGCCCAGTGTCATCAGGTTGAAACTCTGGTTCAGGGCCTTCAGCGCGATGAAAGTGACCAGCACGGTGACCGGAATGACCAGCCCCGCGACCACCGAGGCCCCCCAGTCGCGCAAGAACAGCACCATGATGATCGAGGCCAGTACCAGGCCGATCAGGATGGCGTCGCGAACACTCCTGATGGATTCGGTCACGATCTGCGACTGATCGTAAAACGGTTGGACCCGGATTCCCGGCGGCAGCGACTGCCGAATGCGGTCGACCTCGGCGTGAACTTCGTCGGCGACGGCGACCGTATTGCTGTCGGGCTGCCGGTTGATATTAAGCAGCACCGCCGGCTTTCCATTGGCGGTTACGATGGTGTACACGGGCTTCACCCCGGGCGCAACTGCGGCCACATCGCCTACGCGGACGGGAATTCCAGCTGGCGTGGCCTTGATCACGATTTGCGAAAGTTGCGCCGGATCTTTCACCTGCCCATCCACCAGCGCGAGATAAAGCTGATGGTTCTGTTGTATCAGGCCGGGCGAGTCGATGAGGTTGGTCCGCCGCACCGCGTCGAGTATGTCGGTAACCGTCACACTGGTCGCCAGCAACTTGGCGGGATCGGGAGTGATCGTAAACTCCGGTTCCTGTCCGCCTTGTACCAGCACCGTGGCCACGCCGTCGAGGCGATTGAGGCGCGGCTTCAGATCATAGGTTGCCATCGTCCAGAGCTGCGTTTGCGGAACGGTGTCGGACGTGAGGCTGTATCCCAGGATAGGAAAACTGGCAAAGTTCAGGCGATGAGTTTGAATCTCCGCGGTCGCTGGCAACTGGGCGCGAATGCGGGAGAGCTCCGCGTCCACCAGTTGAAGCGTCGTAACCATGTCCACGTGCCAGTCGAAGAAGAGATCGACTTCAGCGGAGCCGCGACTCGTAATAGAGCGGACGTCTTTTAATCCTGGAACGCTGTTCACCGACTCTTCAATCGGACGCGTGATGGTCACCATCATCTGGTCGATCGGCATCACCCCGTTGTCCACGCCGATGAGGACCCGCGGAAAATCGGTGGTTGGAAAAACCGAGATTGGAATGGTGAAGGCAAGATAAGCTCCCGCCATTACTAGAACGAGGATGAGAAAGATCAGCGACTTCGCGAAGCGCGTGAACCAATAGCGCTCGTCGGGCGGACCGGATGTGCGCAGACGCTGAAACCACGATTTCAGATTCGAGCTCACCTCAGTCCTTTCCTGCATCTTTTTGGGAGGACTCGGACTTACCGGTTTTTGCCGGCGGCTCAGACTCGGCGACCTTCACCTTGGTGTTGTCGGGCAGGCCGTAAGCGCCACTCACAATCACGGTCTCACCACCGCTCAGGCCGTTGGTGATCTGCACGCGATCGCCCTGGCGAACGCCCGTCTCCACCGAGACTTGATGAGAACGGTCGCCCTTGACGATCATGACCGTGGTTTGGCCTTCCGGAGTCTTCAGCAGTGCGGATGCCGGAACCACGACGGCATCGTTAAGAGTTTGCGCAACCATTTGGACGTTGACGGTCGTGCCCGGGCGCAGCCGTCCGTCGGCATTTGCAGCCTCGATCCACACTTCGACGGTGGTGCTGTTGGGGTCGAGCGCAGGACTGACCAATGTGACCTTACCCTTTACGCCAACCTCTCCCGGCGCAGCAATCGTCGCAGCGTCCCCCGACTTCAGCCCGGTGGCATCGCTCTGCGGAAGGTGTGCGCGCGCGATCACGGATGAAGTGTCCATGATGGTCAGTAGCGGTGTGCCCGGAGGAGGCGTCTCGCCGGGATAGCTGGGACGATCGGTGACGACGCCATCGATTGGGCTGCGAATCTCCGTGTAAGCAAGCTGCGCGGCGGCGCCTTGGTATTTCCCTTTGGCCGACGTAAGCTGTCCCCGCACCGCCTTCATCTGCTGCTGCTTGCCCGCCGATTGCAGGGCCGACAGATGCTTTTCGGCTATTTCGTATTGCGCCTTGGCCTGGATCAGCGCGACCGCCGATTCGTCGACCTGCTTGCGTGGGAGTGCGCCCTGCTGAAACAGAACGCGGCGGCTGTCATAAACTTTCTGCTGCGCATCGTACGATTCTTTCGCTGTCTTTAGGTCAAGTTCAGCCTTCTGCCATTCTTCGGGCAAAGCGGACGAAGTCGCAAGTCCGTAAGTCGCCTGCGCCTGTTCGTAGCTGCCTTTGTTTTCGACCTCGACGGCGGCAAGATCGCGGTTCTCCAGCACGGCGACGACTTGACCGCGCGTGACGCGACTGCCGCGATTAACGTAAAAGGTTTTAACCGGCGCGACCACTTTGGGAGTGATGGCCGCCTGGTCGCGTGGAAACAGTACAGCTTCGGCGTTGATGACCTGCTGGATTGCGCCGCGCTGTGCGACGGCGGTCTGCACCGTGACCACCGGTTCCGCCTCCTCCGGCTTCTTCGAGCAGGACACCAGCGTTGCTGACATAAGGACGAGGGGCAGCAGGGACACCAGCGCGTTGCGAGTACGTTGTGTTTGCATAGTTAGAACGCCCCTGTCAGCGTCTGCAGGTTGGCGATGGCCACGTGGTAGCGGGCCTCGCCATCGCGATAATTATTGCGCGCCTGCGTCAGGGTGTTCTGCGCGTCCACTACTTCCAGTGCGATGGCCTCGCCCGCCTGGTAACGCAGATTGGTTAGCCGCAGGCTGTCGGCCGCCAGCTCGGCGGAGTTGCGCAATGTGTCCAGTTGCGCGCGCGCGGTTTCGGCTTCGGCGTAGAACGACTGCAAATCGGCGATCGCCTGACGCTGCGCCGCGCTCAGCTCGACTTGTGCCTGGTGGCGCTGTAGTTCGGCTTGTTTCACTCTGCTCTCAATCGCGCCCCAGTGCCATACCGGAATGTTGAGGGTGGCAGCGGCCGAGTAACCGAGGTTGCGGATACCGTCTGTGCTGGCGGCAAAATGGTTCGCGTCAATGCCGTAGAAGTAATCGAGCACCAGAGTGGGCAGATGTCCCGCGCGCGCGACCATGACTTCGTGGTTGGCGGCTTCGAGTGCAGAGAAGGCGGCGCTCAGCTCGGGATTGTTCTTTTGCGCCATCTGTTGCACCTCGGCAATCGGGGGCAACACTGGCGCAGCCGCGAGATCGTCCACCAGCGAGAAGTCCTGAAAGAAATTCGGGAACAGCAACACTGCCAGATTCAGCCGCGCATTCTGTTCGCTGAGCTTCGCATCCTGAAAGGCGCGCTGCTGATCGTTGGCCTGGATCTGCGCCTTGATGACGTCGGAGTGCGCGACTTCTCCGCCCTGCTCCAGTTTGCGGCTGTTGTCCAGGAAGCGCTGGGCTTCGTCGGCGGCCGCCTGCGTGCTCTGCGTCTTGCCCTGCGTAACCAGCACTCCGTAGAATGCCCGCACCACGGTGACGATCAAGCCGCGGGCGGCGATTTCGGCTTTGGCGCGGGCCAGGGCTTGCGCCGCGGCGGTACGCCGGTAGTCTGCGAATTGTCCCAGGCCAACCACTTGCTGCACCGCGCCCCGGCTGATGTACTCATGCACACCGTTGTTGGCGATGAACCGCGTCGCGGGTGTGCCGTTACCCTCGGTGTAAAGGAAACCGTTGTCATAGTCCACGCCCGGCAGCAGCGCCGCTCGCGCCTGCACGCGATCTTCGCGAGCCATTCCCAGTTGAGTGAGTGCCGCCTGAAATTGCGGACTGTTGGCCTTGGCCCGCGCCAGGGCATCGGCAAGCGTCAGGGAAACCGTGGCGACCGGCGCTGGTGCATTGATCGTGCTTGGCGACGCGGTCTGAGCAGGTGGAAGGGCTTGCGCACGCGATGCGACCGCGGCAAGCAATAGGCACGCGATGAGCGCGACAATCTTCTGGCGCATGTACACGGCTCCCTCACAGCGGACTCAACTTAAGATGCCGGAACGTACCTTAACGCAAGCTGAACGCGGGGCAGCGGCCCCTTAAGGCTCCCTTCAGCTTCCGTGTCCTAGCGTTGGCATAGGATAGAAGCACCATGCGGGTATTGATTATCGAAGACGAGGCGCGGCTGGCGGAAAATGTCGCTCGCAGTCTGCGCGAGAGTGCCGGCTATGCTGTCGATGTTGCGCTCGACGGCGAAGAAGGCGCATTCATGGCTGAATCAAACCCCTACGACCTGGTGATTCTCGACTTGATGCTGCCGAAACTCGATGGACTGTCGGTGCTGCAACGCGTGAGAAGCGGGGGCTCGGCTGTCCCGGTGCTGGTGCTGACGGCGCGCGACGAAAAGGAGTCGATCGTGGCGCTGTTGAACGCCGGGGCCGACGATTATGTTGCCAAACCATTCGATCTCGGAGAGCTGCTGGCACGCGCAAAAGCCCTGATCCGCCGCGGCAAGGGCCAGAGCGCTGCGCTGCTGAAGGTCGGCGATCTGGAGATCAACACGGCTGATCTCAGCGTGCGCCGCAAGGGAAAACTCGTCACCCTGACCGCGATGGAATACCGCGTTCTTGAATATCTGGCGCACCGGCCGGGCGCGGTCATCTCGAAGACTGAGTTGCTGGAGCATCTTTACGATTTCAACTGGGAACGATTCAGTAACGTGATCGAAGTTTACGTTTCCGGCTTGCGTCGTAAACTCGAGGACAGCGGGGACACCAAACTGATTCACACCCTGCGCGGCCAGGGATACATGCTTCGCGAGTAATATGCGACAGACCTCCATTCAGCGCCGGTTGATCGTTGCGGTAGTGATCTCGCAGTTGCTGCTGGCCGTCGGCATCGTTTCGGTGGCGGTATTTTTCACCCAGCGCCAGTTGCGCAATGCGTTCGACGCCGGCTTGCAGGGGAGGGCCATAAGCATCGCCGCCCTGGTGCGTTACTCCGAAGATCCGCATCCCACCTTGATCTTCGAAGATGACGTGGTTCCACCCCCGCTGGAGAAGCAACATCCTGATCTCTACCAGGTGATCACCGCCGACGGACACGTGCTCGCCCGGTCCCCGAATTGGCCGCCGGATTTGCCAGCCAACCCGAAGAAGGACCGGCAGCACGCGAACTTTACCGTGGATGGCATCCGTTATCGTGCGGTACGGCTGGAGAACGTTCCGGTCCTCGACCGCGAGAGCGATGCGCCTTCGACCGATGTGCTGACTGTGACCTATGCGGCGCCTACCGACCAGATGACCCGCGCGGTGGCACGTGCCGGCATCTACATCGCGGCCGGCAGCGGCCTGCTGTTGCTGGTCACAGTGGCCCTTGCTGTGTTGGGCTTGCGGCGGGGATTGCGCCCACTGTCTGAACTGGCCGCCAGCGCGGCTTTGGTGAACGCCGCAAACTGGAAGCTGAATCCCAGCGAAGCGGCCCTGAACACGACAGAACTGGCGCCCCTCACCCAGGCCATGACCGCCATGCTCGACGGACTGCATCGTGCCTTTACCCAGCAGCGCGAATTTCTGGCCAATGCCGCGCACGAGTTGAAGACGCCGGTCGCGGTCCTGAAGTCGACACTGCAGTCGTTACTGCAACAGCCGCGCGCGGCAGAAGCGTATCGCGCCGGCCTGGAGCAGGCGCTCGACGATATGGCGCGCCTGGAACAGTTGATGCACTCGATGCTGCGCCTGGCGCGCGCTGAACAGTGGGCAGCAGGCAGTGCACGCCGCAACCTGGAAGCGGTGGAAGTGGCCGCTACCTGCGAGAGTGCGCTGGAGCGGCTTGCGCCCCTGGCACGCGAGCGCGGCGTCACCATCCATTTCGTCAGTAACGGCCCCATGCCCATGCGCGCCGATCCCGACGATCTCGAGCTGGTTTGGTCCAACCTGCTGGAGAACGCCATCCGCTTCAGTCCCGCCGGCGGAAACGTGCAGCTTCGCGCGCGTCGCAATGGCTCGCGGGGTTATGTCGAGGTGGAAGATAACGGTCCCGGAATTCCGCAGGCGGAGTTGGCCCACCTTTTCGAACGCTTTCATCGCGGCGATCGTTCGCGTGCGCGCGACACCGGCGGATACGGCCTGGGTCTGGCCATCTCCAAAGCGCTGATCGAAGCCTATGGAGGGACCATTACTCCCGAAAGCCGGCCCGGGCAAGGCACGCGCATGGTGGTGGAGTTGCCGCTGGAAAATTCCGCCGTTCGCTCTTAGCTCTTCGCTTTTAGCTTTCAGCTTTTAGAAAATCCGCGTCCATCCGTGAAAATCCGCGGTTGCCTTCGCTTTATCTGTTCTCCTTCAACCGCAATCGCAGATAGACATTCACGCCCAGCGGGTGGTCTCCGTAGTACGGCTTGATGGCGTCCGGCACGCCGTACAGCGAGACATTCGCTCCCAGCCCCGTCTCCACATTGTGAATGGTTCCGATGTCGCGCGTGTAGCCGATCGTATAGGCGTTGATATCGAACCAGTGGCTGCCCGTCTGCTCGAATAACTGTTGCTCCAGTGAGGGATCGCCGGCAAATAACTCGTCGCGCTGCGACCATTCGTAGCGGCCGCTGATGAAATTCTTCTCCTTGAACGGCACGACCGTTTCCGCCAACACGGCGTTGGTGCCGTAATGCACGGCCTGCTTCCCATTGCGTCCCCACAGCAGCGTCATCGCCCACGCATTACCGTGCGGCCGCGGAACCACGTATTCCACCGAGGCGGTTGTGCGCACCACGTTTCCCGGCTCCAGCGCCTCCGGGTGGGCAAGATGACCCGCTGAAACCTGTGCCAGCCATCTCGCGGTAGGGGCAACAGTCAGCCGCGCGGAGTAGGAATTCATCGGCCCAAAGTCGATGTCCCAACGGTTCTCGTCAGGCTCTGCGCCGTGAAAACCGGATGCCTCCACCCGCACCGCCTTGTACGACACTCCCGCTGTGACCACGTTGTAGAGGATGTGCGTTGCGTCCTCCCAATGATGGCCGAGCGTGCTTTGCGGGATCTCCATCGCCGACGCGCGATGCGGATAGGCCACCGGGCCCAACGCCGGGTCGCCGACGGGCGCGTAGTACAGGTCCCAAACCGCGTGCTCGCCAAGCCTGTGCGCGTATTGCACACTCAACTCCATTATCAGGTCATGCGGATGCTGGCCGTTGACGATGGGCTTGCCATAAGCTGTCTCGCCCGTCTGGAAGAGCAGTAGATACCGCTCGCCGGTGACGGTCGCGGGTTCCAGGCTGAGCATGGCGCGCAGCATAACGTCGCCGCCGCCAAGCCGGTGCACCGCGCCGAGCATGCCCCAATTGGTGGAGTACAACTTGTCAGCGCCCAGCGGGCCACTCTGCTGCGTGTCCACCAGATATGCCTGCGCCATCCACATCAGACGCCACTGGCCGACACTGGTCATAACCATCGGCATGAACCATGCTGAAGGCTGAAACGCGGTGCCTGATGATTCGCGCATCAAGAAGTCACGGGCCGTGTCCATTTCGTGTCCCGCGTGCTGCATCGAGTCCGCCTGCATCGGCATGTCCATGCCGGCGTGCTGGTCAGGATGCTGACTTGAAGATGAGGATTGCGCGTGCGCTCGCGGGCCCAGGATGCAAGCAAGAGCCAGCAGCCAGCTACTTCGGAGAATCGCGATGGTTGCCCTGTTGCGCAAGCGAGAGCCGATGGAGACTTGCCGTACCACCTCGGCAAGACATCCAGCTAGATTGTAGAGGAGATTATTCCCCAGCTTCGTCCAGAAGCTTTTTCAGGGTTGGCTTGTGTTTGTCTTGTTTGAGCTTCCGCTTCTTGCTGGCCGGCTCTGCCCGGGTCGGCGGCGGAGTCCCGATCGCGTGGCGGGCTGCGGCCTTGACTGCCGAAGCGGCCCGAAACGGTTTCGGCTTGCGTATTTTAGATGGCATCGCAGATTAGAGTTAGCCGCCAGATATGAATAAGTTGCTGATTATAAAGGATTGGCGGCACCCGAAGCTAACTTCATTCGGAAAAGCAAAAGAGCCAGATGCGGCTCATCGCCTTATCTGACTCTGCTTTTAATATAGCACATTTCAGGGGGTTTTGGACACGATTTTCGAAGTTTATAACCGGAATGAAATGAGTTGGTTAGTGGCAATTGTTGTATTTCGCGACAAATATCCCGCTGACACATATAGTGGCCTCAGCGGTTGAAAATTCCGGTCAA
>ODAK010007126.1_pt1 | contig 11226 bp, 7 predicted proteins | sample 1539591 | NCBI WGS metagenome assembly ODAK01 (sample SAMEA3539303, study PRJEB22396) | soil metagenome | biome: tundra; feature: field; material: soil | place: USA | collected 2010-05 | depth 0.15 m | reverse complement strand
TCGCGCAGGCGGACTACGGCGCCAAGTACTTCAGCGACCCCAAGATTCTGCTCACGTTCGGCCTTTGGATGGCCTACGTCGCTATGATCTTTATCCGCCGCGCCTCTGGCCTCCGTGGCCGCCGCGCCGTTTACCTCTCCAGCTTCGTCTTCCTGGTCGTTCTCTTCGTCTGGGCTGCGAACCAGTTCTCCGCCGTTCATAAGTTTCCTACGCCATGAGCCAGACCCAACGATTGACGATTGTGAAGCCGGCCTCCGAGGCAGCGACTGAGTGCACCCGCGAGGGCTCGCTGGTTCTCGTCGGCGTCAATCACACCACCGCGCCCCTGGAGGTCCGCGAGCGCCTGGCAATTCCAGCGACGCGGTTGGCCGACGCGATTCGCACCCTCGCGCATCAGCCTGGTATCCGCGAAGCCCTCATCCTCTCCACCTGCAATCGCGTCGAATTTGTAACCTACCAGGATCCTAGTGCTGGGCCTGCCAATCCCAACCTTCTGCGTTTTCTACATGAGTACTTCGCGATTCCTTCCGACACGGTCGAGCCACACCTCTATGAGTTCCGCGAGCGCGAGGCAGTCCGCCACCTCTTCCGCGTCGCCTCCTCGCTCGACTCAATGGTCGTAGGCGAGCCGCAGATCCTCGGCCAGGTCAAGGAGTCCTACACCGTCGCCCGCGAGGTCGGCGCCGTCGCCACCACCCTCGAGCCGCTGCTCCAGCGCGCCTTCTCCGTCGCCAAGCGCGTCCGCACCGAGACCCAGATCGGCAGTTCGTCCGTCTCCATAGCCTCGGTCGCAGTCGACCTCGCCCGCAAAATCTTCGGTTCGCTCCAGGGCAAGACCGTCCTGCTGGTCGGTGCCGGGAAGATGTCCGAGCTCGCCGCCCGTCATCTTATCCAGCAGGGCGCAACCTCCATCCTGGTCACCAATCGCACCCACGAGAAAGCCGCCCTCATCGCCGGCCAGATCTCCGAACAAATCTCCGTGCACAGCGCGAACAACCCCGCCGCCCTTGCCTGCACCACCGAGGTCATCCCCTTCGAGCAACTTCACGCCCAGGCCGGCCGCGCCGACATCGTCATCACCTCCACCGGCGCCGAGGGGCAGATCTTTACCCGCGCCCACGGCCAGCAGTTCCTCTCCCAGCGCCGCAACCGCCCCATGTTCTTCATCGATATCGCCGTCCCGCGCGACGTCGACCCCAAGATGAACCAGGTGGAAGGCTGCTTCGTCTACGACATCGACGACCTGCAGCAGGTCGCCGCCGCCCACCTCGCCGACCGTGGCCGCGAGTCCGCCGCCGCCGAGAGCATCGTCGCCTCCGAAGTGGAGAAGTACCGCGAGCACCTGCAAACGCGCGAGGCCGTCCCCGCCATCGTCGCCCTCCAGCAGAGCGCCGAATCCCTCCGCCAGGCCGAGCTCGCCCGCACCAACGCCAAGCTGGCCGCAAGCGCCGCGCCTCTAACGCCAGCCCAGCAGGCCGCCGTCGACGCGCTCACCCGCTCCCTTACCGCCAAACTCCTCCACCCCCAAATCGTCGACCTCCGCAAAAAATCCGAATAGGTCAAGACAGCCACAAACCTGGGTGGCCCATCCTTTGCAGCTTCATCGCAAAGGGTGGGTTATTCGCCGCCATTTCTTCACCCCACCACTACCATCGCATACACCCCCATCTCTGGCACCGTAAACTTCACCACCCCATCCGCCTCCGCAAACTCCAGCTTCACCGGCCCATCCGTCTCCGCCGAGTAGCACGTCACTGACTTCACCGGAGCAGGGAACTGCTTCTTCACCGTCACGGCAAACGCGCCCACCCGCTTCTTCGACTCAAAGTTGATGAAATGCGCAATCGTCTCCTGCGACGCCGCACGCTTCTGAATCTCCATCACCGTCGTCAGCGGAGCCTCCGCCGTTACCGACAACCCCGCCGGCACCGCCGCCACCACGGCCTTGTAAATCTCCTCCGCATTCTTCGGCAGCACCCACTGCGGCGGATTCATATGCACGCCCCTCGCCGCAGTCGCGCCCGGTTCCGGGTCCTCATTCGCACCCGCTGCGCGCGCCGTCTTATCCGCCCGCACCACCTCCGGGATAAACACAATCTTCCCCTTGCCCTCGCTCCTCGCCGGCGCCGGGGTCCCCGGCGATCTCTGATCGCTGGGGCTGAGCAACGAATTCTTACTCCTCGTTTCCCGCCACTCGTTGAACTGCCCGGTATTCCCCGCGACAATCAGGGTCCCTCCGCCGCGCACATACGCCAGCAACGCCGCAACCTGTGCATCCGAAATACACTCCTGCCCCGCCACAATCACCGCCGCGTACTTCCCGATCCGATCCATTTGTTCCTCGAACAGCAAATCCCACGGAACCTTGTACTGGATCAGCACCTGCTCCACCAGCGTCGTCGGCACGTACGCCGCGCTCACGCTGTACGCCATCGAAGCCCACGTACGCAGTACGGCCACGTCGGCCACGTTGTCCACGCCCGTGTAGTAGCGGTCGTTGTATTCGCGAAAAAACTCCGTCATCGGGGTAAACGTATTGAACGCGCCCGAGCCCATCGGCGCCGCCGCCAGCCCCGCCACCGGCTTCTGGTATCCGAACGCCATATGCACCGCCGCGCGCACATCGTTGGCAAACGCGTCCTCGCAGCCCGTCTCCAGCCGCCGCGCCATCTTGTACGACCGAATCTGCGAAATCAACGCGCCCGTCTGCGCATCAATGTGCTCGTCATATCCGCCCGTATCGAACGCCATCAAATCGATCTTGCCCGCATACAGCGGCTGATACACCGCATTCGTCCAGTAGCGGTTGAAGCTGTACACGCCCTTGATGTTGAACAGCACCGCGACCTTCGGGTCCAGCGCCTTTACCGAGCCATACAGATCGTTCGCATACCGTGCCAACGACTCGCACCGAAACCGCACCCACTCCTGCAGCACCGGATCGCTCAGCGCCGTCACGCTGTCCGGCTCGGTCTCCGAGCCCCAATCGTGGAGCACCAGCCAGTCCGTGTCCGGCAGCCCGAATCTCCGCAGCGCCGCTTCCTTCGTCGGATATCGCTGCTTCAGCATCGCGTGGAACGCCGTTACGCATCGCGGACAGTGGCACGAGTGCGGCTCCGCCTGCAGCATGATGTTGTCGAACGCAAACTCGTCGACATGGAATTCCTCCACACCAATCTTGATCATGCGTTTCAAATAATCCCGATACTTCGGCTCATTCGGACACGCATAGTGCCGATACGTCTGCGCGCCATACGGCACCGGACGGTCCCACTGGTCCCGCTGCTCCCAGCCCTTGGCCTCCGGCAGTTCGCGGTACAACGTCTCCGTAAACATGGTGCCGCCCATGTACAGGCTCACCTTCATGCCCAGCTTGTGCATCTGGTCCGCGACTTTCTTCGACTGTTCCATCGCCGGCCGCTCGTACTCAATCCCGAACCCCTTGTAGAAGAACAGCCGCCCCCACTTCACGCCCGCGTCCGCCATCTTCTGAATGTTTCCCGGCGACAGCATGGTCGCGTAGTGCTCGTCAATATCCGCCTCATGCTCGCCCCTCCGCAGCAGAAAATCGATCGGCTCGTGCGTGGTCCACACCACGCCCCTGGTCTGCTCGCGCTTCTTCTGCGCACTACGCGCCCACCGCGTCAACCCATCCGCGCTGCTGGCGGTTTGCGCCACGCTCTCCTGCGCCGGAGCGCCCGCCGCAATCTCCGCCGCGCTCAACCACGGAACTCCCAACGCCGCCCCGCCAGCCACACCCATCCATCCCATCAATCGTCTGCGGTTGATCTTCATAGCATTCGCCTCAACTCGATTCGGTGGAAAAGTCGCATAAACCGTCGCACGCCAGTCTAATTCCCTTGGAACATTCCTGTCGCAGATGCGCCGATAGACGCCCACCCATGTCCCGCGCTACCATTGCGCCCGATGACAAACTCCGCCAGCACTCTCACTCGCCGCACCCTCCTGCGCACCAGCGCGCTTGCCGCCGCCGCCACTCTACTACCCGAATCTCAGGCCCAGAACGCCACGACCGCGGTGTATAGCCGCGAGGCTTCGTTCCAGCAAACCTACGCTCCCGCCACCCTCAAGCCCCCCCTTCCCGACGCCGACCTACCCATCCGCCTCGGCATCGCCAGCTACACCTTCCGCAGCTTCGACTCAGCCCACCTCATCGACTTCATGCACCAACTCAAGACGCCCCTGCTCAACCTCAAGTCCGTACACCTGCCCATGACGTCACTGGACTTGGTCGCCACCCAGCCCAAGACGCCGCCCCAGCCAGTTCAAGCGGACGTTCATCCGACCATGATTCCGCTCGATCAGGTTGCCGCCCAGGCCGCAGCCTACCGCGCCGCCGGATTCGTTCTCACCGCCGCCGGCAACATCACCTTCGACAAAGATGACGATGCGGATATTCGTCCCAAGTTCGAGTACCTCAAGGCCGCCGGCATCCCCATCGCCGTCTGCGCACCCACCCACCAGAACCTGCCGCGTCTGGAGAAGTTCGTCAAGGAGTACAACATCAAGCTCGCGATCCACAACCACGGCCCCGAGGACAAGAACTTCCCGTCACCCTTCGACGTCCTCGCCGCGGTCAAGAACATGGACCCCCGCATCGGCCTCTGCATCGATCTCGGCCACGCCATGCGCGCCGGGGCCGACGTCGTCGCCGCCATCTACGCCGCCGGCCCCCGCCTCTACGACATCCATATCAAGGACCTCGCCGACGCTACTGCCAAGGAATCGCAGGTCGCAGTCGGAGAAGGCATCATGCCTGTCCGCGCCATCTTCCAGGCGCTCATGGAGATTCACTATCCCGGCAACGTCGACCTCGAATACGAGATCCACGCCAACGACCCCATGCCCGGCGTCGTCGAAAGCTTCGCCAACATGCGCGGCGTCCTGGCCGGCATGGGCTTGAAGTAACCCCACTGCATTTCCCGCCAATTCGGGTGCCCCAACATCTCGCTACGGAGTTGTGGGTTTACGCGCCCCCACGAATCCGGGTGGCTTATCGAGCATCGCTCGACCGCTTTCTCAACCCGCCACCGCAGAGTCAGCTAGTTCTTGCCCTGCACCGCCTGGATCACACTCTCGTAGCTCGGATCCGCAGCCTTGATGTGGTCCGCCACCCGCTTCCGCTCTTCCTCCGTCAGCGACGGCAGCACCGTCAGGATCCGCCGCAGTGTCACCGAGATATCGTCCACGTAGTTCATCGTCCGAATTGCTTCGCCGGAAAGAGGCATTGTTGCTCCTGTCATTGTGAAATCGCTCCCACCAGTCTACCGCGCCGAATCTGCTTTTGCCGATACGCGAAGCGTCGAGAACGGCACGAAGTGCTTTGTCATTCCCGCAGGGAATCTGCTTTTGCTGCGTTCGCCGGGTCAATCTCCGCGTTCGGAGCTACATATCCATCCCGGTCCGTCATCTCCATCAGCGCCGCCAGCTTCGTCGCAAAGTCGGGATGCAGCGCATTCCTCCGGTACCTCCACGTCCAGTTGCCCGAGCCCTCCGCAGGCGTATTCATCCTCGCCTCGCTGCCCAGGTGCAGAATGTCCTGCATGGGAAAGATGCACACATTCGCCACCGACCGCGCCGCCGCCCGGATCATCGCCCAAACCACGTCGCCGTCGTGCTCGATCGGTTGCAGGTAAGTCTGCACGTGGGCCCGCTCCTCCGCGGTTGCGCCTTCCTTCCACCAGCCCAGTGTGGTGTTGTTGTCGTGCGTTCCCGTATAAGCCACAGAATTGGGCACATATTCGTGAGGTAGATACAGATGCGCCCCCCGGTCCGAGAACCCGAACTGCAGAATCCGCATTCCCGGCATTCCAAAATGCTCGCGCAACTCATCCACTTCCGGCGTAATCAGCCCCAGGTCCTCCGCGATAAACGGCAGCTCGCCGAACACCTCCTTCAGCCGCTGAAACAGTTCATGCCCCGGTGCCTTCACCCACTGCCCGTTCACCGCGGTTTCCTCCTCCGCCGCAATCGACCAGTACGCCTCGAACCCGCGGAAGTGGTCCAGCCGGACCATGTCGTACAGCACCAGTGTCCTTCGGATCCGCGCCACCCACCAGTCGAATCCGCGTTCCCGCAGCTCGCCCCACCGGTACAGCGGGTTGCCCCACCTTTGTCCCGTCGCCGAAAAATAATCCGGCGGTACGCCCGATACCCGGATCATCCTGCGCTCTTCGTCCAGCTCGAACAGCTCCGGATGCGTCCACACGTCCGCGCTGTCGTAGTTCACAAAGATTGCCACATCGCCCAGAATCCGGATGTCACGCTCCCTGCAATACGCCCGCAGCGCGCCCCATTGCTCATCGAAGAAGAACTGGATCGCCTGCTCGATCGCCAGTTCGCGCCCATGCTCGGTCAGCGCCGAAGTCAATGCATCGTGCTTGCGTTGCGCATACTCCTCCGGCCAGTCGATCCAGCTCCTATAGCCGAACCGCCGCCGCAGCACGTTGAACATCGCATAGTCCGGCAGCCAGCTTATATTGTTCTGACAAAAGCTTTGGAACCGTGCCCGCGTCTCATCGCCGGCCCGGTCCAGAAAATTCGCCGCCGCCTCTTCGATCGGCGGAATCTTCCTGGTCGCCGCCGCGCCAAAGTCCGCCGGCCCATCGTGTCCCGGCAGTCCCTCGATCCGTTCCGCTCCAATCCACCCATCCTGCACCAGCCGCTCCAGGCTGATCAGCACCGGGTTTCCCGCAAACGCCGACAGGGCCGAGTAAGGCGAGCTTCCATAGCCGGTCGGGCCCAGCGGCAGTACCTGCCACAGCCGCTGCTTCGCCGCCGCCATAAAGTCGACAAACTCATACGCCGCCGGCCCAAAGTCGCCCACGCCGCCATACGACGGCAGCGAAGTCACATGCAGCAGGACCCCCGACAACCGATTCTGACTCATCCCTCACCCTTCACAAAAGTTGTCAGTTGTTAGTTGTCAGTTGAAAAGCTGCCTGGCCGCCATAACTTTGATATCTGCCCCACAACAACTAGCAACTAACAACTAGCAACTAAAAAAGGCCCGCCCCCAAACCCAGCGTCAAATCTACGCAGGGCAGGGAACAGGCCCCTCATCCGAAACCGCTCTAGCTGCCCGGAATCCCTCCCGGGGCCGCCGCCTGTTTCGTCAGCCGTATCCCGCCGCTGTCCTGGTACTTCTGCAAAACCGTCCCGGCAAACACGCGGTAGATCTCCTCCCGCTGCGCATCCAGCAACTGCTCGCGCGTCTGGGCGAAGTTCTTCGCAATGTCGTCCGCTGTCGGCTCCTGCTTGTCGGTCACGGTCAGCACCACGCCCGTCTGCCTCGCGTTGATCGGCCCGGAGATCTGTCCCTTTGCCAGCGTGAACGCTGCCGCTCCCGGCCCGCTCATCGAGCCCAGGTCCGTAACCTGCCCATCCTGACCCACGAAGTCGCTCGATTTCACCGGGACCTTCATCTCCGCCGCGGCCTTTTTCAGATCGTTCAGCAGCTTGGCGCGGTCGTCCAGCTTCTTCGTCTCTTCTTCCATCATCCCGGGCGCTTTATCGGAGCGATAGTCGTCCAGAATATGCGACTTGTACTCCGCAAAACTCGGAGCGTGCGCCGGTTTTGTATCCAGCACCACGAACACCGCATAGCCGTCGCCGGTCGAAGCCGTTGCCGGCGCCGAACCCTTGTCCGTCGTAAACGCCTGCGCCAGCAGCGCTGACGAATCCGACAGCCCGCCGATGGTGCCGTCTTTGGCCACATAGTCTGTCGTCACGGTGTGTAGACCCTGCGCCGCCGCGGCCTTCTCCATTCCGTTCTTCTTCGCGTCGGCCGCAAGCTGCGTCGCAAACTGTTGCTCCGTCGCGCCTGCCTTCTGCTGCTGCAGCAGTTGCACAATCGAGTCTTTCTCCTCCGCCAGAGGCTTTACCCCCGCCAACTGCTTCTGCTCCGTCTGGATGATGTGATACCCAAACGCCGACTTCACCAGGCCCGACGTCTGTCCCGGATTCAGCGCCATCGCCGCCTTCGCGTACGCCGGATCCAGTTGGCTCGTCGGAATCAGCGGCAGTTCGCCGCCCTGGTCCTTGCTTCCCGGATCATCCGAATACTTCTTCGCCAGGTCCGCAAAGTTCGCGCCCGCCTTCAGTTGATTCAGCACGTCCTGGGCCTTGGCCTTTGCCGCCGCGTCCGTTTGCGCATCCGCGCCCGCCTTGGCGTTGATCAGGATGTGCCGGGTCTTCACCTCTTCGTCGGTCTTGTAGTCCGCCTGGTGCGCCGTGTAATACGCCTGCACCTCCGCGTCAGTCGCCTGCGGCTTGCCGCCCGGGACCTTCGCCGCATCGAATGCCGCATACTCAATCTTCCGCGTCTCCGGAATCGCGTTCGCATACCGCGCCGCATTCTGCTTGAAGAACGCCTGCAGGTCCCCCTCCGAAGGGTCGATCGACTTCTTGATGTCATCCAGCGATACCACCGCGTAGTCGAACTTCACCTTGGTCCCCTGTTGCAGGTAGGCCTCGCGCACCGCTGCATCCGACACCGTCACTCCGCCGGTGATCATCCCCTGCAGCCGTTGCAGCTCCAGTTCCTCCTTCATCTCCGTCTCGAAGGCGGTGCGCGTCTCGTCCTGCCCCGCTGCCATCTGGATAAAGTTGATGTACCCGTCGTCTCCAACATACTTCCCGCCGGGAAACAGGTACTCCGCGTACGGCCCGGTCTTCAGAAAATTCACCAGGTCTTCGTCCGACACCTGCAGGTGCAGCCGGTCGGCCTCCTGCTTCAGGATCGTCCGCTGGATCAGCACTTGCCCGGCCCGGCTCATCATGTACGGCAGCAGCATGTCGGGATACTTGTTTTGCTGCAACATCCGCCGCGCCACCCTGGTCACATCCTCCATCGTCACCTGGTCGCTCTCGCCGAAAATACGTCCCCACGCGCCCGGCGTATGCACCGTCGCATAAACCGCCGTATCGCTCGACGTCCCATTGTCCATCAAGCCCGGGATCAGGTACACCACCATGGATACGCACGCAGCGCCAATAATCACGCCGAAGAGAATCTTGGTAAACTTATCGTCCTTCTGAAGAAAACGAATCATGCTTGACTGCCGACCTTGACTTCGCGCGCCGCTTCCAACCCCGCAACTTCAACCGGTCGGGACCCATAGAATTCAGGCCCAAACCCCGTTGTCTTCAGTCGGAAACGCCGCATGCCCGTTGATTTTGCTCGTCCCAGCGCACATAACCTCCGCGCGCCCAGCCACAAGCAGGGCAAGCGACAAGTATAAATCACCCCGGCCCATCCGCGCCGCCAACATCCGGCGTCAAAAGCGCAACCAAAAGGGGCCGCATTTGCGGCCCCTGGAAACAATACGTTCAGATCGCCTTAGTAGGGATACGGATACGGCCGGGAAACCGGCCCATAGTACCCCGGTGGGTAGCGCCGTTGCAGTTGCTGCGGCCCGCTTCCGGGAACGCCCTGTGCCAGCCGGTCCATATCCGCCTGCGACACCGTGGAGACCGTCGCCGGCTGCGCCAGGTGGAACGTCAGCAGCCCTTCCGAAGGAACGAAAACCTGCCCCGTATGCGACGCCGCCGACGATCCCAGGCCCAGCAATCCGCCCACGCCCGCCCCGATCGCCGCGCCCTGGCCTCCGCCGGCTGCCGCGCCAATCAGCGCCCCAACCAAGCCGCCGGCCACGGTGCTGTTCACGGACTGAACCGTCTTGTCAGCGCCATTGTGGGCCCAGATGTCGGAGACGATTGGGTAGCTCTTCCCGCCCATCGTTACCTGCGTCAGTTGCAGCGAAAGCTCGCCGCGCCCGGCCAGCGCGCCCGACTTCTTCGCATCCACCACAACGCCCTGGACCGCTGCGCCGCGGGGAATCGCCACTGCGCCCCCGGCCGCGACATCGTTGATCGCGATGCCGTCGAAACGCTCGCCCGGCTTCGTCTTCGCGCTGTCCAGCGTCTGGTTGATCCGCATCCGCACCAGTGCGCCCGCCGGAATAGTTACCACCTCACCCGCTTGCTGTCCCGCATACGCAGGCGCGCCATAGTAGCCCGGCGGCGGAGCGCCGTAACCCTGCTGTGGCGGATAACCCTGTTGCTGCGGATAACCCTGCTGTTGCGGATAACCCTGCTGTTGCGGATAACCCTGCTGTTGCGGATAGCCCTGCTGCTGCGGATAACCCTGCTGTTGCGGATAACCCTGCTGCGGATAATCCTGCTGCGGAGCCTGCGCAGGGGCGCCGTTAGCGGGTGCCTGCTGCCCATAATTCGGCGGCGGCCCGTACCCGCCCGGGTAGTAAGGCTGACGGTACTCCGGCGCACCCGGCCCAACGCTCGGCCCGCCCGCCTGACTTGGAGCGGAGTTGGGAGTCTGGCTCGGCGGCTGCGTATTGTTCGAGTCCGGCGACCCCTGGGGCGCAGGTTGCGCCGGGGCCATCGTCCCGTCCGACTGCAAATTCGGATTCGTGCCCTGAGCGTCCGCGGCAGGCGCGCCGGAATCCTGGGCCGGCTGCGCATTCGCGGCCTCGCTGCTCAGCGTCATCTCGTCGACCACCTTCTGCACGCCGCTGGTGCGCGACACTATCGTCTCGGCCTCGGTGCGCTGCGCCTCCGTCTGCACTGACCCGCTCAGCGTCACGACTCCATACGCCGTCGTGGTTGTCATCGGTTGATTGGCCAGGTCGGGCGTGCCCGCCAGCGCCTTCAGGACGCTTGCCTCCACTTGCGCATCCGGTACGGTCTTGGCCGCGGGCGCCGTCTGCGCCACTCCAATCGCACTCCAACCCAACGCCACGGCCAGCACTCCGCCCTTTACCACCTTGAACGCAACCCCTTTATTTACATCCTGTCCCGTACGACGATCCATGCCATCCTCCGAATGTCTGTAGGCCGGGCAGTTTTGCACGCGGCCTGTACTCTTGAAGACTCATTTTTCAGCGGAAAGTTACGCTTTCTCACGTAAATTGTCCCATCTCTCGCAACATTCACTCCACGCAGAATTGGATGCCCGCCAACCCGTAGTTGCACCACATCCTCGGCAAGCCTGCTTTCGCTGCATATGTTTGACCCGCCCGGCATTCGGGAAGTATACTCACCATGCGGGGTGGAGCAGCCCGGTAGCTCGTTGGGCTCATAACCCAAAGGTCGCAGGTTCAAATCCTGCCCCCGCAACCATTTGCAAACGCTGGCCCTCCTTCCCATGCCGAAGTCGAGGGCCAGTGTTGTTTCTGCCCCCGTATC
>ODAK010007125.1_pt1 | contig 11227 bp, 8 predicted proteins | sample 1539591 | NCBI WGS metagenome assembly ODAK01 (sample SAMEA3539303, study PRJEB22396) | soil metagenome | biome: tundra; feature: field; material: soil | place: USA | collected 2010-05 | depth 0.15 m | reverse complement strand
CCCACGGTGACGGGCATGGCTATGTAGCTGGCCGTTATACCCGCCTCTGTAGAGCTCGCGGTTCCGCAGAACAGGCGCACCGTATCCGTGGTGAGCGAACTCGGAATGGTGATGGTCCCCAGAATAGGCACGTTCGTCGCCTCTACCAAGTTCGCTTCGCCTGACGCGAGAGCGTTGCCCGTCCCAGAGACGTTGGCGTCGTCAAACAGACTGCAACTGAGCGTGTCGCTCGTTCCCTGCGGCCCGGTCACCAACGCATGCAGAAGGTAGGCGCCCGGCGGAAGCGTGATATCGGCGATGTCGGTCCCTGAGTTGCCGCTGCCCGTAATTACACCACCAGAGAAAGCTGCGCCATACAACGTCGGAGGCAATGTAGGTCCCGGTGCTCCCTCAGGGCCGGTCGCCCCTGTCGCACCAGTTGGTCCAGCTTGGCCTATGGCGCCCGTTGCTCCAGTCGCCCCGGTTGCCCCCGTTGGTCCCTGTGGGCCGATCGGCCCCTGCGGCCCGACCGCGCCGAGAGTGACGTCCGCCGCCGCAAAGGTTACGCCGGAGGTCACTGTCAGCAGGTAAGTGCCCGGCGCGGTGACCGATCCGAGGCTGGCAACAATGCTTGTGGCGGTGAAGGAACTAACAGTCAGATTTGTCCCGCCAAGATAAACCGTAGGCTTGACTTTGTAATTGAACCCGCTGCCGCTAATCGTGATCATGTTGGTGCTGGTATTCACCTTGGTGTTGGAGATGATTGAGAAGAGTTGTGCCTTCGCCGGCAGTGCAAAGGCGACGAGCAAGAACGCAAGCAGCGTAATTGGCGAGAGAACCCGGGGAACGAGACGATTCATATTCATCCCTTTCAGGAATTCGTTGAGTGAATCTTTGGTATGGACCGGACTATCAGCATGTTCACCGAACGACGAACTCACTTGTCGATGATCTCGGGATTGCCTGGCTTGACGTTGCCGCAGCTTGCACTGAGAAAATGCCCAGTGGATTTCGTGATCGACTCATTTGAATGACCCTGCACGACCATTTTCAGGGTCTGTGTGCCCCGCACATGCTCTGAATCCAAGACATCGATAACGCCGTGCGAATTCAGCTGGTATTTCGAGGTGTTGCAGGACATATCGACTGTTATGCCGCGGCTGCTGAAATTCTGGTTCGTCAATTTGCAGCCAGGATGAGAATTCACCTTCGTCATTATCTCTGCAAAGGATCTTTGAGTCAGGCAATCGTGGGTGCGGAAGTCAGGTGTGCCGTCGTCTTTGTTGACCACGGTTTCCCAAAGGCCTTCTTTGATGGGCAGGTTTTGGCCGAAGGTGCAGGCGGCGGCACAAACTAACAGGATCCCGATCAGAATACGCATGGTGCGATAAACCTCCTTGGTGGTGTGTAGAGAACTAAATGGGCTGCAAGCTTGAGCATGCTGTTGAACGAACCTCCAGTGACTTGTGTTGTCTCCTGCTAGGAGACGTCCGCATAAGCAAACAACTGGAGGCCGGGACATTTGCTTCTCACTCGCGTGTGAGCTCGACACGTCGATTGCGTGCCCGGCCTTCGAGTGTGTCATTGGTATCGATAGGGCCCGAAGATCCAAAGCCGTTGGTGGAAAGGCGTTCTGGTGCGACGTGGTAGCGGGCGACAAGGGCCTGCTTAACCGCAGCGGCGCGACGTCTAGACAGGTCGAGGTTGTAGGCGTCGCCGCCTATGTTGTCGGTGTGGCCGCTGACGGTCAGCTTCCAGCCGGGGTTATCCGTCATTGCCTGCACGATCTGTTTCAGCACCGGCTCGGATTCGGGTTTGATGGTGTCCTTATTGAAGTCGAAGTAAATTCCGTAGGTGATGGCGCGCTTTCCTTCGGTGAGCTGTTTTTCAACCATGTTGATCGGGTGCGGAGTTTCGAAATCGATTTTCACGACCTCGACCCTGAACTTTCCGTCGTGAAGGGATGGATCCTTCAACTTCGTCAGCAGCACGAGCGGATTCAACGGATCGTCGATGGCATAGAAATCGACAGCGGTGTGCCATGGACGATCCTTTTTGGGCCTCGGATCCTTCCCGTGAATATCCATCGTGCCTGCGAGGTGAATTGCAGGTAAGTTGACCCGTTGGTCGTTCATGATCATGGGATAGGGAACGTCGTCCGGTTCGACCCGAGTGAGTACGCCTTCTTCGTAGTTGGGCTTTATATCGTTACCTAATGGTGTGATATCCAAGTAACGAAGCGTAGTCTTGCCATTTTGCTTCACCTCGTTGAAGGATTGACTTGATAGACGGAGTCGAGTCACGCCGTGGATCAAGTGCGGCATGTGCTGGGTTGTGGCCGCTACATAAATGTTGGCCGAGGCGAGGTCGGCATTGCAGACCGTATCTGTATAAATGGATTTCGGATATTGCTGTCCATAGTCATCTTGGTAGGCTTCTGTTTTCTTGTCCTCGACGAAAGACGTTGGCGTGGTCATGGTTACTACGTTCCGGCTTTCCACATCGCCGTTCTTCATGCCCCATGCTGTGGTGATCACTGTTCCCGCTTGAAGCGGAACCTTCGCCGCGCTCTGAGGAGGTAGCGGATCTCCGGTGCATGGTTCGACCGGGGTCTTGTCGTTGATGCTTTCGACATGGTCACCCGCGTCCTCTCCGCCGCCAAGAATCTTTGTCAGACCGTCGAGTATTCCCGCGGGGCTGCTGGAGGGGTTGGAGGCCGGCGATCCCGGTTTGTTCTCGCCGGGCGTCGTTGCGTCAGGAGTTGTCTTGTTCAGAAGTGCTACGGCCTTCTGCTTCACTTTGTAGCCGGCATACACCAGACCACCGATGCCGAGAGCCGCAACCAGCGCCAGCACCCCCAGCACAATGAGCACGGTGGGCATGCATCCGCTCTTGTTGTCCGCGGCAAGCTGTTGGGGCGCGATAGCGGTGACGTTTTGCCAAGGAGCTGCTGACGCTGATTGCGGTGAGCCAGGCATTGCCGGTTCCGTTGGTGCACCCGGCGCCGCGGGTTGCGCCTTGGCTTCAACAGACGCTCCGCAGCGAGTGCAGAACTGAACACCTGCTTCGAGTTCGTTCCCGCATTTTGTGCAGTAGGCCATCGGGACTAACCTCCGCCCTTCTTTGGAGTGGCGCAGCCGGCGGGAACCTGGGTCACGATTTGGAAGAGGCCCTGACTGGGTCCTTTCAAGAAGGAACCTGCTCGGTCGATTCTTTTGCTCGTGAAAGGCGCAATGAAGACGTTGATGGCGTCTGTCGCCCATCCGGGAAGGGAGTAGCCGACACCGGTGTCGATGAATGCCTGGATCGTGCCCTGCCTGCAGGGAAAGGCGATGTCTGGAGCACGCAACACGGTTCCGGCAAATCGTAACCCGGCATAAACGCCGGTACTGAATCCGAATGCGCCAATGCCAATCATGGTCCGTACGTCGAAGCCCATCACGGCGGAGTTGATCCCCACCGATATCCCTTCGGTTGAGTTGCCGAGATCGGTGATTGCGGTGGCGTGGGTGGGCACGTTCAGCCGCCAAGCCTTCGCCCAATATCCTGCTTCGATTCCGGCGCCGAATGAGTATTCTCCTTCGGCATTGAGGATGGAGGTTTTTGCGCTGAACGCCGTATCGATGGTGAAGGCCGAGTTAAACGTCAGCGATAACGGTACCGGGCCGCCCAGAGGAATGGAGAGGTCGACGGGCAGCCAGATCTTCTTGTGCATGTTGGCACTGAAGGCTTGACTGCTGGATGCGTTGAGATGCAGCTTGATACCGACGTTGCCATTGATGCGTACACCGCAGTCCTGAATGCCATTCTTGATGTGCAGGAAGAATTGGATACCAGAGTTGCGGATGGTCATGTAGCCGGAGGATCGGAGCTGGAGGCCATTCTTGTTGTAGTCGTATTCGACGCCAACACCGCCATCGCTTCCGGCAAGCGGAATGGCCTTCATGCCCTGCAGGTCGACGACTGGAGCTTGACCGAGCGTCGGAGGCGGGGTCATGGGCTGAATGGGGATATTCAGGGGATGGACGCCATTGACTCCGGGCGCGCCGGGCATCTGGAAAGCTTGGCCGCTGGTGCGCATCAGCCGGGCTTGACCAAACCCTATTCCTGCCTGCCCGTTGGCCATTCGATTTGGGTAACTGGCATTGGCGGACCAGAAGCGGCCTTCTTTGAGATAGGAAACGCGGTGCCCGTCTCCATACGTTCGCACCATTGAGGCGGGGATCCACTTGCCATCGTGCGAAGGACGGGAAAGGATCATGCTCTCGTCGAGATGATTCGGCGATGTGTGCCCGTTGAAGCTCGTGTTCGGTTGCGCCGAGGTATCTGGCGGCTCGGGATAATCTGGCGCGACGTACGAGATCATGTTGTTCAAGTCGACAGCCTGGTTCATTTCGAAACTGCCGTTCAGAATCACGTCGGTGAGCTGGATGGGGCCCAAGATCACACTGACCGAATCGCCTTGACGATTGAGACTCATGACTCGGCCAACGGCGCGGCTTGTCGCAAAGACAACCTTGCCCACCTGAAAATCGCTGACCTGCGGAGCATTGGCGTCAAAGGTCCAGGTCATCCCGTCTGTGGCGACGGACTTGATGGCCTTGTCTCCGTTTTCCATAAGGATGATGCCCGGCTGATAGTCGACCGAGGGATCGCGACGGGGAGCGATGCCAAATTTGACTTGAGATGCAGACAACGTGTGAGGATCGATGGGATAAACGACGGTTGCCTCGGAATGCAACTTCGGATCGAATAAATCTTGCGTGAAGCCCGCACTCTCTTTGGCGATGGAGCTCGTGGACGCGGATTGCTTCGGCTGCCCACTCGATGGCGCGGGGGTATGCTTGCATGCGCCAAGCAACATCAGGAATGCGAGCAATCCCCGCCATTGATGCCGGCCGGCTCTGCGTGCGAGCGCCACGCGTCGAGAGCGCGGAACCGAGGAGGTCATCAGAGGCCCGCCTGCTTTGCGGCGATTGCGCCGATCACCGGGAGTTTGAAGGCCCTTCCCTGGGACGCGTTGAACATGAGAAACGCCCACAGACAGAAACCGCCAACCATGAGGAAGATGTCGAGGGGCACCTGAATAAAGAAGAAGAGGCCCTTGGTCACGGCGCCCAGCACAAAGCCCACGATCGTCCACGCGATCCATAGGCCGATCCAGGCGACGTTGAAAAAGATGGACTGAAACGCATGGAAGCGAACGAAGCGATCGGCCTTGAAGGGGTCAATCACGAGAAAGATGTTGCCCGTGATGATGCCGGCCAAATAGGAGAGAGCTGCGGCCATCGGTGGTTGGAGTCCGACTGCAGAGGACGCAACCGGTGCTGCTGCTGCCGCGACGGGGCGGCTCGCCTGAGTGCGATTGAAACACGCGGCGCACTCCTGGCTGTTGTCGGCAAGCTGGCTTCCACAATCTTCGCAGAATCGCATAGGGAGATACCTCTCTTGATGAAGTTGGTTCGAGTTACATCTTGTTGGCAAGATTGGCGGCGAGAGGCTTGATCGCATTCGCGTCGCAGGGGCAATAGGGGAACATGAATCGCGCGACCGTCTGGCCCTTGCGGAGAATGATTCCGGTTCCACCCATCTCATAGGCCTCGTCGCCGATACCGTCGAGATCGCCCGATGCCGACTGGTCGGTGGTCTTGCCTTCAGCGTTACCGGCCTTGATTGAGTTGAAGCCCATGCGATTCAACTTCATCTCCATCTCGGCGTTGCCTGAGCTGAAGCTGACCGAAAGAATGGGAACCTCGCCGGTTGCGGCTTCCTTCGACAGGTTTTTATCCGATGATTCCTGCTGTTTGAAGAATGCGCCGGTGATCTGTTGCATAAGCTTTGTTTGTTCAGGTGTGGGATTTGAGCCATTGCTCTTGGCCTGGCTCGTCACCATGGACGTCATGTGTTTTGAAACCATGTCTGCCGGATCGCCTTTAGCGATGTAGTTGCAACCGGAGTCCTGTGCATCTGCGCGAATAATCTCGATGCCGACCGCACGAGACACGTCCTCTTTACTGAGGAAGCGGCAGGGATCTCCTTTGAAGCCGCTACTGTCATCGTCCTTTGAATCTGCGGAGGCTGTCGCTTTCTGGACAAGGGAGGCCAATCCGCTGGAAGCTGAGGATGGAGTTTCGCCCTGCACCTGGTGCGTCACCGCCTGCACTTTTTCCTTAACCTTGTGCACGGCGTAATAGACCGCACCGAGTGCAGCTATTCCACCAACAAAAATGATGGCCAATGCCGCAATACCCACTTTGAGCAATGTGTTGGAGCGAGCGGGCGCTGCAATTGGAGCGACCGCAGGTTGAGGCTGAACAACTGGTGTGTATGTTGCCTGTGCTTGCGATGACGAGGGCTGCCCGGAGGAAGAACTGGCAGCCCTGCACTTTCCACAAAACTTCTTTCCTTCATTCAGGGGCGATCCGCATGATCCGCAAAATTTGCTCATAGTGCTAACTCCTGATTGCGATTCGGTCAATAGTCTCGGCACTTGGATCGCGAGCGCCCAAGCCTCAAATGGGAGAACTGGAGCATCCAGAAGCCGAGGCTGTTCACGGCGTTGACAAGCTGAGCGCAATCTTCCTTACATTGCCCACGAGGCTGTCATCCTATGTCTCAAAACCGAGACATGAGATTTTCCAATTTTTCTATTCGTCAAACTTAGGCCATGCGCGAAAATAGCTCAGGCTGCGCCACGTAAATTACGGCATGGCGAATAACTTGTTACAAATCTCACCTAACTTTTGCCCAAGCTCTGCGTTGTGGATCTTCGGTGCTCCGGGGTCGATGACACTGATGTCGCAGCCGCGATCATGACCCTTGACAGCAGAGAGGGCGCCTGCCCCGTTCCAGTACGCGCCGTCGCCGATGCCGCCTATCGGGTGCGCGCCGAAAATCCTCGGCACCTCGAGCCGGAATACGTCGATGTCCGTGACGTTCAGGCTGATGTAAATCGGGCCGACATTGCACGAGTGCGCGTCGAGCCGCCGCGGGTGACCGGCAGGATTGCGCAGGATCGCCGCTATCACATCAGGTGTCAGATATTTCTCGCAAGCGGTTGCGCCGTTGTCGATCCAGGCCTCGCCCCCCGCCGCAGCAGGAGTGGGCGCGGTGAAAGCGAATATCGCCAGCACCACGGCAAGGGCCAAGGCTGGCAAGCGTGAGAGGGAATGCGTCGTCATAGTTTTCCTCGATGGCATAATTTTTTGGCTTACTGCTTCTTTCCCAGACTTCTCACTCAGTTCACGGCGTCCACGGCGATGACCGTCAGCTTGGAGTTCTCTGCTGCGCCGTTGAAAGTCGCACATGTCATGGAAATCGTCGTGTTATCCGGGACGTTCACAGCTGCATCCTGAACGGACACTGACTGCGCAAACCCGCCGCTGGTCGTCCCGTTCAGGGACACCAACGTGACATCTCCGGTACTCAGCTTGCAGATTCCGTTTTGGGAGTCGCCATCGACGTTTTGCACCCAGGTCTTGCCGAAGACGAGGTAGCTTCCCGCGGGCACGGTCACAGAAGCCACGGTAGGGAAACTATTGTCGAGATTCACAATTCCGGGAGTGCTGGCCGTGTAGGCGTGGCCCACGCCGCTTGTTCCCGCTGGACCTGTTGGGCCGGTCGGACCTGTTGGGCCTTGCGAGCCGGTCGCACCTGTAGGTCCCTGTGGTCCCTGGATACCCTGCGGACCTTGTGGTCCAATCAACTCGGCCCGGTTGTGCACGACCGAGCCGTCGGCGAAGACAAGGCCGCTGCCCGCGCCTTCAATCCGCACATTTCCCACGACGTCGAGTTTTGCCTGGGGGGCCAAAGTTCCGATGCCAATGTTTCCGAGGTTTTCGAATATAACGGAGTTGCTGATCGTGTAGGGATCGACGAATTTCGCGATGGTGCCAGGTCTCCCTTCTCCTTTAAGGGGAAAGAAGAAATTGGCGGCCTTGACTTCCTTTTGGGTTGAAGCCGCGAGGAAGAGGGCGACAAGCGCCGCCCCAACCGATGCGGCGCCGATTCTGAATGCGGATTTGGGCTTGCTGCGGCTTGATTGCGGTACCTGCTCTAGTTGTTTCGTCATGACAACCTCCAAAGATGGGGCGACTATGAAGGTGCACACGAATGGCGTCAAACTAATCCGCTGTCAACGCGGCGCTAACTATCAAGCCATCTGTTATCTGGCAGTTACAAACTTCGGCTAACCTGCATGGCATTGTTGTCCCTCGTGCTAGACTGAGGGGACCTTTCGACAGAAGGGGCTTCCCATGCATGACACGAGCCGCAAAGAGCCAACCACGGGTGTTTTATATCGCTTTGGCCTCTTTGTTCTTGATGTCTCAACGCTCGCACTGACAAAGAACGGGATTCGTGTTCGACTCCAGGATCAGCCTCTTCAATTACTCGCGTTGCTGCTGGAGAAAAGCGGAGAGATTGTAACGCGCGAGGAACTTCGCCAGCAGCTGTGGCCGGCTAATACCTTCGTGGATTTTGATAAGAGCCTGGGCGTTGCGGTGCTGAAGGTGCGTGAGGCGCTGGGAGACAGCGCCGCGAATCCCACCTTCCTGGAAACACTGCCGCGGCGAGGCTATCGCTTTATCGCTCCGGTTTCTGTCGAAGCTAAATCAGTTGCAATTGCTTTCGTGGCAAACAATGGGAAAGCCCGTTCGCCGCTCGCTCCATCCCTTTCGAGTGCGCGGATCACAGTTTCGCCAACTTCCGCTGTGGACGTTGAACAGCCGCCAGCAAAGGTACGGCGGCTGAAGATGTGGGCTGGCGTGGCCGTCCTCTGTGCTACAGCGACCCTGGGATTTGTTGGCTTTCACTTTCGCGGCTTGATGCGCCGATCGGCGGCGCCGCTTCCCGCAAACGCAAGCGTCTCTCCACTCAAACTGCGGCGTTCCATTGCCGTTCTCGGGTTCCGCAACGTTGCAGGGGGGCCAAATCACGCCTGGCTTTCAACAGCCTTCACCGAGATGCTAAATACAGAGCTGGCGGCCAACGGCGATTTGCGCTTGATTTCCGGGGAAGACGTTGCAAACTTCAAGCACGACCTGTCCCTGACAGTCGAAGACACTTTGGCGAAGAAGACACTGGCGCAACTCAAATCGGATCTTGGTGTGGATGTCGTCGTGGTTGGCTCATACACCTTGATGGGTGACGGCGCCAAAAGTCGGATTCGCTTGGATATTCGAGCGCAGGACACCGCGCTGGGAGAGACCATTGCCGAAAACGCCATCACAGGCGAGGAAAGCGATCTGTTCGACATTGCTTTGCAAGCCGGTAATCGGCTCCGGGAAAGTCTCGATCCTGTTCTAAGCCTGGCCCCTGACAGAGGTGCTCAGCGCTTCCCCGGGTCAACGAATCAATTGGCAGTTGAGTTTTACAGTGAAGGACGGGCGCGGAGTTTGGATTTCGATTTTGTTGGTGCACGCGACTTCTTAAGGCGCTCGGTCGCCGCTGATCCAGGCTTCGCTCTCGCTCATTCGGCCCTGTCTGAAGCATTGGGGAAGCTTGGATATGAATCTGATGCTTGTTCAGAAGCGAAACTGGCAATGCAGCATGCAAAAGGATTGCCGCCCGAAACTGAACTTGCGATTCAGGGGCAATACCAGGAGTCACTGTCTGATTGGGCGAGTGCCGCGGCCACGTATCGAACGCTGTTTAATCTTTTTCCAGACAATCTGAACTATGGTCTGCAGCTTGCTGCGGAACAAATACATTTGAGCCCGTCCGATGCCGAGCAGACGTTATCTTCACTACGCAAATTGCCTGCTCCTGTGGGAGTCGACCCGCGCATTGATCTTATGGACGCGTCGGTGATGATTTATCAGGACATTCCGAAAGCTCGCGCTGCTGCTGAGCGAGCAATCGCCAAAGCGTCAGCGCAAGGCGCCACGTTGATAGTTGCTTACGGCTATGGCGTTCTCTGTCAAAAGAATGCCTCGCTCGCACAGTCGATGGAGCAATCGGTATCGGAGTGCACCCTCGCTCGCAACAGCTTTATAGCCGCTGGAGACCAGAATAACGCTGCTCGTACACTCAATGATTTTGCAGATCTTTACTATCAACGTGGCGAGCTGGATCAGGCTGAAAAGATGTGGAAAGAAGCGATTGATGTCTTTCGGAACGTAGGAGATGAGGAGGGGCTCGCCGCCTCTTCCAACAACGTTGGCGACGTTCTATTGACACGCGGAGATCTGCCAGAGTCACGCAAATTGCTGTTACAGGCGATAGCGGGATACACGGCCACAGGCGATCATTCAGGCGTGGCACTCGCAAAGGTGGATCTGGGCCAGATTGCGCTGAACAAAGCTAGTCTATCCGACGCACAAAAGAATTATGAACAGGCATTCACGATCGGAGTGCAGGCTGGCGACAAGAGCGTTATCGCGTATGCACTGGCAGGGCTGGGCGAAGTGTTGATGGATCGCGAGCAACTTCCCCTAGCCCGTGAGAAATATGAAGAAGCTCTCAAACTCAGAAACGAAATTGGTGAGAAGGAAACCATCTTGCAGTCCCGAGTTGCACTTGCACGGCTTGGCATTGAGGAGGGGCATGCCGCCGACGCAGAGCGGGATGCACGGGCGTGTAGCGATGAGTTTCATAAAACTCGGATGCAAGACAATGAGACTGAAGCGCGTCTTGTATTGATCGATGCTTTACTGGCTCAATCAAAGACGGGTGAAGCAATGACTGAAGTGGCTGAGCTTCGTCCCCTCGAAGCGAAGACCGAAAATCGTTCAATCAGCCTTCGCTTCTCACTCGAACAAGCGAAACTTCTGCTGGCCGGCGATGACCTGCGTTCATCACGCACTCTGCTTGAAATGGTTTCGAAAGCGGCAGAGTCGGCAGGATACGCTGAGATTGCGCTGGAGGCCCAAATGATCATTGCGGATATTCAAGCGAAATCCGGCGACAAGGCGGGCGCTTCAAGGAAACTGGGTTTACTGGAGGCCCGTGAAAGGAGCGCGGACCTATTGCTCCTCGCAAGAAAGACGAATACCGTTCATATTAAGGTTGCCAATGCCGGAAACCCGCCTCGCACAACTGGTTGATTGGAGAATCGACTGATGTCACCCCTGTTGAATGGTTCTGAAATACGAATAAAAGTGAAACGGTCGTCTAAAGGCAAGCACCCGATAAGTGATTCTCAAAGATCAATTCTCTGACCTGTCATTTAAATTCAGTCCCATCAGTACCGATAAACGTTAGGTTCCTATCGGGACTGCCCGCAGAGACTAGTGCGGCTGAGCCCATG
>ODAK010007124.1_pt1 | contig 11227 bp, 8 predicted proteins | sample 1539591 | NCBI WGS metagenome assembly ODAK01 (sample SAMEA3539303, study PRJEB22396) | soil metagenome | biome: tundra; feature: field; material: soil | place: USA | collected 2010-05 | depth 0.15 m | reverse complement strand
GGTGGTGCTGACAGACGGGGCGGTGCTAACAAAGGACGCGCCGCAGGCGCCAAAACGGAACATGCCGCGGCCAGTCGCGGCATGTGCTTCGACCCGCCAACGGCGGCGTTACTCTCGTCCAATCGGGCTCAACTCGACACCACAAACTGCCGATAACTCCAGCGGAGGAGTGCGTCTCTCCGTTCAGCCGCCGCCCCCCCCTTATGAGGGGTATCGGCAAAATCCAGTCTGAGGATGAAAGAGAATCAACCCTCAGAGTGAGGGCCTTCCGGACGCCATCCGGCTCCTTCCTGGTTCTCACGCCCAGAAAGGAAGCCCAAGCGTACGGAATGTTCTGGGGCTTTGAGTGCGGAATGACTTCGAACCGTGCAGTTTAGCCGGGAATTTTACGCTGTAGTGCCGGGCTTGAGCCCGGAATATTCCGCCCTCAAGGGCGGCTCTACGATCTCAATACGCTACGCTAGACGCCAATTTTCTTGCACGCCGCCGACCATTGACTCAAGTTTCGGGCGGTGTAACGGAGAAAGCTCGTAATTTCCGCAGAGCACCATGCGGCAGGTGTTACGCAGCCGTTAACGGGGAGCCTCAACTTTACACGCGCCCGGTTACGTCCGCTGAATTTGGGCTCAACCTCTTACCTCGAACTGCCGATAAGTTCAGCGTGGGAGTCTCTCCTTAGACGCATCGTCCGGCCCCCCCCTCATCTGGGTATCAGCAGAAATAAGTCTGAGGATGAAGGAATCAAGCCTCGGGTAGGGTTCAACTTGAGACCACAAACTGCCGATAATTCCAGCGTGCGAGTGTGCTTCGCCGCCTCGCCGCCGGTCCCCCTTTATGAGGGGTATCGGCAGAATTAAGCCTGAGGGTGAAAGAGAATCCCGTCTCGGATCGGACTCAACTTTGCACGACAAACTGCCGATAACTCCAGCGGAGGACTGTGTCTAGCCACTTCGCCGCCGACCCCCCGTTATGGGGGGTATCGGCGGAATTAAGTGTGAGCGTGAGACTAGAATCCAGGCTCAGAGGGGTGGTGCTACGGACGCAATTCCCGAGGCCCAAGAAGGAAACCCCAAGTGCAGGGAGTGTTCTGGCACTTTGAGTACGGATTGTCTTTGAGCCGTGCAGTTGGCCGGGAATTTTCGGCCGTAGTGCCGGGCTTGAGCCCGGAATATCCGCCCTCAAGGGCGGCTCTACAATCTCAATTCGCTGCAGTAGACGCCGATTTGCCCGCCCGCCGACCATTTACGCAAGTGCCGAACTTGAGCCCGGAATGTTCCGCCCCCCCCCGACCAGGTCGGGACAAGTTCCGGGCGGCTCTACAATCTCAATTCGCTACACTAGGAGCGTATCGGAGATAAAGGTTTCTCGACGAAGAACCAGTGACTTACAGACGCACTTCCGCCGCTAAGTTATTGATTCTATGTATGACCAATTCTATCTCCGACAGGCTCCTAGTATTACTTTGTTAGGTTCATGGCGAGAGTCCCTTGAAATGCGCTTCCGAACGACTCGGACGACGCCGGCTTTTGGACAGGCTCAGATTCCACTGACAGAGCCAGTTTCGTTGGTTTCATGGACCTCAGGCCGCAAGAACTTAACAAAGTAATACTAGACGCCGATTTGCCGGCATGCCGCTGACCACTGACGCAGGTTTTGGGCGGTGTAATGGAGAAAGCTTGTAATTTCGGCCGGGCACCATGCGGGCAAACGCTTAATGGCGGCGGCCTCGAGAAACTCCGCCAACTCCAAAACCCTCTCCGGCATCGTGCGGCTGGTAGGTTTGAAGGAGCTCCGCAAAATCTCAAGCAGCCAGTCCGTCAGGATCATTCCCCAAAATTCGTAGCGAAGGTCATCAACGTAATTGTGCGGGTTGCGCCGATGTTCCACCAACGGTCGGCCGAACGCCACGTGATACTTTGTTCCTTGCATCAACGCGATCAGGAAGTAACCTCCCCAGATGTCGCCGTAACGATCCAGCTTGCCGCCGGGAACAGGCCAGGCCATGGTGACAAACACAAACGCCGGAATCAATTCCCGCACCACACTGGTGTTCTGCGTGTTGACGGGAGACCATGTCGGCTGATCGAGAACAAACGCATCCGGCCCCTTGTAATCCACTCCCTTCACTTTGCCATTGAGCCACGTGGTGGCGTCAACGTCCGGCTCATCGAACCACAAGCCTTCCGTAACTCCGATGACGGCGTCTTGAGGACACGGCACCAACTGCGGTTGGTTCACGTGGCCGCGGAGTTGGAAGGGAAACCCGCGGGGGAATACTAGGCGCGGCGGGTCGAACGTCAGGTATTCGCAGATATTGTGAAATTGCTTTTCTTCTTTCAGCACCGGTTGCCGCCACGCCTGACCCGTCCGGCGGTGACAGCCCACGAAGTCGTCGCTCATGGGAAAGTTATCGTCGTCGATGGAGATGAGCAGTTCGCACCCGTCTTCCAGCGCGCGCAGATATCCGAAAACTCTTCTGCCATCCGTGTTGTAGGGAATCAACGGATAGAGAGCAAGTTGTTTGCCCCATTCGTCCTGCGTAGCGATGTCGAAATAAACCGTCTCCAGGCCGAGGGCGGAAATCTCCGCCGCGAGGGCAGCAGCGCTGGACGGGGTCTTGCGGTCCCCCACCACCCACACCTTCACCTCTTCAAGGTGGCCGTGGCGATGGATGTTTTCGCACAGGTCGCGAAGAATGGCCGGGTGGTGAATCGTGGTAAATACGATGTGGCAGGGCTTGTTCACGCGCTTACTCCAGAATTCGGTTTGGCGCTGCGGACGGGCGTCAGGAAAACCCGCAGTCCCAGCTTCACATAACGGAAATTCTTGAAGAACGTATTGACGCTGGTGCCTTCTTTTCTGCCCACCCAAACAGTCGGCACCTGCTCCAAATGAAAACCCATCTTGAGGGGCTTTACCGTGGTCTCAATGCAGATTTCATGCGTGGTGCCTTCCCATTCAACGGCATCCACCACTTTCTTGCTGAGAAGCTTCAATCCGAAAGTGAAGTCACCGATGCGGGTCCAGAACAATACCCGGAAGGCCTTTTGAAAAATCCAGTTCAATACGAGCTTCAGGGGATCGTAGTTCGTGAATCCGCCCCCCGGCAACCAGCGATTGGCGATCACTTCGTCGCAGCCAGTCTCCTCCACTTTTCGCACCATGCGGTCGATGGCGGCGGGCTCTGTCTCCAAATCGGCAGCCATCAGCGCCACGTAGTTCCCCTTGGCCGCCTCCATGCCTTCGCGATAAGCCCAGCCAATGCCGGGATTGTTCTTCTGCACCACCAATTTCACCCGGGTTTCCTGTTCTTCCCATCGCCGGCAAATGGAAAAAGTCTCCTCGGAGGCCCGGGGAGAGGTCAGGAGCAGGATTTCCTGAATGTATCCGCGGTCAAGGTTCACCAGGACCTTCACCGTCTCGTCGATCGAAAAGGTTTCAGAAAACACCGTGACCACGACCGAGAGCTTGATGGTGTTGAGAGGAACAGTTTTCTGGGTCATGTGAAGTCCGGGCTTGCTTGCATCCTTGTTTCAGGATCATGTTTCAGGTGCCATCGCCGCGTCCCGTGGACGGCTTGCCCCACGTTCTCCAGATGGCAGGAATATTCAGCAGCAAGTTCATTACGCCGCCAGTCACCCCTCCCGCGGCGGCTGCGGTCACGATGCCTCCGCCCCGCCACATCCAGGCGAGTGTGACCAGGAAGTTGCAAATTGCCCCGGTTAAGCAAATGCGTTCATACCCGGCCAATCTACCGATTACTCCACGTCGAAACGCGGGCGATTCGGCAGACCGAAAGGTAAAAGCCTCGCTGCAAACAAAGTTGCTCAGCAGAGCAGCTTCAATGGCCAAGGGGAGTGCGGCCGGGGGCGGCCAAGCGAATCTCTTCACCAGACTGACGAACAGAACAATGTCAATGAAGGCGCCGGCAAACGCCATCAAGCCATAACGAATCCAGGCCAGGAACTGGCCCGTTCCCACGGCGAGCCGCATCAGATGCTGAAGATACTCTACATATTGCCGCGCACCCAGCTTGGAAGCGCCGCGTTCACGCTCCTGAAAGACGTAAGGTACCTCAACTAATTTCTTGTAATGTGCCTTGGCAATAACTTCCAGGAGGATCTTGTAACCCAAAGGGTTTAGCTTAGCGTCGCGAAGTGCGGAAGCTCGCACCATGAAGATTCCGGACATAGGGTCGCCCACGGTCGCAAGCTTGAGCGGCAATACGGTGGCCGCCATGTGCGTCGCGGTGCGCGAAATGAACCGGCGCCCCCACGTCCAATCCGAAGTGCCTCCACCGGGCACGTAGCGGCTACCAATCGCCAGGTCTGCACCCTGACAAATTGCCCGCGCTAGGGCCGTAAGTGTCTCAGGGGGATGCTGAAGGTCCGCATCCAGTACGCCCAAAATGTCGCCACGGGCCGTCGCCCACCCATCCAGCACAGCGGTGGCCAGCCCCAGCCTACCAGGACGCTCCAGCACGCGCACGGGGATTTGGTGGGCAAGCGATTCCACTTTTTCCGCCGTCCCATCCGCGCTCGCATCATCAACCACAACGAGTTCGAAATCTTCGCCGACGGCTTGCAGCGCGGTCGCTGAACGCCGCAGAGTCTCCTCGATGACGGGTGCCTCGTTGTAAGTAGGGATTATGACCGATATCATCCGCTCTGCCTGTCAAATGTTAAAGCGTAAGGGTAAGGGGTAAAAGTTAAAGGGTAAAGGTCAAAATACAAAGCCGTCATTCTATTTCTCTCACCACTTCACCAAGACCCACCAGCTAGTTCTGTGGTGTGATTCGATACAGCCCCGCGTCGTGCGGTTCGATCTTGGGGGCGAAGGCGGCACTGACAATTCCCAGGTTTTTCTTTGCCCAGAGGTCGCGCACCTGGCACTTATATCCCAGACCCAACTCTCCCCAGCGCACGGTTACTTCCTCGGGCGCCCGATCGTCCAGACTGAAAACTGCCAGGTACTTATCGGGCGAGTCTGGAACATCGGCAGCCCATGCCACCTGGTTCCCGTGTGTGAACAACTCGCGGTTACGGCTGCTGCCTTGATCCACGGCGATTACTTCCGCGTTGGTCAGCAATTCCAGTGTCGCAGCGTCCAGAGTTGGCAAGTCGCCGCCCATCATCAGGGGGGAACGAAAAATTGCCCAAAGGGTGAGGTGGCTTCGCTGCTCCGCGGGAGTGAATCGTGTCTGTCGTTCCGGATCCTCGTAGCCGCGAATGCGCAGCCGCCCGAGCGGAAGCATGTCCGCATCCGGCCAGTGATCGGTAACGATGTACGGCGCCCAGACGCGGCAGAGGACAAACTGCTTTTTCAGCGAACTCCAATCATCCCAGAAGTCACCTGAAATTCGCCATAAATTGGCATTCTTCGCGAGGTGCGCGGCTTGGTTCACAGGTGCTGGTCCGGGCGAGAGGCTCAAAATTATGGGGCGGCCTGATCTCACAATGGCGCGATGCAGTGCGGCGATTTCCGCTCCATGGTAATCCTCGCGCGCCGGCTTCCCTGCCCAACTCATGTCGTCCGCCTTGATATAGTCCACGCCCCAGCTTGCGTACAAGGCCACAAGGGAATCGTAATAGGCCTGACCCGCGGGCTTGCTGACATCGACTCCGTACATGGCTGTCGACCAGGAGCAGGCATTCCCGGTATCAGCAACATCGCGCGCGTGCGCGGAGGTGTCGAGAATCGGCAGGTTTTTCTCCACCGCCGCACGGGGGATTCCTCGCATGATGTGAATTCCGAATTTCAACCCCTTGCTGTGCAGATAGTCGGCCAGGGGTTTGAATCCCTGCCCCTGTGATGCCGAGGGAAAGCGATTGGGAGCAGGAACCAGTCGCCCATAACTGTCCATGTTGAACTCCCACTTTTCCTGCTCCTGGTTCGGATACGTGTGGGAAAAGTACCAGTAGTAATCCACCACAACATACTTCCAACCCAAGCGGGCCATGTGCTGGGCCATATAATCCGCGTTCTCTTTCACTTCTTGTTCCGTCACGTCGCCGCAGTAAGCATCGTAGCTATTCCATCCCATGGGGGGCGTCGGCGCCAGGCCTAAAGCTTTGCCGGAAGCGGATGCCGATTTCTCGCCGCCTGCCCAGAATCCCGCGCCCAGCAAGATTGCAGTGGTCATGATCCAAGCGAATGCTTTCGTAGCACGTTGCATAGTTGAATCTCCTGGCCCAAATTCCGCGCGATTCATTGCGTCGGCATATCCGTGCATCAACGGTCGTCTACGGAAACCACGATCCAGACTACTCGCGTATCATGAAATGAAGGCGGGCGCAAGCGGTGACGGGCAGGAGCGGCGGCGGGCAACGTGATACTTCATTGGTTAGACGGCGCGTAATAACCCTGCCGGGCGTAGATGGTGAACTTATGAGTGCGGACATCCCTGCGGTCGTTCAGGCGCACTTCGACGGTGCGGTAGGTCCCGTCCCGACGCTTGTTGGTGGGAGAATAGCCGAGCGTATAGCCCTGCTTGAGCCAGGTGAGGATGGTCTCCATCGCCGAGGTCACGGAAGTACCGGCACGGGTGTCGATCATTTCGCCCCCGGTTTGCAGGCAAATTTTTTCCACATCTCGAAGCCGTGTTTCCGGGTGTGTCAGGAAGAAGGTTCTGGAGTGTTGCAGATAACTCACCCTGACACTGTAAATGGGAGTTCCGGATTGCTGCGCCGCGCCCACCACTTGGGCGACATCGCGGGTCTCTTCATTGGAGGGCTCGTTGTCAGAAACCAGAATGACGGCGCGGCGCCGGTCGGGAGCGGTCCGTCCGAGGTAGAGCGCTGCCTCATAAAGCGCATCGTCGATGGCGGTGCCGCCGTAGGGCTCGAGGGCCCAGAGATCGACGGATAAAGCCTCGTGATTTGAGGTCAGGCCCTCCACCATTTCCGGCTTCTCGCCAAAACTGAAGATCGCGACTTGGTCGTCCGGCTTGAGCAGCGCCAGCGTATCCAGTGCACCCGCGCGCAGTTCGTGCAGCGCCGCGACGATGCTTGAGCTGTTGTCGATCACCAGCGCCACGGCCAGTGGCAGCTCTTCGTGGGAAAAGACGCTAATCTTCTGTCCCTTGCCGTTTTCGAAAACGTGAAAATCCCCTTGCTTCAAATTGCCGACGGCGCGTCCGTGTTCGTCATGCACGCCCACTTCAACCAGCACCAGGTTGACGTCCACTTTAAACGTCGCCGCACTCGGCGGTTTCGGCGCCGTCTTATCCGACAAGGTACACAATGCGGCTTGCGCTCCCAAACTGAGGCATGCGTGGAAGAACAGAAAGGCAAAACTTCCGAATCTCACCGCCAGATTCATCGTCGATCCTTAATTCGCTCTCTGTCGGGATGCGGCCAGCGGACAAGGTGTTGTCTGTCCAGCAGATTTGCCGCAACCTTGGTATATTGTCGAGGCGGACTTGCTCGTCCAGCCAGGCGAGCATTCCATGGGGCGAAATCTCTGAGGAAGGCCAAGGTTGATGACAAAATCCTCCAACCTGTCCGGATTGAATCGCCGGCATTTTCTGCGGGCCGGAATGCTCAGCGGAGCTGCGGCGGCAACTGGGCCGCTGGTGGCGCAGGTTCAGCCGGAGACTACGGCCCCCCGTTCCACACCGCCGTTTGAATTCGACGAGATCACCATCACGGCTCTCCAGGAAGGGATGCAGTCCGGCAAGTTCACGGCACGTGGTATCGCTGAAAAATACCTGGCGCGCATCGACTCCATTGACAAGCACGGACCCGCGCTTAATTCCATCATCGAGCTGAATCCCGACGCCTTGGACGTGGCCGACGCGCTCGATCACGAGCGGAAGACGAAAGGGCCGCGCGGGCCGCTGCACGGCATTCCGGTTCTGATCAAAGACAATATCGCTACCCGCGACCGGATGCAAACCACCGCAGGCTCGCTGGCGCTCGTTGGATCCGTTCCACCCAAGGACGCCATGGTGGCCAGGAAGCTGCGGGATGCGGGCGCCATGATTTTGGGCAAGACCAACTTGAGTGAGTGGGCCAATATTCGCTCATCGCACTCTGCCAGCGGTTGGAGTGGTCGTGGCGGTCAGACGCACAATCCCTACGCGCTTGATCGCAATCCCAGCGGTTCCAGTTCCGGTTCCGGTGTCGCCGTGGCGGCGAATCTCTGCGCCATCGCCATCGGCACGGAAACTGATGGTTCCATCGTATCACCGGCGAATAACAATGGCATCGTCGGCATAAAGCCCACGCTGGGTCTCGTCAGCCGCGCCGGAATTATTCCCATCGCCCACAGCCAGGATGCAGCCGGTCCTATGGCGCGCACAGTCACTGACGCGACGATTTTGCTGGGGGCGCTGATTGGCATTGACAGTGACGATCCGGCAACGCTTGCCCTCCACGGAAAAGCGCTGACAGATTACACCCCATTCCTTGACGCCAAAGGCCTCGCCGGAGCGAGGGTGGGTGTAGTGCGCAAGCTCTGCGGCTTTCACGATGCGGTCGATAAGTTGATGAACGACGCGATTGACCTGTTGAAGCGCGAGGGTGCGGCCGTGGCGGACCCCGCCGATATCACCACGTTGGATCAGCTCGGCGACGCGGAAGAAGAAGTGCTCCTGACCGAATTCAAGGCTGACCTGAATGCCTACTTGGCGCAACTCGGTGACGCCGCTCTAGTGCATACTCTCCAGGACATCATTGAATTCAATCAGCAGCACCACGAACAGGAGATGCCTTTTTTCGGACAGGATCTCTTTATCAAAGCCCAGGGAAAAGGGTCTCTCTACGGGAAAGAATATTTGGATGCTCTCGATAAATGCCGGAGGCTGACGCGCGGGCAAGGAATCGACGCGATAATGGACCAATACAAATTGGACGCGCTGCTAGCGCCCACGGGCGCCCCGGCGTGGTTGACCGACCACATCCACGGCGACCACGACCTCGGCGGAAGCTCCACGCCCGCGGCCGTGGCGGGCTACCCCCATATTACAGTTCCCATGGGATTCATCTTGGGTTTGCCGGTGGGAATTTCCTTCTTCGGCCGTGCTTGGAGCGAACCCACTCTCATCAAGCTCGCCTACGCGTTTGAGCAAGCCACCCATCATCGCCGCCCCCCACGCTTTCTCCCCACGGCGGAGGGAAGCGCGTAGTTTCCCGGACTCGGGCATCTCTGCATACAATCTCTGTTACGTCCGCGCCCAAGAACTTCATCATAGAGTGCACAGAGTTTCTTTGTGACCTCTGTGTGAAAGTTTGAAAACACGGAGCGTACGGAGAGTTTTCGCGGGGATTGTGGTCCGGCCGTGATATGCCTTACGGCCAAATCTCATTCAAAATCATCGCCAGGCGTACCCCCGCTTTGGCAATCTGCTGATTGATGGCTGGCGCTACGGCGTCCGTGTATTGCTGTGACACTCGCTCATGGAGGTTTAGCATTCGCATGGAGACGTGGTTATTATCGCTGCAAGCCTTCACCAGCTCGGGTTCTTCTACAGGAATCGCCACCGGCAGTTTGGCGTACACCACCGAGTCGGCCAATTCATGACTTTCCCATGCCCAGTCATCCAGATTGATGCCCGCTTTCTGCCAGCCTGCCGTTTGCGAACTGAAGCGTCGATCAATTGAGTCCGCCCACTGCGCCACCGATTCCATTCTTTTCATCCGTTGGATGATGTTGGAATCCCAAATACCATGCAGGTTGGGTGAGTAGGATTCAGCCTGTGGATTCTTCTCCACGGGGGGGTTGCCAAAAAAATCGACTGGCACGCAATTCCCGCCCAAATCATTGTTGGAAACACAGTGCAGAGGCTGGTGAAGGTCTCCCGTAAAATGGATGATAAAGCGCAGTGCATCAGCCCGCGTATGGGAGTCGGTGCCGTTGCTGCGCAGCGCCTCGATCTGATGTTGGAGGGCACTGGTAATGCAGCCTGTCGAGGCAGGGCAGGATTCCGCCAGGGCGCTCCGGGGTGCGTCGCGGGGAATGTCAATGTAGTGCCATGGGCTCGCTTCCGGTCGTACCTTGCGGATATCGTCGGCCCAGGTCGCGGAATCGGACATTGAATCGAGGCCCTGGCTTGAGCACCAACGCGGCAGCGCCGGATCAATAGGCACACTCAGCAGGAGCTGGTTTACCCTCTCCAAGGCGTGGCGATTCATATGTTTCTCGGCAATCATGGCCACGGCCTGGTGGCCCTCACACCCCCACGACCAGGCCCGCACCGGGGAGAAAAGTAAAATCAACGCTGCCCCCAGCAACCAAACGCAGGCCCGTGCGTGCTTTTTTCCACGTGAGCAGTAGAAGTCCATCGCCTCTCCCATTGGCTTGAGATTTTCCAACTAAAATCTTAGGCTTTTTCTGAAGTTCGCGGTTGGGAAAAGTAGGTGGTGGGGTCTCTTGACAATAAAGGAAATGGGCACAGCGCGGTGTAGCCGCAATCAAAGTGACGGCATGGCCATCCTGGTCACGATATGACACGCGTAGGATGACGGTGCAACGTTGCGCCAGGGCACCCACGAGGGTGCCCCTACGCTAATCCCGCTCACGCCGCCAGATTCTGGGCCAGGTAATTTGCCACGCCCAGTTGTTGGATAAGGCTCAGTTGGGTTTCCAGGTAATCGGCGTGCCGCTCCTCGTCATGGAGGTTGCCTTTCAGCAAATCCGCCGAGGCATTGTCGCCGGCCTTGGTGCAGATCGCGGCTGCCTGGTTGTAGCTGAAAATCGCACCTGTCTCATCTTTCAGACCAATGGTCAACTGCTCTTCCACATCCTTGCCGATGTGGATCTTCGGCAGCGACTGCACATCGGGCGCGCCCTCCAGAAAGAGAATCCGGCTGATCAGCTTTTCCGCATGCTTCATCTCTTCAATGGCCCGCTTCGTGGTGGCCCCGGCGAGCGTTTTGTAACCCCAACTTTCGCACATCTCGGCGTGCAGAATATACCCGTGCACCGCTCCCAGCTCATCTGTTAACGCTTCTTGCAGGACTTTCAACACTTCTGGCTTACCTATCATGGCGAACTCCTTGGAAATCGACGGGCTCTGCAATCGCAACGTTACGCAGTGCCGTCATCGCGCGGACGAGGGGCGAGGACGAACTTCGGTATCCTCATTATACGCCCCAAAAGGTCTTTGCAGAAACACTACCTAATGATGGGCCCAGCGATTCCGTAAACCGCCAACTGCGCATCGGGCAGGCTGCTAAGATGACACCGGTTGTGGCCACCCTGGAAACGGGCGGAAGAGGGAATGTTC
>ODAK010007123.1_pt1 | contig 11227 bp, 13 predicted proteins | sample 1539591 | NCBI WGS metagenome assembly ODAK01 (sample SAMEA3539303, study PRJEB22396) | soil metagenome | biome: tundra; feature: field; material: soil | place: USA | collected 2010-05 | depth 0.15 m | reverse complement strand
GCGCTTCTTCAGGTCCTTACTCATGGCGTCGCTTTGTTCCGTGCGCGCCGGCACCTTGTCGCGCCAGGCATTCCGCACCGGGCGCCCACCCACGAAACTCCAGATGTAGGCATCGAAGGTGCCGAACTCCTTCTGTACCGCGAGGAAGGCCTTGGCATTGGTCACCGCGGCATTCACCTTCAAGCGATTGCGCACGATTCCGGCATCCTCCAGCAGCGCCGCCACCTTGCGTTCGCCGTAGCGCGCCACTTTGCGAGCGTCGAAGCCGTCGAAGACTTCGCGATAGCGATCGCGCTTATTCAGGATGGTGGACCAACTCAGCCCCGCCTGCGCCCCCTCCAGAATCAGCAGCTCGAACAGCGCCCGATCCTCGTGATGCGGCACGCCCCATTCGGCATCGTGATAGGCGATGTATCGATCGCCGAGCGCCCAGCCGCAACGCTGCTTCACGGGCACTTCTCCGCGTGCAGCAGCTCTTTCCGCACCGAAAGGGTCCAGCATCCGGCCTCCTGCAGGTTCTCCAGCGTCAACCCGTTCCACAGCAGCGTGGCCGGCACCCACTCCGGCGGCACCGTCACGCGCATCTCCGTGATGGTGCGGCTGATAATCTGAATCTCCTTCTCCGCTGGAAGATACTGTGCCTGCACGCGAGCCGACACGCCGGTCTCGCGCCGCGGCAGCGTGATCCGGGTCTCCACGCGGATGCGCTCCTTGCCGCGCTGCACGGTGACCACGGCAGGGCTCTCCTCCGTGACCTTTTGCATCATCTCCAGATACTGGCGCGGGTTGGCGAGCGGCCTGCCATCTATTGCGACCAGCCGGTCGCCGCGTTTGAGCGGCCCGCTGTATTTTTCCGGCAGGGTCACCGGAACGCCGGGTCCGGGGTCGTCCGGCTGGAAGCTGAAGGCGCCCAGCTCGAGCGCGGCGCCGCCGGCGCCGGGAATGCGCGTCGATGCCAGCACATCGTTGCGCTCATTGGCATCGAACTTTGTGGGCTGGATCCAATAGCAGCGCGAAAACGCCGGCGAACTGGTCTCGCAATCGATGGAGAGGGGGAACGCCTCGCGTTGGTGTTGCCCCAGCCAGTGGAGAAGCGTCAACTCCTTGGTGCCATCCGACCCCGGCTGCCACTCCAGGTTGAGTCCGGCGGCGGCCATTTTCTCCGCCATCGGCTTGCTATCGGCGGCCGAGATCCACAGCACGGGGACGAGGGTGAAGTTCGCCGCGAAGATATGGTTGGTATCGATCGCCGCCTTGGGCGAACCGCCGAGCACGGCGCCCGCCGCCCACAAATCCGGCACCCGCGAGATGGCGTAGAACACCGCCGCGACTGAGTTGCCGCGGCCGGCGATGTAGACACGCGCCGGGTCCACGGCGCCGCTCCGGATGGCATTCTCCACCGCGGTAGCCAATGCCCGCACACGCGAATCGATATCCGCGCCCGGAGCGCCCCCTGGGCCGATCACCTGCCAGCCGGGTTCGCGTTTCCAGTTCTGCCAGTCGTCGGAGTCGAGCAGCGCCACGGCCGGCGTCTTCACCGGTGCTGCCGCCGGCTGGGTTTGCGCCGCCAGCGGCCCGCAGATAAATACGCTAATTGTGACGCAGGCGCGCGCGAATCCGCCTGGCCAGTTTTTCGATGTCATCCGTTTTCTTGAGCGTCGCCATGGAGAGAATGTAGCGATCGTTCTTTTCCAGATCGATTTTCAGTTGTTCGGCCAGGTCCGCCAGCTCGGCGGCATCCTTGAGGTTCTGCTGAAACTCGGCCTTGAGGATTTCGTCTTTCTGCGATTTGCCGTTGGGCAGGATGACGTCTTCCTCCTCGACGCCGCCCCGGCCGCCGCCGCGTCCACCGCCCTGCTGGTCCAGCGCGGAGACACTGGCGCCGGCCAGCAGAACCAGAGTTACCACACCGCGCCGTATCCAGAGTGTCATGTGCAAACCTGGTGCTATCATATCGGAAATGCCCCTCGCGAGGCCGCTGCCGGCCTGGTTCACGCTTGTCCCTATGGACGTCCGGGCCGGCGCTATGGTTTGGTTTCGGCTTGGATGAGGCGCCCGTGAAAAAATGGACGACCGTCGACCAGGCGTTGACACCGGGCGGCATGACGATCTCGCTTCATGAGCACGACGGGAGCTACGCGATACGCGCCGATGGCATCCCGCTGATGTCCACCCGCCAGCACGCATCCGAGGAGAAACTGGCGGAACTGGCTTGCGCGCACCTGCGAGGCGTCCGGCACGCGCGGGTGCTGATCGGCGGGCTGGGCTTCGGATTCACCCTGAGAGCGGCGCTGGCAGCGCTGGGGGGTGACGCGACGGTGGTGATGGCCGAGATTCTGGGCGCAGTGATCGCCTGGAACCGGAACCCGGCGCTTCCCCTGGCGGCCGATTGCCTGGCGGATCCCCGCGTGACCGTCGTACAACGGGATGTCGCCGAAGTCATCCGTGAAGCGCGGGCAAGCTTCGACAGCATCATCCTCGACGTGGATAACGGGCCGGCGGCGTTGAGCACCCCGGGCAACGGGCGGCTCTACGATTCCACGGGCTTGCACCATGCCCGCGCCGCGTTGCGGCCCATGGGGTGCGCGGCCTTCTGGTCGGTGGCGCCGGACCCGGCCTTCGAAAGGCGGATGACCCAAGCCGGCTTCCGCGTGGAGGTGCAGCGCTGCCGGTCCCACGTGAGTTCCGGGAGATGGCACACGCTTTTCCTGGGCCGGCGGATCGGTCCCTGACCACCGGCGAGGCCGGAGCCAAACAGGCCGTGAGTTTGACGCGGAGTCGCGGAGACGCGGAGAGAAGACCGCAGAGGAGGACGGAGGAAAGTCAACACCTGAGAAGGCGGAGGAAGCGGAGAGACGCGGGCTGGCGCCAGGTAAGTTTCCGCGGAATTGGCGGTTGACCGTCGCGGCTCGGATTGGAGTTGCGTACTTCACAACCGAGCCGCGACCGCGACCACCAACCGGCGAACACGCCGCGCTCGCCGGTAAGATTCCGGCGTTGGCCGATTTCCCAGAGACTCCCGCACTCCTCCGCCGTAGGCTGAACTCATGCAACCACATGAAGACTGGCGAGGCAGACGTCTCACTCCGGGCATCGCTCCGGCGCTGATCGTAATCGGCATCGGCGTGTTGTTCCTGCTCAACAACCTGAACATATTTTTCGTTCATGACATCTGGCGTTTCTGGCCGGGGATCCTGATCGCGGTCGGACTCGTCAAGATGGTGGATTCCGCAACCCCCAACGGCCGCGTCATGGGTGGCATCCTGGCAGGGGTGGGCGGCCTGTTTCTGGCCGACAATCTGGGATTCCTCAACCTTTCGTGGGAGAATTACTGGCCGCTGGTGCTGATCGGCGCCGGTCTGCTGATGCTTTGGAGCCGGTTAGCGCCGCCGCCGGCAGGAGCCCCCAACATCCCGGCAGGGGCGCAAGAGGGCGCGCTCAACGAAACCGCCATTTTCGGCGGCGTGAATCGCAAGGTGACGACAGACGACTTTCGGGGCGGCCACGTCACCGCACTGTTCGGCGGCGTGGAAATCGATCTGCGGCGCGCCGGCATGCGGGGGAACTCGGCAGTTATCGATGTGAGCAGCACGTTCGGCGGGGTGGAACTCAAGATCCCGACCAGTTGGAGCGCCGTATCCCAAGTGGTCGCGATCTTTGGCGGCGTGGAAAACAAGAGCGTGGAGCCCGCTGCGGACATGCTCGGGGTCAAGCGCCTGTACATCAAAGGGTCGGCGGTCTTCGGCGGCGTGGAAGTGAAGAACTGACGCCGCCATGCACCCCTTGCTCGCATCGCGCGGACGAACGCTGCTGTACCTGGCCGGCTGGGTGCCGATCCTGGCGCTGCTGGACTACCTGATGTGGGCGTCCGGCGGCGCATCCTGGTTACAGAATACGGCGATCCTCGGTCCCGCCTGCGTCCTGTTCGCGTTTGCGTGCCTTTCGCCCTGGCCCATGTGCCGCGTGCGTCCGCTGCGCCTGGCCGACGCCGCGATGCTGGTGGCGACCTGGGCGGCGGCGGCCGCGGCGGCCAGCGCCACTTTCACCGGCGCCGCCTGGGCGATGGCGCGGCTGGAGGGACAGCCCGCCACCCACCTCGACCTGCTGTTCGGCGTAGGCATCCTCCTGTACCTGCTCTCCGCCGGACTGCATTACGCCTCTCTCGCCGCGGAGCAGGCGCGCGAGGCATCCCTGGCTACCGCCGAGGCGCGCACGCTGGCCCGCGATGCGGAACTGCACGCCTTGCGCATGCAGATCAACCCGCACTTTCTCTTCAACAGCCTGCATTCCATCGCCGCGCTGGCCACCATCGACGGCGTCCGGGCGCGCGAGATGTGCTTCCGCCTGGCGGACTTCCTGCGCAGCAGCCTCGGCCTGGGAGAGCGCGAGAGCATTCCACTGCGCGACGAACTGGCGCTGGCGCGCAGCTATCTGGAAGTGGAGCAGGTACGCTTCGGCGCGCGCCTGGAATTCAGCCAGGACATTCAGGAATCCTGCCAGGATTGCGCCGTTCCCGCGCTGCTGCTGCAACCCCTGGTGGAGAACGCCGTCAAGCACGGAATCGCGGGTTTGGTGGAAGGCGGCGCCATACGCCTGTCGGTGGAGCGCGATGGCGGGAGCGTGCGCGTGGCGGTGGAGAATGGGTTCGACCCGGACGCGCCGCCGCCCAACCGGCTGGGCATGGGGCTGCCGCAGGTGCGCCGCCGCCTGGAACTGCGCTATGGCGACGCCGCCAGCCTGGAAGCCGGCGGGCGCGACGGGGTCTATCGCGTGGAGTTGCGATTCCCCTGCGAATCCTCCATCGCCTCCAGCAGCCTCGCGTAGCCGGAACGGCTCACCGGGAGGCGCGTACCGTCGGTCAGAATGGCGATGCGGCTTTCCTTCCCGTAGGGCTCAATGCGCGCCACCCGCTCCAGGTTGACGATGGCCGAACGGTGGATGCGCACAAAGCAGGCCGGGTCGAGGAGGGCTTCCACGGCGGCGATGGGCTGCTGCTTCAGGTAACTCCTGCCCTCGCTGTGCAGCGCCACGTAGTCGTCCTGCGCGGCCACGTACTCCAGCCTGGCGACGGGAATGATATGCACGCGCGTGCCGTCCTTGACGACGATGCGCTGCGCATAGACGCCGGCGGGCCTGGCCTCGGGCGCGATTTCGGGCAGGGTGCGGCGTTCTCCCAGCCGGGCGCGGGCGCGCTCCAGCGCGCGCTCGAAGCGTTGCGGGCTGAAAGGCTTCAGCAGGTAGTCCACGGCGTGGGCGTCGAAGGCGCGCATGGCGTACTGATCGTATGCGGTGACAAAGACGACCACCGGCGCCTGCGAGGGTTCGATCAGCTCCAGCACTTCGAAGCCATCCAGCTTGGGCATCTGGACGTCCAGGAATAGCAGGTCGGGGCTGGTCTCGGCGATGGCTTTCACCGCCTCGAACCCGTTGGCGCATTCGGCGGCGACCACGATATCAGGGTGCGGGGCCAGCAACTCGCCTAGATACACTCGGGCGAGCTCCTCATCGTCCACCACGACCACCTTTATTGTATGTTCCATCACATTTTCCGGCGCGGCCGGCGGAATCGTTGGTCCGGATTAGCTATTTCCGACAGGTTTCATTTTGTGCGACAATGGGTAACACTCGATATTAGCAGGGCCACCAGCATGGGCAGGCGGTCGGAAAGGCAGACTTGTGAGCCAGAAAGCCGAAACGCCATTTGACAGCATCGAGGGATCGCACGAGTACGTTCGCATGCTCGCCGAAGCGGTAAATGAAGCCCGGCGCGACGTTGAGGAAGAAATCGCCGCGGCCGAACAGGACCGGGCGGACCGCCGTAAAGAAGCTCTTCTCCTGGTTTCCTATAACCTCGCCAAACTCAACCTTCACATCACCAGCAGCCGGCGCATCCTGAACGATCTGCGCAGTTTGCGGCGCCTGCTTTTGGCGGAGCGCGGTTTGCCGGCGGAAGACGAAAGCGAAGTCGGCGCCAGCGAATAAAAGGCCAAAGAAAGGCGTCACTCAATACACTAGCGAAGGGTGTAGTGTGCCTGTCGAACATGTGCCGTCACCTGTATGTTATTTCCTCACCACTGCCTCCGCCTAGCTGTCAATGTGGAATGATTCCTCAATTTACACGGATGGTTGTCGGATATGTGAACACTGTTACTTGACAGGAAGCCTTGGCAAGCGTAGTATTTAGGGTCGTTGCACCAATTCCAAGACAGCACTCGGTAGCGGTGGTTTGTGGGGGACCCCGTATGACCTTTCAAATTGGCGACAAGGTGGTTTATCCTAACCAAGGCGTTGGAACCATCGAGAATATCAGCACCCGATCTTTTGGAACCGCGTTTGAGAGATTCTACCTGCTGCGATTTGGCTGTAGCATGACGGTGCTGGTGCCGCTGTCCAATGCCGCCAACATCGGGCTGCGGAGGGTAACCAAGGACCGGGAGATTTCGCGGATTCTCTCGTTCCTGGCGATCGACTGGTGTCCCTTCAACCCCGATTGGAAGGTCCGCTTCAAGGAGAACAGCGAGAAGATGCAGAACGGGGACCTGCTGAAGGGCGCCGAGGTTCTCAAGAGCCTGCTGCAACTGCACATCGACAAGCCGCTCTCGTTCCGCGAAAAGAAGATGCTGGACCGGGCGCGCCACATGCTGGTTTCGGAGATTTCGATCGCGCGAGGCGTTCCCGAAATCCACGCCGTCAACCTGATGCAGCGCGCGCTGGCCAAGAGCGGCCTGAGTTTGCCCGCGATTCAGTAACGCGCTTCCCAATCGCCGTTCGGTCTAGTGCACCTTGCCCGCCGAGTTCTCGAGAAGGACATTGGAGAGCACGGCGGTATCGGACTTGTCCGGCAAATGCGAGCAGAAGCCGATGCCCACGTAAAAGGGTCCGTCGAAGTGCAGGTTAATGGGTGGGCCGAGTTGTTGCATGGGCTCGCCTTGCAGGCTGATGAAGATGGCGACGGAATCGCCGCGCTTTTCGATTCCAATGCGCTGCGCCCTGACGTTGGCGAGCATGCCTCCGAAGCGATACTGCATATCCTTGAGGTTCGCGCCTTTTTCCGGACGCTGCGCCAGGTGGATCATGCCCGCGCCGTGCTGGCCGATCATGGCTTCCCTGGAATCGTCATCCAGATTCTGGCGAATGACCAGGACCGCCTTGCGGTCGCCGTAGCCGTCCGGGTTCGGGAATGTGACGTCGGCCGCGAGCGACGCGTCCCCGGACATCTTCTTCCAGAGATAGCGGAACTCGTCGCGCGAGTACCAGATATTGTAACCGGCGGAGTTGATGGTGTACTGCCTGGTGCCGGCGTCGTAACTGGCGCTGCCCGGCACGACTGCGCTGCCGATGTCGGATTGGCCCTCAAACAGGCCGATCGGCGTATAGTAACTCTGGCTTGGCCGGTGGAAATCCGCCGGTGGCGGCACCTGCTTGTGGGTAGCGGAGCCCGGCAGCGCCCAATCCGGAACGGCGGGCGGAGGTGTTGGAGGCGCCGCGGGCGCTTGCGCGCGCAGCAGATACGGCGCGGCGCACAGCATCACGGCGAGCAGCGAGGCTCGGCGGGGGCGCCTGGCCGGGAAGCGAACAATGTAGTCGTCCATAACGATGGACTGTATCAGATCGCGGGCAAATTCGGGCGCGCGCCGGTGCCCTACCCACCACTACCCAACCGTCGCGGGTTCGGGGTATCCTGTAAACTCTGGTGTTGTCTATTCACCTCGACACTGCGCTCAATCTGCTGTGGGCCGCCATAAGTGTGGCCGCCCTGGCGCGGTTCGCCGTGCAAAATCCGCGAAGTTCTCCCCGGAATCCGGGCGATGGTCAAGGAAGGCCTGGTCGTCCTGCTGGATGCCGAGGTGGTGGAACCCGTGGAAAATGCACTTAGTTTTCCCAACGCTGTGAATCCTGGAGAAATTGTGGGGCGGACGGGGTGCCCTCTGGGCCAGTCCGCGCGGGTCCCCCTGGACCCGCTCCTCGCCAACGAGATCAGCTTCATCCAGACTGTGCAAGCCGACGAGGGCGTCGTCCCCAGAGGGGACCCCAGGACCGGGGGTCCGCCCCACAATGCAGCGGAATAATCACAGGGTCCGGAAGTTCTTCGCCGAACTCGGCCCCGGCCTGATTACCGGCGCGGCGGACGACGACCCTTCGGGGATCGCGACTTATTCGATTAGCGGCGCGGGTTTCGGCTATGGTCCGCTGTGGACCGCGCTGTTCTGTTTCCCCCTGATGGCGGCAGTGCAGTTGATGTGCTCGCGGCTGGGCATGGTCACGGGCCGCGGCCTGGCTGCCGTGGTGCGCCGGCGCTACTCGCGCTGGGTGCTGTGGGGCGCTTGCCTGCTGCTGATTGTGGCCAACGTGATCAACATCGCCGCCGACCTGGGCGGCATGGCGGATGCCACCAGGATGGTGACCGGCATTCCCGCCGCGTGGCTCACGCCGGCGTTCGCGGCCGCGATTATCGCGGCCCTGTTCCTGACTTCCTACCGCTTTCTCGCGCGGGTTTTCAAATGGCTCACGCTGGTGTTGTTCGCCTACGTGATCACGGCGTTCCTCGCCCATCCGGACTGGTGGGCGGTGCTGCGCGCCACCTTCGTGCCGGATCTCCGCTGGTCCCGCGAGTTTCTGTCGGTGCTGGTGGCAATTCTGGGCACCAGCATCTCGCCGTACCTTTTCTTCTGGCAGGCCGCGCAGGAGGTGGAAGAAGAGCGCGCCGAAGGCAAGAACACGTTGGCCAAGCGCCAGGGCGCCTCGGACGCGGAGTTGCGGCGGGCGCGCACCGACGTGGTCGTCGGCATGTTCTTTTCCAACTTCGTGATGTACTTCATCATCCTCACCACCGCCGCCACGCTGCACGCTCACGGGATCACCAAAATCGGCACCGCCGGCCAGGCGGCGGAGGCCTTGAAGCCGCTCGCCGGGAAGGGCGCCTACTGGCTGTTCACGCTCGGCCTGATCGGTACCGGGATGCTTGGTGTGCCGGTACTGGCGGGGTCGAGCGCATATGCGATCGCCGAGGCGATGTCCTGGGGCGCGTCGCTCGACCGTAAGCCCAAGCTCGCGCCGAAATTCTACGGCGTGCTGGCCGTCGCCATGCTGCTCGGTGTGGCGCTGAACTATGTGGGTCTGAACGCGGTGAAAATGCTTTTCTGGTCGGCAGTGGCCAACGGAGTGCTCGCGCCGCCGCTGATCGTGCTGGTGGTGCTGCTGACCACCGACCGCACCGTGATGGGCGACCGGGTCAATCCGCCTTTGCTCAAATGGGTAGGCTGGCTGGCCGCGGCGGTGATGGGCGCCGCCGCCATCGCCATGTTCCTGGCGGGGTAAAATTGACTCGTTGCCATGTCACGTATTCACACTCCCCTCACCGATGAGTTGACCACCTACATCCGCCAGGTAGCGCTGCGCGAGCCCAGCGTGCTCCGCCAGCAACGCGAAGCCAGCGAACTGCATCCGCGAGCCTCTATGCAGACCTCGCCCGAGCAGGGCCAGTTTTTGCATCTGCTGGCGCGCCTGATGGGCGCGAAGAAGACGCTGGAGGTGGGCGTATTCCTGGGCTACAGTTCCGCCTGGGTGGCGCTGGCCCTGCCCGCGGGCGGCAGAATTATCGCCTGTGACCAGAGCGAAGAGTACACCGCGCAGGCGCGGCAACTCTGGCGCGCGGCCGGTGTGGAAGACAAAATCGAATTGCGTCTCGCTCCCGCCATCGACACGCTGGATGCGCTGATCGCCGAGGGGCACAGCGGCACTTTCGACTTCGCCTTCATCGATGCGGATAAGGCGAACTATGTGAATTATTACGATCGCGCCATGGTGCTGGTGCGCCCCGGCGGGCTGATTGCGGCCGACAACGTGTTGTGGGAGGGCGACGTGACGGACGCGAGCAAGACCGATGCCGAGACCGAAGCCATCCGCGCCTTCAACCGCAAGTTGCAAGCCGATGATCGGGTGACGCTGAGCATTGTGCCGCTGGGCGACGGACTGACACTGGCGTGCAAGCTCTAACCGCGCCGACCGTTTTCCCGTGCTACGCGGCGGCCGACCGCGCCATCGCGGAGCGTGTGGCCGCGCTGCTGGAACGGGGCGCCGACGTGCGCGTCTTCCTCGACGAAGGGCAACTGGCGGAGGGCGCGGACCTCGCCGAAAAGGCGCGCGAGGGGCGCATCGCGGATATCGTGCTCGTGCTGTTCTCGCGGAGTTCCATGCTTTCGCGCTGGCCGCGCGCCCAGTGGGAAGACGCGCTGGTGAAGGAGCCGGCGGCCGAAGGCGTGCGCATCGCTTTCCTCAAGTGCGACGATTGCATCCCCCCGCGCGTGCTCGCCCCCATGTTCGACGCCGCCCGGTTGCGCGACGTGAAGCGCTGGGTGCGCGGCAGCGAGCCCGGCGAACCGCCCGCCGCCGAATTCTCCGCCGATCTCGAAGTGCTCGGCATCGCGATTGCCGACCGTCCCGGCACGGAGACCGTGGCGAGTCTCGCGCTGGCCCGTGAATTCGCCCGCGCGTTTAGCGGCGATTTCGACGCGGTGCTCCACCTCGACACTGCCACCGGCACGCTGGCCGACATGGCCGGCGACCTGGCGTCGCAGGTGGGACTGCATCTCGAGGGCGAACTCGCCGGCAATCTGGAGCACCTGAGCATCTTCTGCGAAGCGCGCCGGTTTTTGCTGGTGCTCGAAGGCGCGGCCCCCGCCGACCTGATCTTCGGCGGGCGCTGCTCCACGCTGGTTTCCAGGGAGTCCGGCGAGCCATCTCCCGACACCCTGCGCCAACTGGCGCGCGCTTTCGATGCCATGGAGGATTGGACCGAGGCCTGCCGCCTGGCACGCCAGGCCCGCCGCGTGGCGCGCGACCAGTTCCGCCTGGCGGAATGCTTCGAGATCATGACCCAATGGCGGGCCATGGCGGAGGAGCGCGACGACCGCGCGGTAGTGGACGAGGCCAGCCGCGAACTGGTCTGGATTCTGGATGGATGGGGCCGCACCGCCGAAGCCCGTCAGTTGGAGCAAGCCCGCGCCATGGAGTTCGACGAGCAACTACCGCTGTTCTTCGAGTAGAAGCGCGGAACCGCCGCTAACCGCAATACGGTTCACTTAAGGGATCGAATGAAAGAATGTGGACGGTCGGTTGATCGCGCGAGGAAGACTGGTTTCCCAGATGGCGACTTCGGGGGATTATGAGTACCCGCTACTCAAAAAGGCGACAACCAAGAGGCTCGGTTCGTGAGTTGTTGCGGAAA
>ODAK010007122.1_pt1 | contig 11228 bp, 8 predicted proteins | sample 1539591 | NCBI WGS metagenome assembly ODAK01 (sample SAMEA3539303, study PRJEB22396) | soil metagenome | biome: tundra; feature: field; material: soil | place: USA | collected 2010-05 | depth 0.15 m | reverse complement strand
AAGCGAGGTCAAGGATTCGGGATTGGGAGGCCGGGTAAGCAAAAAGAACATCCTGGATTACATTAACCAGCGTCGCGCGGGCGCTCCATCAGCCACACCTCAATCGACCGCTGCTCCCGCACCCGTCGCGCAACCTTCACCCGCGCCCATGGTATTTACCGGAGCGACGCAGATTGTTCCCATGACGCCCATGCGCCAGAAGATTGCTGAGCACATGGTCATGAGCAAGCACACCTCCGCGCACGTTTACACCCTGGTGGAAGTTGAGATGACCCACGTGGTGGCCACGCGCGAGCGCTTCAAGCATGAATTCGAAGAGCGCAATGGCATCAAGCTGACCTTTACCCCCTTCTTTGTGCGAGCCTCGGTGGAAGCGATCAAGGAGTTGCCGATCATCAATTCATCCTTGGACGGCACCAGCATCATTTACAAGCGCGATGTGAACATCGGAATTGCGGTGGCGCTGGAAAATGGCTTGATCGTGCCGGTCATCAAACGCGCGGACGAGAAGAATTTTCTGGGCGTTGCACGCTCCGTGCAGGATCTTGCCGACCGCGCCCGCACCAAACGCTTGAGCGTGGACGATGTCCAGGGCGGCACCTTCACCATCACCAATCCGGGAAGTTTCGGTGGTTTGTTCGGCCTGCCCATTATCAATCAGCCCCAGGTGGCCATCTTGGGGGTGGGCGCGATTGAAAAGCGTCCGGTGGTACGGGATGACGCCATCGCCATCCGCCACATGGTCTACCTTTCCGTTTCCTACGATCACCGCGTCATTGATGGAGCGGTGGCGGAGCGATTCATGGGGAAGATCAAGAGTATTCTGGAGAACTGGGACGAGGCAGTGCTCTGATCGGGTGATCTGGTGACCGGGTGATCGGGAGAACGAAGAACGTTTGCAAACTTACTCTCGGATCGCCCGATCTCCCGATCTCCCGATTACAGCCCTTACTGATTTACCACGGGCACGCTATCGACCAGCGCCGCCAGGGAATCAAGGCAGGCATTCGGGTCCACGTTGTGGCTTTGCAGACCGGGCATCAATTGGCTCAGGTTTAAAGCGAAGAAGCGATTGCCGGCATCTTTCTGTCCCACCACAGCAAAATCCACAGCCACGGTTTGAAGAAGACCCATGCTGTGGTTCTTCTCCTGGCGCCACTTTGCCAAATCCTGGCGAAGAACATCCTGAAAGAAATCTCCGTAGATCACCGTCAGGTCCTGGAAGCTGCCATCGGCGAAGGCGTACACGGCAAGCACGTCGGCAGCATCGTAGTGGTTTCCACAAGTCGTTAAATATGGCCGATGCGCAATGCACTGCCAAGTCTTGCCTTTGGTGAGCTTGCGAACTTCCAGCCCATCGAAGGGCAGCCCATCGATTCCGCCAATGCGGCCCAGCGGGGTTACAGCATCCTTGCCGAGCTCGAGAATCGTGGCCGTAGTGCAACAATGGTCCCCGCCGGAATACTGGCCGACAATTATTTCTGGAACTCCGTTGCCGGAAAGGTCCTGGGTATAGGAGGTGCGTGCCCGGGCTCCTGGTGCAGGAAGACCGTGACGACCGTTGAAATCATATAGAGAGGACCACGCATCCTTTGAGCCTTCGAGGGTTTCAAATTTGTAAACCGGCCGGTCAGCGTGGTCGTAAATCACCAGGCGGCCCTGGGCGAAGATCAACGGTGCGGGGGTGGCACGATACAGGCCGGCGCGATAGTCGCCTAAACGAAAAGTCTTGAGCATTTCGTAACCGGCTATGTCTGGGACCTGCCCACCGATGCCGGTGGTGGTCAGGATGAAATCTTCCGCGGAGTTCGCCACGTCCTTCAGGTCGGCAGGATTCCATTTGCGCTGCATGGCAATGACCGCCAACAGAACCACGGCAGCCAGCGCAACGGAGACAATGTTCTCACCTTTCTGCATAGAATACTTTCCGATGTCTAAAAGGCAGTGACAAGTGACGAGTGACGTGTGGCAAGCAGGAATAGAAACGTCGAGGGCTTCGATGCCCACACTCTTTGCATTGGTTGCTCGTCACTTGTCGCTCGCCACTTGTCACTGTTCTTCCCCGGTGCGGCGAAAGGAATCGAGGCGCCAGCAATCCTCGCTAAACAGATGGCGGAGGATGTAGACGTTGCCATCGTCCGCGCGAACCTTGAAGCATTGATATCCCACACCATACCACTGGTCCAGGAGTTCCTTCACTTCAAACTTCGGCGCATCCGGCTTGGCCAAAAAGGCAAAGCGCAGCGGGCGTTCATCCGCCCGATAGCCGGAATAGCATTCCACTTGGAGCTCCATGTCCATGGATGGACTCGGGAAAACGAAGTCAGGAGACGGGAGTCAGAATTCAGGAGGTAAAACAACGGTATTTGGCCGCTTGATGGCAGGTGATCGAAGAAGTTAGGACCATCGATCGTCAAATAACAAATTCTGACTTCTGTCTCCTACCCTACCTTACGATGCAGAGGGCAACGCGGCGTCGCGCAGGAATTTCGCCGACTCTTCCGGTGGAGTGGGATTGATGTAGAAGCCGGTTCCCCACTCGAACCCCGCCATCTTGGTGAGTTTGGGAATGATCTCCATGTGCCAATGGTAATAGTCCTGGGCGGCTTCCCCAATCGGCGAGGTGTGCACAATATAGTTATAAGCGGGAAAATCGAGTACGCGGTCCAGACGCGAGAGCATGTCCTTGAGCATGGGGGCAAGCAGCTCAAACTCGCGCTTTTGCGACTCCTCGAAGTTGCACTGGTGCGTTTTCGGAAGGATCCATATTTCAAAGGGGAATCGTGATGCGAAGGGGGCGACGGCCAGAAATCCTTCGTTCTCAGATATCAGGCGAACCTTGCTCTCCTGTTCCTGCCGAATGATATCGCAAAAAATACAGCGTTCCTTGAAGTCATAGTGCTCGCGCGCACCGTCAACTTCCTCTGTCACACGCTTGGGAACCACCGGCAGCGCTATCAACTGGGAATGAGTGTGTTCCAGGGAAGCGCCGGCGGCATCGCCATGGTTCTTAAAAATCAGGATGTACTTGAAGCGGCGATCTTTCTTCAGGTCAATAATGCGGTCGCGATAGGCCCAAAGCACATCTTCCACCTGGCGTGCCGGAAGGGTGGCCAGGGTGAGTTCATGCTTTGGGGTCTCGATGATGACCTCATGCGCCCCAATGCCATTCATCTTGTCGTATAGCCCCTCGCCCTGCCGATTCAGCGAGCCTTCAATCCCCAGGGCGGGAAACTTGTTGGCCACCACACGCAGTGACCAACCGGGCGAATTGCGGGCGCTGCCGTCGCTACGATAGGCGAGAATTTCCGGTGGGGTCTTGGATTCATTGCCATAACAAAAAGGGCAGAAGCCCGAGCCGCGTATCTGCACCTTATCCCGCACAAAGTCCGTCGGCCGTTTGGCCCGGTCCGTGGCGATGATGACCCACCGCCCGGTAACTGGATCTTTTCGAAGTTCAGGCAAGGCAAGTACTCCTTAGCTGTCAGCTCGCAGCCTCAGCTTTATTGAAAGCTGATAGTCGATTGTCTGCTGCTGGTCACTGGCCACTTGTCACTGCTCCTACGCTTTGAAGGCATCTTTGATTAATTGAACCTGAAGGCCCGCCTCGGAGTTCCATGCGACGCTGGCGATGTCGAACCGATAGTTCACCGGTTTTCGGCGGAGGCGGTGGAGGTACTCGTTGGCTGCCCTGCCAATGCGCCGCTGTTTGGCCTTGGATACGGCCGTTTCCGGTGGGCCGGCGGAGGCGGTGGTTCGAGTTTTTACTTCCACAAATGACAGCACCGGGCCATCCCAGCCGATCAGGTCAATCTCTCCCGCGCCAGAACGGGCTCGCCGATTCCGCGCCACTATCGTATAACCAGTATGTCGCAGGTACCAATAGGCCAGGGTTTCGCCACGCGCCCCAGTCTTCAAATGTTCCGCTTCACTCGAACGGGGCGGCAGCGCGTGGGACGCAATCCGCGCCCGTTGGCGTTCCTTCCAGACCAACCCGCGATACATCAGGTCCGCGAGAATGCTCATGGCGGTCTTCTTTCAGGTGCTGGGGAATCCAAAATTATGAATTATGAATCCCAGGCTTCGCTTGAAATTTATAATTCCGAATTCATGATTCCCCAGCCCCTAGTACCCAGTCCCCAGTACCCAATCCTTACCGCTCCGTCTCTGTGATGCAGCGATCCAGTATATCGATGGCGCAATCCGCCTGTTCGCGATCGATCACCAGCGGCGGCATCAGCCGGACGGTGCTCTCACCACAACCCAGGACGAGCAAGCCGAGTTCAAACGCCCGTACGATGACGCGATTGCGAACTTCCGCATTTGGCTCGCGCGTTTCCTGACTCTTCACCAACTCGATGCCAATCATCAAACCTCGACCGCGCACCTGACCGACAAGTTTGTGTTTGTGCGGCCAATCGACGATTCTGCCCATGATGTATTCGCCCACACGCGCGGAATTGGCGATGTATTTCTCCTCCAGCAGGCGAATAGTTTCCAGCGCCGCGGCGCAGGCAACGGGATTGCCGCCAAAGGTGGAAGCATGCGCGCCCGGCCCCCAATCCATCAGCTCGGCGCGGGCCACGGTCACACCCAGCGGCAAACCCGAAGCAATGCCTTTGGCGCTTACCAGAATGTCCGGGGCCACGCCGACGTGGTCGCAGGCCCACATTTTTCCGGTCCGCCCCATGCCGCTCTGGACTTCATCAAAGATCAGCACGATGCCATACTTGTCGCAAAGCCGGCGCAGGTTATCGAGGAATCCGGGTGGGGGAATCACATACCCGCCTTCGCCTTGTATGGGCTCTACGATGATGGCTGCCACTTCATCAGGTGGCAGGATGGTCTTGAACAACTGCCGTTCGATCAGGTCCGTACAAATGCAATCGCAGACGCAGTCATGCGCGCGGTGACCTTGCGGGCAGCGATAGGGATTGGCATATGGCACGTGGACGACGCCTGGAATGAGGGGGCCGAACCCGCGCCGCTGAGCCGCCTTGCTGGCAGTAAGCGAGAGAGCGCCCATTGTCCGCCCATGGAACGAGCCAAGAAAAGCGATGAACCGATGGCGCTTGGTGTGGTAGCGAGCAATTTTCAGCGCCGCTTCCATGGCTTCGGCGCCGGAGTTGCCGAATGCGACTTTCTTGGGGAATTTTCCCGGCGTGATTTGCGCCATCTTCTCGCCCAATTGCGCCAGCAGTGGGTAATAGAAATCCGTCCCCGACATGTGGATCAGGGTTTCGGCCTGCTTCTGGATTACGCGAACCACATCGGGATGGCAATGCCCGGTGGACGCCACGGCGATGCCGGCGGCAAAATCCAGAAAGAAATTTCCATCAACATCCTCAACAATTGCGCCCCGCCCGCGCTTGGCCACCAGCGGGTAGTCGCGAGTATAGGATGGCGAAACATATTGCTTGTCGAGCGCCAGAATCTTCTGGGCTTCAGGCCCGGGAAGCGGCGTCGAAATAATGGGCAGCTTGGTTTCCATAGAGTCTCCCCTCTCCGCTGCCTTGCGCAGCGTTGGCGTTGGTTTCGGGATCCTTCAGTGAGGAGCTAGCGGAGAGGTTTAATCGCCCCCAAAAAGGTTGGGCCGCGCCAATAACGGAAGAGTGAATCGAAGGGTTCGCATGGTTATTTTCGCTTCCAACGCGTTCCAGCTTTCGTGTCCTCCAGTATAACACCGGCCTTGAGCAAACTGGCTCGAATCTCGTCTGAGCGGGCGTAGTTGCCACCACGCCGGGCGGCAACGCGCTCCGCAATCAACTTCTCAATCTCATCGTCGCTCAGGGTTTCCGCCAGCAGCGCGGTAGTCTGGCTGTCGCCAGCCTTTTCGGCCGCCACGCCTGCGTCATGGGGATCTTTCAAGTCCGCCGTGGCGTTAACGGGACCTGCACCCTCCCGCACAAAGCCAAATTTCACCAGCTTCGAATAATCATCGTTCTCAAGAACGGCGAAGATTCGGTCCCAGCGCTCCAGGGTGTCAAGAAAGGAACCGCGATCCGCGTCGTGGAATTCCCCGCGGTCCATCGCCGTGTTACCCTCGCGCACCATATCGAAAATCGCGCCGAGCGCCTCCGCTGTGTTCAGATTGTCGTCAAGCGCCGCTTCAAACTTCTGCCGGGCTTCTTGCGCGCGAGTCTGAAGAGCGGAACTCTCACCCGCGGGGAAGCTCTCCTTAGTCAGGCGGTAGCGGAAATTGCGTAGCCGGTCAATCGATTGCTGCGCCTGGTGCAATCCTTCAAAGGTGAAATTCAGCGGTTTGCGGTGGGGCACCGAAGCCAGCAAATAGCGAACCGCCGAGGGCTTGAAGCCTTTATGGATCAGGTCGCGAAGGGTATAGAAGTTGCTGAGTGATTTCGACATCTTTTCGCCGTTCACAATCAGGTGCTCAGCATGCACCCAGACCTTGACGAAGTGCTTGCCCGAGGCAGCTTCGCTTTGCGCAATTTCGTTTTCGTGATGGGGAAAGATCAGGTCGCTGCCGCCGGAATGAATGTCAAAGGATTCACCCAGGAATTTCATCGACATGGCGGAGCATTCAATGTGCCAGCCGGGCCGGCCACGGCCAAAGGGCGTCTCCCAGAAAGGCTCGCCTTCTTTCGCGGCCTTCCATAGGACGAAGTCGCGGGCATTCTCCTTATCATACTTATCGGAGTCCACGCGGGCACCATCTCGCACACCGGAAAAATCAATATGCGCCAACTGGCCGTAAGGCGGAAAGGCAGAGACTTTGTAGTAGATCGATCCTTCGCTCGGGTAAGCAAACCCTTTATCCACAAGCGTCTGGATAAGCTTCACCATCTCCGGAATGGAATCTGTGGCGCGAACCAGATGCTCCGGCTCCTCCAGGTTCAGCATTTGGCGATCAGCAAGGAAGGCCTGAATATATTTATCGGTATAGGCCCGCAACGGCATTCCCGCTGCCTTGGATTCACGAATGGTGTTGTCATCAACGTCGGTAAGGTTGATGACGTGGTTCATCACATAACCTGCGTACTTCAGGTAGCGGCGCAGGATGTCCTGAAAAAGGAAGGTGCGGAAGTTGCCAATGTGGGCGTAAGCGTAGACTGTGGGCCCGCAGGTGTACATGCGGACAGTGTTGCCCTCCAGAGGCTTAAATTCGTCAATCTGACGAGTCAGCGTGTTGTAAAGGCGTATGGGCATCAGTGCGGATCGTTTCGCCAAACAGTCAAACGAGCAATTCTATGTGGTGGTTCAACACCAAGTCAAGAAAAGAGCAGCGAAGAGAGCGGGTCGGATTGAGGTTGTTGGGGCGACTTCGACCCGCCAACAAGCAACGTAATCTCGGGCTGTTTCCCCCAACATGGCGGCGCGAGGTCCCCCTCCGAACCAACTACGTCCGCTATCGGACCGAAAGAGCGATGCATGCTAACTCGATTTCTTTTCATCAATATCGCGAGAGAACACTTTCGACCGTCTTGGACTGCGGCCGCGAAGCTGCCGCCTTTTCTTGTATTCTTCTATTGCCGAGAAATTTATGAGCTTCAACTCTTGGCGAGGTTTAAAGGCGGCAGCTTCGCGGCCGCAGTCCAAGGCGCTTCGCGGGTATGAACGCCGTTTCGAAAGGCATCCGATTTCCAATAACGCCACCACGGACATCCGCGCAAGATTCGATCGGCACCTTCGCCTTTCCGGGAATTGCTCCCTTTCACAAATTCGTAACCAAACTTGGGTACAATAGATTCGATCTTCAGGCTGTTTAAAACTTAAATTCGCACTTCTGACCGCAGAAGAGAGGACTGGTCATGATTTCTCAAGCCAACATCCTGCCAACAACTCCCATGGGGGCCAATCTCGTTGATGGTGGTGGAGCGACGTTCCGTGTCTGGGCGCCCCGCGCGACCGCAGTCTACGTTAACGGCGTCTTCAGGGGCACTCCGAAGGTTGGCCAGACCGACGATCTGCTGATGGCCAGGGATGGCAACGGTTATTGGACGGGCTTCGTCGCGGCTGCCCAAGATGGCGACCCTTACCATTTCTGGGTGGTGGGCGCGGGGTCGAGCGGTTACAAACGCGATCCCTATGCACGCGAAATGGCCACGGACCCTCCCTTTCCCACTTGCAGTTGTGTCATCCGTTCCGCAGCGGCCTATCCGTGGCACGACGCGGCTTTTGTGACGCCGGACTTTTCCAACATGATCGTGTACCAGTTGCACATCGGGACCTATGCGCCCAGCGCCCCGGGCGTGGCTTCAACTTTTCTCGATGTGATCGGGAAGATTGAGTATATGGCGGCGCTGGGAATCAATGTGCTTCAGCCGCTGCCTATCGACGAAATGGAAACCGATCCCTCCATGGGTTACAACGGCGCGGACTATTTCTCGCCGGACACACCCTACGTTGTATACGATCAGGCGGCCCTGGCGGGATACCTCGCCACCATCAACCGTTTGCTTGCCGCGAAGGGCATGGCGCCGATGCGGGTGCAGGACATCGCTTCCGGTCCCGCGCAACTGAAGGCCATGGTGGACCTGTGCCACCTTTACGGCATCGCCGTAGCCTTTGACGTGGTGTACAACCACGCGGGCGGATTTATGGGTGACGACCAAAGCCTCTACTTCTATGATCGGGCGGCGGACACCAGCGATAACAATCAAAGTCTCTACTTCACCAACATGGGACTGGCGGGCGGTCTATCCTTCGCGCTCTGGAACAGCGATGTTCGCCAGTTCATCATCAATAGCGCGCTCTACTACATCAATGAACTCCACGTCGATGGATTTCGCTATGACGAAATCAGCGCGCTCCTGTCCATGAACCTGGATTCCGGCTGGAGTTTTTGCTGCGACCTCACCAGGACGCTTCGCTATATCAAGCCAAGGCTGCTGCAAAACGCCGAGTATTGGCCTTATGAATTCCAGAACTATCCCCAGCGCGCGCCTTTAATCGTCACTCCAACCGCGAGCGGCGGCACCGGCTTTGACGTTCTGCAACATGACGGGTTGCGGAGCGCCGTCCGCACTGCAGTCGGGCAAGCATCCTATGGCCAGAGCTCGACCGTTGATTTTGGCGCCATCGCGGGAAACCTCTACCCCCAGGGCTTTGCCCATGGCTGGCAAGCGGTTACTTGCGTGGAGAACCACGATCTGGTGGCAGCAGGCCGTGACCCGCGCCTTCCCGCTCTCGCCGACGGATCAAACCCACGCTCCTGGTACGCGCGCAGCCGTTCGCGCTTTGCCACTGGACTTCTTCTGACGGCGCCGGGAATCCCCCAGATTTTTATGGGACAGGAATTTCTGGAAGACCGGCAGTGGAGCTGCGATCCCACCGCGTCGGGCAATCTGATCGATTGGACCGGCCTCAATTCCGGCAATGACCGCACGATGCAGGACCATCTTCGCTTCACCCAGGACCTGATCCGGCTGAGGTGGAATCAGCCCGCTTTGCGTGGCGACAACGTCAACGCATTTCACGTCAACGGCCAGAACCGCGTCATTGCCTTTCACCGATGGCTGGACGGCATCGGGAAAGACGTCATTGTGGTTGCGACCCTGGCCGAGACAATATGGTACAACTACGCGATCGGATTTCCACTCCCTGGCCGATGGCTTGAAGTCTTCAACAGCGATGTCTATGACAACTGGGTCAATCCCATGGTGGCAGGAAACGGAGGAGGAATATCCGCCGATGGAGGTCCACTGCACGGATTCAGCGCCTCGGCAAATATCGTGATTCCGGCCAATGGAATCGTAGTGTTTGCCCGCGATGCGGGAGATTAATGCCGCTGCCGAAAATCGAAAGGCTCCGCGGCGAAGACCTCGTTTGACTGTGGTGGCAGCGGCCGCATCTTTCCGCCGGTCCGGACGAATTCGATCTCGATGGATTGCCTCAAGCTCAACCGGTTCGCGAAGCGTCTTGGAGTGCGGCGGCAGCAGCCACCGCTTTCGGCCCGCGCCCAATACGGGGATGGTGCAAGATGGGGCACTGCTTTCTCGCGATTGAAATGCAAGCGAATGTTCTCCGTGACTCGAGTGAAAAGCGGTGGCTGCTGCCACCGCACTCAAGGTGCTTCGCACACCGTAGTCCCTGATTCGTCTTTAACTGGACAAGAACCCCGCCCCGCAGCATTCGATTGAACCTGGCCCCCCAATCGTGTAGATTGGAACCCTTAAGTCGAGGGGAATGACTGGGGAGAAACGTGGACCTGCTTAAATTGAATGAAGCTGCGCGCGAACTGGGGGTGAGCTACCCAACGATCAAGCAGTGGATCTATCACCGCAAGATCAAGTCCGTTCTCACTGCCGGGGGACACCATCGGATTCCCCGCTCTGAAATCCACCGGCTCGCCGTCATGGGAGAATCCGGCAAAGGCACAAATAAGAAGCAAGTGCCCGAGCTGAAATTGCCGAAAGGACTGGAGCACTTCATCAGCGGCAGGAACCAACTAATCGGCCGCGTCACCAAGGTTAAAGTCTCCGGCTTACTGGCCAAAGTTGTGTTGGACATTGGCGGCCAGTCCATCACCGCGATCATCACCAGCGACGCCTGCCGCGATCTGGGCCTGAAAAAGGGGCAGACTGCCGCCGCCCTGATCAAGGCCACCGAAGTTATGATCATCGGCACAGGATCAAAGGCGGATTGAGAAGATTCGCCCGGCAAGATTTCTTCCTGCCTACCGTTTGATCAATTCCACATCTTTGCTTGCATAGCCATCCAAGCGCTCAGCCGGGTAGCCTTCAAACTGGTTCCCCGCAGGGGAGGCCGGAACAATGATATTTCCCCTTCGGCCTGTTCAATTCAATCCGCTCGGGGAGACTAATTCGTGCAGGCCTGGGATAAACCTAAGGCTGTCCAAATGAGCGATCGATGGTTATTGTTTTTGGGGCTTCGCCGCTCGTTTCACCGCCGAGCGTGCTTGCGGGACGGTCCATGGCGATTCACCGCCCTCCGAAACCTCTTCCGATATCCCTTTCGTGAAAAACGGCGCCTGAGACCTGCACCAATTCACCATTCAGGGTATGGATATACCGTATTAAATCGCTTATATTTGATAATTATTTCGTATGTATTCGCTATTTCCGCACTCAGAACACGAGGCGGGGAAATTTTTAGCGAGTTTTTGGCGTAGTAAGGGCTTGATGAAACCAAAACACGCAGATTCCTGATTTTAGGGCGTATTTGTCGATGGGAGAATTCACCATGAGTTTGATGATGACAGCGCTGTCCTCTTTCTCCAACCCCACGGGGCCTGATCCACTGGGTTC
>ODAK010007121.1_pt1 | contig 11228 bp, 8 predicted proteins | sample 1539591 | NCBI WGS metagenome assembly ODAK01 (sample SAMEA3539303, study PRJEB22396) | soil metagenome | biome: tundra; feature: field; material: soil | place: USA | collected 2010-05 | depth 0.15 m | reverse complement strand
TGTAAAGGGAGACGGCTCGTTCGCACATCTTCCGGGTGGAATAACCCAACAACGCGCCCAACTCGAATCTGAGGGTATTCCGTTTATCGCGGACGGCAAAGTCGATTGGACCAAAATCCAACCCGCCGTACTCACCTGAAAATTATATAGTGCAGGAGCCGCCGAAGCCGACCGCTGGCGCAAAGAGCTGGCCATCCGCAAAGCGGCTGAGAAATCGCCGCAGAAGTGAGCTTTGGGTATACTGTAGTCGTGAGACAAATCCACACAAATTGGGGCGTAAAATGACCTTTCCCGTGACCGTTCATACCTGTGCCGGCCAATTTGAAGCGACGCTTGTCGGAGCACCCGAAGTGACTGCGACCGCCGCCACGCGTGAGGGAGCGCTGGCCGCCCTGGAAACAACTATTGCTAAGCGACTAGATAAGGGAGAACTCGTTGCTTTGGACGTCCGGCGCGGCTTGGCCGGACTGTTCGGCAAATTCCGTGACGATCCGACTCTGCGGGAAATCTGTGAAGAAGCCTATAAGGCCCGCGACGCGGATGTGCGGGAATGAAAGCATTCGACACCGATATTCTGACAGAGATTCTGTCCGGCAATCCGGCCTACGCCGAACGTGTAAACAACGTCCCGCTTGAAGAACAGTCGGCTCCTATTGTCGCCATTGAGGAGGTTCTCCGAGGCCGACTTAATGCCATTCGTCAAGCGGAAGCCGGCAAGGCTCGTACTACAATCGATCGAGCCTATCAACTATTCGAGGAAACGCTCGACGCTCTCCGCGAACTCAAGTTTCTTTCCTTTACACAACAGGCCGAATTGTTGCTTGATGATTGGCGGACTAGGAAGATTCGAGGCTCCACACACGATTTGCGCATCGCCGCAAGTTGCGTTGTGAGCGCAGCAACCCTGGTTACCCGCAATCGCCGCGATTTTGAACACATTCCAGGTCTGTCGGTCGAATTTTGGGAATAACGAGGCCACTATCATGCGTCGCGTTGCAATTCTTGTCCTTTTGCTTCTCCCGCCCGTCGCTGCCGCGAATCCGCCGTCGGCGTCGTACATCTTTCCCGCCGGCGGCCAGCGCGGCGCCAAGGTCAACGTCCGCGTTGGCGGGTTGTTCCTCTACGAGAAGTGCGGCTTCGAGATGATGGGGCCGGGCGTGACCGCGCCGCCGCATCTGACGCGCACCAAGACGACCTGGTTCGAGGGGCCGGTGTTGCCGTTGCCCGATTCGCAGCGGCAGGAGGATTATCCCAAGGACATGGCCGGCACGATCGCCCTCGCGGCCGATGCTCCGCTGGGCGTGCGCTATTGGCGGCTCTGGACTTCGCAAGGGGCGACCTCGTCGATGAAGTTCATCGTGGGCGATTTGCCGGAGATCGTCGAGGACGAGATCGATGGCGATCCCATTCCGGTGGCTGTCACGCTGCCGGTGACGATCAATGGCCGAATCTTCCCGCGTGAGGACATCGACATCTATGCGTTTCGCGCCAAGAAGGGCGAATCGATCCGCTGCGAGGTTCATGCGACCCGGCTCGGCTCGCCATTGGATGCTCGGGTTGAGGTGCGCGACAGCCAAGGCCGGAAGCTGGCGGAAGCGGACGCACCCGTCGGCGGCGATCCGGTCATCAGGTTCATCGCGCCGACCGACGGCGAATATCAGGTCCGCATTCAGGACACGCAAGGGCAGGGGGGGCAGGCCTACGTTTACCGTTTGACGCTGACTACGGAGCCGTTTGTCGAACGCACTTATCCGCTCGGCGGCCGGCGTGGCAGCAGCGTCCCTTTGCTCCTGTTTGGCCGAAATGTGCTGGAGAGGTTGGACGTTAGCATTCCGAAGGACGCCGCGACCGATTATGCTCATTCGTTTAGCGTTCGCGGCAAACCGACCAATCGCGTCATCCTCGACGTTGACGACTATCCAGAGTTCATCGCCGCGAAAGACGCCGCAAAAACGATCCCCCTGCCGGCAGTCCTGAACGGCCGCATCGAGAAACCCGGCGCGATCGATACCTGGAAATGGCACGGCAAAAAGGGCGACACCTGGGAGTTCGAGTTGCGCGCGGCCAAACTCGGCTCACGTCTCGATGGTGTCGTGACGATCAGCGATCGCGAAGGCAAGACGCTGGCGAAGGCGGAAGCGGCCGCCACCGATCCGACCCTTCGCTTCCCCGTTCCTGCCGACGGCGAATATTTCGTCCAGGTCGCGGATCGCTTCCACTCGCGCGGCGGGCCGGACTTCGCGTATCGGCTGCGCATCACGTCGCCGCCCGTTGCCGACTTCCGTCTGACCCTCATAGCCGATCCTCGCCAGGCGACTGGCGCGGACGCGGTCACCGTGCCGCGTAAGGGGCAGGCGAAGCTGAAGATCAACGTCGAGCGCATCGGCGGCTTCAAGGAACCGATCACGCTGGAAGTGCAAGGCTTGCCGGAGCACGTCGCGATCGCGCCGATGACGATCAACGCGAATCAGCCATCGGTCGATCTCACCTTCAAGGCCGACGAGCAAGCGAAGGTTGGCGTGGCGCATATTACCGTCTCTGGCAAAGCGAAAGACGGCACGACGCGCCAAGCGAAGTTGCAAGTCAGTCGTGGTTTGCCCGAGCAGTCGAACATCCTGCTCGCGGTCGCTTTGCCGACACCCTTTATCATCAAGGGCGAGTACGACATGGGGTTCGCAGCTCGTGGCGCCATGCATAAGCGGAAATACAAGATCGAACGCAACGGCTACGATGGTCCCATCGAGGTCAGTCTCGCGGACAAGCAAGCCCGGCATCTGCAAGGCGTCGAGGGGCCCACCATCGTCGTGCCCGCCGGGGTGAGTGAATTCACTTATTCGGCGTATCTGCCGCCGTGGATGGAGACGGGGCGCACCTGCCGGGTTTGTGTGATGGGCGTCGGCATCGTCAAGGATCGTGACGGCGCGGAGCATCGCGTTAGCTTCAGCTCGGTGAATCAGAACGAACAACTCGTCGCCGTCGTCGGTCCGGGCATGTTGGCGCTGGAAGCGGACCGCACTTCCTACACGGCGGTTCCTGGCAAAACATTCGCCGTGCCGGTGCGGATCAAACGGGGCCAAGGCGTGGAAGGTCCGGTGGAGCTGACCCTGGTCACCGCATCGCACATGCAAAGCCTGACCGCGTTGAAATCGACGATTCCCGCGAAGATGGAGCACGGTGAGTTGATCGTCACCTGTTCCGAAAAAATGCAAGGCCCGTTCAACATGCAGGTCACGCTGCGCGCCACGTTGATGCGCAACGGCGAACCACTGATCGCGGAAGTGAAATTGGATGTGCAGCCTTGATTCGTAGGATTTCCGGTTTCCAACGATTGTGGCCCCAAACTGCGTAGGGGAACTCGGCGGTGATGCGGCCGGCAGTCGGAATACGCGTGCGCCCTGATTAATATGGCTTTACCGAGAATTCGTGGCACTCAGATCGGCCTGCGTGATCCGGCATTAGTGGACCGATTGAAATCGGCAATGTCCGCGGGCCAATATGCCTTTGATGAGCAACGTGGGCAGATCGGTGGCATCGTCGATCGTCAGGGAGTATACCACGTCGTCGATGGCCATCATCGCATGGCTGCCGCTCTGGAATTATTTCGAGAATTCGGCGAGGATGAGGCAATGCGACAGCTCCTTTTCTGGGGCAGATGGACTTTAAGACGAGACGCGCCGGTTGACAGCCGCCCTTTTCCGGGGCGCTCGACATGGTGGGCTCTCCGCAACTGGCTCGGATTTTGAACATGGCGGGCAAATGAACGACTACCTAATGGAGAGCAAAGGATTCGAAATCGGACCGTGGCGTGTTCCGTCCTTCACGCTTGAGCGGCGTCAATGTCTCACTCTTCGTTGTCCCAGTGAGCCAACATTTGACCGAGCGAGGCTCATTGAATGTTTGACTGGAGCCAAGCAAATTCGCGGCCTGAGCTTGCGAGGCGCCGTTCGGCACGCTGCGACCGCGGCTAGCCCTTCCGGGTGGCGGAGTTGGTTTGACGATCCTACGCCGTGGGAATGGATGAGAAAGAACACGCCGCTTGCCGCCGAGGTGATCCAAACCCTTCTTGTCGAAAATCGAATGGATCAGGCGATCGGGTTAAGCCGATACGCGGGAACCCAGCGGGCGGTGCTGGGGCTGCTCGCGGCTTATGCGCTTGCGCCAGCCGTTATCGTTTTCGCTGTGGCCGGCCTCGACCCGGTTGGGGTCGAGGAGGTTCAGCGCCTCGTATCGCGCCATCTGGACCAGTGTTCTGCCATTCATTTGGCTCTGCCCTATTTGTCTCGAGAACGGGAGCAAGTCACCGATTTCCCAGGATCACTTCATGTTTCGCTGGTCGATGTAGCCCATCATCAGCTCGACGGCAAGCTGGCGGCCAAGCCCTGATGGTACCGTGAAACTTCTGGTTCCGGAACTCGGTTTCGGCTCCCGCTCTGCGGAAATCTGCTTCGCGCGCCAGCCCCGCGAGGTATCCGCCGATAACCTTCCACCGGCCGCTCAATTGCGTAGACTATGGGTGTCTCCGAGCCGCGACCGTAAGAAGGCGCTCCCTCACGGTAGCGGCTCGGATGCCAAACCATCTGAGGTCGATCATGGACATTCTGATTATTGAAGACGACCCCGTCATCGGCAAAGCCGTCCAGAAGGGGTTGGAAGAAGCCGGCCATGCCTGCCAATGGCTCAAGGACGGCACGAGCGGGCTGGAAGCGGCCAAGTCGCAAAAGCATGATGCGATCGTTCTGGATTTGTTGATCCCCGGCGAACCCGGATTGGTGCTCCTGGAAAAACTGCGCAAGGACGGCATCCAGACGCCGGTGCTGGTGTTGACGGCGCTGGGCTCGGTGGACGATCGCGTGACGGGGCTCAACAAGGGAGCCGACGATTACCTCGTCAAGCCGTTCGCCATGACGGAATTGCTGGCCCGCGTCGAGGCCTTGTGCCGCCGGGCCACGATCAAACCGTCGGCGGTGTCGCAAGTCGGCGACCTCGTGCTCGATCTACCCACGCGGCGCGTCACCAGCGGCGGCGTCGAAATCGAGCTGACGCCCACCGAGTTCAGCATCCTGGAAATGCTGATGCGCCATGCCGGCCAGGTCGTTACCCGCAAGATGCTCTGCGAAAGCCTGTGGGAATCCGACTGGGAGGGCACGACGAACGTCATCGAGGTTCACATCAATCGGCTCCGCACCAAACTACAGCGCGGCAGCAAGGAGCCGCTCATTCACACGGTCCGAGGACGCGGCTATGCTCTCCGTGCGACGACTTAGGGAACTCTTCTCCTCCCTGCGCTCGCGTCTGGTGATCTGGATCACCCTGGTCGTCTTCGCGATGGTGCTCGTCACCAACATCGGCATCCGCGAAGTTGAGATGCGTACCCTGCGACATAGCTACGATCAGTTCCTGATCGCAAGTCTTGAAGAAGTCAACAACACGATCATCAAATACGACCAGCGCATGCATCAGACCCTGACACCCGAGCAACGGAAACGAGCGCGTGATTTCTATCAAGGCGTATGGAAAGACAAGGTGCGCGCCAACGAGCATCGGGCCTGGTTCCTGCAACTGTTCGATGAGGACAAGAAACTCATCTGGAGCAGCGAGAATGCGCCGATGTTCGATGCGCCGACGTTCGAGGGCGAGATCCACGGACCGTTCGACGATAAGCAGCATCGCGTCATCGAGAAAAAAATGAGCATCTCGCCGGAACAGCATTACTATGTCCGCTGCGGGTTTCGGCAGATCACGCTGCAAGAGGACATCGATCTCTTGAACCGTTACATCCTCATCGTCAGCATCTCGATCCTGTTGGCGGCCCCGCTGGGGGGCTACGTCATCGCCCTGCGGGCGACCCGGCCCATCGCGCAGATCATCGCGACCACCGCTCACTTGCAGCCGAGTGCCATGAATGAGCGCTTGCCGATTCGCGGCACCGGCGATGAGATCGATCAGTTGTCGCAGACGATCAACGGCATGTTGGATCGCCTGGCGTCGTACATCAATCAGAACCGCGATTTCGTGGCCAACGCCGCCCATGAGCTGCGTTCGCCGCTGGCGGCCATTCGCAGCTCCGTCGAAGTCGGCCTCAACAAAAGCCGCGAGCCGGAGGAATATGCGTCAATCTTGACGGACGTGATGGAGGAAATCGGCCGGCTCGCCGGGTTGGTCAACCGCCTGCTCGTCCTCGCCGAAGGCGATGCCGGGCGCTTGGCCGGCAAGGATCAAACCACGCGGCTCGACAAGATCGTCCGCGAATCGGTGGACATGTTCGATGCCGTCGCCGAGTTAAAGGGGGTCCGCTTGACGAGCGGGGCGACCGCAGCCGCTTTGGTTCGCGGCGATGAAACCTATCTGCGGCAAGTCGTTCGGAATCTCATCGACAATGCCATCAAGTATAACAAGAATCCCGGCGAGGTCGTCGTTTACCTGCGCGTCGATAAAGACAAGAAGCAAGCCGTGCTGACGGTGCAGGATACCGGCATCGGCATCGATTCAGACGTGCTGCCCAGGATCTTTGAGCGGTTCTATCGCGCGGACAAATCGCGCACACGAGAGAACGAGCGCGCCGGTTATGGTCTCGGCTTGAGCATCTGTCAGTCGGTGGTTCAAGCCTTGCAGGGGGAGATCGCCGTCGAGAGCCATGCCGGGCTCGGCACGACGTTCACCGTTCGCTTGCCACTGATCGAGGACGCCACGTCGCTGTCGCATTCCGGCGTGCACTCGGCAATATCACGATAGAAGACCTCTCGTGCCCGGGCTCCGCCTGGGAACGCGCTACCCGCGAGGCTCTGCCTCGCTGAACGTAGGAAAAAACGGCTCAACACTCGGCAGGGAGAGCCTGCACGGAAGTGCGTTCCCAGGCGGAGAGCGTTTGAATTAATTGGTTTTTGCCTGTTTTCGACCCAAAAAACCCTGTGTTTTTGAGGGGTAAAACCCGATTGTTTCAATAAATTCACACGCTCGGAGCCTGGGCACGAGAACGGAAATTTATCGTTCCGAACGTTCCTTGCCGTCTTGTCGACGTCGAAAGCTGGAACGAACTGTTAGCAACGCCATGAGGCCTTCGGACCCCGTCAATCCCTGCTAACAATCGGCGGCAGCGCCGGATAATACGCCGGTCGCAGCACCTGTCGCGTGCGCGATTTCAGGGTGTTGCGCGACACGTAGTCGCCTAAATGCCGGCCGAGATTCAAGCCTTCCACGTTATCGAACTGCCAATGGATGCCGCCGTAGATTCGGCTCATGCCGGCTTCTTGAGCGGCGGCCCACAGGCTCGTGAAGTTTCGCGTGACGTCGGGCAGCGAGTCCGAGGTCGTGGCGAAGCGGACGTTGTCAGAGCCGAAGGAGTTCGCCAGCGATGCCGCCGCCGCGCCGCTGAACGTGCTGTGGCCGGAGACGTAGGCGGGGAACGGCGGCGTTTCGAGCAGCGGATTCCAAGCCTCGCTCCCTTCCGCAAGTTGAATGGCGGTGATCGGCCGCCAAAAATCGAAGGTGAATTTGATGACCCAGCACAAGACGCCGGCATCGGCAAGCGCGATGTTGAGATGCGCGAAGATGCGGGCGTTTTCGGCCAGCGAAGTACCCCGATCCTGGGCGATGCTCTGGGCGATACGGTTCCAATGGCCCGGCGGCGTGACGGTGCCGGCATTGTCTGCCCAGAAATGAGCGATTTGTGTTTGCTCGTCGGTGCGCGTAGTGCTGTGCTTGCCGCCGAGTTGGCGCACTTCGTTGAACGCATCCGCATAAGCGGTGGTCGTCAGGGCTGGGGGAGCCGGCGGGCGGTACTGCGTGCCTTTCTTGATCGCGAACGCCTTGACGTAGCCCCACTCGGGCAAGAGCGCTTCCTGAAAACGCGGCGCTGTCGGACGCCAGGCGCCGGGAGCTTTTTTGTAGTCAAAACGGCCTGTATTCGTGGCTCCATCGTCATGGCGCGATTCCAGAACGCGCTCGGCGACGAACCGGCCCAGCTCGGCGCCTTCGTCACGAGCGATGTTCCGCGGCATTTCTTCCCAACAACGCTCCAGGATGCGGTCCAATGTTTCGCGCTGCTTCGGATAGAGCGCAACTAACGTGCGATGTGCGGCGGCAGCTGCGGCGGCTTCCGTGGAGGCGCTCGCATGGGGAATCGCCTCGACCAGGTAGGGCTCATGCGTGCGCTCAATCGCCATCACCGCGTCATAGATGGCGACGTGCATGATCGCCAGATTGCGGGCCGCCACCGGCGGCGGCGTGCTCGTGTGCCGAATCGTTTGCAGCGCGACCTCGTTCCACTTGAGCACCTGGTCCGGCCTTGCCGACGTGACCAGCAGGCGCACTTCGGGCGGCGCCTGGCCGATGGCCCTATCACCGGCGGAAAGCATCAACATCAAGGTGAGCGTGTTCATGGGACCTCCGATTCGATGCGGGGGATCGTTTCTTCCATGTTAATGCACGCCTGGCCGCTTGCCAAACCTGTTCCGAACACAAAGGTCGCACGGAAGATTCCCGAGGTAGAGACTTTGCCGATTGTAGCGATTATGACGACCGTGCGCGCTACAAGTGCCAGTTTTCCCTTCCGTTTAACGCCGAATCGCGGTACGTTGATCCTACGTCCCCGTCTGAGCCCTATCCGTATGGAGATCGCACCCATGAGCCGAACCCTTTTTGGCCGCTTCATGATCGCCTTCGCAGCCTTGCAGGTCGTTGGCGGCCTGGCACAAGCGCAAACTTTCAACGTCGAAGGCCAACCGTTGGCCGCGAACGCACGGCGGTTGCTCAAGGACCTTGAGTATCTCGGCCATCCTTGGCCAAGCGCCGAGATCAAAGCGATAGACGCGGCAGCGCACGATCAAGACGCCCACAAGCTTCAGCAGTTGCTCGAACCGCACGTTCTGTTGATGGTTCACCTCAATCCCGAGGCGCGCGTGAAGGTCCAGCATGGGGCCGCGATCGTCCCCTTGCAGCAAGGGGGCTATACGCCGATCCTCATCAAGGTCCACAACGAAAGCGGGGTCACCAAACCTTTGCGGATCGCTAGCCCGCAAGCGCTGCCCATCGCTTCTGGCGGCAAAACGCGAATCAAGCTGGAACAACTCACCGTCGCCGACATCCAGAATCGCTTCCTCGACGTCGAGATCTTCACTCGGCCGGGGATGACCTACAAGCTGAATGGCTTGAAAGTGGAATACGCCTTGGCCCTGATTCACAGCACCCAGGCGGGTAAGCGCGACGTGACGCTCCATTTCGATATCGGCCAGGGCACGCAAGATCTCGGCGGCCGGGCGGAGACGGCGGTGCTCTTTGACATCAAGCCCGCGATTCCCGTGAAGCTACTGATTGAGGATTTCGACGGCATGCCCACGACAGGCCGATTCACCTTCAAGGACAAGGCCGGGCACGTCTATCCTCCCAAGGCGAAACGGCTCGCCCCGGATTTCTTCTTTCAAGACCAGGTGTATCGCCACCACGGCGGCGTCGTGTTGCTGCCGCCGGGCGAGTTGACGATGATCTATGGCCGTGGGCCGGAGTATCGCCTGGTCGAACAGCAGATCCAAATTCCCGAAAAAGGCGAGACCACGATTTCGGTCAAGTTGCAACGTTGGGTCAACCCACGGGACTACGGCTTCTACAGCGGCGATCATCACATTCACGCGGCCGGCTGTTCCCACTACACAAATCCGACGGAGGGAGTCTTCGCGCAAGATATGTTCCTGCACGTCAAGGGCGAGGGGCTCAATGTCGGCTGCAACCTGACGTGGGGGCCATGCTTTGACTTCCAGCGCCAGTTCTTTGAGCCGCACGCCCACAAGATCAGCGAGCCATTCACGGTGCTCAAGTACGACATCGAAGTCAGCGGCTTCGGCTCGCAGAAGCTGGGCCACGTTTGTCTCTTGAATTTGCACGATCAAACTTACCCCGGCTCCGATGGGACCATGACGAAAGGCTGGCCGACGTGGACCAAGCCGTTGATGCGCTGGGCGAAGAACCAGGGCGCTTATACGGGCTACGCTCATTCCGCCAACGGCCTGGGCGTCAATCCGAACGCCGCCGCCCAGCGAATTCTCGACGCCTGGGATCTCGACAAGGATGGCCGACTCTCCGTCAAGGAGGCCGATGGCGCCTTGCTGCCCGACATCTTCAAGACCATCGATAAAAACGGCGACGGGTTCATTAGCTTCGACGAATTGACGAGTGCGCTCGCGCGCGCGAGTGTCCAGCTGCCAAACTATGCCGTTCCCGAGATGGACGGCATCGGCGCCCAGGAGATCGCCGTCACGACGGCGCAAGGATTGTGCGATTTCATCAGCGCGATGGACACGAATCGCGTGCCCGAATGGAATTGCTGGTATCACCTCATGAACTGCGGCTATCCGCTCAAAGTCAGCGGCGAAACCGATTTTCCCTGCATCACCGATTCGCGCGTCGGCCAGGGACGCGTCTACGTACAACTTGGCAAGATCGACCGCATCGATTTCAAGGATTGGGCCGACGGCCTGGCCAAAGGCCGATCCTACGTGAGTGACGGGTATGCCCACGCGCAGCGATTCACGGTCAACGAAAAGCCCGCGGGCGAGAAGGTCGAACTGCGCGAGCCGGCCAAGGTTTCCGTCAAAGCGCGGGTCGCCTTCGCTTCAGCGTCACCGCTCGGCACGTCGAACGGCGCCAAATTGCCCGACGGCCGGATGCGCCTGGTCGAGTTGATCGTCAATGGTCAGGTCGCCGACAAAAAGGAAGTCCCAGCGGACGACCAGGAGCACGACCTGAAGTTCGACGTGCCGATCGCAAAAAGCGCCTGGGTGGCGCTGCGGCATTTCCCGCAGATGCACACGAACCCGGTCGACGTGATCGTCGATGCCAAGCCGATCCGCGCCTCGCGAAAAAGCGCCCGCTGGGCCATCGGCACCATCGAGCAGTTGTGGCGCGTCCGCAAGGACGCCATTATCCCGGAAGAACGTGCCGAGGCGGAGCGCGTATTCCAGTGGGCGATCATGCGTTATCAAAAGATCGCGGAGGAATCGGATCCCGGCAGTTAACCGAATTGTTTAGCCGCTTGCCGAAGGCGAGCGCGGCCCTCAAAATAGGCGTGACGAAGTCCAGATTCCCCGCGGAGACCACGACCATGATTCAGACCGTGCAAGGGATATTCCGTAACGGGAAAGTGGAACTCTTGGAAGAGCCGGCCAACATCAAGGAATCTCGGGTGATCGTAACGTTTCTGCCGGCAACAATGGCGGCTGAGGGACATCCGTCCTTTA
>ODAK010007120.1_pt1 | contig 11228 bp, 8 predicted proteins | sample 1539591 | NCBI WGS metagenome assembly ODAK01 (sample SAMEA3539303, study PRJEB22396) | soil metagenome | biome: tundra; feature: field; material: soil | place: USA | collected 2010-05 | depth 0.15 m | reverse complement strand
GATGGAGGTCGAACAGGTCCGCGACGTCGAGGTCACCTGGTCGGTGATGAGCCTGGCGGTCCTGAACGAGGGCCGTGAGCTGCCTTCGGAATACCGCTTAATGATGGAGCGATCCTGGGGCCCGGTTCGGGTGCTCGCCGCCGCGGCTCGCGACCACGGTCCCACGGTGATCAAGCCCCTGTTCGACGCGATGGGCACGCGCATCCACCTGGGCGGCGAGGATGACTATCCTAAGGTCATCGCCGCCGCGCTGCAGGAGGTCGGCCTGCCTGCGGACCTGCTCAGCTTTGCCACCACAAGCGATGTCGACGATGACGTGCGTGCCAGTCACGATCGTGCCATCGCCCTCGTCGGTGCGGACGTGGGCACGCCGGTGATCGCGATGGCGGGGTCCGGTTTCTTCGGCCCCGTGGTTACACCCGCACCCAAGGGTGAGGCGGCAGGCCGGCTTTGGGACGGTTGGGTTCTGATGGCCGGCACACCCGGATTCTTCGAGCTCAAGAGGACCCGCACCGTGAGCCCCATCTTCGACTGATTCGTCTCCTCCCAGCTGTTGCCTTCGCACGTTTCTCCAAACCCAAAGGAGCCCATCCCATGCGCGTTCACATCGGTGGCGATCACGCGGCATATGACCTGAAGTGCACCCTGGTGACCTTCCTGCAGGCCAAGGGTTATGACGTGGTCGACCACGGGCCGGAGTACCTCGACACCGAGGATGACTATCCGGTTGCCGTTCTGCGTGCGGCGGAGGCCGTTTCGGGCGACCTCGGCGCGTTCGGCATCGTGCTGGGCGGATCCGGCAACGGCGAGCAGATGGCGGCGAACAAGGTCAGGGGGATCCGGGCGGCGCTCGCCTACAACGTCGAGCTTGCCGAGCTGGCGAGGACACACAACAACGCCCAGGTCCTGTCCATGGGGGCGCGGATGAACACGGTGGAGGAAGCCAAGGCCATGGTCGAGGCCTTCTTGACGACAGAGTTCAGCGGTGACCAGCGGCATGTGCGCCGCCTGGCGATGGTTGAGCGCTACGAGCAGCACGGTGAGCTGCCGCCGATTCCAGCAGTCGAGGGCTGAACCAGAGTCAGAGCCGCTGTGTGCGCCCTAGCAGCACGTACAGTGCGACCGTGAGCACACGTGCCCAACGGCTCGCCCGTCGGAGTCTGATCACGACGCATCGTGTCGCGACGCGCGCCAGCGTAATGGTGCGGGTCTTCCCCGGCTTGGCAGCGCTGGTCCTCATCCTGGTGGCCGTTCTGGTGGAGGCTCTGGTTTTGGGCTGGCCGACGGTCATGCCATGGTCGTCCTTTCTGCCCGTGGTCGTCCTTGCCGGGATGTTCCTGCCACCGAGATGGCTCACCGTGGTCCTGCTGGCCACCGCTGTGCTGCTCGCCTATGACGGGTGGTCGCTGAAAGGAGACCGGGGGGACTACTTCGCTGCGATGGTCGTGATCGCCGTCATGGCGGCCCTGATGACCTGGCTGGCGGTCTCGCGGGCCCCGTTGGGAGTTCAGGGGACGCTGGCGGAGTCGATGCTGGTTGACCTTCGGGATCGGATTCGCGCACAAAGCGAGCTGCCGACGCTGCCCGAGCCGTGGCACGCCGAGGTGGAAGTGGCGCCGGCCTATTTTGAGCCATTCGCCGGCGACTTCGCGGTGGCCAACATCTCGGCGGGTGGCGACCGGTTCGAGGTCGCTCTCGTGGATGTCTCGGGCAAGGGCCTGGACGCCGGGACACGAGCGTTGCTTCTCTCAGGGGCCTTTGGCAGCTTGCTGGGTGCGATGGACCCGGCGAGCCTGCTGGGTGCCGCCAACTCCTATCTGCTTCGTCAGGACTGGAACGATGGCTTTGCCACGGCGATCCACGTAGCGCTCGAGCTCGATACCGGTCGTTTCTCCGTGGGCCGGGCCGGGCACCCGCCGGCGGTGAAGTTCTGGGCCGGCTCAGGGCAGTGGCAGGTCATGGACGCCGTGAACGGTCCGCTGCTCGGCGTGCTGCAGGATGCAGCGTTCCCCCGGTCGTCTGGCCAGCTGCTGCGTGGCGATGCCTTGCTGCTCTACACCGACGGCGTTATCGAGACCCGCTTCCGCGACCTGACAGTTGGTATCGACCGGATGCTCGGCGAAGCGGAACGTCTTGTCCCAGGGGGCTTTACCGGTGGAGCAACACGAATCTGTGCCGCAGCTCTGGCCGGGCGCAGCGATGATCGCGCCGTCGTGCTGATCTGGCGCAGCTGACGGTCGGACCACCCGACCGGGGGTGCTGGCGAGTTCAGGCGGGGTCGGCAACATTGCGCCGGCGCAAGCTGATGTCAGCGCACTCCAGGCAGATCTCCTCGGGGACAACTCCGAGCTTCATCAGGACCCCGAACGCCTTGCAGCCCACGCACAGACCGAGGATCGACTCGAGAGCCGGAAAGACGACCATGACCACTCCGATCGTCATTACGACGGGGCTGGCGACCCCAAGAACCCACAGTGCCGCTGCCACGGAGGTCAACGCGGCTCCGATACCTGCGGCGAAGCGTTTTGGCGGTCCCGCGGTTGGTCGCTTGAGGGCGCTGACCCGCGGACGGACAAAGCGCTGTACGCCGCGTGCCACGGGGCTGGCCTTGGGACCGAACGTTGTCCGCAGGAGGAAGTCGACGGCCAGCACCGCATAGATCCACCATTGGTGCAGGGCGAGGGCCGCAATGGCCAGGACCAGCACGACGGAGGCGATCAAACGGACGGTGATGTCATCGACGACGCGGGGGAAACGAGGCTTTGTCGTCATGGAGCCTAGAACACCACAGGTGGCCGTGGTAATCCGTGGTGCCGGATGTTCTCGGCATGGGAACGGGCTGGCACACCAACGACCGGGCCCTGAACGGCTCGGTTTGCTGTTCAGAGTCGCCGCTGGGTGGTGTGGGGCAGGCCGAGTGGGGGCATGGCTGCCCAGGTATGTGATCCCCGGTGGGAGAGGTTGCTGGCTGCGCCCACCTGGGCGTTCACACGAGCACCGCATGACAGGCAACGGAACGCGCCTGGTCGGGCCGGTTGGCTCGTTCCCGTTGATGGCCGGTGGAGCATTCCTGCCAGGAGTGCCCGGGTCCACCTGCAGCAGGACAGCTTCGGCGGCGGATTGGGGGGCAGGCACTTGCCGTGGGGCGTCTGGTGCTTTGAGCCTGCGGGTCGCAGTCCTCTTGCTCACCTGGTGGTTCACGCCCGTGACAGACCGGGATTCTTTCCTGCGCTGCACGAGCTTGACCCCCACCACCTGTTTCACGCCCGCAGGGCGCCATCGACGTCCGGCCCACCCCAGCAAGAACGCCTCCATCAGCCGACCGCTCGGCCGTCAGCCGCGTCACCTCAGCCATTCCTCTCGGCCGCCAAGACTGAGGGTCCTGGCCTCAAAAGGTGAGCGGGAGATGAATGAACGGGAGACCCTAGAGGAAGGACGTTGGTCCATCCCGGCCGACGAGCCGCTCGTGTTAACCTACGGTGACGTAGGTTACGTTTCCGTAAGTTGGAGGTTCTGCCCATGCCGGTGTCGCCCAGTGTTCGCCCCACCGCCGCGCTCTCGACCACCGACGGTCGTCTGCCGGTGGTCATCCAGGGTGGGATGGGTGTGGCTGTGTCCTCGTGGCAGCTAGCGCGGGCGGTGTCGCAGACCGGGCAGCTCGGCGTCGTCTCGGGGACAGCACTGGACGTGGTGATTGCTCGACGGCTACAAGACGGCGACGTGGGTGGCCATGTGCGACGCGCCCTGGAGAGTTTTCCGGTGCCGGCGATGGCGCAACGAATGATGAGCAGGTACTTCCTTGAGGGTGGCAGGGCCCCTGGTCAGCCGTACCACCCCGTCCCCAAGCTGAGCATGCAGACACCCGTTGCGGGTCTGGAGCTGTCCGTGGTGGCCAACTACGCCGAGGTGTGGCTGGCCAAGGAGGGCCACGACGGCCTGGTCGGGATCAACTTCCTGGAGAAGGTCCAGATGGCCACCCCGAGTGCGGCGTACGGGGCGATGTTGGCCGGTGTGGACTACGTGCTCATGGGCGCCGGGATCCCTGCGGAGATTCCCCAGCTCCTGGATCGGCTGGCTCTTCATGAGCCGTGCTCGCTTGACCTGCACGTGGACGGGGCCACCATCGCGTACAGCGTTGGGCTGGATCCCCAAGCCCTTACCGGAGGCGGGCTGGTGCCGCTGCGACGACCGATGTTCCTGGCGATCGTGTCTGCGCACGTGCTGGCCGCCTACCTGGCCCGCCAGGACGCGACCCGGCCGGACGGGTTCGTCGTCGAGGGTCCACGGGCGGGTGGACACAACGCTCCCGCGCGTGGGCGCCCGGTGCTGGATGATGATGGGCAGCCGGTGTTCGGCCCGCGTGACGATGCAGATCTGGCCAAGGTGGCCGCGGTCGGGCTTCCGTTCTGGTTGGCCGGCGGCTACTCCACGGCCGCGCACGTCACCCAGGCCCTGTCGGTGGGTGCCGCAGGGGTTCAGGTGGGCACGCTGTTCGCGCTGTGTGAGGAGTCCGGGCTGGACCCTGCCATACGGCAGGAGATGCTCACCGAGCTGGGCGCCGGGGAGCTGATCGTCCGCACCGACCCGCGGGCCTCGCCAACGGGATTCCCGTTCAAGGTTGCGACGCTGAAGCAGACCATGTCCGAGGCGGAGGAGTATGCCGCCCGGCCGCGACTGTGCGACCTGAGCTACCTCCGCGTCCCGTTCGAGCGCGAGCCCGGCAACCTTGGCTACCGCTGCCCAGCTGAGCCCGTGAACATGTACGTCCGCAAGGGCGGAGATATCGCCGACACCGTCGGACGCAAGTGCCTGTGCAACGGGCTCACGGCCGGCATCGGACTAGGACAGAGTCGTCGCGACGGCTACAGCGAAGTGCCGATCGTTACGCTGGGAGCGGACCTGGACGGGGTGGCACGGATGCTTTCGGACATGCCCGAGGGCTGGACCGCCGTCGAGGCCGTCGACCGCCTCCTGGGGAAGTAGAAGACGGTTCTGCGGTGCTGACCCCCCGCGCTGAAGCCCGTCGGCGTTGGCGTGGGTCGCGAACGCGTCGCGGGGATCTCGCCAGCTTCACGGCCCCGGTAGCGCACACCGAGCCGTCCTGCGCGGCCACGGGAGACTGGTGCTGTGATCCAAGATCAGAAAGGCCCGGCTGGAGGACGAGGCCGCACTCGCCCGGGTGGACGCGGTTACCTGGACTGCAGACGTCTCGCCAGCTCGGCCGCGGCCGCCCGGCACATCCTTGTTCGGACCGCAAGCTCTGCCTGAGGACGTCCTTGTGGCCGAGAGCGAGGCCGTTATCGGCCACGCGAAGCTCACCCAGCCGATCGCGCTCGCTTCGCACCAACACGTGCTGATGCTCGGCTGTCTGGCGGTTGACCCCCACCAGCAGCGCGCCGGTGCAGGTCGTCGCCATGTCGAAGCGATCGCGGCAGAGGCGCGGGCTCGAGGCGCCCGCAAGCTTCTCTGCGGGTCTTGGGTCGCAATACGGCCGCCCGACGGCTCTACTCGGCGTGCGGCTTCGTCACCGAGGCACCCTGAAAGCCGAGTTCCTGCTCGGCGGAAGGTACGTCGACGACGTCCTGATGGCCTGCTACCTGATCAAGGAGAGCGAGCCACGGGCCTGATGAAGGCGCTGCTGCGCGACGGCCTGCGCCTGGCCGTCTGCTCACCGAGTCGCGTGGGAGAGGGCAGCCAGCAGCTCGGCTTCCCGCCGAGGGGAAAGGCCGGCCTTGCGTGGCCGGTCAAGGCCCTGTGTGCGTTCCCAGGCGAGCAGGTCGACGAGCATGTCCTACCGCCGGCGGTGACGCAAACCCGCTGCGACCGCTGCGGCTCCAGACCTGCTGGACCAGCCTTCCCAGCCCGGCTCGATCAGCCACATCGCCAACGAGTCCGGACCCATGTACTCGGCCACGCCCTGCCCCAGAAGCCAGTCGGCGGTGGCAGCGACGACAGGTCCCTGGTGCCCGCCCACCGCGCGTGACAGCTCAATCCAGCGGGCCAAGGGCAGGCACGGGCCGACTGCGTCGTAGGTGCCAGTCGTTCCAGCCTGCGCGGCATCGAGCAGCCAGGAGGCCAAGTCCCGGACATCGACCACCTGCGTCGGCGCGTCTGGGGTGTCAGGCACGAGCATTGGTCCGTACGGGTCGCGCGCTGCACGAGCCACCCAGTAGCCGGAGCGTCCGGTGTGGTCCCCTGGTCCGCCGATCAGGCCAGGCCTGGCTACCAGCAGCCGGTCACCGACCGTGTTGGCGGATGCCTGCTCGCAGGCGACCTTGGCTTCGCCATACTGCTCGATGTCGACCTTGTCGCGATCGGTCGCCGGCAGCACCGGTGCGGTCTCGTCGGCACCTGGGGTGGCGTGCGAGGCGTACACGTTGCCAGAGGAGACATATATCCAGTGCCTGGCACGCTGGTGCAGCGCCTTGAGCGCGCCACGGACCAAGCCGGGCTGCCACGACACCTCAACCACCGCGTCCCAGCTCCGATTGGCCAGGGCAACGTAGGGGTCCGGCTCGCGTCGATCTGCGGCGACCAACAGCGCGCCATCGGCGACCGGCCCGTGGCGGCCCCGGGCGAGGCAGGTCACCTGATGGCCACGTCCCACTGCCTGCCGAGCAAGTTCGCGCCCCAGCCATGCGGTACCGCCAAGAACCAGCAGCTCCATATGGTTAAGTCAACCAGACCCACGGCGATGACCGCAGGGCTCACGCTCGGGGTAACCGGCTGGCTCAGCAGCCAACAGTCTTCGCGCAGCGCTGCCTGGTTGCTGCTGCGTCGACGGCCCGCAGCAGCAACCAGCCGTGGTTGCCTGCCTTCGAGGCGCCCGGTCCGGCGCCGTCAGGCCAGACCGTATGCCAGGTCTGGGTGGTGGGCGCTGATTTCCATCAGCCGGTTGTACTTGGCGACTCGCTCACCGCGGGCGGGTGCTCCGGTCTTGATCTGGCCGCACCCGGTTCCTACCGCGAGGTCGGCGATGAAGGGGTCGGGGGTCTCGCCCGAGCGGTGGGAGACCATCTGTGTGTACCCGGCCCGGTGGCAGATGGCCATCGCATCGAGGGTCTCGCTGACAGTGCCGATCTGGTTCAGCTTGATCAGGGCAGAGTTGCAGATGCCGTCGGCGATGGCCGTGGTAATGATGGCGGGGTTCGTGCAGAAGTTGTCGTCGCCGACGAGCTGCACGCGCTCACCGACCCGAGCGGTCAGTGCCTTCCAGCCGTCCCGGTCTGATTCGCCGAGGCCGTCCTCGATGCTCCAGATCGGGTACCGCTGGATCATCGCCTCGTAGCGGTCGATCATGTCCTGGCTGGATAGCTTCTGGCCACTGACGTGGTAGATGCCCTCCTGGTCGCGGAACTCAGAGGCAGCAGGATCCAGCGCGATCGCGATACCGGAGCGTCCGGTCGTGTAGCCCGCATCGGTGATTGCGGCAACGATTACCTCCAGCACCTCTTCTGGTTCGGTGAGCTCGGGGGCGAAGCCGCCCTCATCGCCTAGCCCCGTGGCGTGCCCGGCAGCCGCCAGACGCTTGCGCAGCGCGGCATACACTTCGGCTCCGGCACGCACGGCCTCAGCGATGCTGGGCGACCCCAGAGGAGAGATCATGAACTCCTGGAAGTCCAGGTCGTTGGGGGCGTGTGCACCGCCGTTGAGGACGTTGAAGCATGGCACGGGGATCCGGGGCGGTTGCCCGAAGCCTGGAAGCCAGGCGTGCAGGGGCTGCCCGCTGGAGACTGCCAGCGCACGGGCCAGAGCCATCGAGACCCCGACGGTCGCGTTGGCGCCCAGGCGGGCCTTCGTGGGGGTGCCGTCGGCGGCAACCATCGCGTCATCGACCGCGGCCAGGGACTCCCAGGCCCGGCCTTTGAGCAGTTCGGCGATCTCGCCGTTGACGTTAGCGACCGCGGTCAGTACCCCCGACCCACCGAACCTTGTGGTGTCGCCGTCGCGCAGTTCGACCGCCTCACGGGTGCCGGTGGAGGCCCCGGACGGGACCCCGGCTACGGCGGTGGTGCCGTCGGACAGCGTGACAGTCGTCTGCAGCGTCGGGCGTCCGCGGGAGTCCAGGATCTCCAGGGATGCGACACCGGTGATTTCGAAGCTCATCTGAGTCAACCTTTCCTAAGTGTGTTATTGACGCTATGCCCTGGCCTCCGTGTCCGCCACAGATGTTCGTTGCCACTGGTGACGAGGTGCTGGCATCGATCCGGTCATCCGACGGAGGGTCGAGGGTTCTTAGCCAGTACGCACGCAGCCATAATGCGGCCGGTGACGTCCACGCTGGCGAGCAGGTCGAGGATTCGGGCGGCCGTGCCTTGGGTTGAAAGCCACCTGCGGTTCTCCGCTCACCGTTGCGGTCTTCTCGCCGTCCACCAATGGTGTTCCACGAGGTTCAAGGGCCGCAGTGGTCAGTCGAAAGAAGGGCTTGGCACGGTCCTGCCCGGCCTCAGGCTCGCACCCGAGAGCCGACCTCGGCCTTCGGGGACTACGCGTGTGCGGTACCGGCTGACGACCCCGCCGGGTCCCGATTCCTATCAACGTTCTATCCATGCGAGTGGACGATCCTGTTCTTCGCGCCCGCGCGGTGGTGTGTTCAGGGGTCGGCGACGGGAGGCATCCAGTTCAGTTGCGGTGCCAGGACACCCCTGGTAGGCGATTCGGCAGGCGCAGTGGTGGTCGCCAAGGCCCTCGAGGCCGTGGCCCGGTGTGCGACGACCTGGCACGTATCAGCTGGAGGGTGCGCACGCCTGACCCCGGGGATCATGACCTGCAAGTGCGAGCCAGAACTCCACTTGTCCAAGACCGCACGCTTCGTTCCTGCGCGTGGTAGCTCGGTTCGGGACAAAACCCAGGGAGGTGATCGGGAATCGACGAGATACGCTGGCAGCGCGATATGCGGTCGTCCCTGCAGCCAGCGCCCCCGAACGGTGTTGTATATGTGGCGAGTCAGGACAGGAGGACCCCGGGTGACAGGCGTGCTCTCCTCGGCAGCCAACCAGCCGTCGCGCGTTGTCGAGCGAGCGAACCGTCAGTTCCTGCCCGAGATCCAGGTGCTGCGGGCGCTGGCGGTCATGCTGGTGGTGATCTACCACTACTGGCCAGGGACTCTGACCGGTGGCTATGTCGGCGTCGACGCCTTCTTCGTCATCTCTGGTTATCTGATCACCTCCCACCTCTTCCGAGAGGCGGACAGGACAGGCACCGTCAAGCTGTGGGCGTTCTATGCCCGACGCGCTCGGCGACTCCTGCCGGCATCGATCCTCGTTCTGTTGTTCGTCGCCGTAGGGACGTTCCTCCTTCTCCCGACGAACCTTTGGGCGTCCACGGCGCACGAGGTCACCGCCAGCGGCTTCTATGTCCAGAACCTCTGGCTCGCGTCCAAGTCGGTGACCTACTCAGCGTCCAACGACATCGCTTCCCCGGTCACCCACTACTGGTCGCTGTCGGCGGAGGAACAGTTCTACCTCGTCTGGCCGGGCTTGATCATCATCTCGTGCGTTGTCGCTCGCAGGTGGCTGCGCGGCCACACCACGATGGCCATCGGCCTGACATTGCTGGCGGTCACCGTCGGCTCGTTCGCCTGCTCGGTGTGGGCCACGCGGGCGTACCCTTCCGCGGCCTACTTCATCACTCCCACCCGCGCGTGGGAGTTCGGTGCCGGGGCGCTGGTGGTCCTCTTGATGCGCAAGTGGGCGCCGTCCCTGGTCTTGGCCCGAATTCTGCGCTGGCTGGGCATCGTCGGGTTGCTGGCCGCAGCCTGGCTTTTCTCGGGCACGACTCCCTTCCCCGGCTCTGCCGCAGCCCTTCCGGTGATGGCCACCGCCGCCATCATCATCGCCGGGGACACGGGTCGAGCCGATCCCAGCGACGTGGTGTTCAGGCTGCGTCCGGTGCAGTGGCTTGGCAACGTGTCGTACTCAATGTACCTGTGGCACTGGCCGCTTTTCGTCTTTGCGCCGTATATGCTGGGCCACTACCTCAAGACACCAGAGTTGCTCGTGCTGATGCTGTTTTGCCTCGTGATCGCCGGCCTCAGTAAGCGATTCGTTGAGGACGCCACTCGTTTCTGGCCGAGGCTGACCAAGACCCCCATAGCCACCCTTTGCGCGGCGCTCGTCGGTATGTTGGTGATCGCGCTCGTCGCCGGGACCCAGGTCTACGTGGCAAGTGCCCGAGAACAGGCGACCGTCGCGCTGTTGGCCGACGTCTCGGGCCAGCAGTGTTTCGGCGCCCAGGCGATGGACAACCGCGCCAGGTGCCCTGAAGCGCTCACAGCGTTGCCCTTGGTTGCCGTCACCGCCATGGATGCTCCGTGGTCCCCTCAACAGGGATGCCGTACCACCGGTTCGAACCCCGCCTTCTGGACGTGTTACTGGGGAAAGGGCAAGCCCAGCCGGGTGGTGGCACTGATCGGCGACTCTCACGCGGAGCAGTGGCGCGGCGCGTTGCAGCGGATCGCCAAGGCCAGGAACTGGCAGATCATTGAGATGTTCTCCAGTGGTTGTCCGGCCACATATGGCAGGAGTGTCATCTTCGAGCGCCATTCCCGGGACGGCGACGCATGTCGCACATGGACCATCAAGGCCACGGCTCAGCTCAGGGCTCTTGCGCCCAGTGACATCATCACCACGGCGTACGCCCAGCAGAACGTCTTCGCGCCGGCTAACTCAGGCCCGGCCGGTTTCGAACAGGTATGGCGGGATTGGTTGAAGTTCAGTCGGGTAACGGTCCTGCGAGACACTCCGACCACTGCTGGCCAAAGCGATCCGCAGTGTGTTGCCATCAATGCAAGCAGACCGCAGGCCTGCGCCATTGCCCGTTCAAAGGTCCTGATCGACGACGACTTGGTGCGGGCTGCGCGAACGATGCGCGGTGAGGTCAACCTCGTCGATCTCAGTGACTACTTCTGTGACGCCACAAGCTGTTATGCCGTGATTGGCGGAGCAAGGGTCTACTACGACTACGACCATATGAGCATGCAGTTCAGCGCCACCTTGGCCGCTCCGCTGCTGCGGCATCTGCCCAAGGCTGCCTGATCCATTCGGGGCCAACCCCACATCTCGTCCTGTCAAGATCCAGCTGCGCTGGGTCGTCGATGTGGTGGTGGGATGGCTCAGAGCCGTCTATCACTCAACCACCATGTGGGCGGAACCCACACGCGCCTCTTTGCCGGGACAGCGCAAGTGAGCACGTTGTGAGGACCCCGCAGGTCATCAGCGGTGGTGCCG
>ODAK010007119.1_pt1 | contig 11228 bp, 12 predicted proteins | sample 1539591 | NCBI WGS metagenome assembly ODAK01 (sample SAMEA3539303, study PRJEB22396) | soil metagenome | biome: tundra; feature: field; material: soil | place: USA | collected 2010-05 | depth 0.15 m | reverse complement strand
CCTCACTAACGGATCGAGACCGCCGACGCCTCCGACCTGGGGCACGGTAACGATCGCCTGGGGCGCTGGCGTGAACGACAGGCCGCGGCTGTAGATCCGGTTGGGCAGGATCAGGAGCATCACAAACGCCAGATAAAATCCTGCGACCGGCAACAGCAATAGCAAGCGGCGGCCCCGGCTAACCAGGTTCGCCAGCCCGACATACGACAGGATTCCCAGAGGCACCACGCAGCAGAAGTAGATGGGAGCGGAAAAGGGAAACTGCACCAGGCTGCACAGGCCGGCCACCGCGATCAGCAACATGAGCTGCGAGGTCTGTTTCCCGCGGCCTTTTCTTGTCCCGCTGAGGAGCACAGAAACCCCGATCATCGTCGTCACCGGGATCGCGGTGGCCGCCGAGAGCCACACCCAGCGCGCGAATTCCGGGTAACGCAGCGCCTGGTTCAGCCCCGCGACTGCCAGCAGGCAGAGGGCGACGAACGCGAGCCGCCGCGCGGTTTCCGAGCGCAACTCGGCGTTGAGCGCCAACACTACGAGCGGCGGTATGGTGCACAACGCGCCCACCGGATTGATTGCCGAGTGGAACGCGGCTTGCCAGCCGACCGCCGGCAGGATTAACGCTTCCCTGAACCACTTTCCTAACGTTCCGCTGGAGGCGTAAGGCGCCAGGAAGATGGTCACGGGGATAAAAGCTCCCAGCAAGAGCGGCAGAAGGCGGCCTCCGATCTGCCATAGACGCACCGGAATTGGAAATCGCGGCACGCCCCACTCGCGGACCAGCAGCAGAAACGAGAGGGCGATGCCGGGAAGCGCAAAATGGTATACCTCGGTGACAGTCGCTTCGCTATGCAGTAGCAGCAGCAGAACGACATCGAGACTCACTAATACCAGCGTGAGCAGGACCGAATATGCGGTGTCTGGGGCCTCCCTATCGCGGAACCGTACTTCGTTCTGCATGTTCTGCTCGTCAAACACCAGGAACAGCACAGCGGCCACCAAGAAGTACAGGCCGGAAACCTTTGCCAGGAACGACAAGCCTGCGCAGGTCCCCGCCAGGAACACCCAGCGCGAGCGGTGGGTTTCAATGTAGCGAAACAGCGCCGCCGTGCCGAAGGTCGCAAAGTACAGGCCATACCATGAGCCCAGTGGACTGGGATAGGTGGGCACGCTCCAGACGGCGGCCAGCAAGGTAAGCAGCGAAGCCCCAAGCGTCGAGCTCAGTTTGCGCGCGATGTACCAGAACCCCGGCACCCACGCGACAAAGAACACCAAGAGCATCAGCCTGAGGGACAGCGCCCGATCGCCAAAGATGTGCAGCGCGAGGGCGTGAAGATAGGCGAGGCCACCCGTATAGGCGTACTGAAAATCGACGTGCGGCCTCTGGCCGTGGAGCACGCGCTCGGCAATCTGCGCCTGCACGGGATCATCCGCAAAATTGGAATCGACGTTCAGGCGCGCCGCCAGCAAGAGTGTGCTGATCACGACTACCGCGAGCAGCAACCATTGCGCCCCCCGGCTCGCTGTCCGTGTGTCTTGCGTGCAGACACCGGCAGGCGCGGCCGAGCCCGCTAATGCGTGCTGTGGATGTTCCTGCATTGTTCCCTTTAGCGCGAGTTGTTCTTAGCTTGCCCTTGTCGAAGTTGCCGCCTCGGTGGTGTCGCTGTTGCCAGCCTTGATCTCGCCCGTTTTCTTGTAGGCTATGCGCATCAACAGAATGCCGGCAGCCAGCCCGGCCAGGAAACCAGCTAGTACGCGAATGAACATCAAGCTCATGATTGTTCTCCTTTGATTGACCTTGCGGTCTGGTTTATTTTGTCGGCAGAATCCGGAGCGGACCGTGTTCCGTCCGCATGGTGCAACCCGGCTCCGATCGTCCCGGGCTCCTGCAACACCAATTGATCATTCACCTGCGTGCGGCTATGCCGAATGGATCCCACCGGCAGTTCCAGCACCTTGTGGGTCTTGAATCCTAGGGCGGCGATCCGGAACGGCCCCAAACTCTCCCAGACACCTCGCACGCAAAGGTGACGGTCTAACGCGACCACGTCGATGGGAAATCGCATGCCAAACGTGTGCACCCCAGAAGAGGGCTCGATCAGCAGACCGCAGCCTGAACGCAGCTCTGAGTTGCCAAGCAACCCGACGAGCCGCGTCAAGCCTGTGTCTGCGATTCGGATCTCCGAACCCAGCACCGTACCCCGCGTGATATTGGCAACTTCCACTTGGCGAAATTTCCGCATAGCTCACCTCGCGCTCATGCCATCTTCTTTCTGCGCATGATCAGCACGCCCAGGATGATCACGAACAAGACCCCAGAAATGACTCGAATCAGAGTGACGGAATCCATGGTTTCTCCCTTCTGTGTGTGTTGAAATTGTCGAACTGTTCCTTACCGAAAAACGTTGTTCAAACTCCTCATAATGGTGATAATTGCCGGCCCCAGTAGAACGATGAATATGCTGGGAAAAATGAACAAGACCAGCGGAAAAACCAGCTTCACCGTGGTTTTGGCCGCCATCTCCTCGGCCTCCTGCCGGCGCTTCATGCGCATACCGTCCGAGAAGGTAGTAAGCGCCTTGGAGATCGGCGTGCCGAAGCGATCGGTTTGCGCCAGCATGCTGGTGAAGCCCTTGATGACATCCAGCTTGGTGCGCTCAGCCATGCTGCGCCACGCCTCGATGCGGCCCTTTCCCGCCCTCTGCTCCAGGTTGATCTGGGTAAACTCTTCCGCAATGGGAGGATGACTCAGGGCGAGTTCCTGTCCTGAGCGCAGCAGCGCCTGGTCCAGCCCTAGCCCGGCTTCCACGCAGATCACCAGAAGATCGATCGCGTCCGCCATGCCCAGGCGGATTTTTTCCCGGCGATGCCGGATCATTTCCGTGAGCACAAAGTCGGGCGCCAGGAACGCCACCACCGCAAGGCCAATCGTCCAGAAAACCATGTTGTCGGAGATGAAGCTGCCGCCAATCACAGCGGCGAGTGGACCAAGTAGCCGGATCCCGAAATAGAGGTCCGCCTGTCCGGGCGACCGCAGCCCGGCCGCGTTGAATCGTTCCTTGAGCTTCGCATTGTCGTGCAGCCCCAGTTGCGTACGCAGAAACCGGATGGCGTGCAACAGGCCTTGCAGACCCGATTCTTTCGGTTCCTCGATATAGATACCCCGGTCCTGTGCGAGGTCGAAGATGCGCTTCGCCTGCCGGGAAGGTCGCAGCATAAACAACACAATGACCAGCGCATTACCAAAGAACGCGGTCGCCACGATGCTCACCTGAAGCAGAGGATGCATACCTATCACACCTTCACATTCACGATCTTGCGAATGATGATTCCGCCGACGATCATCAAAGTGAGTCCCGTATAAATGAGCTTGCGGCCAAGAGGATCTTCCACCAGCACTTTGGTATACCCATGGTCCGCCATGTTGATGAGGAAGAACATGATGATGGGAAGCAGGGCCAGAATCGCTCCGGTAAGACGGCCTTGGGCGGTGTAGATGCGCACTTCGCCCTGGATCCGTATCCGATCGCGGATCACCGCAACCGTGCGGTCGAGAATATCGACTAAATTCCCGCCAGTCTCCTTCTGCACGAGCATGGCGGTGACGACGAATTGCAGGTCCGCCGAAGGTACGCGGCGTGCCAATTGCAACAGCGCGTCACGGTGAGGTAAACCAAAGTTCTGTTGCCGGTACACCTCCCGAAATTCGGTGCGTACTGGCTCCGATGCTTCCTGTCCGACAATCTCGATTGCGGCGCTCAGCGAATGTCCGGCACGTAACGCGCGACAGATGAGGTCAGCCGCATCGGGAAGCCCCAGGTTGAAACGCCGAATGCGCCGCGCCCGCTTGATCTGCAGTACAAAAAAAGGTAAGGAGGAGAAGAGAATTCCGAGTACCACGCATACGGCCAAGTCGGGCAGCCACAGGTAGGAGACCGTAAAACCAAACGCGGCGGAAATGGCCGAACCGGCGAGCACCATGGGCACACTCCATGAGCTCTCGGCTTGTGCGATCAGTAGTTCAATCTTATGGGCCAGGTTCCATCGCTTTAGAAGATTGTCCAGCCAATCGATCTCGCTCAGTTTGGTGCGCTTGAGAAACTCGGGCACTCCATCGCCCAAATACACCTCTTGCGCCGCAGTCGCCTGGATTCCCGCCACGCGTCCTTCGATGGCGCGGTCCGCCGCCGTTGGACGTGTGAGCAACAGCAGGGTGGCCAACGTCAACACCAGAACGCCCGCGAATGTAAGAACCATCAGAAGCATGACTGCTGACCCTCGCCTAAATGTCCTCAGGGTGCGCTAACGAGCTGGTCGCGATGCATGGCATTACGGCAACTAGGGACGCGAATACGGCAACCAGGGAGATGATCATCCCGCTGCTCCTTTGCTAGACCTCTTCCGACATGTCGAGCAGACTCATTGGAATCGGAATGCCCGACGCTTTTAATTTCTCTGCAAACTTGGGAACGATACCTGTGGCGTAGAACCTGCCGAGCACTTTGCCGTTAGGTCCCACTCCTCGCTTTTCGAATAAAAAAATGTCTTGCATGCTGACCATGTCGCCGCTGCTGCCAGTGATCTCAGTGACATGAGTGATCCGGCGCGAGCCATCGCTCAGGCGAGATATTTGGACGATGAGTTGAATCGCGGCGGCGATCTGCTGGCGCACCGCCTTCTCGGGAAGGTTAAGATTGGCCATCATGCACATTGTTTCGATACGAGATAGCGCATCGCGCGGGCTATTGGCGTGAACGGTGGTCACCGATCCGTCATGGCCGGTGTTCATGGCCTGCAACATGTCGAGCGCCTCTTCGCCGCGTACCTCGCCCACAACAATGCGATCGGGCCGCATGCGCAGAGCGTTGATGACCAACTCGCGCTGCCGGACCCCTCCTTTGCCTTCCACATTCGGCGGCCGGCACTCCAAACGCACCACATGCGCTTGCTTCAACTGCAGCTCAGCCGAATCCTCAATGGTGACAATTCGTTCTCTTTCCGAAATGAACCCGGAGAGAACGTTGAGCAGTGTCGTTTTACCGGAGCCGGTGCCTCCCGAGATGACGATGTTGAGCCGGGCTTTAACCGCCTTCTGCAGAATGTCCAGCATCTGCGGCGTGTATTCCCCGTAGCTCAGAAGGTCGTCCGCGGTTAAGGGCGTGGTGCCAAAACGGCGGATGGAGAGGATAGGCCCGTCAACCGCAAGCGGAGGAATGATTATGTTCACGCGCGAGCCGTCCGCCAGCCTGGCATCTACCATGGGCGCCGATTCATCGACTCGCCGGCCAACACTGGACACGATCTTGTCGATAATGTGCATCAGGTGAGTGTTGTCCTTGAACGAGACGTTGGTCTTCTCCAGAACTCCTCCGCGCTCGACATAGACTGACTCGTAGGTATTCACCAGGATGTCGTTGACAGTGGGATCCTTCAGCAGCGGTTCCAGCGGCCCCAACCCGAATACTTCGTCCAGTACCTCGTTCGCGAGGCGTTCGCGTTCGCTTGCGCTGAAAGGAACTCCCTGTTCACTCACCAGCTGAAGGATAAGCGTGAGCAGGGTCTGGCGGGCCCGGGTGTCCTCCATGAACAGTAACTTCTCGAGATCGACTTTCTTGATCAGCTCGTGATGGACAGCAGACTTCACCTGCTGCTGCGCCCGGCCCAGCAAGGGCTTGGGGGGATGATCCAGCACGCTGCTCACGCGACTGGTGGTGGATGACGGCATTGAAACCATATCAGCCAAGGATCCTCCGAGTTCCACTGAAAATGGCCGGGTTCATATCACCTCCATAGCGAAAACCTGCGCTTCGGCTCCTCCGGAACCATCTCCGGCGTCACGGGGAGTAAGCTGGCGGCCCATTTCTTCATCTGAAGTGCAAATTCCGTTCTGCGGTCTGGCGAAACGGGCGTGCCGGTGTTCATGGCACGCATCACTTCAGTAGGATTGTTGGGCACCGTAATCGAGACTGGCTGCCGGATCGCTTTTTCGATCTGCTCCAACGTCACCGCACAGTCGGAGCTGTAGCGATTCACGACTACCCTCAGTTTTGAGGGCGGCACATTGCACTGCGACAGCCGGTCCACGTACTTCGATAAGTCCCGCAGTGCGGGGACATCGGGTGTTGCCACCAGGTACAATTCGTCACAGCAGTCGATAGTGGCAAGATTCACATCGCCCAGCCCGAGAGGACAATCCACGATCACGTATTCGTAAACGTTTGCCAGGAATCGGATCGACCGCTCCGCCGCATCGAGCTGAACGGGAATGCTGCCGTTCAACATAGCGGGGCTGGCCAGCACATCCACCCCGCTGCCATGATGCGCAACAAAGCCCGCCAAGAGCGTTTGGTCGAGACGCGCGACGTTGCGCACCAGCTCGTAAAAATCATAGGAAGGCGTATCCTGCCCGAGATACAGCGCCACATGTCCCAGGTGCCGGTGCTGGTCCACAATCAGCGCTTTTTTGCCGTAGAGACGCGCTAGATATGAGCCAAGATGGACCGCGAGCGTCGTGGCTCCCGCTCCTCCCCGGCACCCCAAAAACACCAGAATTTTGCCTGATGTCTTTACCTCGCGGACGCCCTGAATCCGTCCACATAACCTGTTCAACGACTCGCAGACCTGTCCGACTGACAATGGCTTGGCGAGATATTCGCCACATCCCGCTCGCATCGCTTCCACAATCAGGGTCGAATCGGACTGCTCCGACAATGCAATCAGGGTCGTCCGTCCGCGGAGCATCAATTGGATCGAGTTCGCGGCCTGGACCGCGAGCTTGCGGTCCTTGTCGAAATCGATCACACACACCGGAACCTGTGCATTTTGTAATTTCAGCAAAGGCTGCAGTTCGCCTTCCTGAAGCGAATATCCTTGTAGCTCCCCCACAAATGTTCCGTGCTCCCGCAAAGTGGCGGCCTTCACCTTCTCTGCCGTCTCGTGACCGACACAGATGGTGATCACCCGGAGGCCGCTCTGACCGTTGTTCGAGGCTTCAGACTTCAAGACCTGCTCCCGGTTCTCTGCAAAGGCGCCTTACGGTTGTTGGTTGTAACTCTTGGGCAGACCCTTATCGAAGGTCCCCAACTGACCGGGTGGGGTAACCCACTTCGGATTGGCCGGCGGCGCTTGGTCGCTGGTCAGTGGATCGACGATCGTGGGAGTCACAACCACAACTAACTCCATCACGGAATGGTTCAGGCTTTTGGAGCGAAAGAGCTGTCCCAGGATCGGTATGTCGCCGATCCCCGGCATCTTGTTTAGACTGTCAGTCGTGCGATGGTCGAGGATCCCTGAAATGCCAAAGGTTTGGCCGTCTCTAAGCTCGACCTCAGTCTCCGCCTTGCGTGTGGACAGTGACGGTATGGTATATCCAGCGATCACGACGACATTGCTGTAGTCCAATGCGCTAACCTCGGGCATCACCTTGAGGCGTATGGTTCCATCCGGATTGACATACGGCGTGAACTCCAGCTTCACACCGAACTGGCGAAACTGAATCGTCACCGTAGCCGTCCCGCCGGCGCTGCCAGGTTGCACGACGGGGAAAGGAAACTCGCCGCCCGCAAGAAACTTTGCCGTCTGCCCGTCGATCGTCATCAGTGTGGGTTCGGCGAGTATCTCCAGGACTCCCTTGCTCTGTAGGTCTTTCAGACTTGCTCCAACTCCATTCTTAAGATTGAAGTAGAAGAGGTTCAGAAAGTCTGATACCTGAACGCTGTTACTGCTGTTGTTGGTTTGAAATGCTGGAGCGCTATACTGCTGCGTGCTTCCCGATCCAATGTTCTGGCTATTGAGCCCGAAGAGGTTGATACCGAAAGCGTCCAGCTTGGAGCGGTCCAACTCGGCAAATCTCACCTTTAGTTGAACCTGGGGCCTGTGTCGTGGATCAACCACCAGCGAGTTAACAATCTCCTTCGAGTAAACGCCGGCCAGTCTGGCGGCAATATCCGCCTCGGTATCACTTCCCACCACTCCTGAGAGAAAGAGTTTTCCTTCTTTTACCTCGACGCTAATTTGATCTACTGGGAGAGCCTGGGACAGTGATTCTCGGAGGCCGCCAACATCCACATCTGCCAGGACGGTGAGGACCGTGGAAGTGCCGTGTTCATCCCAAAGAACAACGCTGCTGGTGCCGGTAGCCTTGGCCGTGATCACTAGATCCTTGGGGCTGGGAGTCATCGAGTCTATGACGGCAGGGTTGCTGATGTATACCCGCCGCAAGCGCTCTGGTGTGTTTATGAAGACGGAGCGTCCGACGATGACATGCAAGGTTTGGACATTATCGTCTGGGCTCTTCGCGCTATCTGGGACGACTGGTGGCACAGTCGCCGCGGAGCGTATCCGTGCCTCCTTATGGGGATAGGTCGAGTGAGCCTCAGGCTGCGCTGGCGGCGGAGGGCTTTGCGGATTTCCAGTTTGGGGCGCTTCCGGCGGGTTCACCGCGGGTGCCGTCGTCTGCTCTGGTGGAGTCGGCGGCGAGGTGGGAGACGAAGTCTGCCCCACCAACATACCCGCTAACAACATTAGGGGTATTGCGATGGCCAGAGTTCGTGCCCGATGATATGTCGTTCGCATGTCCATGATGTCACTCAAACTGGGTCGTCACATGCTTGTCGCCCATGATGGTCTCCACCACATAAGGCTCCTTGGCCTTGGTGCGAGGAGCCGCATGGGATGGAGAAGCTATGTGGGTTGGATCCACGCCCGAAGAGAGCCCAGCAATTTGCATAGGTACGGCCTTGATCTGTCCCCGGTCGGCGCCGTTGCGCAAAACAAACTCGATGCTTCCCTGGGTAGTTGCCAGCACCAGCCTCTGGGCATCCGGTGGAGAGAGCAGCAGGGTAACCACGTTGACGGTTTGCGGTTTCCCCTGAGGATCGGGCTCAATGTTCTGTCCTGCCGTCAATACCTCGACATCCTGCAAAACAATCTGGGTCGAGGGAACAGGAATTTTGTCCGAACGCAGCGTCACCAGCACATCCACGTGCGATCCTGGGAACAGGAACCCGGCCACGCCCACAACTTCATCGGAGCGCACCGACACGGCGCGCATGCCTTCGGGAATCTTCACCGTCAGTCCGATACCCGAGCCGAGAGCGGCGAGTTGCATCGAGAGAATCGGTTGTCCACTGGTCACGGGATAGATTGCGGACCGTCCAACAGCGTCCTCAACCTTAGTGAAGGCGCCTTGGAGCGGGATCGTGGTTGGCCAGTCAATCAGGACCAGGCTCTCCGCCTTCAGTACCTCACCGGACTGAATGGGGTGGGCGGCTGCAACATATTTTTGTGTCTGAGGCCCCATGGTGCGGCTTCCCAGCTTGCGGTTGAGAAAGAATGTCACCGCGCCGGACAGCAGCAAGGCGACCACGAGCGCAAGGACGAGACGGCGTGGGTTCATGTTCTTACCTCAGTAGAGCGGTACAGAAGGAGATTCCTGTGCCCGCAGCTATGGCGATTCCATACGGCAGGCGCAGCCTCTCCGCGTTAGTGACGTTAAGGTCCGAATGCGGCCGCAAACCGCTAGTCCCGTGATGCATCACGAGCACTCCGATATTGGCCAAGGTGTCCTTTAGACGATGCCGGGAAACGGCGAGAATTATGGCGAACACTCCCCCCATCAATGCGGTTGCGATCAGGATTTCGGCGACGTAGGTGAGACCGGCAAGGCAACCAACTGCAGTCATGAGTTTCACGTCGCCAGCGCCCATTCCGCCGGCTAGATAAAACACTAGAAACGCGCCTCCAGCCAGCACCCCGGCAAGAGCTGCCGTGGCCATGGAACGCCAGCCGCCCAGTACCAGGTGAAGGATTAGTCCGGCCAGGAGGGAAGGTCCGGTAAGCCAGTTGGGGATTCGGCGGGTGCGGACATCGAAGAACGCGCCTCCGCCGGCGCAGACCAGCGACATTCCGACAAACGTGGCATTAAGCTCAAGCACCGAGGGCCTCTGTTGGCGTCTTGCCGAAGTTCGAACATGTGACCGGCGGTTGCTATCAACTGCCTGCGAACTCCCTGTTGGCCAACCGTGCGGCAAGACAGCCGTAAAAAGTATTATTGCGAGCGAGTTCTTCGCTTTAGATCGTTGTAGCTTGCTGGTCAACCATCCCTATCCACAAAGAACCCGGTTGTGCGGACAGCGTAGAGTCGATCAGGTCCTGACCGGACTGGTCGCGAAGCAGGTTTTTCAAGGCGATGTAGTTCATCGCAATTTCCTCCATATAGCGTTGCCGCAACTCAAGTCTTGTGGCGGCCAAGCAAAACGAGGATAGCCTTGCGATCATTTCTGCTATTCCACGATCTTGCGTGCGCTTGCAGAAATCGTGCATTAACTCCCCTGGACGTGTTGCAACCACTCTCGCTTGTGCTAGGGTGTGCCCGAGTGAGACTCAACCTATGTCATCATCGTCGATCAATGAAGTGTTGACCGGTGGCCCGGTTGCCGAGGCCATAACCTGTAATCCTGCAACCCAGCTCGACCGCTTGTGGAGAACCATCTTTGGCTTTCCCGCCCTGCTTGGCGTGCTATTGGCTGGAACCGTCTATGTGTTCGCCAATCGCAGCATCGCCGATCCCGATATCTGGTGGCACCTGCGCAATGCCGAGTTTCTTGTACAGAACGGCTCCATGATTCGCCATGACATGTACTCTTTCACCGCGAGTGGAGCACCCTGGATCAATCATGAATGGCTTACCGAATTGCCGTACTACTTCGGCTGGCGGTTCATGGGAATACGCGGTCTTTACCTTGTCCTGCTTTGCTCCGTCGAACTCATACTCATGGGCGTGTTCTATCTGGCCTATCGTGTTTCAGGCAACGTCAAGGCCGCATTCCTTGCTTCCTGGTTTGCCGTAATTCTGGCCACCATATCCTTCGGCCCTCGAACTTTACTGTTCGGCTGGATCTTTCTTGTAGTCGAGCTGCTCATCTTGCAGCAGTTCAAAGAGGGCAAAGATCGTACCTGGCTACTGCCGCCGCTCTTCTTATTGTGGGTGAACTCCCACGGGTCATGGCTGATCGGCCTGGTCTTCTTCTCGATTTTCGTCGGTTCGGGCCTGATTGAGGGCCAGTGGGGGCGCATCACGGCCACTCGTTGGACGCACACACAACTGCTGAAACTGGGCGCCATCCTCGCTCTCAGTGTGCTGGCGCTCTTTGTTAATCCCTACACCTACCATCTGGTTTTTTACCCGTTCGATTTGGCCTTCCAGCAGAAGCTGAACGTCAGCCACGTGA
>ODAK010007118.1_pt1 | contig 11228 bp, 9 predicted proteins | sample 1539591 | NCBI WGS metagenome assembly ODAK01 (sample SAMEA3539303, study PRJEB22396) | soil metagenome | biome: tundra; feature: field; material: soil | place: USA | collected 2010-05 | depth 0.15 m | reverse complement strand
CCTGACCCACCGGAACCTGACCCACCGGAACCTGACCCACCGGAACCTGACCCACCGGAACCTGACCAGGAGGAACCTGCCTGGCCTCGGGGTCCGACCCGGCCCCGCCCGTTTCCTGGGCGCCGCGCAGCGGCGCGGGCGGCAGACCGCGCAGCGGCGGGAACGGCACGTGACATTCGGCCACCGCACCGTCGGCCGCGCGGAATACGACGACATCGGGTCCGGGCTCCGCCGTGGTCTCCCCGTGCCGCTCCGCGAAGGACACGATCCATCCCTCGATGCGCTCCGGTGTCACCTCAACCCACCGGGGCACGCCAGCCCCTCGCTTCGCCATCGCACTCACCGCCTCGCACCGAACACGCGCTCACGCGAGGCATTTTCCATGATCGCGGAGGATCCGCGCCAGGTACGACCGCGGATCCTCCGCGATCATGGAACTGCTGATCGCCCAGCCCACGCCAACGCGCCGTTGTTCAGTCTAGGGTTGATGGCAAGCAGAGAAAGACAGCCTGACGGTTAATTATGTACCGTCCTTGACGAACAAGGCGGGCGGCCGTGACGCTGAACCAGCTCCGCACGTTCCTGGCCGTGGCTGAGAGCGGTTCCGTCCGCGCCGCGGCACAGCAACTCGTGGTGACCCAGGCGGCGGTCTCGGCCTCGCTGGCCGCCCTCCAGAAGTCCCTCGGCGTGGCGCTCCTCCGCCCTGACGGCCGTGGCCTGCGGCTGACGGACGCGGGTGAGGCCTACGCCGGCTACACCCGCCGCGTGCTTGGCCTGCTGGACGAGGCCGGGCTCGCGGCAGCGGCCGCCGCCGATCCGGAGCGGGGCGAGCTGCGCATCGCTGCCGTCACCACCGCGGCGGAGCAGATCGTGCCCGCGCTGCTGGGCGGCTTCCGGGCGCGCCATCCGCAGATGGGCGTGCGGCTCGAGGCTGGCAACCGTGATCGTGTCCGCGCGCTCCTCGACCGCCATCAGGTAGACCTCGTGCTCGGCGGCCGTCCCGAGCCCGGCTGGGACGTGCAGGTGCAGGCCGTGCGTGCGCACGAGCTCGTTGTCGTGGCCTCCCCCGCCCTGGCCGCCGGAGCACACGGCACGAGCCTGCTGCCCTGGCTGGCCCGCCAGGCGTGGCTGCTGCGTGAGCCCGGTTCCGGCACCCGCGCCAGTACCGACGCCCTGCTCGTGGACCTCGACATCGCACCGCTGACGCTGATGGTTGGCTCCAACGGCGCCATCAGGGAGTCGGCGATCGTCGGCCTCGGCGTCACCCTGGTGTCCCGGGACGCGGTCGCCGCCGAGATTGCCTCCGGCCGGCTCGTGGAACTGCCCGTGCCCGGCACTCCGCTGCACCGTGACTGGTACCTGGTGGCCCATCCGGGCACCCTGCCGCCGGCCGCGGCCCGGCTAGTCGCCCACATGCTGCGGGACGGCGATTTCCACCGGCCGGGCTGATCCGCGGGCCGCTATCACATTCCAAGTCAACCTTTTCGTTGATATAGAGCACCAAACACTCAATAGACAGCGCAGATATCGACTGGCATCGTAGGGACGGATGGGCGCGACCACGACGGAGGCAACCATGGCGGCAGATCAGGACACGGCAGGACCCGACAGCGCGGGGCAGGGACGCTGGAACGCCGGTGTCATCCCGTACGCGGAGATGGGCTACTACGAGCCCGACTACGTGCCGAAGGACACCGATGTGCTCGCCGCGTTCCGGATCACTCCGCAGCCCGGTGTGCCGCCAGAGGAGGCGGGCGCGGCAGTCGCGGGTGAGTCCTCCACCGCGACCTGGACGGTGGTCTGGACCGATCGGCTCACCGCCCACGAGCACTACCAGGCCAAGTGCTACCGGGTCGATCCGGTGCCGGGGCGCGAGGGCGAGTACATCGCCTACATCGCGTACGACATCGACCTGTTCGAGGAGGGCTCGATCCCGAACCTGACCTCGTCCATCATCGGCAACGTGTTCGGCTTCAAGGCACTGCGCGCCCTGCGCCTTGAGGACATGCGGATCCCGCTCGCCTATGTGAAGACCTTCCAGGGCCCCCCGCACGGCATCGTGATGGAACGCGAGTACCTGAACAAATACGGCCGGCCACTGCTCGGCGCGACGACCAAGCCCAAGCTCGGCCTGTCCGCGCGCAACTACGGGCGGGTGGTGTACGAGGCCCTGCGCGGCGGCCTGGACTTCACCAAGGACGACGAGAACATCAACTCCCAGCCCTTCATGCGGTGGCGTGACCGGTTCCTGTTCACGATGGAAGCCGTGAACCGCGCGACCGAGCGCACGGGCGAGATCAAGGGCCACTACCTCAACGTCACCGCCGCGACCATGGAGGACATGTACGAGCGGGCCGAGTTCGCCAAGGAACTCGGCAGCATCATCGTCATGATCGACCTTACGGTCGGCTACACGGCGATGCACTCGATGTCGAGGTGGGCCCGCAACAACGGGGTCATCCTGCACCTGCACCGCGCGGGCCACGGCACCTACACCCGCCAGAAGACGCACGGGGTCAGCTTCCGGGTCATCTCCAAGTGGTGCCGGCTGATCGGCGTCGATCACATCCACGCGGGCACCGTGGTCGGCAAGCTGGAAGGGGACCCGTCCATGGTCCGCGGCTACTACGACACGCTGCGCGAATCCCTGATCCCGGTGAACCCCGGCCAGGGCATCTACTTCGAGCAGGACTGGGGATCCATGCCGGGCACCATGCCGGTGGCATCCGGCGGAATCCACGCCGGGCAGATGCACCAGCTGCTCGGCTATCTCGGTGAGGACGTCGTGCTGCAGTTCGGCGGCGGCACCATCGGCCACCCCAGCGGGGTCGCGGCCGGCGCCACCGCCAACCGGGTCGCGGCCGAGGCAATGATCAAGGCCCGCAACGAGGGGCGCGACTTCGTCCGCGAGGGCGACGACATCCTCGCCGCCGCCGCCAAGGGATGCCAGCCGCTCCAGGTCGCGCTGGACACCTGGGGCGACATCACCTTCAACTACGAGTCGACCGACACGCCCGACGTGGTCGCAACGCCGACATCCTGACTGGAGCCTTCATGCGGATCACCCAGGGCACGTTCTCCTACCTGCCCGACTTCACCGACGACGAGATCAGTGCCCAGATCCAGTACTCCGTTGACCAGGGATGGGCGGTAGCGGTCGAGTTCACCGACGACCCGCATCCGCGCAACGTGCTCTGGGAGATGTGGGGGCTGCCGATGTTCGACATCGCCGACGCCTCCGCGGGCATGCACGAAGTCACCGCGTGCCGGGCCGCATACCCCCAGCACTACATCAAGGTCGTGGCCTACGACTCGAGCCTCGGCCGGCAGACGACCGCGCTGAGCTTCATCGTCAACCGCCCGGCCCACGAGCCAGGCTTCCGGCTGGACCGGCAGGAGACCGCGGACCGGCGGATCCAGTACACGCTCCATTCGTACGCCGCTGACCAGCCGCCCGGCGAGCGCTATGCAGGTAACGGCGTTTCCCATAACGGGGCACACGGCAGCACATGAGCACGCCGCCCGAATCCGCGCCGCGCGGCTTCGCCATGCCCCGGCCCGCCGGCGGCGCCGGGCGCGGGGCCCCGGGCGGAACCGGGCCAGTGGTGACCGGAACGGTGGGGAACGGAACCGGCCGGGACGGCCCGGAACCCGCGGCAGCGGCACCGGCAGGCCAGGAACCGCTGGCTCCCGACGCGACCGTGGAACTGGCCGCGGAGCAGCAGGCGCTGCGCATTTCCGAGATGCTGGACCGGCTCGACCGGGAATTCGTCGGGCTCGCCCCGGTCAAGGACCGGGTCCGCGAGATCGCCGCGCTGCTGCTGATCGACCGGCTCCGGGAGCGGTACGGGCTGTCGTCGTCGCGGCCCAGCCTGCACATGTGCTTCACCGGCAGCCCGGGCACCGGCAAGACGACAGTGGCCATGCGGATGGGCGAGATGCTGGCCGCGCTGGGCTACCTGCGTAAGGGCCAGCTGGTCAGCGTGACCCGCGACGATCTGGTGGGGCAGTATGTCGGGCACACCGCGCCCAAAACCAAGGAGGTACTCAAACGGGCGATGGGCGGGGTGCTGCTGATCGACGAGGCCTATTACCTGTACCGGCCCGAGAACGAGCGTGACTACGGCCAGGAATCCATCGAGATCCTGCTGCAGTTCATGGAGGCGCACCGGGAGGACCTCGTGGTGATCCTGGCCGGCTACTCCGACCGGATGGACGTATTCTTCCGGTCCAACCCGGGCATGGCCTCACGGATCGCCCACCACATCGACTTCCCGGACTTCAGCGCCGGCGAGCTGATGCGGATCGCCGAGCTGATGCTGGAGCGCGAGCAGTACCAGCTCTCCGGGCCGGCCCAGATCGCCTTCCGCGAGTACGTGGCGCTGCGGATGAGCCAGCCCCGGTTCGCCAACGCCAGGAGCATCCGTAACGCCATCGACCGGTTGCGGCTGCGCCAGGCCCGGCGGCTGGTGGCCGCGGGCGGCACGATCGTCAGGGATGACCTGATGCAGATCACCGACTCCGACGTGCGGGCCAGCCGGGTATTCAATACCGAGCTGCCTACGCCCGCGGGGCTGCCGGAGCTGCCTACGTCGGCGGGGCCGGCGTCCGCGGGGCGGCCTGCGTCCGTGGCAGGAACGGAATAGCCAGCCGGACGGTGCTGCCGCGGCCCGGGGCGCTGGACAGCTCCAGTTTCCCGCCGAGCAGTTCGGCCCGTTCCCGCATCCCGGACAGGCCGAAGCCGGTAGGTGCCAGCGGGCCCCCGGCGGCGCGGGCCGAGGTCCTGCTCGCCGCCGCGACATCGAACCCGATGCCGTCGTCGCTGACTTCCAGCAGCACCCGGTCCCGCTGCCGGTAGAGGCGCAGCCGCACAGACCGGGCATCGGCGTGCTTGGCCGCGTTCTGCAGTGCTTCCTGCGCGGTCCGGTACACAGCCGCCTCCACGTGCTCGGCCATCAGGCAGTGCACAGCCTCCACCCGGACGTCCAGCCCGGGGAACGAGTGGCCGAGGCTCTCCAGGCTCGCGGCCAGGCCCAGGTCGTCCAGCACTGGCGGGCGCAGCCCAGCAATGGCTGAGCGCGTCTCGTCCAGCGCCGCTCCGGCCAGTTCCTGGGCCCGCGCCACCTGCTCTGCGGCCACCTCGGGCGAGTCCGGGATGGCGTCGGCGGCAGCGGAAAGGTGGAAGAACAGGCTCACGATCCGCTGGCTGATCCCGTCATGAATCTCCCCGGCGAGGCGGCGGCTCTCACGCTCCTGCCATTCCACGAACTGCTCGGCGAACTTCTCCAGCGCCTCCTCGCGCTCGGCCAGCCGGGTGTGCAGCCGCGCGTTCTCTATCGCCCCGGCCACCAGGCCCGCCACCGACCGGAGCAGCTCGACGTCCGCGCCCGCGAACTCGCGGCGCAGCCTGGTGTGCACGTTCAGGACCCCGATCAGGTGGCCGAGCGGGGTCACCACGGGGACCGACAGCATGGAGGTGAACTCCTCACCGCGCAGCGCCGGGATGTAGCGGTACCGCGGATCGGCGGTCTTGTCATCGACGAGGACGACCGGCTCGCCGTGCGAGGCAACCCATCCCGACACGCCCTCGCCGAGGCCGAGTTCGATCTTCCCGACGAGGCCGTCGAAGGGCGGCGTGGCCCCCCTCAGCTGCAGCGTCCGCCCCCGCTCATCGAGCAGGTGCACGAAGCAGACATCTGTCTGCGTGGTCTCGGTGACGAGCGTGGCGACGCCCTGCAGCATCCGGTCGAGATCGAGGCCGGCTGAGATCGTGTCGATGACCCGGGACAGCAGCTGGGCCTCATGCTCAGCGTCGCCTGCGAGCCGTGGCCCGGTCAATGGAACACCCCTTCGCGCAGTGCGACGGCCACGGCGGCGGCCCGGTCAGAGACGTTGAGCTTGCGGTAGATGCCCCGGGAATGCGTTTTGACCGTCTCCTCGCTGACCACCAGCTTCATGGCGATGGCCCGGTTGGACAGCCCGGCCACCAGCAGTGAGAGAACCTCGCTTTCCCGCTGGGTCAGGCCCAGGTGGGCGCCAGGCCAGAACTCACCACTGCGCAGCCGGGCGGCGGACAGCGCCACCCGCCCGGCCAGGCTCGGATCGATGAGGACCTCTCCCTCGTGGATCCGGCGCAGGTAGTCGACCAGTTCGCCGCCGCGGATCCGCTTGAGCAGGAAGCCGGACGCACCGACGCGCAGAGCCTGGAAAAGGTACTGCTCATCGTCGTAGACGGTGAGAAACACGACCTTGCACTCCGGGCTGGCCTGGAGGATCTCGGTGCACAGGTCGAGGCCGCTGGCGCCGCGCAGCCGCACATCGAGCAGCACCACGTCCGGTTTGAGCTCGGCGACCAGCCGCACGGCCTGCTGCGCGTCGCTCGACTCGCCGATCACCTCGGCCTGCTCCTGGTAGGGCCGGAGCATGGCCTTGAGGCCGTCGAGCACCATCTGGTGATCGTCGACGATCACCAGGGTCAATGGCCCCGGCGTCAGGCGGTCCATGCCGAGAACCGTACCCATCCGCGATGACCACCGGGCGGCCCGTAACGCGGCCCGCGATTGGGGACATGCCGGCGGATCACGTCCTGGCCTCGAGCATGTGCCACAGCAGCAGGAGCTGGGCGATGGCCAGGGCCTCGCTGCGCTTGCCCGGTGAGTACTCGCCGAGCGTGTCCGGCAGCGCCGTGCCGTGGTCGAAGGACAGCTGCTCCCAGATCGCCTTCTGCACGATCCGGCTGTCCTCCCGCGGCGCGTAGCCATGCACGTGCAGCGCATCGACAGGGCGTCCGTCGCTGTCACGGATCAGCTTCAGGTGCACCGTGCGCCGGTCGTCGTCGGTCAGCACGTGGGACAGCTCGGGATGCTGGATAGTCGGCCGCAACAGGATCTCTGCCGACAGGGGGGTGCCGGCCGGATCGGTGTGGCCCGCCACCGGGGCGAAGCGCATGGAGATGTCGGCCCACTGCCGCTGCGGGCGGATGAACGCCGCCGACTCCGGCCCGCGGCGGTCAAGTTCGGCGAGAACCTGCTCGGGCGAGTAACCGCGGTCCGCGCAGTCCCGCTTCAGCTTCCACTCCCGCCGGATGTCCTCCGGCGGATCGAGGTAGACGGTGATGTCGAAGCACGCCCGGGCCAGCTTGGTATGCAAGGGCAGCAGGCCCTCGACGATCACGAACTCCCTGGGTTCCACGAGCACCGGCCGGACCAGCTCGCCAGTGGAGTGATCGTAGACCGGCTTGAGGATCGGCCGGCCCAGCGCGAGCAGCTGCAGGTGCTGCTCCATCACCTCGATGTAGTTGCATGCCGGGTTGAGCACCGTGAACGGGACGCCCCGCCGCTCCAGGCGGTCATAGCGGTGGTAATCGTCCACGCACAGGGCGATGGCCCGGTCGGCGCCGAGCGCCTCAGCGATGCCGCGGGTCAGCGTGGTCTTCCCGGCCGCACTGTCGCCGGCGATGGCGAGCATGACCGGGCGCGGCGGCTCGGGCGCGGCTTCGCTGCGGCGCAGACGCATCATCTTGTCGGGCACGGTCATTCACCTCCCCGGCGCTGCGGTAGGGGCTGACCTGCGGCCTGTCGCCTGTTTCGACCGCGTCGATGAACTTCCACCATATGACGGCACGAACCAGGGCACCTCCCCCGGGGCGGGGAACCAGCGGGGGAGGAACGGCGCATGCGTGCCTCTTTCACCCGATCAGTTCCACCGGGCGGGGGATGCCCCGGCGAGCCGCAGTGCCTACCGTCGGCAGATGGAGAGTCTGGAATCGGTCGCATCTGCCCTGGTACGGCCCCAGCGGGGAATCCTCGCGGCGGACGAGAGCATCGCCACCATGTCGGCCCGGCTGGCCGCGGCAGGTGTCGCGCCCGCCGAGGGCAGCCGCCGGGCTTACCGCGAGATGCTGGTGACCACCCCGGGGCTCAGCAGCGGAATTAGCGGCGTCATCCTGTGCGACGAGACGCTGCGCCAGCGGCTGGGCGACGGCAGGCTATTCCCGGCCGCTCTCCGCGACCTGGGCATCCTGCCCGGCATCAAGGTTGACAAGGGCACCCAGCCGCTGGCCGGAGCGCCAGGCGAGACGGTGACCGAGGGCCTGGACGGGATAGGCCCCCGGCTCCGCGAGTACGCTGAACTCGGTGCGGCCTTCGCCAAGTGGCGTGCCGTCCTGCGGATCCGCCCCGGCACGCCGACGGCGCTCGCAGTCCGGGCGAACGCCCAGGCTCTCGGCCGGTACGCGGCCGCTTGCCAGCAAGCCGGCCTCGTCCCGATCGTCGAGCCCGAGATCCTGATGGACGGGCCGCATTCGCTGGCCCAGTGCGCCACGGTGACGTCGCTGGTGCTGCTGGAGGTATTCAGTGAACTCCGCGACTACGGAGCCGACCTCACCGGGATCGTGCTCAAGCCGAACATGGTCGTGCCAGGCAGCGAAGCGGGAGAACTGACCGGCGCGGATGAGGTCGCCGAGGCCACCGTCAGCGCTCTGGCCGGCGTGCCCGTTACCACGGCGGGCATCGCGTTCCTCTCCGGCGGGCAGAGGCCGGAGCGCGCCACCGAGAATCTCGCGGCCATCCAACGGCAGCCGCACATCTGGCCGCTGACGTTCTCCTTCGGCCGCGCGCTCGTGGACCCCGCGCTGGCCGCGTGGCGTGGCGAGCCCGCGCAGTGGGCGGCAGGCCAGCGGGCCCTGGCCCGCCGCGTCTCGATGAATGTGGCCGCCCTGGCCGGCCACTACACCCCGGAACTGGAGCTTTATCCGGCCTGAGCTGCGCCATGCCCGAGGGGCGGGCAGCGTCGGCTGAGGGACTAGCCGACCGTAGCTGTCAGGTGGGGCCCTGCTCCCTGGGGGCGTGGAGATAGGCGCAACTGCGGACCTGGGCGCTGTGTCGCGTGGTGACGAACGCGTGGTCGAAAACGGTAGCCCTGGCCGGAGCGCCCGAACCAGCTGTGCTCAATGACATGCGGGTGAAGGGCCCGGTGCCTGGCGAAGCCCGGGGTGGCCGCAGCGCGCCGCCTGCGTGGCCGCGCCTGCCGCCGCTAGCGTGGGCCGGGTGAAGGTTGGCGGCGAATCGACGCGCCTGATCGTCCTGCGCGGCAACTCCGGGTCGGGCAAGAGTTCTGTGGCGGCGGAAGTACGCGCCTGGCACGGCCGTGGCATCGCCCTGGTCGGCCAGGACAACCTTCGCCGGGTCGTGCTGCGCGAGCGTGATGTCCCGGGCGGGGCGAATATCGGCCTCATCGACACGGTAGCCCGCTACGCACTCGGCCACGGCTTCCACGTGATCATCGACGGAATTCTCCGCGCCACGACCTACGGGGCGATACTCGACGCCCTGCACCACGACCACCTGGGCATATCCCGCTTTTACTACTTTGACGTGCCATTCGACGAAACCATCCGGCGCCACGCGGCCCGGCCGCAGGCCACCGAGTTCGGGCGAGATGAGATGAGCGGCTGGTACCGAGAGCTTGACCTGCTTCCCAGCGGAATCGAGCAAGTCATCCCCGCAGCCAGCTCACTGGACTCCACCGTGCTCCAGATCATTCGCGAGGTCGGACTGGCCCGCCAACCCATGGCACATCCTTATTCCCGCGCGGAACCTGGCACGACAGAACCTTCCCATCACGTGGCGTAACCGCTCAAAGGCTATAGAAAACACCGGGTCACAGTCCGCGCTGGTCGAGGAGCTTGATCAGGTTGCGTTTGCGTTTCTGATCGGCGCGCAGTGCCGCCAGGAATACGGCGAACTGCGGAGATGTGCCTAGTCGCTGGTGGCAGTCCCGAATTTTGGTGAGCAGAGCGGCGACTTGCTGGTAGGCCGGGTCGCCGGTCTGGGACCGCAGCGGCTCGATCGCGCGCAGGTAGATGGGCAGCGCGTCGGCTGGCCGGTCAGTGCTGAGCAGATCGGCGAGGGTGAGCCATTGACGTTCGCTGGCGACACCGGCTGCCGCGTCCCACGCCGCCCCGACGTCACCATCGTCGATCAGCGCGCTGATCCACACCGGGCCCTCGCTCCAGCCGAAACCGGCGCGGCTGTGCGCGGTGGAGGCGGTGGCATCGCTTTGCAGCAGCCCCAAGGCACGCTCGCGCACCGCCTCCCATTGCCCGGCTTTGCGCGCGGCGTCCCGCAGGGCGCGATAGTTGGCCAGCGTACGGCCGGTGTCGAACGCGCTCTGCCGTGCGGCCAATGCCTCGCCGAACGCCCCAGCGTCCTCGTACCGAGCCGCCAGGTAGTCCACCAGCCGGGTGTCCACGCTCCCGGCGGCCTCGCGCAGGCCACGCTCGGCCCACTCCAGGGCTTCGCCGGCCCGGCCGGCCTGGTCGAGTTCCTGGGCGATCATCAGGTGCGTGTAACCGCTCGGCAGCAGTTCGGCGGCATACATGGCGACGAGCGCGTCCACGTCCCCGTCGGTGCGCAGCAGCCCCTGCATCAGGTACTTCTCGTGCCACCCGGAGGGGTTCGCCCGCCACGCCTGGGTGATCAGCCGACGGTACTCGGCCTTCCCGGATTCGCCGAGCGCATCATGGTAGGCACCGGCGTCGAAATCGCCGAGCATCTGCCCGTCACCGAGGGCGAACCCGGCCAGCCACGCGGCCAGCCCGACAGGATCCACCGGCGCGGCAGCGCAGGCACGGGCATGCGCATCGGCGAGCGCCTGCGCGCTGCCACCGATGTACCCGTCGGAGTCGTCGGCCTGTTCCAGCGCCTCCAGCACCGCGGACAGCGCCTGCCCGGCAATGTCCGCCGCCTCGGCCGCCTGTCCACCGTCGATCAGCCCGTCGATCACCGGGAGCACCTCGTCGACCTGGGAGGAGTATGCCCGGGCGTCCGCGTACTCGATGGCCCCGTACCGAGAGAAGCCGCGGACGTCGAGCAGTTCACGAACCCGAGCCCGGACATCGCTCAGGTCCGGCCCAGCAGCAGCAGCCCGTAGCTCCAGGCGCCGACGCAGGCCCCGGTCCTCGCGGACCTGCTCGCGCACCAGCGTGAGCAGGTCATCACGGGACAACCCCTCAAGCCACGATTCCAGCGACCGGGCCTTCGCGGCGGCAGCCACCCGCTGGGCCGGAACGTCACCAGCCTGGCCAAGCACGGTCAGCCCGACCGCGACCAGGTGCTTGCAAAAGAAACCCTCCTGGCCGTGCGGACACGAGCACTCACCCGTGACACCGCCATCGTCCAGATCCAGCACGACCTCGTAGGCATCCGTCCCGTAGACCGTCGCCGTGA
>ODAK010007117.1_pt1 | contig 11229 bp, 13 predicted proteins | sample 1539591 | NCBI WGS metagenome assembly ODAK01 (sample SAMEA3539303, study PRJEB22396) | soil metagenome | biome: tundra; feature: field; material: soil | place: USA | collected 2010-05 | depth 0.15 m | reverse complement strand
CGACGTGGACGGCAGCGGATTTGCCGTTCGGCGGCATCAAGAACTCCGGCTACGGCCGCGAGCTTTCCAGCCTGGGCATTCAAGAGTTCGTGAACAAAAAACTGGTGCGCGTCGCTTCGATTGACGCGCCGGCATAACCGCGATATCCGCATCCACATCGAACGAATTATGACTCTATAAACAAACAAAACAAAGCTGATTAACCAAAACGCTCAATCCAAAACCGAAAGAAAACTGCCATGAAACGTTCCCTGCTCGCTCTTGTCTTCGTCGGCCTTGCGCTCGGCCCGCTGTCGTCCGCCAAGGCCGCCGTTGAAACCTATGACATTGACCCTGTGCATACCTGGGTCGGATTCACCGTCTCACATTTTTTCACCAAGGTGCCCGGCTATTTCAGCAAGGTGAAAGGGACCATCGTCGTGGATCGTGACCACCTTGAAAACAGCACCGTCGAGGCCGTCATCGAAGTGGCCAGCATCACCACGAACACGAAGATGCGCGACGACGACTTGCGCTCCACCAATTTCTTTGCCGCCGCCAAATTCCCGGCCATGACCTTCAAGAGCCAGGCGTGGAAAAGCACCGGTGGCGACACCTACGCCGTCACGGGCGTGCTCACGATGAAGGGCGTGGCGAAGGAAGTCGTGCTCAAGGTCGAGTCGCTGGGCTTTGGTCCGGGCATGAAGGGGGCCGCGATCTCCGGCTGGGAAGCCTCGGTCACGCTGGATCGGCGCGATTTCGGCATTGCGGCAGACCAAGGCCTGGTTGGCAACAGCGTGGATGTCGTCATCAATGTTGAAGCCGATCTCCGCAAGCCCGCACCGGCTAAACCGTGACGCGATCGTCCGCATAACCACTCTTCGCAACCTGACTGAGAACTCCTGACTATGACAACAAAGAATAGACAATCCGCGACCACCGAAAAACCTGTTTGGTTTATTACTGGCTGCTCAACCGGCTTTGGCCGCGAACTTGCCAAAGCACTGCTTGCCGGTGGCTACCGCGTGGTGGTGACGGCCCGCAAGCCGTCTGAAGTGAGAGACCTGGCCGCGCTGGGCGAGTCCCTGGTGCTTAAGCTGGACGTCACCCAGCAGGGTCAGATCAACGCCGCGATCAAAGCGGCCGCGAAGCAGTTCGGACGCATTGATGTGCTCGTGAACAACGCCGGCATTGGCTATTTTGCGGCCGTCGAAGAGAGTGAAGAAAGCGAGATTCGCCGCATGTTCGAGATCAATGTTTTTGGTCTGAGCCGGATGATCCAGACGGTGCTGCCGGGAATGCGCAAACGTCGCCAAGGATTCATTGTCAATTTTTCCTCCATCGGCGGACTGCGTTCCTTCCCGTCGGTCGGCTACTACAACGCAACCAAATTCGCAGTCGAAGGTTTGTCCGAGGCTCTATGGCAGGAGGTGGAATCGCTCGGCATCAAGGTGATGCTCGTCGAGCCAAGCGGATTCCGCACCGATTGGGCCGGGCGTTCGGCGAACGAAAGCAAACGGCAGATTGCCGACTACGCCGCCACGGCAGGCGCATGGCGCAAGCAAGTGCGGGCCATCTCCGGCAAACAACCGGGTGATCCGGTGCGCGCGGCACAAGCAATTATCAAGGCGGTAGAGTCCGCAAAACCGCCGCACCATCTGCTGCTGGGCAACGATGCTTACGAAGGGGCCACAGCCAAGCTCGAAATCCTGCGCAAAGAATTTGCGACTTGGGAAAAGGTTTCGCGTGGAGCTGATTTCCCGAAGAAGTAATGCTGTCGAAGGCTTGCCGACACCGCCGCCAGCGCAGTTGATTCAATTAGTAATGCAACGGCACAAGGGGCCAATGCTGGCCCGAAATTACTATGTTGGGGATGCTAAGTTACGTTGCGAGTGGGTGGGTTGCTATGGTGGGTTCATCACATTGTTCACGACGCCCGCAACGGACATTTTCCAGAGTGGAACATGAGCGACAACGGTCTCAAAATTAGCAAACTCATCGGCATCGCCGCTGACCACGGCGGTTACGAGCTAAAGGAATATCTTTACAGCGAAACCGTAACTGCGGCGAGGCTAGCAGTGGATTATACCGCGCGCGTGATACCGCAGGGCAAAGGGGTCGCGGTTCCTCTGGAATCCGCACAAATCCTGTGGCAGCGCTAAACCGAAAACGACCGAATTCAACAAAAAATGAAGACGCCCAGCGAATACATTATCGTAGCGGTGCCCTTCCACGCCGATGCCGCCACCCATGACGAGCTTGCGCGGAAAGTAAACGAAAAACTAAACTGCGGTTACGAACTGCTCGGCCCGCCACTTCTCAGCAAAGAAATGATGTATCAGCCCATGACGAAACCGATTCACCCGGCTTCCCCAAAACCGGCCTCATGAAAAACCCCATCCCGATCACAACCCTGTTCCTGGACATCGGCGCAGTGCTTTTGACGAACGGTTGGGATCATCATGCCCGCAAACGGGCGGCGAATCATTTCAAGCTGGACTGGTCCGAGATGAAGGAACGGCATGGCTTGAACTTTGAAACCCACGAGGAGGACAAGCTTGCTTTTAATGAATACCTAGACCGGGTGGTTTTCTATGAGAAACGGCGGTTCACCCGCGCCGAGTTTCGACGCTTCATGTTCGCGCAGTCAAAACCCTGCGTTGAAATGATTGAACTGATTCGCAACCTGAAGGCGGAATACCGATTGAAGATTATCGTGGTCAGCAACGAAGCGCGCGAGGTGAACGCCTATCGGATTCGCAAGTTTAAATTGGCCGGGTTTGTGGACGCCTTCGTTTCGTCCTGCTTCGTCCATCTGCGCAAGCCCGACGCGGACATCTTTCGGCTGGCGCTGGACATTGCGCAGGTGCCGGCCCGGCAGAGCGTCTATATTGACAACACCGCGCTGTTCGTCCAGATCGCAGGCGGTTTTGGAATGCGCGGCATTCTGCACACTGATTACCCGTCCACCCGCGCGAAACTGGCTTCGCTTGGTTTGCAGCTTCACGAAAGAATCATACATGAAACCCGCTGATCCACGTCTGCTGACGATCAACGGCGGTTCGTCGAGCATCAAGTTTGCGCTCTACCAGGTTGGTGAACCACTGAAGCGCGAACTATATGGAAAGGTTGACCGGATCGGCTTGAGCGGAACGAATCTGACATTTCATGACACAAAGGGAAAACCGCAGGCCAGCCATCAACTCACCGCCGCCAATCACAAATCAGCGGCAAATGCCCTCATTGATTGGCTTGAGGCCCGGCCGGATTTTGCCGTCGTCAAAGCCGTGGGCCACCGCGTGGTTCATGGGATGAAGCACACTGAACCTGAAATCATCACACCGGAATTGTTGGATGAGTTGCATCGCATCGCGCCGTATGACCCCGATCATCTGCCGCGCGAGATTGAACTGATTGAGGCGTTCCGTCAGCGTCATCCGAAACTGCCGCAGTTGGCGTGCTTCGACACGGCATTTCACCAAACCATGCCGCGCGTGGCCAAGCTGCTGCCAATTCCCCGCCGATTGGATGCCAAGGGAATTCAGCGCTACGGCTTTCATGGGCTGTCCTACGCTTATTTGATGGAAGAACTCGTTCGTCTTGGTGATCCGGCGGCAACTAAGGGCCGTGTGATTCTCGCCCATCTCGGTAACGGCGCGAGTCTTACCGCTGTGCGCGATGGCAAGAGCATGGACACAAGCATGGGTTTTACACCTACTGCGGGCTTGGTGATGAGCACCCGTTCCGGCGATTTAGATCCCGGGCTCGCACCATATCTCGCAAGAACCGAGCAAATGACTACCAGCCAGTTTTACGAAATGGTCAACCATGAGTCAGGTCTGCTCGGTGTTTCGGAGACCAGTTCCGATATGCGCGATCTGCTCAACCACGAAACGCAGGACGTGCGGGCTGCGGAAGCGGTGTCGTTGTTCTGTTATCAGGCGAAAAAGTGGATTGGCTCATTTGCCGCTGCGCTCGGTGGACTGGACATGCTCGTCTTCGCCGGTGGCATCGGCGAAAACGCGCCAGCCGTCCGCGCCCGCATCTGTGAACGACTAGATTTCCTCGGTATCGAAATGAACGAGGCGCGCAACGCCGGGAATGCAGCGATAATTTCTGAGGATAACGCTCGCGTCACCCTGCGCGTCATTCGCACAGACGAAGAACTGATGATTGCACGCTCGGTTTGTCGCATTCTCGGATCAAACTTGGTGAAGAAGAATTGAAACATGAAGACCAACACCCTCACCCCCGAACTGCTCCAGAACATGGACGCCTACTGGCGCGCTGCGAACTATCTCTCGGTCGCGCAGATTTACTTGCTCAACAATCCACTCCTGAAGCAGCCACTCGCGCTGGCGGACGTAAAGCACATGCTGCTGGGACACTGGGGCACGACGCCGGGACAGAATTTCATTTATGTGCATTTGAACCGGCTCATCAAAAAATACGACCTCGACATGATTTACGTCTCCGGTCCAGGGCACGGAGGCCCGGCGGTGGTGGCCAACACTTACCTTGAGGGCACCTACAGCGAGATTTATCCGAACATCAGCCAGGATGAAGCCGGGTTGCAAAAGCTCTTCAAGCAGTTCTCGTTTCCCGGTGGCATTCCCAGTCACGCCTCGCCGGAATGCCCCGGCTCGATCCACGAAGGCGGCGAACTCGGTTATTCCTTGAGCCATTCGTTCGGGGCGGTGTTCGACAATCCGGATCTCATCGTGGCCTGCTGCGTCGGAGACGGTGAGGCGGAAACCGGTCCACTGGCGACGTCGTGGCAGTCCAATAAATTTCTTGATCCCGTCACCGACGGCGCGGTGCTCCCCATCCTGCATCTCAACGGTTACAAGATCGCCAACCCGACCATTCTCGCGCGGATCGAACCGGAGGAACTGGATCAGTTTCTGCGCGGCAACGGCTGGACACCCTACTACGTTGAGGGACATGAGCCGGCGCTGATGCACGAGGCGATGGCCGCTGCGCTGGATCAAGCGGTGGAAGAAATCAAAAGCATCCAGCACGAAGCCCGCGTGAATGGCAACACCATGCGCCCGCGCTGGCCCATGATCGTTCTCAAATCTCCGAAAGGCTGGACCGGTCCGAAGTGGGTGGACGGCCTGCAAATTGAAGGCACTTTCCGCGCGCACCAAGTCCCGCTCTCCGATCCGGCCACCCATCCCGAACATCTCAAGTTGTTGGAAGAATGGCTGCGGAGTTACCGACCGGATGAACTTTTCGACGAGCAGGGTAAATTAAAACCGGAGCTGGCCGAACTCGCGCCCCAAGGCAATCGCCGCATGGGCGCAAATCCCCACGCCAACGGCGGCATCCTGCTCCACGACCTCGTCATGCCGGACTTTCGCAAATACGCCGTGAACGTTCCGTCACCCGGATCGGTTCAGGCGGCTGACGCGCACGAACTCGGCGTGTTCCTACGCGATGTGGCCAAGCTCAACCGGGAGCAGCGCAATTTCCGAATCTTCGGCCCCGACGAAACACTTTCCAACCGGTTGACCGCCGTGTTTGAGGTGACCAACCGGCAATGGGATGCCCGACAGCAGGACAATGATGAGTTCCTAGCCCTGGACGGTCGCGTCATGGAAATGTTGAGCGAGCATCAATGCGAAGGCTGGCTCGAAGGTTATCTGCTCACCGGCCGACATGGATTGTTCAACTGCTACGAGGCTTTCATCCACATCATAGACTCGATGTTCAACCAGCACGCCAAGTGGCTCAAGGTCACGGCGGAATTGCCGTGGCGGCGTCCCATCGCGTCGTTGAACTACCTGCTGGCCTCGCACGTCTGGCAGCAAATGCACAACGGCTTCACACATCAAGACCCTGGCTTCATTGATCACGTCGTGAACAAAAAAGCCTCCGTCGTGCGCGTCTATCTGCCGCCGGATGCCAACTGCCTGCTCTCCGTCTGGGATCATTGTCTGCGCAGCCGCCACTACGTCAACGTCGTCATCGCCGGCAAATATCAAGCGCCGCAATGGCTGACGATGGACGCCGCCGTGGCCCACTGCACCGAGGGCATCGGCATCTGGCATTGGGCCAGCAGCGACGCCGGCACTGAACCCGACGTCGTCATGGCCTGTTGTGGCGACGTGCCCACGCTGGAAACGCTCGCCGCCGTCTCAATCCTTCGCGAGCACCTTCCGGAACTGAAAGTTCGCGTCATCAACGTCGTGGATCTGATGAAGCTGCAACCGCAGAGCGAACATCCGCACGGATTGAGCGATGACGCTTTCGACGCGCTGTTTACCAGGGACAAACATGTCATCTTCGCCTTCCACGCTTATCCCTGGTTGATCCATCGGCTGACCTATCGCCGCACCAACCACGCCAACATCCACGTCCGCGGCTACAAAGAAGAAGGCACAATCACCACGCCCTTTGACATGACGGTGTTGAACGATCTCGATCGCTTTCACCTGGTGATAGACACCATTGATCGCCTACCCCAGACGGGCAAAAAAGGCCGCGTCCTCAAGGAGCAACTTCAAGCCAAGCTCATCGAGCACAAAAAATACATCTATAAAAACGGTGAAGATCTGCCAGAAATCCGCAACTGGAAGTGGAGGAACACTCCATGAACACACAAGCGCTAATAGACACCGCAAAGGCGCTGGTCGCCGACGCCAAGGGCCTGCTGGCGATGGACGAAAGTCATCCCACCTGCAACAAAAGATTCGCGCAGCAGGGAATTCCGCAGACAGTGGAAGCCCGGCGCGCCTACCGGGAATTGATTGTGACCGCACCCGGTCTTGGCGAAAGCATCAGCGGCGCAATTCTTTTCGACGAGACCATCCGTCAGCAGAAGCAAGATGGCACTCCCTTTGTCAAAGTCTTGACCGACGCGGGAATTATTCCCGGCATCAAAGTTGATACCGGAGCCAAAGGCCTGGCTGGTTTTCCCGGAGAGAAAATAACCGAAGGGCTGGATGGTTTGCGCGACCGTCTCAAGGGGTATTTTCAAATCGGCGCGCGATTTGCCAAGTGGCGCGCGGTGATCACCATCGGCGATGGCATTCCCAGCCGCGGCTGTATTGAGGCAAATTCGCACGCGCTGGGACGCTACGCTGCGTTGTGCCAGGAAGCCGGACTGGTGCCGATCGTCGAACCGGAAGTTCTCATGGACGGCGACCATTCCTTGGAACGGTGCCGCGAGGTGACGGAAGAAGTTCTGCGAACCGTTTTTAACCAGCTTAATTCCCAGCGGGTGCTGCTGGAAGGCATGATTCTCAAACCCAACATGGTGCTTCCGGGATTGGCCTGCCCGGCACATGCGTCCGTGGACAAGGTGGCCGACATCACGGTGAAGAGTCTTTGGCGAACCGTCCCCGCTGCGGTTCCCGGAATTGCGTTTTTGTCCGGCGGCCAATCCGCCGAACTGGCCTCCGTCCGTTTGAATGTAATGAATCTACGCTTCAAGACGCAACTGCCTTGGGCGCTCGCGTTTTCATTTGCCCGCGCCATTCAGCAACCAGCTTTGGAAATCTGGCAAGGCAAGGAGGCCAACGTGAAAGCGGCACAGCAAGCTCTACTTCATCGCGCCAAATGCAACCGTGCTGCGCGCCGGGGCGAATACACCGCCGCGATGGATAAAATATAAGCGAAGCATCTGGTGACTTTACCGGTTTCAATTTCATGGGGTGTTAACCCCATACGTTTCCTCGCCTTCAGAAGATAGAATCACGTGGACGGATTATTGCGAAAATTTAAGTATCACCCGAACCAAGCATGGAAGCCAAAACCAGCATAGCAAATCTCGGTGCGGTCGCCTCGGTGCGCGGCAGCGTTGTGGATGTGCGGTTTGACGGGCCACTCCCACCGATCTATTCAGTGCTGCATGCGGGGGTGAAAAACGAGATCGTCATCGAAGTGCTGGCGCAGAGTGATGCGCGTCATGTGCGCGGCATTGCGTTGACGCCCACGCAGGGACTCGCGCGCGGCATGGCGGTCACGGACACGGGCGGGCCGTTGAAAGCGCCGGTGGGCAAGGCCATTCTCTCGCGGATGTTCGATGTGTTTGGGAATGCCATTGACTGGCAGCCGGCACCGGCGGATGTCCAATGGCGTTCGGTGCATCGCGCGCCGCCGCCGCTGGCGCGCCGTTCCACCAAGTCGGAGATTTTTGAGACAGGCATCAAGGTCATTGATGTGCTCGTGCCGCTGGCGCGCGGCGGCAAGGCGGGACTTTTTGGCGGCGCGGGCGTGGGTAAGACGGTGTTGCTTACCGAAATGATCCACAACATGATCGGCCACCAGCAGGGCGTCAGCATTTTTTGTGGCATCGGCGAACGCTGTCGCGAAGGCGAGGAGCTTTACCGCGACATGAAGGAAGCCGGCGTGTTGCCAAATATGGTGATGATCTTCGGCCAGATGAACGAGCCTCCAGGCAGCCGCTTCCGCGTGGGTCACGCCGCGCTGACGATGGCCGAGTATTTCCGCGACGACGAACACCGCGATGTGCTGCTGCTCATTGACAACATTTTTCGCTTCATCCAAGCGGGCATGGAGGTGTCAGGTCTGATGGGCCAGATGCCGTCGCGGCTCGGTTATCAGCCGACGATGGGCACGGAGCTGTCGGGGTTGGAGGAGCGCATCGCCAACACTGATACAGGCGCGATCACCTCGATCCAAGCTGTGTATGTGCCGGCGGATGATTTCACCGATCCGGCAGCGGTGCATACGTTCTCGCATCTCTCGGCGTCCATCGTGCTCTCGCGCAAGCGGGCGAGCGAAGGGCTTTTTCCGGCCATTGACCCGCTGCAATCCAGTTCCAAAATGGCCACGCCGGGTATCGTTGGCGAACGGCATTACGCCCTCGCGCAGGAAATCCGCCGCACACTCGCGCAATACGGCGAACTCAAGGACATCATCGCCATGCTCGGTCTGGAGCAACTGTCGCCGGAGGATCGCAAAGTCGTCGCGCGCGCCCGCCTGCTGGAGCGTTTCCTCACGCAGCCCTTTTTCACAACCGAACAATTCACCGGCCTGACCGGAAAACTCGTCAGCCTCAAAGACGCGCTGGACGGCTGCGAACGAATCCTGCACGACGAATTCAAGGACTACCCGGAGAGCGGCCTCTACATGATTGGCGCGATCAGCGAAGCGAAGGGAAAACCGAAGACCGCCCCGGCCGCAGAGCCAGCCAAACCAGATGTTAAGCCTGAGGCAAAAGTTGAATCAAAGCCTGCTGATAAAGCCAAGCCAGACGACGATAATGATGCAAAGGCGGAGCAGAAACCGAAGTCTAAAATCGAGGCTAAACCCAAGGTTGAACAAAAATCCGCTGTTCCAACTCCAGCCAAAGCCGCACCCGTGCCGCCCGTGCCCGAAGCGAAACCTCAACCCAAGGTCGAACATGCCGACGTCAGTCATGAATCTTAAAGTGCTCTTGCCGTTCCAAGTTTTCGCGGAGAAAACCGACGTGGCGCGCATTGTCGCGGAGACGCGCGAAGGTTCGTTTGGTCTTCTACCGCACCGGCTGGATTGTGTCGCGGCGCTCGTGCCTGGCATTTTGATTTACCAGACCGAATCCGGCGGCGAAGTTTTGCTGGCCGTAGATGAAGGTATATTGGTCAAGACTGGCATGGACGTGCTCGTCTCCGTGCGCCGGGCCATCAGCGGAACGCACCTCGGCCAATTGCACGCGGCAGTGGAAAAGGAGTTTCTAACCCTGGACGAGAACGAACAAAGCGTGCGTTCGGCCGTGGCGAAATTGGAAACCGGATTTCTGCAACGGTTCGCAAAATTTCAACATGAATGACGAGCCAAACAAAACCTCGAAGAACGAGCCGACCTTCGCCGGAGCAATCGGCGCGAAGGCGACACGCAAGCTGAAGGCGCGCAAATCCACGCAGGGCGTCTGGTTCGGGCTGGGGATGATGGGGTTGGTCGGCTGGTCGGTGGTCGTGCCGACGCTGCTCGGCGCGGCGCTCGGCATCTGGCTGGATAATCATCATCCGGGCAAACATCCGTATACACTGGCGCTGCTGGTGGTCGGACTGGCGGTCGGCTGTTTGAATGCGTGGCATTGGGTCGCCAAGGAAGACAAGGCCATGCACGACGATACGGAGGACGACAATGAATAATCTTTTATTTCTGGCACTCGCGTTGATGGCGGGACTTTTGCTGGGCGCGATTTTTTTCGGCGGCCTTTGGTGGACGGTGCGCAAAGGCATTTCCTCCAAATCGCCGGCGCTTTGGTTTCTCGGCAGCATATTGCTGCGGATGAGCATCGTGCTCGGTGGATTTTATTTTATCGGGCGTGGAGATTGGCTTCGGCTGGTCGTTTGTTTGCTCGGATTTATCATCGCGCGAATCATCGTGATGCGGCTGACCCGCACGCCAATCGAACATTCAAACTCCCCAGCGAAGGAGGCCGGCCATGCGCCTTAGTCCTGACCAGTTGATCTTCTGGCAATACGGGTTTTTCAAACTCAATGGCACGATTGCGTTCACCTGGGGATTGATGTTGGTGCTAGCCGTCGGTTCCAAGCTCATCACGCGCAAACTTTCCACGGATCTGAAACGTTCCCGCTGGCAGAATCTTTTGGAAATCGTCGTCACCGGCATCGAGAAACAAATCGAAGACGTTGGCCTAAAGCATCCGGAAAAATATATCGGTTTTCTGGGCACGCTCTTTCTGTTTGTCGCGCTGGCCGCGCTTTGCACGATCATTCCGGGCTACGAGCCGCCGACGGGTTCGCTCTCGACCACGGCGGCGCTCGCATTGTGCGTGTTTTTGGCCGTGCCGTTGTTCGGCATCGAGGAGCAAGGATTGGGCAGCTATCTCAAGTCATACATGGAACCAACCGTCATCATGCTGCCATTTAACATCATCAGCGAACTTTCGCGCACGCTCGCCCTGGCCGTCCGCCTGTTTGGCAACATGATGAGCGGGGCGATGATCATTGCGATTCTGCTCACCATCACGCCTTTCATTTTTCCAATTGTAATGACCTTGCTCGGATTGCTGACCGGCATGGTGCAAGCCTACATTTTTAGCATTCTGGCTGCCGTTTACATCGCCGCCGCCACGCACACGCGTAAACCCAAGCCTGCGCTGGCAATCAAAACTTGAACAATCACAAACCAACCAAAGGATAAGATTATGGATAACATGACAATCATCGCGGTGGTCTCAATCATCACCGCCGGCCTGACCATCGCGCTGGGGAGCATCGGCCCGGCGCTCGGCGAAGGGCGTGCCGTCTCCACCGCCTTGAGTTCACTGGC
>ODAK010007116.1_pt1 | contig 11230 bp, 13 predicted proteins | sample 1539591 | NCBI WGS metagenome assembly ODAK01 (sample SAMEA3539303, study PRJEB22396) | soil metagenome | biome: tundra; feature: field; material: soil | place: USA | collected 2010-05 | depth 0.15 m | reverse complement strand
GCTGGGGCGTTGGGTGCGCAGGTCGCCCAGAAATCGCAGACGCGCAGCGCACGCTCGATACTGATCTGCGTTTCCAGAACCAGGTCGCACGCGGTACGTCGTTCGCCGCTCGGCTTGGGGTGTCCGAGCAAGCTAAGAAGCTCGGCGTCCGTCCACGCATCGGCGCCCACCTGGTGGGGATCGTCCAGCGCGAGCTTGGCCTTGACCGCGATGACTTCCGGCCGCGGATAGAAGGCCGCGCGCATGGGTCCCCGCACGGCATGCAGCATGCCCCTGCGTTCCAGCTCGCGGATTTTGAATTCGCTGGCGAAGCCAAGCGCCCGCGCCGCCTGCCGTCGCGTGAGATAGCCTTCGCATCCCGTCGGCGCCTGCAGATTCCTTCGCACAGGTGCTTTGCCCGTCATGCGCCCACGCTAGGTCCGGCAGCGGACGCGGGCAAGTTTTCGCAATCTTGCATCGGGCTTCCATCAGCCCTTTAGCCATGATGGCATCGCGATGCCATCGCGATGCCATCGGTTGTACCTGCCACGGCTCAATTGACGCATGGTTGCGACAAAATCGGGAAGTCATCGCTCTTTCATCGTGGTTTAGCTGGAGACCATCGGAGGACTATCTGGCTTTCATCGTTCCTCACGCTACGGCGCCACCCACGCCGCCGTCCTCGAGGGAGCCTATGCGTCGCGAACACCCTGCGCGGCCGAGTTTCTCAATCGTCCGGCTTTCTTACAAGCGGAGCGCCCCTTTTGCCTTTGCCTGCTTAGGCCGGTAAGCTGAGACCTTCGTGAGGACCCCATGATGCGTTTGCTGATGCGTTTGCTCCGTTTGTTCTGCCTCGTGTCGTTCTTGGTGGCCAGCGTCGCGCAAGCCGGTCCGAGGTCGGGCGGTAGCTTCGGCGGACTGAGGGGATTTCGTTCGAGTCCTAGCGGCGGTGGCCTGTCGCGAAGCTTCTCCGGCAGCCGCAATTACGGCGGGGGATCCAGCTTCGTTTTTCTGCCCAGCTTCGGCTGGGGTTACGGCGGTTGGGGCTACGGTGGCGGCATGGGCACGATGGGCAGCCTGCTTCTCGTGGGCGTCGTTGCGGTAGGCGCCCTCATGATCGTTCGTTCCGTTCGGCGCGCCGGCCAGCGCGGAAACTACGATGACAGCGGCAACGACGAGTACGACGACGTGGCCTCGACGGTGGATCGCGCCTACGTCTACAAGGTTCAGCTCGGCCTCGGACGGTCGGGTCGCGGCGTGCAGCAGCGCCTCGAAGAATTTGCGAGCACCGGGGACACCTCGTCGGAGGCCGGCCTCGCCGAGCTCCTGCGCCAGACCGCGCTCGAGCTCATGCGGGAAAAGGACGCAATCCGCTATGCGCTCGTCGAGCCCAGCGGTCCGTTCAGCCTGACCAACGGTGAATCGAAAATAAACGGCGCGGCCATGGCCGAACGCTCGCGCTACCAACTCGAACGCGTGCGTGGCGCGGAGGGGCAGCTGCGTCGTTCGAATGCTGCCGCGACGGTGGGTCAGGAGGTTCTGGAATTCCTGGTGGTTACGGTCCTGGTTGCCACGCGCGTGTCGTTCGGCGAGATTGCCAAGGTCGACGATCGCCCGGGGCTGGATCGCGCGCTCGCCGCGCTGGGCGCTGTGCCGGCCAACGCTCTGCTCGGCTTGGAGGTCATCTGGACGCCTGCGGATCCCGAAGATTCGCTGACCGAAACCGACCTGATGACCACGTATCCCGAGCTGCGGAGCGTGTGACGTGCCCGCCTCAACCCTTCCGCTCGGGCGCGCCATTTTGGAGGCTACGATCTTCGGCGTCACGGGCATCGCACTGCTGATCGTCGGTTATTACATCTGGGAGCTGGTCACGCCCTACAACCTGCGACACGAGCTGCAGGACAACAAGAATCTTGCCGTGGCGGTGGTGGCGGCGTCTTTCATCGTTGGAATGGCGATTGTAGTCGCCGCCGCGCTCGTACACTTTCAGTGACAGGTTCCCTGACAAGATGACCACATGACAAGACCCGATTCTGTTGGCGACGCGGGCGCCTTGATCCGCACTTGAGGTGCGGATACAGTGTCAAAGAGCGAGGGTGCCGAGCACGATGCATAAGCTGCTCATCGAAGACGATGAAGGGAAGACGGTCGCCGTACCCCTCATCCGCGAGGAAATAACCATCGGCCGCACCGATGGCAATACCATCCGCTTGACCGAGCAGAACGTCTCGCGCAAGCACGCGCGCCTGACCCTGCGGGGCGGTGTTCTGCGTATCGAAGATCTCGGCAGCTACAACGGAACCCGACTCAACGGCAGCACGTTGTCGGGGGTCTCTCCGCTCAAGGACGGCGACGTTATCCTCATTGGCGACTATCGCCTGGGCATCCAAGAGAAGCTGGCCAGCTCGGCCAAGTCATCGGAAAGCGCAGCGCCAGCTGCAGCTCCGTCACCGGTCGTCGAAGAGGCGATGGACGGGCAGCCGACGATTCCTGTCAGCACCATGATGGCGCAGGCTGCTTTGGCGCAGACGCCGTTCGCCGAGCCGCCGGCGCGACTGGTGGTCGCCAGCCGTTTCATGGCGGGGACCGAGTTCGTTCTCGACCGGCCTTCCCAGGTGCTGGGCCGCACGCCCGAAAACGATATTGTCCTCAATCACAAGTCTATTTCCCGCCACCACGCCAAGATCGTGCATGACGGAAGCCGCTACGTCATCCTCGACCTAGAGAGCGCCAATGGTGTTCGCGTAGGCGGTGCCGAGGTGGATCGCACGGAGCTGCAGTCGGGCGACGTCATCGAACTCGGCGAAGTTCGGCTTCGCTTCCTTTCGGGCGACAGCGCCCTCGACGAGGCGTCGACGGCCTGGTACCAGAATAAAAAGGTCATCGCCGTCGGGCTCGCCGGTACCGCCGTCGGCGTTGTGCTCTTGCTCGTGTTTGCCTTTGCGGGTGGCCACAAGGCGCCGGTCGTGGCATCAGCCCCCGCAGAGCCTAAACCTATGGCGGCCCCGGTTGCACCGGCGATGCCGCCCGTGGTGCAACCGACACCGCCAACGCCGCCTCCCTCCGAAGAGCCGAAGGTGACCGAGCCTGCCGAGCCAGCGGTTCCGATTGCCGAGCTCCTGGCCGATGCAAAGAAGAAGGCGCACGCCGAAAAGTGGGAAGACGCCCTCGCGTTGATTGCGAAGGTTCTGGCGCAAGAGCCGGCCTCGGCCGAAGCGACGACCTTGAGCAAGGCCATCGAGGCGGAGAAGCAATACAGCGAGAAGATGGTTACCTTGAAGCAGGCGATGGCCAACAAAGATTTCGACGCCGTTTTGCAGGGTACGTCGGAGATCCCTGAAGAGAGCATGTACAAGCCGCGAGCGATCGAGCTTCACAAGAATGCGCAGACGCAATTCGTGGCGCTTCATCTGCAGGCCGCGACCAGCAAGCTTGCCGCGAATGAGTGCGACGACGCTCGTCGCGAGGCCGAGCTGGTCCTCGGCCTCGAAGCAAGGAACAAGAAGGCAGCCGCGGTCGTCAAGAGATGCGAGGCGCTTGTCGCGAAGGCGGCTGCGCCCGAGCCGGTCGCCAAGCCCGAGCCGGCCACGAAGCCCGAGCCGGCCGCGAAGCCAGCACCTGTGGTTGCGGCGGCCAAGCCCGCGCCCCGGCCTAAGGCCGTTTCGGCCCCGGCGCGCGAGCCGAAGCCCGCTAAATGGGTCGAACCCGCCAAGGTAGGCGAGCCCGCAGCGTCGGCGGCTGATCCCGACAAGCTCATCAAGGAAGCCCAGCAGGCCTGGCTTCGCGGCCAATACGGTGCCGCCATCGACTCGGCCCGCAAAGCCCTGCGCGCCAAGCCGGGCTTGACCAATGCCTATCAGATTATCGCCGTGTGCTCGTGTGCTCTTCACGATGCCGAGTCGGCGGCCAAAGCGGTCGAACGGCTCGACGATCGCAACAAGCAGTTCGTGAAGTCCGCCTGTCAGAAGAACGGCATCAGCTTTTAGCGATGTCGTGCGGCCAGCGCCGAAGCGCTCGCGAACCGTGATAAGGTAGAACTTCGCATGGTCACCGAGTCTCAGTCGCTCATCCGACTTGTCGCCGCCGTCATCGAACGCGACGGCCGCTACCTCATCACCCAGCGGCGCGCGACGGCGGTATTGCCCGGCTTGTGGGAATTTCCGGGCGGTCGCGTGGAAGAGGGTGAAGACGACGGGCAGGCCTTGAAGCGCGAGCTGCGCGAGCGGCTGGGCACCGACGTGGAGGTGAAGAACCGCATGGCCCACCGGGTGCACCACTACCAGGGCTACTCCGTCGATTTGAACCTGTACCAAGCCACTATCAGCCCCGGCCAGGAGCCTTCGCCCTTGCGCGTGGCCGAGGTGCGCTGGGTGCCGTCTACCGAGTTCGAGAAGTATCCGTTCCCTGCCGCAGATCAGGCGACAACCGACTTACTGCTCGGCTTTCGCCGCTAGGAATTCCGCCGCTAGGGATTCGGCGCGCAGTACTTCACGACCGTGCTCTGGTTGGCGTTTGCCACAAGCGCGATGCTGCCGTAGGTGGTGGTCGTAGTGTCTTGCCCGGCAATGCCAGCCTGACGGCACGCGTAGCCGCCGCGGCAATCGCCGTTGTTGCCACAGGTGCGCTCGCAGAAACGGCGCTCGGAGGCGCGGGGAACGCAAAAGCCTTCTGGCAGGCACAGGCTGTCGCCGTTGCAGTCGGCGTCGGTGCTGCACGTCGCTCCCGGTGCTTCGTAGGGGAAGACGCGAATGCAGACCGCTTCGGACGGGCACGATTGCTCGTCGCAACCATCGACGGTGCAGTAACCGCCCGGCGCTGACAGGTCGCAGTCGCGCGTGCCGTCCTGGGCGCAGTCGACGTTGGTGCTGCACGAATCGCCGATCTGCTTGCCGCAGCCGGAAACCAGCACGACGACGAGAGCAGCGAAAAAGGGGAAACGAAGCACGGAGCGAGAATGTGCCATAACCAGCCGAGGAATCAACGAAGGACTGCTCCGAGCACCATGCTGAGGAGAAATCCGAGGACGACGCCGGAGGAAGCGGTTGCTTCATGGCCATGGCTGTGCGATTCCGGGATGACCTCGTTCGAGGTGACGTAAATGAGGATGCCACCGGCGAGGGCCAGCATGATGGGCAGGGCCGCTGCGGCCGATTCGGACAGGAGGCTTCCAAGCAGCGCCCCGAAGGGAACCGCCAGTCCGCTCGCCAGGACCACGAGCAATCCACGCCACGGGGGCACGCCCGATTGGCGCAATGGCGCGCCCATGACCACGCCTTCGCAGACGTTCTGGATGCCGACCGAGATAACCAGCAGCCAACCGAGGCGCGAGCCGTGGCCGGAGGCGAAGCCAGCGCCAATGGCGAGCCCCTCGGGAACGCGGGGGATGCTGAGGGCGCCGACGATGGCGTAGCTGCGGCGCAATTCCTCAGGCGAATCGTGGTGGTCGTGGTCGAGCCCGATGTGGTGGTGGTGGCCGCCAGCGTGTCGGTGCGGGATGAAGCGATCCATGAGCGCCGCGACGATCACGCCGGCTAGGAAGCCCGCGACGACCTTGCCGAGGTGAACGCCGTTCAAGCCGGCCGGACCTTGCACGCCGTCCAGTGCCTCGGCCAGCAGCCCCAAAGTTGCGGCAGCAAGCATGAGTCCGGCGCCGAGACCGAGGATCCCGTCGTAGGCCCGCCGGGGAAGCCGGCGCACGAAGAAGAACGGAAATGCGCCGAGGCCCGTCGCGAGGCCAGTCAAACTCGCTGCGAAAAGCGCTTCCGGCATAGGAGGTGGGATTCTTACCATGCCGCGGACCCAGCGGCGGATTTCACGTATGCTGGCGGCGCGATGATCGCCTATCTCGCTCTAGGATCGAATCTCGGTGATCGGGCGGCGCATCTCGCAGCGGCAGTGCGGGCGCTGCTGACCGTGGGTCGAGTCGCCGCGTGCAGCGGGCTCTTCGAAACGCGGCCCGAGGGTGGCGCCGCGCAGCCCAACTACGTGAATGCAGTCGTGCGCCTCGAAACTGGCCTTTCGCCGCGAGCGCTTCTCGATGGCTGCCTGGCGGTCGAGCGCAGAGAGGGCAGGGTGCGTCCCCGGGACGCCATTAAGGCGTCCCGCACCCTGGATATCGACCTGCTTCTTTGCGATGACCAGATCCTTGACGAGCCTGGGCTGACGGTTCCACACCCGCGGCTCCTGGTGCGGCCATTCGTCCGCATCCCTCTTGCCGAGGTGGCACTGCCCGGCCTGCGCCATCCGCAAACCCACGAGGCGCTCGCGACGGCCGAGCCCGACTCGACGGTGTGCAAGCTCGGCCCGATGCCGCGCTAGATCTGGTTCGAGTTAGTCAGCGTCGGTGGGAGGCTCTTCGTACTTCACCTCCACGTTCCATTCGCCCGCCAGCCAGTCCAGCAGCGCCGATTCGCGCCCCTCGACCGTGTCGGTCATGGCGGCTTCGATGACGGTTCCGTAAATCACCTCGCGAGCCTCCTGGCGACTGATGGTCGACAGGAACTTGCGTAGCGTTTGCTCGTCGGAAAAGCGCTTGTCCACTTCGGCGACGGCAGCGCCGTAGGCATCTTCGCCCAAGGCCTCGACGATGGCGTCGATTTCGGCCTGCTCGTCTTCGGTTACGTGCCCGCTGGCCAGAACCACGAACTCAAGCAACCCGGCAAGTGCGATTTGTTCTTCTTTGTTGAGGTCAGTCAGCTCCATCGTCGTCTCCTGCTCCGAGCTTACACTAAGCCGAACGGTTAGGCGGCTCTCGCCGGTGCGATCGGCGCCCGCGACGAAAATCAGTGAAAACCGTCCGGGCACCAAGCAATAATCCAAACCACTTCATGAAGTCCGCCAAAAACGTCGTCATCACGATGGGAGACCCGGCCGGCATCTCGGGCGAAATTATCGCTTCGGCGCTCACCGCCCTGGCTCGACCGAGGAGTGCTCTTGCCAAAGGAATTCGCGTTCTTCTCAAACGGGGAAACGCGAACGTGTATGTCGTGGGCGATGCCACAGTACTTGCGCTTGCAAAGCGAATCGTCCGCAGTGCCATTCCCGTGGACGTGGTAGACGGGTTCGCGCCCGCGCCTGTGCCGCCGACCCGCATTCGCCTCTTCGAGCGAAGCACGATCGACAAACGGGACTTTCGCTTTGGGGTCTCGCTTTACGGACGACAGCAGCTCGACTATTTGAAGTTCGCTATCGAGAAGGCGCGCCGAGGAGCGGTGGCGGCCATCGTCACCGCTCCCATGACCAAGGAAGCCGTGGCCAAGGTCGAGCCGGGCTTCGTGGGGCATACCGGCTATCTCGCCGAAGAGCTCGGCGTGCACGACGAGCGCATGGCCTTTCTGACGCCCGACTATCTTTTGGCGCTGCAGACCACGCACGTTCCCCTCGTCGATGTGGCCAAGAACCTCACGCTTCGAGGCATCGCGACCAGTATCGCCATGCTGTCGGCAGCCGGCCGCAACTACTACGGCAAGGAGCTGCCGGTCGCCGTGCTCGGGCTCAATCCACACGCCGGCGAGCACGGACTTTTGGGCCTCGAAGAAGATCGCATCATTATTCCGGCGATGGAAATCGCGCGCGCCGAAGGTCATGCGTGCGACGGCCCCTTCCCCGCGGATTCCTTCTTCATCGCCCGCGTGAAGCGCTACAAGCTGATCCTGGCCATGTACCACGACCAAGGCCTGGTCGCGGTCAAGCCGGCTTATCCACGGGTTTCAGTCAACGTCACCCTCGGGCTGCCCGTGGTGCGCACGTCGGTCGACCACGGATCGGGCTACGACATCGCCGGCAAGGGCAAAGCCGACGCCACGAGCCTGCTCTATGCCATCAAGGCAGCTTTGGAGTTGACTAAAGCGTAGCGCTGGCGCGGTCCGTAGAAACCCGTGACAAACGCGTAGGCGAAGCCGAGCTTAGCTCGGCGAAGCCAGAGCGCGGGAGGGTTTGGGAACCCGCCCAGGGTTCCCATTGCGATGACAACGAACCTTCCAGCAGTACTCGCGCAGCATACGCTTGTGAAGGTTCGCCATTCCGGTGAAGCGCACGCCCATGCCGTAGAAGAAATCATCTAGGCTGTCGCGGCAGGTCTCTCCGGCGGCCCAGATCGTCTCGCCGAGGGATGGCAGATCGATTTCGAGTCCGACTGGCGTTCGCGGCGGGTACGGGTGTTGAACCAGCGTGTTCACGTAAAGGCCGCTCTCGCTGATGTTCATGGTCACCGCGCGCCGCGGCTGATCCAGAACATAGGCGCTGACGTACATCTCGACGGGGATCCGTGCATCGAATCGACGATTGTCGAAAAGCGTGTGCTGAGTCATGGCTCTCACCCTCCTTGTGGTTAGTGTAGGATATTAAACCACAGAGCCTTACATGTCAAATTATGCGCCGTTAGGCTACCTCTTCAACGCCGGCAAGGCGGGGAACGAGGCTACGGGCTGGATTTCGCGGACGGCGGGCCGTTCTTTGCGCGCACGGAAGCGCTCGATCCAGTTGATGGCCGCGCCCGAGGTGGGAGGCATGATCACCGTAGCTTTGAGGCGCCCTTCGCGCACCAGGCGCTGACCGAAGGTTTGCGAACCGTCGCAGCCTGTGATGTACGCGTTGCCGAGAGGCAAGTCCCTGCGGGAAGCGACATCGCGCAGGGCCTGTCGCATGCCGAGCGCCATCTCGTCGTTGTGGGCGACGAACATCCCGGGCAAGACAACGTCGCTGGGGAGCGACTGCGCCCAGCGCTCGACCTCCATACGCGAACGTTCGCTGGTCCAGTCGGCGTTCAGTTGGATGATTTCGTAGTCTCTGCCCAGCTCTTCATTGAGACCCTCCCACCGCATTCGTGCCGTAGCTGCGCTCATCGGGCCGGTCACGCACAGAACGGTCTTCGAGCCGCTCGCTAAGGCGCGCACCTGCTGTCCATGAATGCGCCCGATTCCTATCTGGTCGGGGGTGGCTGCGAAAATAGCGCGGTCCGGAAACTGCGCGCTGATGTCGTCGATGTAGTCGCCCTCGTTGAGCAAGGCCCAGTCAATCCCAGCTTCGGCGGCCTCGCGTACCAGCGGCGGCAGAATCTCGTCTCGCACGGTGCTGACCACGATGGCGATCATGGCCGTGGTCTTGGCGCTCTTGATCGCCGCTCGGATTTGCTCGACCTGGCGGTTGCCGTCGTTCAGCGCCGACTCGACGATGATTTCGTAGCCGTGTCGCTTGGCCTCGCGCAGGCCCACGTCCTTGAGCCGTTGCTGGTAATCGTTGTCGTTGGAGCGCAGAAACAACCCGATCGTGCCCGCCATGGGAACTAGTTTTGCACGAAACGGCAACGCCGCCGAGAATCGAATCGCAATTTTGCCGGCGCCTATTCGGCCGGTCGGCAAACTGTGCTTCGCGGAAGTCGTAGAGGATAATAGGCGTCATGCAAGTGATGATTCTGGCGGCGGGCCGTTCGACGCGCCTTGGTTCGATTGGGCAGAACCTGCCGAAGCCTCTGCTTCCTATTTGTGGCTACCCGGCGATTCGATTCGGCATCGAACTGTCTAGACGGGCGGGCCTGACCGACATCGTCATCAACTTGCACCATCATGGCGACAAGATCGGACAGGCGCTGGGCGATGGATCTTCGTTCGGCGTGCGGATCCGCTATTCGTACGAAGAAGAGCTGTTCGGCACGGGCGGCGGTTTGTGGAAAGCGCGTTACATGTTCTCGCCGGGGCCGGTGCTTGTGCTCAACGGCAAGGTCGCCGCAGACATCGACCTTGGTGCCGTGGTCGCTGCTCATCACGAGGCGCGGCCGGATACGGTGGCCACCATGGTGCTCCGCGAAGATCCTAGTCCGGAGCTGTGGGCTCCCATCGGCATCGACTCGACTGGCCGCGTGCTCAGCATTCGGGGCAAACGGTCGCCGCATACCGCGGTCGGCACCATTCTACCGCGTATGTTCACCGGCATTCACGTCGTCGAGCCTCGTCTACTCGACCGCCTGCCGCTTGGGCTTTCCGACGTCATTGGCGATGCATACATTCCCGCGCTGCTCGACGGTGATCGCATCGCTTCCATGACCATGGCCGGTTACTTCGCCGAGCATTCCACACCCGAGCGCTATCTGGCCGGTAACATCGACCTTTTGCAGAATCCGTCGTTTCTGCCGAACGCACCCGGCCCTCTCGTTGGCGTGGACGAGCACGCGCAGGTGGACCCGAGTGCACACGTTCGCTTTCCGTCGCGTATCGCCGCTGGCGCGGTGATTCAGGCGGGCGCGGTGGTCGGCCCCCATGCCGTCGTCTGCGGCGGCGGTCGGGTTGCTGCGGGTGCCGAGATTTCCCGCTGTGTCGTGTGGCCCGGCGCCACCGCCAGCGGCAAACAGAGCGGCGTCGTGATCATGCCGAACGCAGCGGTTTTCGCCGAAGCGTAACGAATCGCGTGGGGAGCCGCCGAGCTATGCTCGGCGCGGACCATCTCAATGCTTTGCCACCGCCCCGCGCTGCCGACCAGTGCTAGCATCGCCCTATGGCAATGGGAGACATTGTAGTTTCGGCAGTGGTTGCGGCCGTGGTGGCCGCCGGTACATCGTACGCACTCAGCCGTACGGTGCTTCAGCGGGAAGCCGTCGAAGTACCGTCCGTGCTCGGGCTGCCCACGCAAAGCGCGCGTGAGCTCATTGAAAGTCGCGGTCTCATGTTCGTGGTCGGCGAAGAACGCGAGGACAGCCGAAACCCGCCGGGAAACGTCGTGGCGCAAAAGCCGCTTCAGGGCTCGCGCATCGAGCACGGCCAGGCTGTCGACGTGACGGTGGCGAAAGTTCCGACGCTAGTAAAGATTCCCGGGTTGTCCGGCTTGCCGCTCGCGGAGGCCAAGCTGCGCATCGAAATGGCCAAGCTGGCGCTCGGCAAGGTCACCGAAGACTCGAGCGCCGACGTCAAGGCGGGGAGCGTGATCATCCAGGCCCCTCTCGAGGGCGCCGAAACCAAATTCGGCACGCCCATCGACCTGGTGATTTCCAAGGGTGTTGCCGCCGTGCCGGTGCCGAGCGTCGTCGGCCGTTCTCTGACCAAGGCCAAGGACGAGCTCCAGAAGGCCGGCTTCACGGTGGGCAATCTGCGCTCGCGCTCCGACGAGGATCATTCAGATGGGTTGATTCTCGAACAAAGCCCGGCCGCCAATCAGCCGGCTCCCAAGGGCTCGGCCGTGGACTTGGTGATCAATAGGACCTAGCTTCCAGCCCACTCCTAGGAGGCTGGTGTTAAACGCCTCCCTTCGCCTGTGGCGG
>ODAK010007115.1_pt1 | contig 11231 bp, 8 predicted proteins | sample 1539591 | NCBI WGS metagenome assembly ODAK01 (sample SAMEA3539303, study PRJEB22396) | soil metagenome | biome: tundra; feature: field; material: soil | place: USA | collected 2010-05 | depth 0.15 m | reverse complement strand
GCGTTCTGCGAGCGGCGCGTCGCCGTCGTACATGTATTGGGCGATGTATTCGAAGAGAAGCGAGGCGGCCACGGGCGACGGTTGCGCCGTCTCCACCTCGACGACGCGTATCTGGCGGGCGCGGACAGCACGCATGATGCCCGCAAGTGACTCGAGGTCGAAGACGTCACGCAGGCATTCGCGGTACGTCTCCACGAGGATCGGGAAGGAGGGGTGGCGGGAGACGACCTGGAGCAGTCCCGCGCTGCGCTGACGCTGCTGCCACAACGGGGTGCGCTGTCCGGGCCTGCGCCGGGGCAGCAGCAGCGCGCGGGCGGCGTTCTCGCGGAAGCGGGACGCAAACATGGCGCTGCCGTCGAGTTGCTCGGTGACGTCGGCGACGACCTCGTCGGGATCGAGGAAAAGACTTGCCGCGTCAGGGAGATGGTCGACGTCGGCGATGCGCAGAGCGAAGCCGTCATCGCTGTGGATGGCCTGCACGTCGGAGCCGACGACGTCGCGAAGGCGCTGCGCCACAACCAGCGACCACGGTGCGTGCACCCGCGCGCCGAACGGCGTGAGCACGCAGAGGCGCCAGTCACCGAGTTGGTCGCGGAAGCGCTCGACGACGATGGTGCGGTCGTCGGGCACGGCCCCCGTCGCCTGGGCCTGGTCGGCGAGGTGGTCGATGAGGTTGCGCGCCGCTCTTTCGTCGAGCCCGGCGCGCGAGCGGAGGCGGGCGACCGCGGCGGCGTCGTCGCCGTCGACCAGCTCGCGCACCATGGCGCCCACCGCGGCTCCGACCTCGTAGGGGCGCCCGACGGAATCGCCGTGCCAGAAGGCGACCTTGCCGGGTTCGCCCGGCGCCGGCAGCACGAGAACCTGCTGCGGGGTGATCTCCACGCAGCGCCAGCTGGTGGCGCCGAGGATGAAGACCTCGCCGGGGCGCAGTTCGTAGACCATCTCCTCGTCGAGCTCGCCGACGCGGCGACCATCCTCGAAGATGTTGACGCTGTAGAGGCCGCGGTCGGGAATGGTGCCTCCGCTGGTGACCGCCAGCCGCTGCGCGCCGGCGCGGCCGCGCACCGTGCCCGCCACCCTGTCCCAGGCGATGCGCGCGCGGAGCTCGGCGAACTCCTCGGACGGGTAGCGGCCGTCGAGCATGTCGAGGGTGGCCTCGAAGGCGCGCCGGGTGAGGTCGGAGAACGGGTAGGCGCGGGTCACGGTGCGCTGCAGCTCGTCCACGTCCCATGTGTCCAGCGCCACCATGGCGACAATCTGCTGCGCGAGCACGTCGAGTGGGTTGCGCGGCACGCGCGTCTCCTCGATGGCGCCGTCGAGCATGCGCTCGGCGATCGCCGCCGCCTCGACGAGGTCGGCGCGATGGGTGGGGAAGATGGTGCCTCGCGAGGCCTCCCCGACGCTGTGACCGGCGCGGCCGATGCGCTGCAGCCCGGACGCCACCGTGGTCGGTGAGCCGACCTGGATGACGAGGTCGACCGCGCCCATGTCGATGCCAAGCTCGAGTGAGGAGGTGGCCACGATCGCAGGGAGCCGGCCCTCCTTGAGCATCTCCTCGGCCACGGTGCGCTGCTCGCGGGCGATGGAGCCGTGGTGGGCGCGCACCAGGTCCTCTCCGGCGAGGTCGTTGAGCTGCCCGCTGAGCCGCTCGGCGAGACGTCGCGAGTTGACGAACACGATGGTCGAGTGGTGGGCGCGGATCAGCTCGAGCAGGCGTGGGGTGATGGCGGGCCAGATGCTCCGTCGCGGTGCCGGGGAGGCCGATGCGTCGCCGCCACGTGGCGCGCCCGAGTCGAGGTCGCTCATGTCGTCCACGGGGACCTCGATCGTCAGCTCCATCGGCTTGCGCACACCGGCGTCGACGATGGACACGTCACGGGGCCCGCCCCCGAGGAACCGGGCCACCTCGCTGAGTGGGCGCTGCGTCGCCGACAGCCCGATGCGCTGAGCGTCGCGTTCGGTGATGGCGCAGAGACGCTCGAGGCTGAGCGCGAGGTGGGCGCCGCGCTTGGTGCCGGCCAGGGCGTGGATCTCGTCGACGATCACGGTGGTGACGCTGCGCAGGGTCTCCCGGGCGGCGCTGGTGAGCAGGAGGAAGAGCGACTCCGGGGTGGTGATGAGGATGTCGGGGGGATGGCGCAGCATGTCGCGACGCTCAGCCGAGGGAGTGTCGCCGCTGCGCACGGCGGTGCGCACCTCCGTGAACGGTTCGCCGCGGCGCTCGGCCTCCAGGGCGATGCCACGCAACGGGGCGCGCAGGTTGCGCTCCACGTCGACGGTCAGCGCCTTCAGCGGGGAGATGTAGAGCACCCGGCAGCGCCCGGCCTCCGCGGGAAGCGGGCAACGGCCGAGGCTGTCGACGAACCAGAGGAAGGCCGCAAGCGTCTTGCCGCTGCAGGTGGGGGCGCAGAGCAGCGCGTGCCGGCCGGCCGCGATCTCCGGCCATCCGCGGGCCTGCACCTCGGTCGGCTCTCCGAGGGCGTCGCTGAACCACCGTCGCGCCGCCGCCGAGAAGAGTGTCAGCGACTCCATGCGGACGATGATCCCGCACCGGGTGAGTGCCTCGGCGCCGCGACCGGCTTCGCTAGGCTGCGGACGGTTCCCGTCAGCGTCAGGAGGTGCCCGGAATGACCAACAGCGAGGCGGCCACGATCGAGGCCATCGCCGGCTGCTGCACCCGCATCGAGGCGATGTGCACAGCCCTCGACGAGGCGGGCTGGCACCGGCCAACAGCGCTGCCGGGGTGGGACATCCAGGACGTCGTCGCTCACCTGGGCTCGCTCGACGCCATGCTCCTCGGCCGGTACGAAGAGCACCACGAACCACCGGCTGCCGAGCACATTCGCAACCCTCTCGGCGCGCTCAACGAGCGCCTCGTCGACCGACGCCGAGGCTGGCCGGGTGCGGCTGTGCTGGCCGAGTTCCGTGAGGTGACCGCCCTGCGTCTCGCCCAGCTGCGCGCGCTCGACGAGAACCAGCTCGCGGAAGAGGTGCCGTCGCCTCGCGGTGGGACGATCCCGCAGGGTCGGTTCCTGGGTGTGCGGCTGTGGGACTTTGTGGTCCACGACATGGACATCACCGAGGCGCTCGGGCTGCCCTTGACGGTGGACAACCCCGCGTCACAGCGCGTCCTCGACGAGATGTTGTCGCTCCTCCCGCGAGCCGTCGCCAAGGGCGGGATCGCAGAGGCAGGCATGGTCACCGTGGAGATCACCGAGCCGCTGCCGCGATCGGCGTCGGCCGTGGTCCGGGAGGGCCGCGGCCACGCGGTCGATGCCGCGGCGGGGAAGGCGGCGCTGCACCTTCGCGCCTCCCCCGCCGCATTCCTGCGCGTCGGGTCCGGCCGGCGGGCGCCCGCGGAGGCCATCGCAGCCGGGGTCATCGAGGTGGACGGCGACGCCGGCGCCGCGGCCTCCGTGCTGACTGCCATCAACGTGGTGCCCTGAGCGCCCCGACCGCGCACGTCGGGGCCAGCGGGAGAGATAGCTGACGGGTACGGCGCTTGTGCCTGTGCCTCGACTGTGCGCCTCGCGGCGGCGCCGCCGACTGCGGCGCAGGCGCTGGTGGCGGCGGTGGCCGGTGGCCGAGGACGGCTGTGAGCCTGCCCTGGTAGTGACCGGGGGCGGGGCGGTCCGTGCCCGGAGCGGTGTGCTGGATCATGCCCCGGAAGATAGACAGGGCCGGCGACACCAGTGTGTCGCCGGCCCTCGGTGAGGGGAGTTTCGGGTCAGGCCGCCGGCTGGAGGATGGCCTCGATGTCGATCGTGAGGTCGATGGTGTCGCCGAGCACGACGACGCCGTTGTTCACGCCGCCGAAGCTGACGCCGAAGTCGTTGCGGTTGATCTGGGCGCGGGCGGTGAAGCCGGCGCGCGTGCCCCCGAAACCGTCAGGCCCGAAGCCGTTGAGCTCGAGGCGCAGCGGGACCTGCCTGGTCACGCCGCGCAGGGTGAGCTCGCCGTCGACGACGAAGTCGCCGTCCGCGGGAGTCACGCTCGTCGAGCGGTAGGTGGCGGTGGGGTAGGTCTCGGCGTCGAAGAAGTCGCCCGAGCGGACGTGATTGTCACGGCCCTCGTTGTTGGTGTCGACGGACGCGACCTTGATCGTGGCGGTGATCGACGAGTCGGTCGGGTCCGCGCCGGTGACCACTTCACCCTCGAAATCGCGAAAATGGCCCCGGACCTTGCTGACCATCATGTGGCGCACGGTGAAGGAGACGTCCGAGTGGATCTGATCGATGGCCCAGCGGCCGGCGACGTAACCGGGGACTTCGACCTCGGCGATAGCGGTTGTGGTCATGTCCAGTGGTCCCTTTTTTGAACGCTCAACTGTTGCTGTAGAGACTATCACCAAGTTCTTGAGATGTCAAACATCGTGGAGTACACTACTTAGATGACAATATCTGAGACTTCCACCACCCGCTGGCTCACCGCGGAGGAGCAGCACGCTTGGCGGTCCTTCGCGAGGGCAGCCCGCCTGCTCTTCGCCCAGCTCGACCACGACCTCTCGCGCGACGCCGGGATGGCCCCCGGCGCCTACGAGCTGCTCGTGCTGCTCGCGGAGGCACCCCAGCGCTCTCTGCGCATGAACGAGCTGGCCGAGGCCACCCTCAGCTCGCCGAGCCGTATCACCCATGCGGTGGGCCGCCTCGTGGACCTCGGCTGGGTGTCGCGTTCCTCGTGTCCGAGTGATCGACGAGGCTGGCTGGCGGTCCTGACAGACGAGGGCCAGTCCGCGCTTGCCGCCGCCGCCCCCCGCCATGTCGCGCACCTTCGCGCTCACCTCATCGACGGCCTGTCGGCACAGGACATCGCCGACCTCAGGCGGATCTCCGAGGCGGTGCTGTCACGCCTTCCCGCATCCGGAACGGCCGCGGCCGGCTGCCCGACCGCCTTGGTGGCGGCGGTCGAGGACTGCCCACCCGAGTAAGCACCGGCGGTCGATCGGACGAGCACGCTCGCGGATCCGCAGTATCGTCGCGGCGATGCCTGAGGCCGCTGTTCCGCAGTCTGCGCCCACGACTCTGCTCGAACCGCGCTGGCCGGCAACGCTGGCCGTTGTCGGCGCCATCGCTCTCTATGTGACGCTTCCGGACTCGCTGGTGCTTGGACCGTCCTGGGTGCTGCCCGCGCTCGAGGCGGCAATCCTCATCCCGCTGACCCTGACCCGTCCCCATCGGAATGCCGGGGAGTCCGGCAAGAGCAGGATGGCTGCCATCGTGCTCATCACCCTCGCCAACATCGGCAACGTCGCCTCGCTGGCGCTGCTCCTCCATCTGCTGACCAGCGGATCGCACATCGGCGGGCGCACGCTGCTGTTCGCAGCGATCGAGATCTATCTCACCAACGTGATCATCTTCGGGCTGTGGTATTGGGAGCTTGACAGCGGCGGTCCCGCCGCGCGTCTGGGCGGGCGCTCTCTGTACCCAGACTTTCTCTTCCCCCAGATGAACCTGAAGGGCAAGGCCCCCGCCGATTGGCGCGCCACCTTCCTCGACTATCTCTATGTCTCACTCACCAACGCCACCGCCTTCAGTCCGACCGACACCATGCCGCTGACGCGCAAGGCCAAGCTGCTCATGGGCATCCAGTGCCTGGCGTCGCTGCTCACGGTCGCGCTCGTCGCCGGCCGCGCGGTCAACATCCTCACCTGAGCGCCGATGACCCAGCGATACGAGAGCGGAGAGAAGTTTCTCCGCGTCATCCAGCTGTTCCAGCGCCTCTCGGACACGCAGACGGGCCTCACCACGCGCCAGCTCGCCGATGAGCTCGAGGTGACCACGCGCACCGTGCAGCGCTACATCAGCACGCTGCGCGACAGCGCTGGGATCGACATCGAAGAGGTGGACGGGCGGTTCCGCATCGGTTCACGCAGCCGGTTGCCGGCCATGCAGCTGGACCACTACCAGGCGACGGAGTTGCTCCTCGCCGTCCGCGCGTTGCAGCAGATGCGGTTCGAACAGGAGCCGGCGCTGATCGGGGCCCTCGCCCAGCTGGCGCGGGCGCTCAGCGTGCCGGTGGTGACGCGTTACCTGCAGGGGTTGATCGCTGCGTCCGAACGGCGCCCGGCGCGGAGCGCGCGCCACGAGGTCGAGCGGGTGATCGTCGATGCATTCGTGCGCCGTCAGTGCGTCGAGGTCGCCTACCGGGACGCGGAGGGCCGGGAGACGCGGCGCGTTCTCCATCCCTATTTCCTCGAGCCGCGTGCCGAGAGCCGCACGCTCTACATCTTTGCGCACGACGAGCTGTCCGGCGAGGTCCGCCCGTTCCGCATCGACCGCGTCCGCGAGGCGCGCCTGCTGGCCGGCACGTTCACCGTCCCCGAGGACTTCGACATCGACGCCATCGTCAGCGGGTCGTGGGGAATCTGGCAGGCGCTCGGCCAGGACGACGTGGTGCTCCGCTTCGACGCAGCCATCGCGGAGCGTGCGCGCGAGGCACTGTGGCATCGTGGTGCCGCCATCACCGACCTCGAGGCCGGCGACATCGAGGCGCGTATCGCCGTCGCCAGCGAGGTGGAGATGCGCTCGTGGGTACTGGGTTGGGGCGGCTCCGTCGAGGTCATCGCGCCGCCATCGTTGCGAGAGCACGTCGCCGATGCGCTGCGCCGTGGCGCACAGCGCTACCCTGCGAGCTGAGAGCGCGACCACCACCGACGGGTTGTTGGCGTCAGGCCACGTGGTATGTCCTGCCACAATGCCGCGGTTCCGAGGAGGTCATCACATGTCGATCGCCACCGATTCGATCGCCGCCCGCGTGCAGGCAGTGCTCAACGAGCAACGCCTCGACCTTCGTCACGTCTCGCTTGACATCCACTCGCACCCGGAGACGGCGTTCGAGGAGACCCGCGCCTGCGCCACGCTCTGTGGACTCCTCATCTCCAACGGCTTCGAGGTGCGGCGCGATGTGTCCGGAATGGCAACCGCGTTCATCGCCGACGCGGCCAGCGGTGAAGGTGGTCCGCGCGTGGCCTTCGTGTGCGAGTACGACGCCCTCCGCGGCATGGGCCACGCCTGCGGCCACAACCTCATCGGCACCGCTTCCGCCGCCGCTGGGATCGCGCTGTTGCGCGCTCTTCGCGAAGCCGGCATCCAGGGCCAGGTGCGAGTGGTGGGGAGCCCGGCCGAGGAGGGCGGCGGGGGCAAGATCCCACTCGTCGCCGACGGTGTGTTCGACGACTGCGATGCCGCCCTCATCCTCCACCCCGCCGACCGCACCATGTCGGTCATGTGGGCCCTCGCCTGCACGCACTGGCGCTGGGCGTTCACCGGCCGCGCGGCCCACGCCGCCGGCGACCCCGACAAGGGGTTGAACGCGCTCGATGCCTTCGTCCACGCCTACACCGGCATCGCGATGTGGCGCCAGCAGTTGCTGGACGGCACCCGCGTGCACGGTTTCATCGCGGAGGGGGGCACGGCCCCGAACATCATCCCGGAGCGCACCAGTGGCGAATTCCTCACAAGGGCCCGGGAGGCCGCCTATCTCGACGAGATGAACGTCCGCTTCCGGGCCATCTTTGAGGCCGCCGCAGCCGCGACGGGCTGCTCGCTGGAGCTGGTGCAGGAGAACACCTACAAGGACCTCCGCTCCAACAGGGTTCTTGCGGAGCGCGGCCACCTCCATCTCGAGGAGGTGGGCCTGGCCCCGGAGGTCTCCGCGCCGTGGGCCCGGGTCGGGTCCACCGACGTCGGCGACGTCTCCTACGCGTGCCCCACCATCCACCCGGAGGTGGCGATCATCCACGAGGGAGTGTCCTGCCACACCCATGAGTTCCGCGAGGCAGCGGCGACCGAGCACGCGCATGACGTGATGCTGCGCGGTGCGGCGGCGCTGGCCCTCACCGGCGCCGACATCATCGCTGACGCTGCCATCCGCGACGCGGTGCGGACATCGTTCGCCACCGAGCCGTGGCGCCGTCCGGAGTGGACCGGCTCGGGCGTCTGAGGCGCATTCCGGAGCCTGTGTCAGGGGGGGATCGGCTACCGTTGTCCCGTGCCCGACAAGGTGTCCAAGTCCGACCAGGAGTGGCGTGAGCTGCTCACACCCGAGCAGTACGCCGTCCTCCGTCGCGGCGCCACCGAACGCGCCGGCACCGGCCAGTATGTTCATGTGAAAGCCGCGGGCCAGTACCTGTGCGCGGGCTGCGGCGCGGCGCTGTTCGACTCCAACGCGAAGTACGACTCCGGCAGCGGATGGCCAAGTTTCTACGCGCCCGTTGACCCCGGGACCATCGAGGAGCACCGCGATTTCAAGATGATCGTGCCGCGCACCGAGGTGCGCTGTGCGCGCTGCGGCGGGCACCTCGGCCACGTGTTCGGCGACGGTCCGGTGCCGACCGGTCAGCGCTACTGCATCAACTCAGCTGCCATGCGGTTTGCCAAGGCCACCCCGGCGGGGACGGCGACCGAGCCGCAGACGGAGAGCGAGGCCTGACCGAGGCCTGAATCGCCCCTGGACGGTGGCCGCCAGGGGCTGCGCGACGTCTCCCATGGTCGAGAATGGAGCGATGCGGCCGCGTTCAGCCCTCCTCGCCCTCGTCCCGCTGGCGGCGGCCACGCTCCTGACAACCCCGGGCGGCGCCGCGGCGGCCACCACCTCCTGGCCCATGTACCACCTCGACCCGGGCCGGGGTGGCAACGACACCGGCGAGCCCGCCTTCAGCGTCATGGGCAACGCCTGGAACAGTGGTGTCCTCGACGGTGCGATGTATGCCGAGCCACTGGTGACCTCCAACCTCGTCGTGGTCGCGACCGAGAACAATTCGCTGTACGCGTTCCGCGCAACCACCGGCTCGCTCGCCTGGGGACCGGTTCACCTCGGTGCGCCACGCACCAGCAACTTCCCATGCGGTGACATCAACCCTCTCGGCATCACCGGCACACCTGTGATCGCCGGTGGTTTCCTGTACGCGGTCGCCGAGGTGCAGACGTCGCCGACAACGTTCGTGTTCGACCTCGCCAAGGTGAATCCGATCAGCGGGGCGCTCAACTTCGAGACCAACATCACTCCCTCGGGCATGGACACCAACGTCGAGCAGGAGCGCAGTGCCCTGGCTGTGTCGGGGACCAACATCGTGGTCGTCTGGGGCGGCCTCGACGGTGACTGCGGCACGTACCACGGGTACGTCGAAACGGTCGCCGAGTCCAATGGCGCGGAGCAGGCGCAGTGGAATGACACCGCCGGGACAGGCGGCCGTGAGGGCGGCATGTGGGCTCCCTCGGGCCCCGCCGTCGACGCCTCGAGCAACATCTACGTCAGCACGGGCAACGGCTCCTCCACGACGGTCACCACCTACGACTACGGCGACAGTGTCTTGAGGTTTCCGCCGGGGCTGGGCACCCCAGCGTTTTTCGCGGCGGGGCCGCCCAACAACTGGGCGTCGCTGAACGCCAGCGACACCGACCTGGGCTCGATTGGGCCGTCGTTGCTGGCCAACGGCCTGCTGTTCGCCATCGGCAAGGGCGGACGGGGGTACCTGCTCAACCAGGCGGCGCTGCCCGGCAACTCGAACCCCGGTGGCGGTGAGAATTTCAGCGCGGCGGTGTGCCACGGCACCAGTAGCGCGGCGTTCGGTGGCCTCGCCGTGAGCGGGAGCGTGGTGTACGTCCCCTGCGCCGATGGCATCGCCGCCGTCAACATCGACTCGTCCTCGTCGTTCCACACCCTCTGGTACACGACGTCGGGCGGCGGCTCGGCGCCCATCGTCGCCGGCGGCCTGGTGTGGACACTGTCCATGTTCGGCGGCTCCAACCTCTATGGCCTGCAGCCAGCCACCGGACAGGTGACCGCCATCTTGAAACTGCCCGCTGCCACCGAGCACTTCGCGACACCGTCCGCCGGTGACGGGATGCTCTTCGTGGGAGCGGCCAACCGGCTGGCAGCGTTCGCCCCGGCGTCGAGCCTGATCCCGCCATTCAACGCCGGCAACGTCGGGCCGCCAGCAGTGGCGGTGACCCCGGATGGCGGTCAGCAGTTGGTGTTCTGGCGCGGGACCGCCGACCATCTCTTCGAAGCGTGGTACGCGGGCGGCACCTGGAACGGGGCGGTCGACCTGACGGTCAGGTACCTGGGCGGCGCCGCACCGTTGCAGTCCGACCCGAGCGCTGCGGTGACTGCGGACGGGTCCACCCAGCTGGTCTTCTGGCAGGGTGCGTCGAGCCACCTGTTCGAGGCGTGGTACATGGGGGCCACGTGGCATGGTCCCGTCGACATCGGCACGACGTACCTGCGCGGCGCGGGGGGAGTCGCGTCGGCACCCGCGGTCACCGTCACGCCTGACGGCGGCCAGCAGCTGGTGTACTGGCGAGGACCCGGAGGCCACCTGAACGAGGCGTGGTATGCGGGTGGACACTGGAATGGACCGACGGACCTGACCGCCACCGGCTTTGGCGGGGCTGATTCGCTCGGATCGGCGCCGACTGCAGCGGTCACGCGCGACGGCTCGACGCAGTTGGTGTTCTGGAAGGGCTCGGCCGCGCACCTGTTCGAAGCTTGGTACGCGGGAGGGCGGTGGAACGGCCCCGTCGACTGGACGGGCAGCTCCTTCGGCGGGACGGATCCGCTGGTCTCGTCACCGAGCGTGACCACCACCCCGGACGGCGGCCAGCAGCTGGTGTACTGGCAGGGCACCGGCGGTCAGCTCGACGAAGCCTGGTACGCGGGAGGACGCTGGAACGGCCCCGTCGACCTCACCGCAGCGTCGTTCGGCGGCGCTGGGCCGCTGACCTCAGCTCCCGGCGCCGCAGTCACGCCCGACGGGTCGACCCAGCTGGTCTTCTGGCAGGGATCGGGGCAATCGCTCTGGGAGGCCTGGTACACCGGTCGCTGGAACGGTCCGCGCGACTACAGCGCGGGCTAGCTGTAGTTCAGCTCGCTCCCCTAGTCGTCCGGCGTGGCATGCTCGGGCGGTGCCATACCACGTCTCGTCAGAGGAATTCGAGCACATCGCCGCCGCTGCGCTCGACCGGGTCCCCGCGCCGCTGCGCGAGCGGATGGACGCGGACAACCTGCTGATCACCATCCAGCCGGGGGCGACCGTCCACGACCGCGCCAACGACATCGACGAGCACGTGCTCGGCTTCTACGAGGGCAGCGAGGACTCGGTGTTCAGCGCCTACACGTACCCGAAGAGAATCGTGCTGCTCCAGGGCAACATCGAGCACTGGTGCGCGAGCTATGACGAACTCGTTGAGCAGGTGCACGACACGGTGCTCCACGAGGTGGCGCATTACTTC
>ODAK010007114.1_pt1 | contig 11232 bp, 12 predicted proteins | sample 1539591 | NCBI WGS metagenome assembly ODAK01 (sample SAMEA3539303, study PRJEB22396) | soil metagenome | biome: tundra; feature: field; material: soil | place: USA | collected 2010-05 | depth 0.15 m | reverse complement strand
GATGCTGAACGCCTCCGCGAGCGTCGTTGGCCGGGCGTAGGCGAAGGTCTGCATGCTCCGCCTAGCGGCTCACAGGACCTTGTCCACCTCGTCCATGAGCACCTGCGGGGTGGCTGCACGGACGAAGTAGTAGGGACGCTCGCTGAAGCGGGCCACGAACGCGGCGCGCGCCTTGCGGAGCGCATCGGTATCAACAATGGGCATTGGCTGACCAGTGGCGAGCAACTCGTTGAGGAGAAAGTAGTTCTGGAGCGAGTGGAGCGTCTGGAACTGGCGCTCGAACGGGATCATCGGCGCACAACTCGGATCGAAGTTGCCGTCGATTGCCGGCACGACGACGACGTCCACGACACTGGCCTGGTCATGGATCGTCCAGCTCGGCAGCTCGCCGAAGAACTTCTCCACGGCCCGGTCCGGGGCAGCCTTGTCCGCCCGCTCGGTCCCCTCGGTTCGCTTCTTGAGGAACGGCTCCCGGGAACCGGCGACCACCCGCCCCGCCTCATCGACGACCGTCGTCTCGGTCGACACGAGGAGGGCCCCCCGACGGCACGCCTCGATCTGACCCATGCTCTTGCCGTGGTTCGACTCGCCACCGAGGAACATCACGGTCTTGTCGCGGTAGCGCACGGCGGACGCGTGGAAGGGATGGAGCCCGACGGACTCCATCCGCAGCGCGAGCATGGTCACCACCACCTTCTGGATGGGTCCGGCCGGCCATGGTCCCGTGAAGTGCATCGCCCGCCCGTCGTAGGCAATCGATCGCTCGCCGTCCTGGCGCCACACGATGTCCGGCTCGGCCAGCGTGACCTCGGGCGAGATCCGCACGTCTGCCAGGCGGTAGTTGAGGAAGTTCAGGTCCTCGAGGACGTGCTCGCGAGGTTCGCCGCCGTACACGTCGACCCGCAGTCGGGCGTTCCCGGCGGACATCTCCTCGGTCAGCTGCAGTTGCCCGTTCATCTGTCCCTCTCGGTGTGTGGCGCACGAGCGATCCGCTTGAAGCGCCGCGTGTTCCCGGGGCTGACTACCTCGGTCGGGAGCCGTCCCGGGGCAATCAGTTGGCCGGGAAGACCAGGCTGAGGGAGGATCGCCGGCCCGGATCGGGCCAGCGGACCGTGATCTCCTTCTGCTTGGTGAAGAAGCGGATGCCGTCGTCACCGCGCATCTGCAGGTCGGCGAAGGCCGACTCCTTCGTGCCGCCGAACGAGAGATAGCCGGCGGGGACCGGGATCGGCACATTCACCCCGATCATGGGCACGTCGACTTCCATCTCGAACTTGCGGGCGGCCCCGCCGTCGTTCGTGAAGATGGCCGTACCGTTGCCGTACTTGTGCGCGTTGATCAGCCCAAGTGCCTCGTCGTAGGACCGCGTGCGGACCAGCCCGAGCACGGGCCCGAAAATCTCCTCCTGGTAGATGTCCATGTCTGCGGTGACGTTATCGAACAGCGAGACGCCCAGGAAGAAGCCATCAGGATGGGCGGGGTGTCGGTACGGGCGACCGTCCACGAGCAGATCCGCGCCGTTGGCCACCCCGCGCTCGATCCACCTGATGACCGCCTCGCGGTGCTCCGCGGAATAGAGCGGGCCCATGTCCACGCCGGCCTCGTCGCCTGGCCCGACCTTGAGCCCTTCGATCCGCTCGAGGATCAAGGGCAGCAGGCGGTCGCTGGCGTCGCCCACGCCGATCACCAGCGTCTGCGCCATGCAGCGCTCTCCGGCCGAGCCGTAACCAGCGGCCACGGCGGCATCGGCGGCGAGCTCCATGTCAGCGTCGGGCAGCACGACCATCGCGTTCTTCGCCCCGGTGTACGCGCCGACGCGCTTGCCATTCCGAGTTCCGACCTCGTGGACGTAGCGCCCGACCGGGGTCGAACCGACGAAGCTCACGGCGGCGATGTCAGGGTGCCCGAGGATCGCCGCGACGGCTTCGCGACCCCCGTACACGATGTTGAACACGCCGTCCGGCAGGCCGGCTTCCTTCCACAACTCGGCCTGCAGCTGAGTGGCACCCGGGGTGTGCGAGCTCGGCTTCCAAACGAACGTGTTGCCGCAGGCGAGCGCGATCGGGTAGATCCACATCGGGACCATCACGGGGAAGTTGAAGGGGGTGATCCCAGCCGCGACGCCGAGCGGCTGGCGGAGGGTCAGCGTATCGACATTCGTCGAAACGTTGGGCGTATTCATACCGGCGAGGTGAACGGGCAGACCGCAGGCAAACTCGACCGTCTCGAGACCGCGAGTCACTTCGGACAGCGCGTCGGGCAGCGTCTTGCCGTGGTCGCGCGTGATCAGCCGAGCGAGCTCGGTGCGGTGCTGCCAGACGAGCTCGCGAAAGGCGAAGAAGATCTGACTCCGGGCGATGAGGGGCATGTCCCGCCAGGCCGGGAAGGCAGTCCGCGCGGCCGCGACGGCGGCGTCGACCTCCGATTGGCCGCCTCGTGGGACGCGCCCGATGAGCGCCCCGGTGGCGGGGTTGAACACGGGCGACGTCTCCCCAGCCAGGGTCTCCACCGGCCGGCCGTCAATCCAGTGGCTGATCATGGGCGCTGCCATCACCTTTGACGTCTGATCGGCGGTCTGGATGGTCACGGCGGCTACCTCTCTGGAAGGTGGTACCGGCGACGAGGAGAATCCTCAGCCGGGCTTGATATCCGGGTCGGGCAGGACCACGTCGCGGATCGCCCCGACGAGGTCGTGATAGGACTTGATGAAGCCGCGCAGCGTCTTGACCGTCGCTCCGTAGCTGTCGAACTCGTCGATCGCGAGGCCATCCGGCTCGAACGCCCGTCCGAAGTCCGGAATCCGCGTGAGCAGTTCCTTGATCGTGCCCGCGTCGACCGGCTCGTCGATGCGTGCCGCCGGCGAGATACCGCTGCCATTGAAGCGGACCTGCCAGGCGTGCGGGATCGTCAGTACGACGTCCCCACCCACGAACTCCGTCCAATGGAGGCGGTGCCGGTACGCCGCAACCAGGAGGCGTGTCCGGTAGGGGCGCTCGCGGAAGATGCCGTACGCGCGCTTGAAAGCCGCGACGCCGGCCCAGTTCAGTACGTCCGGATGGACGGCGATGTCGTCGCGCTCCACCAGGATCCGCAGCCAATCGTCGAGGCGTCCGACCATGATCGTGCAGACCGGCGACATCGCCGCGACATCGCCGCCGCGGTCGGCGAGCGCGTCCAGGCCTCGCTCGACGGCTTCCGCCACGGCGATGGCCTGCGCGACGGTGAAGCACACGGTGGCATTGATGTTGACGCCCGCTGCAGTCGCGATCTCAATCGCCTGGATCCCTGCCCTGGTCGCCGGGAACTTGACCTGGATGTTCGGGGCAAGGCCGGCGAACCGGATGCCCTGCTCGAGCATCCGCTCGGCGTTCGAGTAGTTCTGCGGGTTCGTCTGCAGGGACAGCCGGCCCTTGTGCCCGCCCTCACGCCGGAAGACCGGTTCGAGGATGCTCGCGCCCCGGACTGCCATCTCCTCGATGAGCGCCCAGGTGATGTCCGTCTCCGTCCAGACTGGATTCTCGAGCGCGAGCTGGCGGATCCGCGGGATCCAGTGCGCCTTCTCGCCACGCAGCACATCGAGCACGATGCTCGGATTGGAGGTGGCGCCGGACGCGCCGCGAGCGACGGCATACTCGAGGTCGGCGACCGCACACGAGTCGTTCCAGTAGTCGGTCGGCGTGTCGTCAGTCATCCGGAGCAGGGGGCTCTCGACGAAGCTCTCCAGCGCGGGAGCGGTCATCGTGTTCCATCCTCCGGGTCGTCCGTGCAGCAAGAGCCGGGTCGAGTATAATCGATTATCGATAGCTTGCCAATGAGAACCGACGGCGCCTGTGAACCGGAGTTCGAGGGAGCGACGGATGGCTTACGTGGTCTGTGCGACTCACGCAGCTTCGGATCATGTTCGCCGCCTGGTGCTCGAAGATGCGGTCCCCCGCCTCGAGTCCCGCCGGCGCGAGCTGTTCGAGACCGTCGAGTAGGTGACGAGCGCATGAAGGGGAGGCGATTCCGTGCCAGTGCGTGAGGAGATCCTGGGCCAGTTCCTCGGGGATGCTGCGTTCCCTGTGGCTTGGGATTCCGAGGTCGAGAAGGACTTCTTCTGGGTCTACGACGACCTGCATTGTCCGCATCCCGTCAGCCCGATGTTCTTCGACATCGGTGGCTGGTGGCTGACCTGCGACCACATGTTCCGGCGTTTCGGGACCCCGTTCGCGGTCGACTGGCTGGCGAAGAACGTCAATGGGTATGTCTACACGACCGCGATCCCACCTGATCCGGCCCTCCGGATCGACTCGACCGAGTACAGCGCGCGATATGGCGCCCGGGTGCCGCGGGATGCCGATTTCGCCGCAACGATGGGTGCCTACCTTGACACGGTCCTGCCGGTCTACGGTGATCAGTTCGCCGACTGGTGGCGGGACCGGCTGCGGCCAGAGATGGAGCGGAACTTCGTCTACCTCGAGGCACGCCTCGATGCCGCCGAGCGGATGACCCTGGCCGAGGTGGCCTGCCTGCTCGAGGACGCGATCGACATCCACGATCGCCACTGGAAGATCCACTGGATGCTCAACTTCGCGCAGCTCTCGGCAACGCTGAATCTCCGCGCAGTCATGGGCAAGACCCGGGGGAGCGTCGACGAGCAGCTCCTGGGCCGGCTCCAGAACTCCGCGTCGGACCGCAACTGGGACTCGATCGAGGCTCTCTGGCGGATGAAGAACGAGGTGCGCGACGATCCCGAGCTGCGCCCGGCCTTCGCTGCCGCCGAGGTGCCCGGGATCGTCGAGGCCCTCCGCGCGACCGAGCGCGGGCAGCGCTTCATCAGCGAGCGAATCGGGGCGTATCAGCGCGAGTTCGGCTGGCACGCGGTGTGGAGTCACGAGTTCATCTTCCCGACCTTGCGCGAGCAGATTGAGCCCGTCGTCGAGCTCATCCGGGGCTACCTCGACTCGGACTACGACTACCCCGCGGCCATCGAGGCGATGCGCCTCGACATCGACGCCGCGGCGCGGGAGATCCTTGCTGGCCTGACCGGCCAGGCGCTCGAGGACATGCGCGCCGCCAATGCGGTCAACCTGCGCATGGCGCCGCTCACCCCCGACCACCACTTCTACATCGACCAGGGGGCGAATGCGCACGTTCGGCTGGTGCTGATCGCCGCCGGGCGCAAGCTCGTCGAAGCCGGCCGCCTTGAACAGCCGGACGACGTGATGTTCCTGCGCTACAACGAGCTGCGCGGCCTGATCGGCGGCGCCGTCGCGGTCGACGGCCGGGCCTTGGTGGCGGACCGACGAGCCGAGCGCCAGGCGTCGGAACAGGTGCGTCCGCGGGATTGGATCGGCACGGCGACACCCACGCAGCTGGCGTTTCCGTACCTCGTCAATTGGGGCTACCCGGATCGCTTCTATCAGCAGCAGTCGGCCGACGAGCGAAGGGTCACCGGCCTCGGAGCGTCACCCGGTATCGTCGAGGGAATCGCCCGGGTGGTGCGCACGGTCGACGAGTTCGACGAGGTCAGGGAAGGCGACATCCTGGTGTGCCAGATGACGAACCCGGCCTGGGTGGTCCTCTTCACGAAGATCGCCGGTCTGGTCACCGACACCGGCGGGACGACCTCGCACCCGGCCGTCCTGGCCCGCGAGTTCGGGATCCCCGCGGTCATCGGTACCTCGGTGGCCACCCAACGGATCAACACCGGAGACAGGCTCAGAATCGACGGCTCGGCGGGGCTGGTTGAGATCCTCCGCGAAGGGTCGACGGACTCGGCGGTGCGGCCATCCGCCCCGATCGGGGTTTGAAGGAGGTCTCCGTGGCAACGGCTCGTGCCCTCTCGCGCACCGTGCTCGCCGACCAGGTGAAGGATCGCATCCTCGAAGGGATCCTCAGCGGGGAGTATCACCCCGACGCTCGGATCGTCGAAACGCAGGTCGCGCGCGAGCTCAATACGAGCCAGGCCCCGGTCCGGGAGGCCCTGCGCGCCCTGGAGGCCCTGGGTTTCGTCGAGATCACGCCATTCAAAGGCGCACGGCTGCGCCGCCCCACGCGCCGGGAGATCCTCGAGGCCTACGCCATCCGCTCGGCGCTCGAGTCGCTCGGTGCGCGCTCGGCCGTGCCGCGCCTGACCCAGGCCGACGTGGACGAGCTCGCCGGATACTGCGACGCGATGCAGACGGCGGCGCGAGTCGGTGACGGCCGTGGCGTGGCGGAGGCAGATGCCAAGTTCCACGGCCGGCTCCTCGAGCTCGCCGACAACCGCACGCTGCAGAAGGTCTGGCGCTCGCTCGAGCCGTTCCTGCGCACGTACATCACGCTCGTCCTCCCCGGTGCCGATCCACGCTGGTCGGCCGACCTCCACGTTCCAATCCTGGCGGCTCTCAAGCGCCGTCAGACCGAGGAGGTCGTGGCGGCGCTCGAACGGCATTTCGTCAAGGCGGGCGCGAACATGGCTCGGCGCTGGCCGGATGGCGAGCTGCCGGAGTTTGCAACGACGCCGGAGATGACCGCGGCGCCGGCCAACAGGGTCGCGCTCGAGCGGTAGGTCAAGGCGCGCAGTGGCAACTCAGCTGCCTGTTGCAATGCAGTTGCGATCAACCAGCCGGATCTGAAGGCTGACGACTGGCTCCGGCTTCATCGATACTCCCGGCATGAGAAGCCGATGAAGCCGCTCTTGGTGGTCAACCCGGCGAACGATCGCGTCTTTGCCCTGTTCGCCCAGACCATCATCGACCACGGCGTGCCTTCGATCGGCGAGTTCGAGCGCCGGCTGCAGGCGGTGTATCCGCAGGCCGCGGCCCACGCTCGAGACCTCGCCGCCGAGACGATCCTCATCTGGTATGTCTACCGTGAGGGCCACTGGGTCAACTCACGATCCTTCGCCAATGAGCCGGGAGAGCAAGACAACGATGCCTGATCCGCGCGAGGACCTGCGAGCGACGGAAGAGTCGATCCGTCATGACGCCGAGCATGTGCAGAGCCTGGAAGAGGAGAAGCAGGCGCTCGATCCGACGGACCCCCAGATCGCCCACCTGTCCGCGCAGGTCGAGCGTCTCACGGCCGGGCTCAAGGACAAGGCCGTGGCGGAGCGGGAACTGAGCGACGAGGTCCAAACGACGAAGTAGCCCCCGGGACGGTGGGATCTCCAGCCACTGTCTCTGCCGCGCGCATCCTGCGCCAGGACAGGAGGGTGTCATCCTCCGCGATGATGGCCTCGCTCAGCAGCCGCTCCACGCTTACCGGAGAATCTGAACATGCCAGCCACGGTCTTCCATGATCTTGTCGCCGAAGCTCCCATTCCGGCCCGGGGCATTCTCAGCCAGACGCTTTCGAATGAGAACGGGATCGAGCTCGTGCTGTTCGCCTTTGCCCCGGGCGAGCAGCTCTCCGAGCACACGTCAGCCCGTCCGGCAATCATCCACGTCCTCTCGGGCGAGGCCGATCTCACCGTGGGCGTGGACGCGCAGCGCGCCATTCCCGGCACCTGGGTGCGGATGCCAGCCGACACCAGGCACAGCCTGGTCGCCCGCACGGCCGTGGTGATGGCCCTCTACCTGCTGCCAGGCGAGGTCACCGCGACGTCCTGAGCCGCGAGGTCGAAGGGGCGGATCAGCGACGTCAGGACCAGCACCGCCGCGACGATCGCGGCGAAGACCAGGAAGCCGGCGGCGAAGTCGCCGGTTGCGTCGAACAGGGTCCCGACCAGGGGCGGGCCGAAGATTGCGGTGAGCAGGCCGCCCCAGCCCACGAAGGCCTGGGCCGACACAGGGCTCGTGGGCGCGCTGGCTGCGGCCCCATTGAAGACGGCCGCGTAGGGCAATCCGACGCCGAGTCCGGTGACGACCAGCCCGACGATGGCCACCGGCAACGCCGGGGCGAGGGCCATCGTCACCAGGCCGATGATCGTCAGGGTGAGCCCCGCCCGGATGAGCCGGACAGGTCGCAGCCCACCCTCGAGGACGACGCCGCCCGACGCGCGGGCGGCGATACCGGTGACGATCGTCAGCGAGCCGATCAGCCCGGCCGCCGCGATGGGCAGCCCGAAGGCGGCGGCCAGGTACAGGGTGACCCACGTGCCGATGACGATGGCCATCCCAAAGCCGCACATGTGGCAGAGCGCCAGCAGCCACGTATTGCGCTCGTGCAGGGCAACGGCCAGCGTGGCCTGCGTTCCGCTCGCGGCCAGGGCCGGGGCTTCGCTCGGGGCGAAGAGCGTCCACACCACCCAGACCGCAGCCACGGCGAGGGCGGACAGCGTGAAGGCGAGCCGCCAGTCGCCGGACGGACCGGCCAGGATCGGGACGTAGGCCAGGGTGATCCCCGATCCCAGCAGGAAGGACGCGCCGTACAGGCCCTGCGCGAGATGTCGACCGCGATCGTCGAAGATCGTTCTCGTATAGGAGGCGCCGGCGGCGAAGCCAAAGCCCGAGCCGAGGCCGCCCAGGACGCGCCAGCCGAGCAGGGCCGGGAAGCTCGGTGCGAGCAGGCCGGTGCCGAGGTTGCCGATCGCCACGAGCAGGAATCCGAGGGTGACCGCGAACCGCGTGCCGATCCGATCGGCGATGGCGCCGCCAGCCAGCATCGTGAGCGCCGCCCCTGCAAAGAACGCCGTGGCGATTGTGCCCGCATCCGCCGACGACAGCGCGAACTCGGCCCGGATGAGCCCGAGCACTGGACCCTGGATCGTGTAGTTCGTGGCCACGGCGACGGCGACCGCACAGATCAGCAGGAGTGCCCTGCGGCGGGACGAGGCTGGCATCCCGGGAACTGTAGCGGCCTTCCCGGCAGCCACGCTGGCGCCACGACGCCTTGACGACCGCTAGAGTGCGGCGATGGCCGCCTCGCCCCGTGCCTTCGTCCTGCGCCAGACGCACCTCCAGCCCGTGCCGGGCCTCGAGGAGATCCGCCTGCACCTGGCCGACGAGGTGCTATCGCTGTGGCACGCCGTCCAGATCGAGACGGACGATCCGGACGCGGCCCTCCCGTACTGGGCGTTCGCGTGGGCGGGCGGGCTCGCGATCGGCCGGTACCTGCGCGAGCGCCCGGAGGCCGTTCTGGGTCGACGGGTGTTCGACATGGCATCCGGCTCCGGGCTGTGCGCGATCGCCTCGATGGCTGCCGGCGCGGCCGAGGCGACCGGCGCCGATATCGATGCCTTCGCCGGCGCAGATCTGCCGAGGCGACCGGCGCCGATATCGATGCCTTCGCCGCCGCAGCGATCGAGCTCAACGCGCGCGCCAACGGCCACCGGCTGACCGTCGTCCGTCGCGATGTCCTGGACGAGGAGCCGCCCGACGTGGAGATCATCCTGGCCGGCGACTGCTGGTACGACGCCCGCCTCGCCGGACGCGTCCTGCCCTGGCTGCACCGGGCTCGGGACCGCGGGATCGATGTCCTGGTCGGCGATCCCGGCCGGCGCTACCTGCCCACCAACGAGCTGGTCGAGCTCGCCGCCTACGATGTCCGCACGACGACCGAGCTCGAAGACCTCGAGCGCAAGCAGGGCCGGGTCTATGCCTTGCGGCCGGCCAGCTAGAGTTGAGTGCCGCGCGGAAGGTTGAGGTACAGCATGTCCCCCGTTCGATTCGGGCTCTTCGTGCCTCAAGGCTGGATCCTCGATCTCGTCGACATCGAGGATCCGATCGAGCAGTACGAGACGATGAGCCGCGTCGCCCAGACCGCCGAACGGCTGGGCTTCGACTCGATCTGGCTCTTCGACCACTTCCATACGTATCACGAGCCGGTCCTCGAGACGACCTTCGAGTGCTGGACCTCGACGGCCGCCCTGGCTCGCGACACCAGCCGCATCCGGCTCGGCCAGATGGTCACCTGCAATGGTTACCGGAACCCCGCGCTGCTGGCCAAGATGGCGTCGACGGTGGATGTGCTCAGTCATGGCCGGCTCAATTTCGGGATCGGCGCCGGCTGGTACGAGCACGAGCACCTGGCCTACGGATACCCCTACCCGTCGACAGCCGATCGCCTGCGAATGCTGCGCGAAGCTGTGCAGGTCATTCGCGCCATGTGGACCGAGCCGTACGCCTCCTTCGAGGGGACGTACTACAGGATCTCCGGTGCCATCAATGAGCCCAAGGGCGTGCAGAAGCCCCACCCGCCGATCTGGGTCGGCGGCAGCGGCGAGAAGGTGACGCTCAAGCTGGCGGCCCAGTACGGCGATGCCACGAACTTCGGGGGCCACCTCGACGACATGTCGTGGTACGCCCACAAGCTCGAGGTGATCCGGGCGCACTGCGCTGAGCTCGGACGCGACCCCGATTCGCTGATCCGATCGACGAACGTCGAGACCAGTCTCGTGCGGGCGGGCGACGATCCGGCCGCGCTGACCCAGCGCTATCGGCGGGGCCAATCGCTGGCGGAGTACAGGACGCATGCCGTCGTCGGGGGCCCACAGGAGGTCATCGACACCTACGGACGGCTCATCGACGCAGGCATGAACTACATCATCGTTTCGGACGTCCCCGGGCTCGCCGGGATCGACATCCTGGAGTACCTGGGGGCGGAGGTCCTGCCGGCCTTTCGGTAGGCAGCCGCTCGTCGCTTCGCGGGCCCCGCGAACCGGGCGACCAGCTCAATCGGGATCGTCAATGGGCAGGACCTGCAGCCCGCAGCGTCGGGACATGGAGACTGACTCGATCGAGGAGCCCCCGGCCGGCCAGGCCGGCGGCGATGGCGGCGAACACGACCGGCATCGTCGGGCTTCCCGCCACAGGTCGCGCCCGAGCACCTCACAGTGGCGGCGGCGGCGGTCCACTACGATTAGGCCATGATCGAGATGGATGCGTATGCCGCAGACTGCCGCCTCTTCGGTCTGGTGGATCTCGGGGAGGCTCGCCTCACCGACATTCTCAACGGCACCTCGGAGCTGCGCCTTCGAGAGGCCCGCCTGGAGAGCCTGGCCGACGGCCACGTGATGGAGGCCCCCGAGCTCATCGTCAGCCGCGACGAGCTGTGTGCTGTCGTCGCGAGCGGGTCCCGTGGCGATGCCGCCCGCCGCTTGCGCACGCATGCCACCCGGGTTGTGGTCGATCTCGGTCCATATCACATCGTTGGGGCGGTACATGGCACGCCGGCGTCCGATCCGCTCGGGGCGGTCCTGCGCCGCGCCGCCTGGGTCCCGCTGACCGAAGTGACCGTCACCTATCGCCGCGGTCTGGACCCGGTCAGCGACGAAGTTGAGACACTCCTCGTGAACCGCGCCCTGGCGAGCTCGTTTCGGGCCGCCGA
>ODAK010007113.1_pt1 | contig 11232 bp, 18 predicted proteins | sample 1539591 | NCBI WGS metagenome assembly ODAK01 (sample SAMEA3539303, study PRJEB22396) | soil metagenome | biome: tundra; feature: field; material: soil | place: USA | collected 2010-05 | depth 0.15 m | reverse complement strand
GACTCGCGGACCTCGAGCCGCCAGTGAAGGGTTGCAGATCGGTTGCGTCGGGCCTTCGACACCAACGAAACCCGACGGCATCAATCTCGTTCAGGTAAATCATGATTGCCGGCTGCCTCATGTCCAGGATCCAACAGCACCGCATTTTGCATCGATGTTTCCGGATTATTTGGTCCGATCCACCGGGAGCACTTTGACGGAATAGACATACGCTTGCCACGTCGAATGAACGGAGGATCGTGGTGGAGCTTCTCGGTTTGCAGCGGTTTGTCCTTGCGCAGGAAGTCGGCAACACTTACGAAGCGGCCAGAGCCGAGATTCTCGCGGGCCGCAAATACTCGCACTGGATCTGGTACATCTTTCCCCAGATCGCGGGACTGGGACTCAGCCACATGTCACGGGAGTACGCCATCGCTTCGATCGAAGAGGCTCACGCTTACCTCCTTCACCCCGTACTCGGACGGCGGCTCCGTGAGATCACAGCTCTCGCTAACCTGCACGCCCCTGCCTCCGCACACGACATCTTCGGAAGGGATGACGTCAAGTTCCATTCGTGCGTGACGCTCTTCTCACGGGCGATGCCTGACGATTCGGTGTTTGGGGCCGCGCTGGATCTCTTCTTCGATGGTGTTCTCGACAAGCGCACCGAGAAGATTTTGGAAGCGCAGGCCACTATGGGGGCGTTTGATCGCCGGGAGTTTCGCCGACGACTCCAAACGGTGGCATCAGTGTTCCGGGATTACTACCCTGGCTCTCCGCCAGAGGGCCAGCCTGGAGGGAGGCCGAAAGAAATTCTCTTCCGCATCGAGCGATTTCCCAACGTCCTCAGCCTCGCCCCAGAAGGTGAGGTGGCGCATCCCGGGGACAATCCCTTTGGAACCTGCACGCTGGACGGGGCGGTCGACGAACTATGGCTCGACGGCCGAGTCCCGTTGTGGATCAGTGTTGCCCAGGTAGAGCAAACCGACGAGGTCACGATCCTCAGACTGGAGTGCAGAAACCGCTTCACGGATCGCGGTGATTTGCTCTACTTCGCCGAATTGGGCTCTCCACCCTTCGATCTGAATCCGGTCACGCCACTGACGAATGAGATGATGGGCATCCTCACCTCGAACTCGATCGCGTAACTCGTCAATCCGAGATCACGGATTGTGAACGCAGCCCAGGCCCCGCAACCGAGTAAATCACCAGTGCTGGTCGACTTCTAATGCACTTCGATGGACACCCCTATTGACGATTGGTCGACTTCAAGGATTGGTCCCCTCACCAAAGGTCAAGCCGCGAGTCGGAGATTGTGGAAGTCGGGCCGCGGATGAACCCGCAAGGACTAACCGAGGCGCCAGTGCAATGTGGCATTTCCGTCAAGCCGGCTCTCCGACACCATGAGATGTATCAGAACTTCTGGAACAAACGAACCTTCAGTGACTGCTCTTTCCCATTTACCCAATATGGGAAAATGGGATATAATAGAGAAACCACTGAAAGGACCTCATGATACTCATTGAGACTGACGATCGCAGCCGCGTAGTACTTCCCGGGCACCCGAGCCAACGCTTCATGGTGCGCGAGAACGAAGATGGAAGCATTCTGCTTGAGCCAGCTCGCGTTGTCACCGAAGCCCAATTGGAGTACGACGAAAGCCCCGAATTGCAGTCCCTGCTCAGTCGCGCGGCCACGTCTAAGACCGTGTCGCGGGCCCGCCGGCGCCAGTGAGCGACGCTTCAGGCTATTCCGAAGTCGCCTACAGCCAACTCGATGAGATTGAGAATGGCGACGACTCAGACCTTTACGATGCGCTTTTGGACGTCTGTGAGTTCGTACTCGCGAATCCTGGGCGGGCTCAATCGCGCTCAAGCGCTCTCAGGACTGCGGAGGGCATCCCCTTGCGCTTAGCGGCGCCAGGTCACCATCCTTATAAGGTCTTCTGGTCGAGCGATGGTCCTCGTATAGAGGCTGTGTTCCCGTACCACTAGTCGCAACAGATCACCAGATCTCGAGAGTGTCGAGATTCTTCTCGTGTTAGTAATTCAGGTACTTTTCCGGGAGAACGAAGCCTCCAGTGAAGGCTTGCAATTCTGCGACGTCGGGCCTCGTCACCAATATTCTTTCCGACGCCTCGAGTCCCACTTCTCGTTGGAGGACGTCATAGGCGGCCCTCCGTCACCGAAGAATCTCATTGGTGCCGAGCAACGACATTCCGAGGCACATGGAACATAATGGGGAACGTGAGACGCACAACATCGACGCTGTTCGTCATGGTCGGTCTGCCAGCATCCGGGAAGACCACACGGGCCAAGGAGATAGAGGAAGAGCATCGGGCCTTGAGGTTGACTCCCGACGAGTGGATGATCCCCCTGTTCAACGACAATGACGCTAAAGGGAAGCGTAACGTCCTCGAAGGCCGCTTCATTTGGCTGGCGCTTCGTGCCCTGCGAAATGACATAGACGTCGTGTTGGACTTCGGTGTCTGGGCCAAGGTGGAGCGAACCGCCCTCCGAGCCCTCGCCGTCGGGGTGGGGGCGTCGTGCGAGTTCGTTTATCTTGAGGTGGACGAAGATGAGCAACGACGTCGGCGCGACCATCGTGCTTCCGAAGAGTCCGAGTTGACTTTCTACATCACCGACGAAGACTTCGCCGACTACCGGCGGCGGTTCGTGCCTCCCGATGATTCCGAGCTATCAGGAGCCGAACTCGACCCGCCTCCGGCTGGCTACTCCACCTGGAGCTCGTGGGCATCCGAATGGTGGCCAACGTCGATCAAGTGAACGTCACGCTGCCTGTGAGACTGACTTACTTCGTCGAAGGAAGTCGCCAGTACCCCTTGGTGGCAGACCCGTCACGCCGGGCCTCCGACTGTGGGATATTAAATTTCGATTCGTGGCGACTCACTCTTTGACTGATGGTGTCCTCATTCTCGATCCTCTTTCGGCGATTGACGCACCTGAATGGTTAGCGGGAGAAGATGAAGAACAAAGGCGATGGTTCGAAGCGCCACGACCGGCGCAACTCTCCGACGTTGAAGAGTTCATCGCTTCGTGCCAAGAATCGTGGAGAACGATGGGTGATCATCGACACTGGGGAATCCGAAGAGTTGACTCGCCATTCCTACTAGGTGGTGTTGATTTGCGCGATATTGGAAATGACCAGGTGAATCTTTCCTATGTTGTGTTTCCCCAATTTCGTCGCAACGGCGTGGCTCGGAGGGCATCCCAACTGGCTTTGAACTACGCCTCGACTTCGATGGGAGCCAAGACTGCAATGATCAAGATGCTTCTGGGGAACGTGAGTTCACACGATCTGGCGCTCAGCCTCGGGGCACACTATCTACGGGAGGAACCTTCTGACGCTGGAGGGACTTTCCAAGTGTTCCGTCTGAATCTGCCAATGTCCTAAGCAGTAACTGACTCTAGGTTTCGAACACTCAATCTCCGGTACAAAGTTGCACTCTTGTCACCTCGGGCCTCCGACACCAAAAATCTCAGAGTGGCAATATCTCGTTCGTTTGGTACTCATGCATCGGCAGAATCCGTCGGCGCGATACTCAGGTGCCGTGATTCAGAGAGCGCACCCTTACCGCCTGCGCGAACTTCGCTTGCGTACGGCGCAAACCTAGTTTCCGCCCATCATCCGGCCGTGTTTCATCCAACCGCCCCACCCGTTCTTTTCGGTCCAACTGCCAGTGTGGCTCGTCATCCAGGTCACCATCGAACTGCACCAGTCTCGTGGAGTGATGGTGGACCCAGAAGGTGGGCTCGCAGACATCCACTGCTCACAGGTGGTGAGCATGTGATTGGCATCACCCCACATCATCTCTGGACCGACGCCGTTGTGACCCATATCTTGTGACATCCAGTCACCCATGTCAGCGCACCACTGTCCATTGCCGGGCTGCTCCGGGTTTGTGCTGAGCCATTTTTGGCAGGCCGTTTGCACCGAGGCGAGTTGTTCCGCCGCGGAGACCGAACTCGAACCCTGCGTGAGAAGAAGGCCAAGCGTTACGGCACCAACAACTACCAAAGCTGCGATCGTTAACAGGATGCCACGTCGAACCCCACTGTTAGTGGACGCTGCCTCCATGACGGCGAGCCTAGGTTCTCTCAGCCTTCTATCTCTAGGGACGAAGGTCCCGACAAGGTCAGACTCCGGTTGACACTGAACGTCATTCGATCTGGGCTTGACATTGTTGTCCGGTTCAATGTTGCGCAATGGAATCACATCTTTCCTTCGTGCACGGCCTACATGACTGCAGTCGCCGTTAGATTGTTGAAACTGGTTCTCCGACACCAGTCAATCCTCGGCGGGTCTAAGTCTCCAATGCCGGGTTGCACTCTTGTTGCGTCGGGCCCGTGCCTCCATTCTCAAAGGATCATCAGGCGGCGCACCCATGTCGAATCGGTGATTGAATGTGCGGGTTGACACTGCTCTGGAACAGCACCAGAAATATGATCAAGAAATGAAGACACGAACTGCATCATCTGTGCCGTGTCTCGTGCTTACGGCTCTCCTATTGTCCGCCGCGAGCCTCAACGCGAGTGTTACTGCTACCGGGGTGGCCAGCGCAGCCACCGTTCCTCATTGCACCGCGTCCAGCCATATCTCCGCGAAGCTGAAAGGAATGAACGGCGCTGCCACTTGGTTCTACTTCCTCATCGCGTTCACCAATGGTGGATCGGCGTCGTGTTCCTTGTCGGGTGCTCCTCGCGCGCAGGCTGTAGAAGGAACGAGCAAAACGCCAGTGGGTCTAGTCGCCAAGTACGCCTCGCTTTCGGGCGCTCCGCGTAGAGGAACGGTGGTACTTCGCGCTCACGGGGGTAAGGCGTATGTCGAGTACTACGTCATCAACGAGACCGACTTGACGAGCAGTCAGTGCAAGCCAGCCACTGCCCATGGAGTTCTTCTGCGCCCTGCCGGGGCAGGGAGTTTCTACATACCCATCTCGCGTCTCGGCGCAACGGATGTTTGCACGAAGTTGGCGAGCACCGCGATCGGTGCTATCGCGTCAAAGACCTACTGAGTTGAGGTCGGAGCATTGCCTCTCGAGCGAGATCAAGCGTGTCGGCCCACAGAGCAGAACCCACTCGATCTAACTCAAGCGCCAGTGCAGGGTTGCACACCTGTTACGTCGGGCCTTCGACACCAACATTCGACCCCTTCAGTCCTACCTCACTAAGCAGGACGTTGAACGGTGGAGCGCCAGCCACGTCACCTCTAGGTGATCTGGAAATACAGTGACCCACTCCAGAAACTTCTTCACCAGGATTCGACGCTTAGCGGCGCCCCAGACGGCTCCGATGTCGAGGTCGGAGAGAATCTGGGCCGACCTCGCCAGTGGCCGTGGTGTCGTGCTCGCTAGTGGAAGCGGAGCCGAATCACCGACGCGCTGGCGACCGAGCCGTCCTTCGCCGAGATTGTGTAGAGCACGAGCGCGCCGTACGTACTCGTGGGGGTCTGGAAGGCGAGTGATGAATGGAAGGGTCCCAATTGGCCCATCGACCCGCCCATAGTCGTATCCGTCGCGAGCGGCGTCGACACGTCGTCCTCGCGCAGTGAGATGTTGACAACCGCCTCGTACGCCGAGCTGACGCCAGAGATCGCGAACGGCGAACTCACGCGCGCCAGCGTGCTCGGCGTGTTGATAGTGATGTCCTGGGTGGCGGCGCCGATGACCCACCACGACGCGTCGCTCGTGACCTGACGAACCAGTACGGTCGTCTCCGGACCACCCGCAGAGCCCCGCACCGGCACCTCACCCGAGCGGGTGTCCCCGGCACGATAGGCGCCGACGACCGGATCGGTCATGTGCAGGTACGCGAGTGCGAAACCGCTCGCCGCCGCAGCAGGTGTCGCGTACCTGACCGAACTGGCGATCGTCGGCCAGATCGCGGTCGCCGTCTGGGAAACTACCGGTGCCGTCGTCGTTGTCGTCGGAGCCGTTGTGGTTGTCGCCGTCGCCGTCGGAGCGGTTTGGCGACCCGCGACGAACGCGAGCGCTATCAGGAGTATGGCTACCAGGGCCGAGACGATTGTCTTCCGTCGAAGTGCCATAACCCGAACATATGTCTCGCTCTACGCACGAGACAGGTCCGAAAGTCACATTTCTTTGCTCAGGTACTCGTTCGTGACCGAGGGGGGGTGCGTTGGGTGAAGAGCAAAGAGGCGAATCGGGTACACCGATGCTCTTCAACGCGGGGTGGAGCAGTCTGGTAGTTCGTCGGGCTTATAACCCGAAGGTCGCAGCTTCAAATCCTGCCTCCGACACTGATCAAACTTTGGTTACGTCAAGCCGCCAGTGCAAGGTTGCACTCCTGTTACGTCGGGCCTCCGACGCCGACAATGACGCGCTCTGATTGACATCGGTGGCAAAACAAGTGATTTCGTTGGCTTGATTAATGTTCTGAAATCTTTGGCAGTCGGATGTCGATTGGAAGCAATAAGGGTCACTGAACTTGAATAGCCGTTGTTGAGGTAATGCCTAAGAACGACATTCTCCCCTCAAACTCTCTTCAAGAATTTCACTTTCATTTGCAAAACTCATGTTGCATTCGATTGATCTTTCAACTGCGAGTTTGGATAAGAGCGACAACTTCGTCACGCCGGTATCCCTGGGTCCGAGCAAAGACGAGCAATTCATCGATGCGCGTCATCACCGCTCCGCGCTGGGGAGTACCAACGACTCGCACACCACGACCTCTTGTGAAGTCGAGCAATCCTTCGTCACGAAGGATGTGCAGAGCTCGGATCACGGTGTTCTTGTTCACCCCGAGTACAGTCGCCAAGTCGACGGCCGGGGGAAGGCGTTCGCCCTGAGCGGCCTCACCTTCGGCGATGGCTCTTCGGATCTCGGCGGCGACTTGGTCGTGGAGCGCGACAGGTTCTTTCTTGTTGACCTTTGATATTTGCATAGAACTACTCTGAATAGTATCATTAACGTTGTATGAGAGGGGTCCAATGATCATTGCTCCAACTGAGCAGCCGGAACAGCATGCAATGACCGATCCCGGGGAACTTCTGATCAAGGAGGCTCGCGAAGCTTCCCGTCGACGTCGCCTGAGGCTGTTCACCGTCTTCGTCGTCGTCGCTTTTGTGGCTTCATTGATTGTCGCGTTAACTGTCGGAACTTCGAAGCCGACGCCGCAAATCGGGAGTGGGAACAAAAACCCGAAGGGGAGTGCCCTAGCCATCCTGCCGTGTACTTCGTCGCAGCTGAAAGTCGCTTCGGACCGTAGCGGGTGGCACGCCAACTTTGCGGCGGCTGGACAGTTCCGGGAGATCCTCACCTTCACCAACGCTGCGAACAGTGCTTGTCAGCTCAAGGGTTGGCCACGAGTGCACGCAGTGGTCCATGGTGTTACCGAGTCGTTACCGATGACGCAGGTACTCCAGAACGCGCGGCCAAAAATGGTGCGCCTTGCACCACGGAAGACCGCGTCGTTCGACATCTACGGAGGGGATTGGGATCCGATCCACAACAAAGCGTGTCCTCAGACGACAAACGGCCTTATGGTGTCGCCACCGGGGGACTCAAGGAGTGTCTTCGTGAGAGTCGAAGAACCACTGTGTGGTGGCTTCGACATTTCACCAGTGATCTCCGGCAGCAGCGATCGACAGAGTTGGAGTACCGCAGTCCAGTAGCCGTCGACGATCGCACTGGAGTTGAGAGGCAGCGTCATCTTCCGGCTCAGCTGCAGGCGACGAATTGTTCGAGTGTCACGAACTCATGCCGTTTCCCGTCGCCTCAAAGCCGTTTCACTAGATTCGCCAACGCTTGACCTTGATCACCGTGAGACCAAACAACAGGACGCCGAGCGCGAGAAAAATCAATGTCTCAACTCCTTGGAGCGGCCAATAGTGACTCTCGGGTTGATACTGAAAGACGTAATGCACGTGCGCCAGAGCAACACAGTGCATGTACGCGGCATTCGACGCCACCTTGTCGCTGCACGCGGAGAACGCGGACGTCGCGTCCCACCACAGCCACGTCTTTCCGGGCGGTGGACTGATTCGGTTCGCCGGTAACAGCGCGAGGTTCAGTTGCCAACCATGAAACACGGCATTGGATGCCTTCTCCAGGAGGCTCGTGTAGATCGCCGGCGCCACGAGATGAGGTCGCAACCCCTGTACGAAGAAGCGCACCGCAATAAAAATTGGCAAACCTGCGGCGAACGCCCAACCGGGGCGTCGGATTAATGTTCCAATAGCCGTTCCCAGAAAGAACGCGAAGAGCGTATAGCCCACGACGACGAGTCCCGTGATGTCGAAGGCCTCCGGTTGCACGTGAATGCCTGAGAATCCACCGGATTGTGTCGACGCAGAAATCGCCACGGTCCCCGTCCACCATTGCGTGATCAATGTCAACACCGCCCCGAACACCACGATGATGACGCCGTTGACGAACAATCTGGTTGCGAGCCAGCGCATTCGTGTCGTGCTTTGCGTCCAGGCGAGACGGTCGGTCCCGAGACTCGATTCGCCGGCGATTAGGGGAACACCGAGTGATAATCCGAGTACCCCGGGAAGTACGTAGAGCACGTAAATATCGCCGTCGGTCCAGTACTTCCACGTTTGACTGTGGCCCATGACGAGACCGGTCACGAGCAGCCACGTCGCGAGAGCTAACAGAACTCCGACGGTCGCGAGGAGCTGGGAACGTTGGACCCGCCATGCGACCCAGGTCACTGGACTATCCGAACCGAGTTACGCGAGCCGCGCCCTCGTCGCGAGCGCAACTCGTCGGGCACGGGCCGCGAGAACGCGTCTTCTCGCAGGTAGGCCAGCACGATCTCTTCCAGTGTCGGCTCGATCACCTTCCACGCGGGATCGACAATTAATCGGTCGCTACGCACGAGCATGGTGGTCTGACGTCCCGTGATCACCGAGGAGATGACTACGGCGTCATCAAGCGTCGGGACGGTGTTCGCGGGGCCGACGAGGAGTCGATGTGACGCCAACACGTCATCCAACTCACCAGCAAAGCGAACTCGTGACGAAGAAAGAATGATTACGTAGTCGCAGACCGTGGCGAGATCACTCACTGCGTGCGAGGAAAGCAGCACGGTGGTCGCGTCATCCGTTACCGATTCGAGCAAGATGTGCATGAGTTCATCTCGCGCCAACGGGTCGAGTGCGGCCACGGGTTCATCAAGGAGTAGTAACTCAGGTCGCTTCGCCAGGCAGAGAGCCACCGCCACTTGGGCCCGCTGACCACCGGAGAGCTTCTCGATCCGTGACGAGAGGGATATGCGAAGTTCATCGAGGTGACGTCGGGCTCTCGCGTCGTCCCAGCGAGGGTTTAACTTACGCCCGAATCGGAGCATCTCTCCTACGCGAAAATCCTTGTAGAGAGGGCGATCTTGGTCGAGATAGGCCGTTCGCGACAGGGCGTCGACCGTCTGAATCCTCGGTGAGCGGCCCAGCACACTCAGCGCGCCGGTGGTGGGGACGCTTACGCCCGCGAGAAGTCGAAGCAGCGTCGACTTTCCCGCGCCATTGGGTCCCACCAATGCTGCCACCCGACCTTGAGGGAGCGAAAAGGAGCAGTCCTGAAGCGCCCAGGTTCGCCGATACTTCTTGCCGAGTCCGTTCGTTTCCACGGCAGGTATCAACGTACTCACGGCGTCACACTCCGATTGCTCACGTTCTCGCTTCGCATCGCAAAACCCACGAGCGCCACTATCGCTTCGTCGTCCATTCCCGCCGCACGCGCTGCTTGGAGCCACGTCATGAAATCTTGGTGGAGTTCGGATTGGCGTTGCGGCGTGGTCGTGGGTGCGGGAAGCGCCAAAACGAACGTCCCGGACCCGGTGCGTCCTTCGACGATTCCCTGGGACTCGAGATCGCGATAAGCGCGATGGACGGTGTTCGGATTGATAGTGATCTGTCGCACGACTTCACGAACGGGCGGCAACTGATCCCCCGGTTGGAGCAGACCCAGGCTCACCGCTTGTCGGACTTGGTCAACGAGTTGGCGGTACGGTGGTACGCCGGATCGCCCATCCAATCGAAAGTGAATCATCGCGTCACGAATGTCCATATGTACTACTACATTAGTACATTCTGACAATTGGTTGGAGACGCAAGGTGGCTATCGTGACGTCGAGCGAGCTGAAAGTTCAAAGCATAAGCCTTGACTTCTAACAGTTAGGGCTGATAATCCATTCGTGTGGGAAATCGAACCCACCGATCAAGCAACCGAATGGCTTCTTTCACCCGACGTACCGTGACGGCAACCTGTTTATGTTCCTCCCGGTCCTGTTGATATTGACGGCGAACCGCCTCGGCGCCCCAGAGAGGCTCATCCCCGGCATTTTTGAAGTCGACGAGTTCGTTCATCAATCCGACTAGGCCGTCGAGGTCACTAATGGCCAGTCCAAAGCCCGAAAGTAAATTGGTCATCAGAGGTCCAGCCCAATTTGAGCGGGCGACGAGAATCGAACCCGCGTTCTCGACTTGGGTAACTGATTGTAACTCAGAGGTTGTTTTGGTTGCGCTGGATAACGTTATGCGTTATATTAGTGGCGTGCTCCTGTCCTTTGGTGACAAAACGACGGAGCGAGTGTGGCAACGAGAATCGGTGCGCTCGTTCGATCAAAATCTGCTTCGATCGGCCTTGCGCAAACTCTTGATTCTCGATGCCGCTGAACTATTGGCGGATTTGACGGTCCCGCCCGGTAACCGCCTTGAGAGATTGCGAGGCGATCGTGCGGGTCAACACAGTATTCGGATTAACCAGCAGTGGCGAATCTGCTTCCGATGGACCGCGGCGGGACCCGAAGATGTGGTGATCGTTGACTACCACTAAGGAGGAATGTTGAAAAAGACAATGGACCCAATCAAGCCGGGCGAAATATTGATGGAAGAGTTTCTCATTCCTCTTGGCATTAGTCAGAACGCGCTTGCTCGTGCGCTCAGCGTTCCTCCCCGTCGAATCAATGAAATCGCTTTGGGTAAGCGTCGAATTACAGCGGATACCGCGTTGCGGCTTTCTCGTTACTTTTCGATGAGTGAAGGATTCTGGATGAATCTTCAAGATCGCTACGACCGAGAAATTGCACGGGCTCAGATTGGCGACGTCTTATTGGCGATTGACCCGTTAGTAAGTAACGCATCGTCAGCGTGAAAGCTCGCCTCACAAATGAGCCACGATATCGACAGAGAACCGATGTCAACTGGCTCGAAGGTGGAGCGGGCGACGAGAATCGAACTCGCGTTCTCAGCTTGGGAAGCTGATGTTCT
>ODAK010007111.1_pt1 | contig 11233 bp, 8 predicted proteins | sample 1539591 | NCBI WGS metagenome assembly ODAK01 (sample SAMEA3539303, study PRJEB22396) | soil metagenome | biome: tundra; feature: field; material: soil | place: USA | collected 2010-05 | depth 0.15 m | reverse complement strand
TCACGACAAGGCTTTCTTGAAACTAATGTCGCTTTATTTATGCGCATGTGTATAGTTTGTCCCTTGAAGAAATGTTTTGTGACGAAACACGCCGTCTGCATTGGGTCAAAGGACTGACGGGGCGGTTGCGTTACAAGCCTACATAGCCGTTGCCGGTCGCATTCTGCCATCATGGAATAACGCTTCCCAGCCTTTGGCCGGGAGATGGCACGAACCATGAATTACATCCACCAGCACGCGCGATGAGCAACAAGGCGAAAAAATCGAAGCCGAAGCGCGTCGCCACCTATACGCGTATGTCGGAACATCGTCCGCACACATCGCGGGCCCAGCAAATGGCCGTGATTCGCAAATATGCCAAGCGGCGCGGTCTGAAAATCGTAAAGAATTATTCGGATGGGGCGAAAGGTGGCGGGAAGGCATGAGCAACGATGTTCGATCCCTCATCGGCCGACGACAACCCGTTCCAACCCCACCGGAAGCATGGTGCCAACCCCGACGCGTGGTTGAACAGCGCGGCGGTGTATGTGCGGATGTCCACGGAACATCAGCAATATTCCACGAGCAACCAGATGGACGTGATCCGCGAGTATGCCAAAAAACGCGGGAAGGAAATTGTCAAAGAATATTCGGATGACGGGAAAAGTGGTCTAAACATCAAAGGCCGGGGTTCGCTGGAACAAATGATCCGTGATGTGCTTGAGGGCAATGCGCAATACAAATCCATTCAGGTTTATGACGTGAGCCGGTGGGGCCGATTTCAGGATGCCGACGAAAGTGCCTATTACGAATACATCTGCAAACAGGCGGGCGTGGCGGTTCACTACTGCGCGGAACAATTTGAAAATGACGGCAGCCCGATCTCCACCATCATCAAGGGCATCAAGCGGACGATGGCGGGCGAATACAGCCGGGAACTTTCGACGAAGGTTTATCAGGACGCGTGCCGGCTGGTGAAACTTGGATTTCGGCAGGGCGGCACGGCAGGCTACGGTTTGCGCCGGGTTTTAGTGGACATCAATAATGTGAAAAAGGGTGAGTTGAAAATGGGTGAACAAAAGAGCATCCAGACCGACCGCGTGGTGCTGGTCGCCGGACCGGACGAGGAGGTTGCCATCGTGCGGCGGATTTACCATGAGTTCGTCACCGACGGGAAATTGGAGTCCGAGATTGCCGCTGGTTTGAACGCGCAAGGCATTTTGACGGACTACGGGCGAGCCTGGAACCGGGGGACAGTGCATCAAGTGCTGACCAGCGAAAAATACATCGGGAACAACGTCTATTCCCGGACGTCGTGCAAACTGAAAAAGAAGCATGTCAATAATCCGCCGTCCGAATGGGTGCGAGCGAACGGCGTTTTCGCGGGCATCATCGAACCAGGGTTATTCCTGAAGGCGCAGGAAATCATTCTGGCCCGCAGCCGAAAATACACCAATAAAGAGATGCTGGAACATCTGCGCGCCGTGTTGCTGAAACACGGACGCATTTCGGGCATCCTGATTGACGCAGCGGAAGACCTGCCATCGAGCACGGCATTTAGTCATCGCTTCGGCACACTGATAAACGCCTACCGGATGATCGGCTATAATCCGGGAATTGATTTCAGCTTCATCGAGGAAAACCGGCGGCTGCGGAAACGCCATCCAGAACTGGTGGCGGAGGTCATCCAAAAAATCACGGCGCTGGGCGCGCACGCGGTCTGGAACAAAGAAACCGAATTGCTGGACGTGAACCGCGAAATGAGTGTGTCCGTCGTGCTCTGCCGACATACCGAAACCGGGGCAGGTTCGTCGCGCTGGCTGATCCGGCTGGATGCCAGCGCCCGGCCAGACATCACCATCGCCGTGCGGATGGACGCCACGAACGAAGCCATCCGCGATTATTATGTGTTGCCGGCGATTGACATGACGTGGGAAAACCTGCGCGTAGCCGAGGTCAACGGCATTTATTTGGACACCTACCGCTGCGACACGCTGGATTATTTTTTCGGCATGGCGGAGCGCGTGAACCTGGAGGAAACGATATGAATGATGAAGTGATAATGATTCCGATCGCGGAGATTCACATTTTGAATCCACGCCACCGCGACCAGAAAAAATTCGAGCTGATCGTGCAAAGCATCCGAAACCTCGGACTGAAAATGCCAATCACCGTCAGCCTGCGAGCGGCGGACGAACCGGCGGGATTGAAATATGACCTGGTCTGCGGCCAAGGCCGGATCGAAGCCTATATTGCGCTCGGCTATAAAGAAATCCCGGCCAAGGTGGTGGAAATCCCGAAAGAGGACCGTCTTATCCGCAGTCTGGTGGAAAACATTGCGCGCCGGTATCCCTCGCCGATGGATTTGATTCGCGAGATCGAGCGGCTGCGCGGTCTCGGCTACACCAACCAGCAAATCGGCGAAAAACTGGATGTCTCCGGCTCGACGGTCAACGGCATGATGGCGTTGCGAAAGGCCGGTGAAGAACGATTGCTCCATGCGGCGCTGTCGGGAAAAGTCCCGTTGTGGGTGGCCGTGGAAATCTCCAAAGCGGAGACGGCGGAAATGCAGAACGACCTGCTCAAAGCCTTTGAGAGCAAAGAACTGAATTTTTTACAAATCCGCAAGGCCAAGCGTCTGATGCAAAAACGGCGGTTGCTGGGCAAACAAAAAAGCGACGGCCCGCACAGCAGCAAGACCAGTTCCAAAAAGATTATCGCCACCTACCGGCAAGAATCCCAGCGCCAGAAGTTGATGATTAAAAAATCCCGTGTCTGTGACGCACGCCTGTTCAACGTGGTCACGGCCTTCAATAAGCTGTTGGCCGATGCGCATTTCCTGACGCTGTTACGGGCGGAAGGTCTGGAGACGATGCCCAAATTTCTTTGGTCTAAACTAACACCCCCAAACACGACAACAACATGAGCGACGCGAAAATTGGATTCCAGATGAAAATTATCCGGCTGCTGCTGGAAAACATTCTGCCGGTGCGGCAAATCAATGACGCACAAAAAAAGGCCAACCGATACGAAATCATCCTGGCCTCCATCAAAGCCGTGGGGCTGGTCGAACCGTTGGTGGTCTTTCCGCAGAAAGGGCAGCCGGGGGAATACACACTCGTGAACGGGCACATGCGCTACTACGCCATGAAGGAACTGGAATTGACGTTCGCCGACTGCCTCGTCGCCAATGACGACGAAGGATTCACCTACAACGCCCGCATCAGCCGACTCCCGGCGATACAGGAACACAAAATGATCACGCAGGCGGTGAAAAATGGCGCGAGCTTGGAACGCATTGCGGCGGCGCTGAACATTTCACCACAAGGGGTGAAAGCCTCGCTGAACCTTTTGAGCGGCATCAACGATGAAGCCGTGGAATTGCTGAAAGATAAACCCATTTCGCCGGCGGCCCTGCGGATGATGAAAAAAGTGACTGGCGAGCGGCAAATTGACATGGCGCGGATGATGATTGAAGCCAATAATTATCATGCCGGGTATGTCGAGGGGCTGGTTTTGGGCACACGCAAGGAGTTGCTGGCCGACAACCTGCCGAAAAAGAAGAAGGGAATGAGTGCCGAAGCCATCGCCAAGATGGAGCAGGAAATGGAGACGCTGGAAATCGGTATGAAGGCGATCACGGAAAATTACAAAGACAACATGTTCACGCTGCAAACCGCGCACACCTACGTCAAAACCCTGCTGAAAAACTCACGGGTCGCCAAATATCTGAAAGGAAAGCACGCTGAAATCAGCACGGAATTTGAAAACATGGCGGCGGCGGAGCCGGTGTGACGGTTTGTTACAAATTGGGGATGGCGCGGAGCAAGAACCCGTCGAACAACGGCACGGTGAACGCCATGTCGCCATGGGCCGGGCTGTAAATCATTCCTTTCTGAATCAGGTTTGCCCGCGCCGGACCAAGGCTGTTTATTTTCACGCCCAGCGCAGTAGCAATGTCGCCGCCGTGGCGGGCCTTGGGATCAAGACCAGCCATGGCCCGCAGAAATTTCTTTTCTCCCGGCGTGAGCCGGTCGAACCGGACGCGGAAAAAATTTTCATCCAGCCGTTGAATCACCGTCGCGGTGGCCGCCTGCACCACTGGCAAGGTGATGGGCGATGCGGCGGCACGATTCCAAGCCTGATAACCCCATTCCTGAATGAAATAAGGATAGCCCTGGGTCAGACGGAAAATTTCCTTGAGCGCGGGGGCTTCAAATTCCACGCCCACGGCCTGCGTCGGGTCTTGCAAAGCCTTGTTCGCATCCGGCTCAGATAGCGCGCCGATGTCGGGAAAACTGAACAGCCGTTCGGCGTAGGATTTTGATTCACCGGCCAGACGGGGCAGGATGGGCAGGCCCGCGCCAAGCAGGACCATGGGCAACTGGCGCTGCTGCATCTTGTGCATGGCCATGATGAGCGCGCTGAGTTCCTTCTCGCTGAAATACTGGAGCTCGTCAATCAGCAGCGCGACGGGAATCTTCCGTTCCTCGGCAGCTTCGGCGACGGCCACAAACAAATTGGGCAGGTCACTTTCCAGATCGCCGCTGTCCGCCACGCCTTTTTCCGGGTCAATATCCAGGCCAACCTCGATGTCGCCCAACGACACTTTGACGCCGTTCATGAAACCCTTCAGCACGGCCAGTCCGCGTTTGGCCTTGTTCCCCGCGCCGGCCACGCGATCCAACTCGAACAAGAGTTTGCGCAACGGCGGCACGAGCAACGCCGCCAGCGATTTGTCCTCATGCGCCTCAACCACCACCGTGCGGTAGCCGGACTTGATGGCGAGCCGGTCAATTTCATTGAGCAACACCGTCTTGCCGACACCGCGCAGACCGGTGAGCAGGATGCTTTTTTCGGGTCGTTTGGCCTGGATGCGGCCGAGGAGAATGCGGGCCTGTTCGAGGATTCCGGCGCGACCGACCAGTTCGGGCGGGGGCGAGCCAGCTCCGGGTGAAAACGGATTTTGGATGGGGTCCATACGCTGCTGCTTAATTTCTAACAATTTATACCAATGTCTAGTGAGTTATTGCTAGAAATGACTATAAATGACTAAAGATGCCTTGCCAATGTCAATCCATCGTTGCATACACGCCCGCGTCGCGCTCAGGATAGCTTTCATAAACGTGCTCGAATAGGGCGGAACATTTTTGCCGGTATATTTCTGGCGTGTAGGCGCGTGGCAGGCTCGTATCGAGCACGTCTTCGATGGTGAGCTTGAGTTGTGAACGGGCCGTGGATTTCTGCCGCCAGTTGAGCACCAGCAGCAACTTCATTTTGTTCAAAAGCTCGCGGGCAACTCGCTTGACCTCGGTGCGTTCGTCGGCACTCAACTCCGGTGCCGGTCTCGTCAGGATGTCGAAGATGACCAGTTCCTCCTCCGTCATGTTCTCGCGAACATGGCGTTGCTGTTCGTCTGACAAGTTGCGGCTCAACTTCAACAATTCCTCAAACAATTCGCCGATGCTCTGGCTGCCTTGATTGTAGCTTTCAATCAATTCCTCAAACTTCTCCGCGAAGTCGGCGCGGGTCTTGTTCAACTGAATCAGCTTTTCCAATTGGGCGCGTATCGCCGCTTTCAAAACTTCCAAGTCGGTGTTCTTGTGCTTGGATTCCTTGAATCGGCTGCGGAGCGCCTCAAAATCAATTTTAGACAAATCCATCACCGGCGCGGGTTTGGCTGGCATATCCACGCCCGTAATGGAGGAGTCGAGCAACTTGCTGATGTCGCCCATGACTTGGGTGATGTCCACCGGGTCGGGATTGAGCGTGGTGCGGATGGCATCGGCGATAGCCGTGATGCTGGCGACACGACCGGCGAACTCCAGCGCCGCCGGGTCGGGTTTCACCGCGCCATAAAGAGTGCTGACGAGCCGTTCGTGTCCGAAAAACTCGCGGCGCAACGGGTCGGGCGAAATGAGCGCGTTGACGGCGTCGTCAATCCGCTGCAACCGTTCCAAGCTGCCGGCGGCGAGTTGCTCGATGGCGGGGAGAATCACCTGGCGCGTGGCGCAAAAGGTCGTCGCGGCGTCCACCGCTTTGCGGAGATCCGCGACGAGTTTCGCCTTATCTTTAACCGGCCCGCCGCCGCCACCGCCCGCGCCGTAAATTGCCAGTGCCTTTTCCAACGAGGCGAACACGTTGGCATAATCCACAATCATACCGCTGTGCTTGCCGGGAAAAACACGGTTCGCGCGGGCGATGGTCTGCATCAGTGAGTGATTCCGCATTGGCTTGTCGAGATACACGGTGGAACAACTCGGCGCGTCAAAGCCGGTCAACCACATGGCGCACAGGAAAACGATCCGCAGCGGGTCGTCGGTGTCCTTAAATTTTTCATCCAGCGGCGGCTGCGACTCATTCATCCGCTTGCGATGCGGCACGATGTCGAGGCCGTGCTTCTTCATCTGCTCAATCTCGTTCTGGCCGGGCGACACGATGAGCGCCATGTCCGTTGTCTGCAAAACCTTCAAGCGGGCTAGCAATTCAGATTTCCGCTCTGCCGCAAGGTCGTAACGCCCCAATTCTTTCTGCACCCGCCCAAGCTCCGCTGCCCAATGCGCCCGCACCTTGTCGTGCATCTTTAACGCGGTGGCCTTGTCAATGGACACCACCATCGCCTTACCGACAAATCCGCGCCCCAGAAAATGCCGCACGATGTCCTTCGCGACTGTTTCCAGCCGGTCGTCGCGCGTGAGAATATGGTATTGTCGGCCTAATTCACGTTCGAGCTTGGCTTCCTGTTCGGGGTCGAGTTCCGCCGTCTCAATGAGATTGTAGATGTCCTCATTCAAGTCCGGGTTCACAAGCTGCAACTCCGGCGTGCGATTTTCGTAAAAGAGCGGCACGGTCGCGCCGTCCTCGACGGATTGCTGGAAGTCGTAGATGGAAACGTAATCGCCGAAAACGTCTTTCGTCCGTTCCTCACCCGCGATGAGTGGCGTGCCGGTGAACGCGAGAAACAACGCCTTCGGCAGCGCCGCTCGCATGTTCAACGCCAGCGTGTCATACTGGCTGCGGTGCGCCTCGTCCGTGAGCACAATCACGTCCGGCCGGTCGCAAAGCATTTCCGGCGTCTGGAATTTGTGGATCAGCGTGAAAACGTAGCGATGATTTCCGCGTAGCAATTCGCGCAAGTGCGCGCCGCTCGCGGCGTGGCACGCGTCGCTCTCCGCTTCGCTCACCGCGCCGGTGGCCTTGAACGTCTTGGCAATCTGGTCGTCCAGTTCCACGCGGTCGGTCACGACCACGAAAGTCCAGTTGCCCGCCACTTTGCGCAGCACTTTCTGCGCGAAAAACACCATCGAAAAACTTTTGCCGCTGCCCTGCGTCTGCCAGAACACGCCGCCGCGTCCATGCCCCAGCTTGCGCGCGGCGAGCATCGAGACGATGGCGTTGTTCACGCCGAGAAACTGGTGATTCTGGCCGATGATTTTTAACAGCCCGGCCTTGTGTTCCGAAAACAGCGTGAAATTTTCCACCAGGTCAAGCAACCGCGTCCGGTCGCACGTCCCGCGCAGCATCACTTCCAGGGACACCCGGCGCGGCTCATTCTCGCGCTCAATGCGTTTCCATTCAAAAAACCGTTCCCAATCCGCCGTGAGCGAGCCGACGCGGCTGTCCGTGCCATTCGAGGCGATGAGCAGCGCATTGAACCAGAACAGCGACGGGATTTGCTGCTTGTAGTGCGTCAGATTTTCGTCGAACGCCACGCGCGCGGGCACGCCGGGCTTTTTCAACTCAATCACCACCAGCGGCAAACCGTTGACGAAACCGACCAAATCCGGGCGGCAGGTATAAAGTGCGCCAGTGACGCTGAACTGGCTGACCAGCAGGAAATCATTGTTTGCCGGATGCTCCCAATCCACCACGCGCAACCGCTCCGTCTTCTGCCCGCCGCGCTCCTTGTCCGGCACGGACACCTTGATGCCTTCCTTGAGCAGCAGATACACCTCGCGATTTGCCGCTTCCAAGCTCATCGCTGAACGGTCGCGGGTCAATTCATCCACGGCGGCGGTGATAGCCTCCGGCGGCAACGCCGGATTCAACCGCACCAACGCCGTGCGCAACCGTGATACTAACACTACCTCGCCCTTCGTCTCGCGCAACAACGTGCCGGTCGCGCCGAAGGTTTCCTCCATTGCCGACACCGTCTCCCAGCCAAGCTCGGAAAACAACCCGATGGCGGGCTGTTCGACAAGCTGGTCTTCGGTGTAGGCGTGGGACATTGTTAATTAACGATTCATTCTTTGCCCAACAATGCTTGGCCGATTGTCACCATCTGCTCAACTATTTGGCGCTGTCGTGTTTGGCGATCATCCAATCCGGGTTGCGCGTCCAGCGCAAACGCGGCGCAACGGAGCGACCCGCTCTGGTCGGAATCGGAGAAGTGTTGTCGCAATGTTGCTGCTGCCCGCGCATAACCCTGGTTGTATGCGGTTGCCTCGGCTTGAAATGCCGCAATGGCGGCATCCGGCCCGTTGGCATATCGGCTTACGCCCAGCAGAATGTCATACGCATCTTTCGGCTGTTGTCTGCCGGCAAACGCATTCAACTTGAGCACCAGCAACGCACCGATGCCAGCCACCGGCACAAGTGCCTTTTGCGTCACGCCGAATAAATCCCTGCCTTCGACCATGATCTTGCGGCGCGTGGCCAACGCCCTCGTCACTCCCGGAAAAACTCCGGCGGCAACACCTTCAACTGACGCTGTCCCGGTCGTGGCTGTCGGATGCTCCGTGAGGAAATCAATGAACACGTCCATCGTCTCGAACTTCCTCACATAACGCCCATTTTCATCACGCTGGAATCCCTGACCGGCCAAATCATCCGCGATGTTTCCATATTGCCCGCCCTCGGCGGCGAGCGTAACTCCAAAATCCACGTCCATCGTGACCGGACCGGGCAGCAAACCACCGCCTGGTTTGACCAAATACTTCACCGCCAGTCCGCCCACCAAAACCAAGTCGTCATGAAACCGTGCCAACGAAGCCCACGCGGTCAACAACGCCGCCTCCGCGCCTGCGAGACTGCGCGCCGGATAATCGGCGAAGCTGGCGAACTTGCTCACGCTTTAATCCTCCCAAATCCATTCCACTCCCGCAATGCCTGCGCCTGTTCCGGCCCGCGCAAGCCGGCCCGCGCCAGATCCAAATAAATCTGCACGTCACACGCCAGCGTGAACTCGCCCACTTTTTGCGTCTCGCGGAAAACTCCGTCGTCTTTGGGCACGACCAGCCAGAGCGTGCCGCCATCCGTCACCCGCCGCGCTCCCAGCTCGCGTTCGATTCGTTCATCGAAAAAGTTCGTCACGTAAGCGGACACCACCGGCGCGATGGTGTAGGGATGCCGCAAGTTCGCGGCGAACCACTGGGTGAACACCAATGACTCGCCCGCCGGAAAAATTTTCAACAAACGCCGCGCGATTATTTCCAAATCCGATTCCAGCAACGAATACTGGTGCAACGTCGTTCGTTTCCGCCAGTCATCCTGCGCCGCCCACGCATCCAGCAACGCCTCCCGCTGCTTCACCTGCAATGTCCGTTCCCGCTGCGCCAGCAAACCTTGTTCAATCAAGTGCCGTGACAGGCGCGACACCAGCCCCTTGCTCAAACCCGTGCGCTCCAACAGTTCCTTGTGGCTCCACTCGCGGTCACGATGGCTCAACAATGTCCGCACCAGCCGCGAACCCTTGACCGAAAACACATCCGGTTCAGCCACCGCCGGACGAAAACGTGTCTGCTTCGCGTCCCGTTCGATCAACACGCCCTCCGTGCGCAGCCACAATCTCCCGTTCAAATCGGCACAGCTTATACCTTTCTCCTGGCACAGCCGCGCCAAGGTCCCGGAAATGTTCGGTGCAACCAGCAGCAACGGGTATCGCGGTTTCTGCTTTGCCAGAAATTCCACATCTCGCGCTGCGGGATTCAATTTGAACTCTACCGCGAACGTGACGCGCTGTTTGTCCAAAATAAGTTCGGCGATGGCGTCAATTCCCCGCTCATGACGGGGTTCCAACTCCTTCCAGCGCCAGAGCAGCGTGGAATCCCCCGCCCAAAGGGCGCGGACGGCCTCGCGCAATTGCGCCTCCGTGGTGATTGTATTTTGTTTACTCATTGGCTGCTGTTTACTGCGCAGTAAACTAGATGCTTTCAGTAAACTCAAGCAGAATTTGCCAATAAATACGCATGTCGTGCAATCTTAATTCAAAACCTCAGCATTCCCGTGGCGTTGTGCTTGTGTAGCACTGGCGTTGGCGTGGGTGCCCATCCGCTACTGGGAGGACTCCTTTTTGAATTGCTCATCAAGAAAGTGGCGCAGCGAACTTGGCTTATGAACTTCTTGAGTCATCAGCATCGTGCTCATGCTCGCGACGACCGCCTTTACACGAGCTGCGGCAAGGTCCTTGTGAGAGAGAACGGCTTGGTGGACCGCGTCGCACACCTCATTCGTAACATGGTGTGAGATGCTGATGCCGATCAATGTTGGAAACATGCGGTCAAACACCTTGTTTGCTTGCCGCCGATTTGCCGAAAGGGTGATGTAGTTCAATAGGAAATCCGGCCGCAGGTAACAGCTCACGCGCGGCTCGTCCTTGTAGCAGTTGATTACCGCACGATGCGTGGTCGTGTCTTTCGAGAGCCACCATGTGCGAAAACCAAACGCTCCAGTCTTCCCCACTTCGTTATCCGCTTTGCGGAGCGCATAAATGGTTAGGATGGTCTTTGCGTCACTTCGCGCTTGATATTCAGTGCGTTTTAACCGGTGAAGCTCTTCGCTAAGTTTGGCGACCTCGGCGTCGTTCAACTTCACACCTAAGGCTTCATCTTCCATGAATTGGATTCCCATTTCGTCATGAAGAAATACCTGAAGCTCTTGCGCCATGAGTGCTTTGTTTTGACTCGGCGTGACAATTTTGTTGAGGAACTGGTCAAAGGACATGGCCGCGCCGTTAGCCCGTTCGTAGAGGTAGGCACGAATCATAATCTCCGACACGTATCGCAATGTGCGCTCATCCGAATAGTGCGACTCCAATCCTTCGTAGGTTTCACTGTAAATCCTGCGCACCCGCTGAAGATGATTTACCAACTCCTCCATCGTTGAATTATTGATTATGAGTTTTACGTTGGCTCGGCTCGCACTGGAAAGAAGATTCCAGTGGCGTCGGTTGTGGACTGCTAGTGTGCTGTAACAGTGCTGGCTTTACAATGGCTCACCTTTTCTAAGATTTCGTCGACGCGTTTGGTCCAGACAA
>ODAK010007109.1_pt1 | contig 11237 bp, 6 predicted proteins | sample 1539591 | NCBI WGS metagenome assembly ODAK01 (sample SAMEA3539303, study PRJEB22396) | soil metagenome | biome: tundra; feature: field; material: soil | place: USA | collected 2010-05 | depth 0.15 m | reverse complement strand
CGATGTTCACCAACTGCACAATCGGCGCAATCATGAACGCCAGCAGCATCGTGTATTCCACATAGTGTCCGGTATTCAGCCGCCCCGCCTGGTTCTCGTGCGCGCCCAGGTACATAATCAGTCCGCCCACCACGCCCAGCACCAAGGTCGACGACAGCGTCATCAGGCTCTGTGCCGTCAGCGAGCTGATCACGTTGTCCAGCAGCCGTTTCACGCCCCCGGCGAATACTCGTGCCTCGCTCTCTTCCGCGTGGTATCCCTTCACCACGCGTACGCCGCCCAGCGACTCGGTCAGCCGCCCCGTCACCTCCGCATTGATCCGCGCCCGCTCGCGGAAGATCGGCCGGATGGTCCGGAACGCCCGCTGCAGAATCGTTCCAAATACCAACAGAATCGCAACCGTCAAAACCGTCATGCGCGCATTGATCGAGATCAGGAACCCAAACACAATTCCCGCCGTTAGTACGCCGCCAACGAAATCCAGTAACCCAGTCCCAACCAGGTTGCGCACGCCTTCCACGTCCGTCATGATGCGCGCCACCAGCGTGCCCGTCCGGTTCTCGTCGTAGAACGCCACCGGCAGCCGCCCAATATGCGCCTGCACCTGCATCCGCAACTGAGAAATCAGCTTCTGGCCCTCGGTCGATAGCAATTGGGTCAGTGTGTACGAGGTTATCGCCTGGACGAAAACCGCCGCCGCGACCGCCGTAATAATCCGCGGAAGCTCGTTCATCTTTCCCTGCTTCATCACATCGTTGATGAACGGCGCTGACGATACCGGCAGAACCAGGCTGCACAGCCGGTTCACCACCATCAGGCAAAAACTACCCGCGATCAGCCACTTTCGCGGCCGCATCAGCGCCCATACCTCGGGCAACACCTTCTTCAGCGGTGGCTTGGGCCGTTTCGCCGTCATCTCTGCGCTTGCAGCGCGCCCCGCACCCCGGCTCGATCGGTCAGCCATCCCGTGGCCGCCCATCCCACCGCCCATGCCGTGCCCGCCAAACGAACCCATATTCGATCAAGTGTACCCTGTGCCCCGGTCCGCTGGAGACCCTTGCGATAAGATGGAGCCGTCCTGCAAGAAGATGCAATTCGGCAGCATACCCATTTGTGATGGATGCGTCTGAATAAGTACATAGAGGTGAATACCTTGTCGACCAGAAGTTCGGCGGCGAACGCACGCAGATGCTTTCTTCTATTAATCCTTGGGGCGCTGTTGGCAGTGACGAGTGCGGCTGCGCCGGCGCAGGTGGCTCCGCTGGCGCCGAAATGGCTGGCCGGAACGCCGACTCCGCCGGTGGAGACCTTTGCGGATGGGTTGGCGCGACACCACATCGATCTGACCGAGACGGCCCTGATTGCCGCTCTTGCAAGTCCGGACGGAGAGGTGCGCAGCTTGGCCGCGGCGCAACTGGCAGCCATGGACGACCATCCCGCGCTGCCGGCGATTATTGACGCGCTGGAAGCCGAGCCGGATCTCCAGGTGCAAGTGAATCTTGCGGGAGCGGCGAGCTGGCTTAACTCGCGCCGCGCTCTCGACAAGTTGCAGCAGCTCTGTCAGAACCTGAATGTGCCTTCGACGACCCGACTGGATGCCGCGCGCTACGTCTCCAACAAGGACCTGCCAACCTGCTTCTCCGCGGTGGAGCAGGTTGAGCAGAGCGGGCGGGACGCAAGCCTGCGGATACTGGCGCTGGAGGCAGCGGTGAACTATCGGGGTCAGGCCGCTAGGGCGCAAGCCCTGGCTATCTCGGCGCTGGCGGACCTTGACCCAACGGTGCGCATTGCGGCGGTAGAGGCGCTGCGATCCCTCCACGCAACTGGCGCGGGCGATGCGCTTGGTCGCGCACTGCAGACCGAGGGCGACGACACCGTGCGGGAGCATCTGCGGGCAGCTATCCGCGCTCTTCGGTCCGCCGACACGGCGCACTGAGCGATTGCACCTGCGTGGAGGCTTATCGATCGCCATCGCGCCGATCGACAGGTGACAGTCTGCTGGGAGCGAACCGAACCTCTACCCCTCCAGCTTTCCGCCTCGCCGCGCCGCGATAAACGAGCGCACGCACAGCCCCACAAACACCAGGCAGATCACCGCCATCGAAATCTGGAACCTGACCGCCACCGCCGCCGCATCCGCCAGCGGCGCCCCATGCGCCTTCACCAGTTCCACAATCGCCCGCGCTCCTGCCCCCAGAAAGCCCAGCAGCCCCACCGTCACCGCAACATGCATCCACAGCATCCGCCGCTTCGCATTCTCCGTAATCGCCAGCGCGCCCGCAATCCCCAGCACCAGTCCGAAGTACGCCGGAAGCAGCGCCGTCGGATGCGTGCTCCCCGTCCCGATAAATCCCCACGCCCCCAGCAGAATCAGCACCACCCCGAACCCAATCGTCAGCTTCGCCATTTTGTCCTCAATCTTTCTTGTCTTCGTTTGTCATTCCCGCAGGGAATCTGCTTCTTCCTTCGGTCATCCTACCCGCGTCACGCCGCCGCCGCACTCTTCATCGCCGCCAGCACATCCGCCGGCGTCCACTCGTTCGTCGGATACCACGCCCGCACCTTGCCGTCCTTGCCAATCAGCGCCGTCGAAAGCGAATGCGTCAGCGTCCCCGCGTCCCCCGGCGTCACCCCCACGTCGAAGAACTGCTCCATCGCCGGCAGCTCAGCCTCCGGCGGAGCGGCAAAGTCCCAGTGCGCGAACGTCGCCTCCTTGCCGCCCGTATAGATCCCGCCATAACTCTTCAGGATCGCCGGCGTATCGTACTTCGGGTCGAAGCTGATGCTCAGCAGGTGCGTCTCCCGGTACAACTTCTTGTCGGCGGCCAGCGCCTGGTCGATCTGGGCAAAGTTCTTGTTCATCCGCGGGCAGTAATCCGCCAGCGGGCAGCGCGTGTAGATAAATGTCAGCAGCACCACCCGTCCCTTGAACTGCCCCAGGTGGATGGTCTTCCCATCTTCATTCACCAGTTTGAAGTCGGGCACTGCATCGCCTTCCGTCGGCACGTGGTACTCGATCGCCGGTTTGTAGTCTGGCCTGGCCTGCGCCGTCACCACAATCTCGTCCAGCATCGCGTCTTCATAATCGTCCCCAACCTTGCGCACCAGCAGTTTCGCCGTAATCCGGTCGCCGGGATACAGCTCGCTCGCAATACTCGGGTCCTTCAGCTTGTACGGCATCGTCATCGCGTCCATAAAGCCCGGCACCGCCTCGTGGTCCAGCACAATGCTTCCCTTCGCTGCATCGACGCTCACGATCTTCCCGCGAATCGGAAACGTCTTCAACTCACCCGCCGCAGTGCTCGGCGCACCATTGTTCGACTGCTTACAACCAGCCGCAACCGCCGCAACCATCACCAGGCAAACCACCGCCCGCCACGCGAATCGCATCGCATCACGCTCCTTTCTCCATGATACTTCCGGATCACTGGCAACCATCGAACCGCCTTGCACTAGCAACTAACAACCAACAACTAACAACCGCTTTTTCCGCCGTGGCAAGGCGTATAAAAGGCGTATGGATTCCACCCGCGCTCTGCCTCCCGAGATTGAACAGGCCCTCGCGCGCGACTGGGTCGTCCTCACCGCCAATCAGCGCGCCGCCCGCACCCTGCGCCACGCCTTCGACCTCCGCCAGCACGCCCTCGGCCGCACCATCTGGGAACCTCCGCCGATCCTCGCCTGGGACACCTGGACCAACAGCCTCTGGAACCGCCTCCTGCTCGACGGCCGCGTCCCCGACCCCCTCAACCCAGCCCTGCTCCTTAGCTCCGCCCAGGAGCACACTCTTTGGCGCGCGATCATCGCCGCCGACGCCGCCACCGCCAGCCTTCGCCCCGTCGACGCGCTCGCCCAAACCGCCGCCGGCGCTTGGAAGCTCCTGCACGACTACCGCGGACGCCAGCGTCTCCAGTCCTACCCCGGCAACGCCGACACCCGCGCCTTCGCCCGCTGGGCCAGCGAGTTCGAACGCCGCTGCGCCCGCTCGCAATACCTCACCGAGGCGCAGCTCTCCGAAACCCTCCGCACCGCAATCGCCCCCGGTCACCTCATCTTCTCGGACGGATTTCTACTCGTCGGCTTCGACACCAAAACGCCCGCGCAAGTCGCCCTGATCGACGCCGTCCGCTCCACCGGCGCGCAGATCGACTCGCTCGAACAAGCTCCATTCGCGCCCAACCTCACGCTCGCCTCCGCACCCGACGAGCACGCCGAACTCGCCGCCTGCGCCCGCTGGCTCCGCGCCCGACTCACCGGGCAGCCCGACGCCAGCATCGCCGTAATCGTTTCCAGAATTGAACCGGCCCGCGCCGAAATCGATCGCGTCTTCCGCCAGATCCTCGCGCCCGAACTCAACGACATCGCCGCGCCCGCCGCCACCGGTCCGTACGAGTTCTCCCTCGGCGTCCCGCTCGCCCGCACACCGATCGTCGCGACCGCGCTCGACATCCTCCGCTGGGCCAATGGCCCGCTTCCGCTCGACCGCGTCTCAAATCTCCTGCTCTCGCCCCACTTCGCCGCAGACTCGACCGAACGCATCGCCCGCGCGGAGTTCGACGCCTTCGTGCTCCGCCGCCAGCACCTCCTCAAACCCCAGCTCTCCCTCGACCGCCTTCTCAACCTTGCCTCCCACCCAAAGCACAGCGCCAACCTGCCCACCCTCCTCAATCACCTGCGCGCCCTCCGCCCACTCATCACCCGCCGCGAACTCTCCGGCGAGCGCACGCACGCCGACTGGGCCGCAGCCATTCACGAACTTCTCGAAGCCGCTGGCTGGGCGCCTCTGCCTCACCTCGACAGCACCGAATTCCAGGCTCGCCGCAAGTGGGACGCCGCTCTTGACTCGCTCGCCACGCTCGACTTCGACGGCACGCCCATCTCCTTCGCCGATGCCCTCGCCGCGCTCGAACGCATCACCGCCGAAACCCTCTTTGCCCCCGAATCCCGCCACGCGCCCATCCAGATCATGGGCCCACTCGAATCCGCCGGCTCCACCTTCGACGCCGTCTGGTTCCTCCGCGCCAACGACGTCGACTGGCCCGCAACGCTCGCGCCCAATCCCTTGCTCCCGTGGCTCCTCCAGCGCGAGCTTGCCATGCCCGGAGCCAACCCGATCCTCCACACCGCTCATGCGCGCCGCACCACCGAACGCATTGCCGCCAGCGCACCAACCGCCGTCTTCAGCCCCAGCGTGGTCTTCAGTTATGCCCAGCAGTCCGCCGACGGCCCTCAGCGCTCCTCCCCAATCCTCGCCCACCTCACCCTCGAACCCTGCCGCGCCGCCGACATCGCCCCCGCCGCGCTCGCACCCGCACCCATCGCCCTCGACGACTTCGCCGACGACGCGCCCATTCCGCCGCCACCCGATCGCGTCCACCAGGGCGGCGCCGCCATCCTCCAGGCACAAGCCGCTTGCGGCTTCCGCGCCTTTGCCCAGAAGCGCCTCTTCTCCGCAGCCCTCGATTCCACCTCGCTCGGCCTCGATCCCGGCGAGCGCGGCAGCCTCGTCCACGCTGTCCTGCAGCGCTTCTGGGCTGAGGTGAAAACCCAGGCCGCGCTCAAGCTCATGACCCGCGACGAGTGCGACGCCCAGCTCGCCCGCTCCATCGACGCCGCCCTCGCCAAGTATCAGGCCCGTTCTGAGCCTGGCTGGCCCCGCGCCTACATCGACACCGAACGCCAGCGCCTATTGAAACTCCTCGGGCGATGGCTCGACTACGAAGCCGCCGAGCGCCCGCCCTTCGCCGTCAAGTCCCTCGAAAAGCAGTTGAACGACGTCGCCATCGGCCCCCTTCGCCTCGACGTCCGCGTCGACCGCGTCGACATCAACCTCAACGGCGACTCGCCCGCCGGCGAAATCATCCTCGACTACAAGACCGGCCCAGCCAACCCCGCCGACTGGCTCGGCCCGCGCCCAGACGCACCGCAGCTCCCGCTCTACGCCGTCGTCTCCGCCACTCCGGCTCTCGCCGCCGTCGCTTTCGCCAGCGTCCGCCGCGGCAAGGACATGGGCATCAACGGCTGCCAAGCCCACGACGGCATCCTGCCCAAGGCCACCAAGCTTCAGGCCGACAGCCTCGAGGCGCAGGTCCATGAGTGGCGTGACGTCCTCACCGCGCTCGCCGAAGACTTCAACTCCGGCAAAGCCAGCGTCTCGCCCAAGCAGTATCCGCAGACCTGCCAGTACTGCGACCAGCGCTTGCTCTGCCGTCTGAATCCCTTCAAGCTCGACGCCGACGCCCTGGAAGACTTCGACTTCGATTCCCAGTCCGACCTGGCCGACCCATCCGCCGCGGAGGCCGACTTTGGCTAAGGTGCTTCCCTTTCTGCCTCTCTTCAACGAGCCCGCGCATCTCGACGGACCCACACCCGCACCACCCGACGCCGAAGCCCGCCGCCAGGCCCTCGACATCCACCGCTCCTTCATCGTCGAAGCCCCTGCCGGCTCCGGCAAAACCGGCCTGCTCATTCAGCGTTTCCTCAAGCTCCTCGCAGACGAGTCCGTCACCGAGCCTGAACAGGTCCTCGCTATCACCTTCACCAACAAAGCCACCGCCGAACTGCGGGACCGCGTGCTCGCGCATCTTGAAGCAGCCCGCCTCAACTCCGCCCCGCCCGCTTCCGACGGCTTCGACCTCCAGACTCGCGCCCTCGCCCTCGCCGTCCTCGAGCGCGACCGGCAACTCGGCTGGGTTCTCCTCGATCATCCCCACCGTCTCAACATCCGCACCATCGACTCCGTCTGCGCCGAGATCGCCCGCACCCTTCCCGTCCTCTCCGGAAGCGGCGGCCGCCTTACGCCAACCGACGCCGCCGCACCGCTCCACAACGAAGCTGCGCGCCGCACCCTCCTTCTCCTTGGCGCCGGCAACGATTCCGCCTTCGACGACGCCCTGCGCGACCTACTCCTCCACCGCGACAACAATCTCACCAATTGCGAAACCCTTATCGCCGACATGCTCAGCCTGCGCGACCAGTGGGGCGACCTCGTCCCCCTCACCCAGGCCGAGCTCGACGACCAGTTTCTCGAAACCAGCGTGCTCCCTCGCCTTGAACGTGCGCTCGACCTCGCCATTTGCGCCACACTCGCCCGGCTCGAACAGATCTTCCCTGCCGGCGTGCTCACCGAACTAAGCGAACTCGCGGCCCAACTCGGCGAACTCGACGGCTACAACGGCGCCCCCTCACCCATCGCAATCTGCGCCGATTGCCCCCAGCCACCAGAGGCCATCAGCGCTCATCTCGATCAATGGCTCGCGCTGATCCGTCTCCTGGTCAAACCCTCAAAGCCACGAGACTGGCGCAAGAGCGTGAGCAAGAGTGTCGTTAAGTTCGAAATTGAGAAACATCACGAGGCCCAGCTCAAGAACATCATTGCGCGGCTCTCCGATACACCCAACTTGATCGAGACCCTGCTCGAAGTCGAGTCGCTTCCACCCGCCCGCTACCCCTTCAATCAATGGGCCCTCGCCAAATCCCTCTTCCGCGTGCTCAGCCGCGCCCTGGTCGAACTTCAGATCGTCTTCGCCGAACGCAACCAGTGCGACTTCACCGAACTCAGCCTGCTCGCCCGCCACGCCCTGGGCGAGAACTCCGGAGCGGAAGATCTGGCCGCCGCGCTCGGCGCACGCCTCCAGCATCTCCTGGTCGACGAGATGCAGGACACCTCCACCGGCCAGTACGAACTCCTTGAACTCCTCACCAAATCCTGGGACGGTTACTCGCAGACCGTCTTCCTCGTTGGCGATCCGCTTCAGTCCATCTATCTCTTCCGCCAGGCGCGGGTCGAGCGCTTCATCCGCGCCCTGCACACCGAACGCCTTGGCGATGTCCCCCTCGCCACCCTCCACCTCACCGCAAACTTCCGCTCCCAGCGCGCTCTCGTCACTCAGTTCAACGACGACTTCGCCCTCATCTTCCCCAACCATGCTGAAAGCTCTCCAAACTCCGTCCCCTACTCCAACGCCGACGCCACTCTTCCCGCATCCACGCACTCCTCCGGGCGCGCCTGGCACGCCAATCCCCTCAACCTGTCCGCGCCCGACAAAACGCCCGCCCAGGTCCGCCAGCGACAGGCAAGCCGCGACGCCCGCGAAATCATTCGCATCGCCCGTCACTGGTTCGCAGAACCTCTTCCGCCAGGACGCAGAACGATGCGCGACGAATCCGGACGTGAATTCCCGGAGCCGTGGAAGATCGCCGTCCTCGTCCGTACCCGCACTCATCTCAACGAACTCATCTCCGCCCTCAACAAGTTCAACGGGCACCACCCGGACGCCGACCGAATCCTCGTCCGCGCCGTCGAAATCGAAACCCTGCACCAGCGCCAGGAGGTCCTCGACCTCACCGCCCTTACCCGCGCCCTGCTGCACCCCGCCGACCGCGTCGCCGCGCTCGCGGTACTGCGCGCGCCCTGGTGCGGGCTCTCGCTCCCCGACCTGCACACCCTCACCGGCGCCGACGATCCGGCCTTCAAAGACCTCTCCATCTCGCGCCTCATCGAAGAGCGCGGCCATCTCCTCCCCGACGAAGCCTGCCAGCGCATGGCCCGCGTCTGGAACGTCCTCCAGTCCGCAACCTCCCAGCGCGCCCGCCTCACCACCGCCCAACTCGTCGAACGCGCATGGCTCTCGCTCGGCGGCGACGCATGGCTCAACCCGACCCAGCTCACCAACGCGCGCCGCTTCTTCCAACTCCTCGACACGCTCGAAGCCGAGTCCGCCTCCCTTCGCATCGATCCCGCCATCCTCGAGGAGCGCCTGCAACGCCTCTACGCCGAACCCGACACCGTCCCCCTCGGCTCCCCTTGCATCGAACTCCTCACCATCCACAAAGCCAAAGGGCTCGAGTGGGACGTCGTCCTCGTGCCCGCCCTGGAGCGCAGCCCCGGCCGCGGCAATCCCCGCCTGCTCAACTGGTCGGAAATTTATTCGCCCGACGCCTCCCAGGACGACGCCGCGCACATCATGCTCGCACCCATCGCAGCCAAGGGCGACGACCTCGACCCTCTCTACCGCTGGCTCAACCGCATCCAAAGCAGCCGCGACGACGCCGAACGCAAGCGCCTCTTCTACGTCGCCTGCACCCGCGCCCGCCAGGAGCTCCATCTCTTCGCCGCGCCCGACATCTCCGTAAAAGGAGAGGCTAAACCTCGCCCCGACAGCCTCCTCCAATCCGCCTGGCCTGCCGCCCAACCCCACTTCGTCCAGACCGCCGCCGCTGCCGCGCCCGCGCCCTCCGAACTCGCCCTCGCCGCCACGGCAGATCCGTTCCGCCCCGTCCTTCAGCGCCTCCCGCTCGCCTTCGATCCCGCAGCCCGCTTCACGGAAACCCGCAATAACAGGTTGGCGTACGGCGAAACCGCCGACATCGCTGCCTCCGCGCAAACCGCGTTCTCTCGCCCCGAAGGCTCTTTCGCTGCGCGCTCCTTCGGCAACGCCGTGCACGCCTGCCTCGAGATCCTCGCCGTCCGCATCCTCGACCAGGCTGCTTCGCCCGACGCGCTGCTCGCCGAACTTCCATCCTGGACGCCGCGCATCGCCGCCATCCTGCGCGCCGGCGGCCTCCCCCGCGCCACCGTTGACCACCTCGCCCGCGAGACTCGCGCCGCTCTCGAAAATGTCCTGCGCGACCCCAACGGCCTCTGGCTGCTCGCATCCCACCCTGGCGGCGACGCCGAACTCGCCGTCACCGCGTTGACCGGGCCCCGCGAACTCGCCGGCCACACCGCTCCCCGCGCCGAATCAGTCCGCATCGATCGCATCTTCCACGCCGGCCCCGAACCCCACGCGCCCGGCGAAGATTTTCTCTGGATCGTCGACTACAAGACCACCACCCACGGGCCCACCGGCCTCGACGACTTTCTCGCCGTGCAGCGCGCCGCCTACGGCCCGCAGTTGCAAACCTATGCACGCATCCTCGCCCCGGCGCGCTCCAAGCCACCCAACCAGGTCCGCCTCGCCCTCTACTTCCCCGCGCTCCCGCGCCTCATCTGGTGGCCCGCGCCCACGACTCAAGACTGAGAACCGAGAACTGAGAACTGAGAACTGAGAACTGAGAACTGACCCTAGACCGCCGGGTTGTTGTGCCGCACGTCCTTGCCCCGCACCCAGAAAATCACGTCCTCGGCAATATTGGTCGCGTGGTCGCCCACCCGCTCCAGGTTGCGTGCGATGATCAGCGCGTTCAGGCTTTGCGGCGTCAGCTCCGGCTTTTCCTTGATCAGCGTGCTCAGCGCGTAGAACGCCGCGTCGTTCATCTCGTCCACCTGGTCGTCCGTCTTCAGCACCGACAGCGCCAGTTCCGCGTCCGCCTCAATGAACGCCTGCAGCGCCTTGCGCACCATCGCCGACGCCAGCGAAGCCAGCTTGGGAATGTCCACCGGCAGATCGATGTTTGCGAACGCGCCCATTTCACGCACCCGCACCGCAATGTTCACCGCCTGGTCGCCTACTCGCTCCAGGTCCGCGTTGATCCGGATCACCGACAGGATAAAGCGCAGGTCGATCGCCATCGGTTGCTCCATCGCCAGCAGATCCAGGGCCATCTGATCGATCTCGCGCTCCAGCCGGTTGATCGCCGGTTCAGACTGGAACACCGCCTCGCAGATCGATTGGTCGCGCGTGCGGTATGCCTCGATCGACCGCTGGATCGCCTGCTCCGCCATCCCTGCCATGATCAGCAGGTGCTCCTTCAAGTCGTCGAGATTCTGCTGGAACTTGATGCGTGTTGCCATCGCAACCACTTCTCCTGGAAACCGTACGCTGACTATCTAATCGCTTGCGCCGCTCTTTCTCAACCAGAACAGCACCCATTGAACCTGACCGGACAACAGGGACGGGAGAAACCGCGCTACCCGAATCTCCCGGTGATGTAGTCTTCGGTCCGCTTGTCCTTGGGGTTGGTGAAGATCTTGTGCGTCGAATCGAACTCCACCATCTTGCCGTTCAGGAAAAAACCGGTATTCTCCGCAACCCGCGCCGCCTGCTGCATATTATGCGTCACAATCACGATCGTGTACTGGCTCTTCAACTGAAAGATCAGGTCCTCAATCTTCGACGTGGACACCGGATCCAGCGCCGACGCCGGCTCATCCATCAGCAACACCTCCGGGTCGACCGCCAGTGCGCGTGCAATGCACATCCTCTGCTGCTGCCCGCCGGAGAGGCTCGCGCCCGACTTTTTCTTCAGGTCGTCCTTCACCTCTTCCCACAGCGCCGCCGACTTCAGGCTGCGCT
>ODAK010007108.1_pt1 | contig 11238 bp, 12 predicted proteins | sample 1539591 | NCBI WGS metagenome assembly ODAK01 (sample SAMEA3539303, study PRJEB22396) | soil metagenome | biome: tundra; feature: field; material: soil | place: USA | collected 2010-05 | depth 0.15 m | reverse complement strand
GGCTCGATGTGGGTAACGTAGACCTGATACTCGCCCCGCAACTCGTAAACTCCCAGCGAACCGCGCACGGTAATGTGCAGGCCGTCCTCGGGACGAAACTTCAGCGCTCGCGCCTGATCGCGAAAACAGACGCAGCGAATTTGAGATCGTCCGTCCTTTAACGTGAAGTACAAATGGCCGGACTGCGCCGAGTGGTAATTGGAGACTTCGCCTTCGATCCACACGTCCCGGAACGCGGCCTCGAGCAGCGCGCCGATGCGCTCGGTCAGCTCGCTGACTTTCCAGACGTGGCGCTCGGGCACTAAATCGAAAAGTGATGTTTGGCTCATCGTTTCAGCAATGCTCTAGCGTCGAAAGAAATTCACGACCCAGAAAATCAGGGTGAGGCCGAGACTTACGACAATACAGGTCACAACGGGGAAATAGAAACTGCCGCTGCGGCCCTGATATGCAATGTCGCCTGGTAGACGTCCCAGCCGAAATGGCAACTTGGCGCCGAACGCCAATAACGCGCCAACGCCAATGAGAATGACGCCGACGACCAGCAGAAGCTTTCCGAGTTCGCGCGACGGGTCCATTCGATTATCCGCCGGGACTTATTTTCCAGCCAAAACGATGCCCGCACATTGGCGATGCGCACCGAATGCTAGCGTTAGATAAGCTCCAAGCCCGCGAAAAAATAACCGATTTCAAAGGCTGCGGTTTCTGGCGCGTCGGAGCCATGGGTGCAGTTGAATTGGATGCTCGTGCCAAGCTCCTTGCGGATTGTGCCAGGCGCGGCCTTGGCTGGATCGGTGGCACCCATTGTTTCGCGCCACTTCGAAATCGCGTTCTCCGCTTCTAGGACCATGACGACAGCTTTGCCCGAACTCATAAACTCGGTCAGCTCTCCGAAAAATGGGCGCTCGCAGTGGACGGCGTAAAATCCTTCCGCCTCGCTTTTCGTCAACCGCATCGACTTGATTGCCACGATCTGGAATTTCGCGGCGTGAATGCGGCTCAGGACTTCGGCAGCGAGGCCGCGTTTCACGGCGTCCGGCTTGATGATTGCGAAAGTGCGTTCAATTGCCAAAACGAATCCTCCTGGAACATTTCAAATCTGTTCCGAAGTGCCGGCGCCGGACTTCGAAACTGACTACTTTCTCCTCTTTTTGGTTCGCTTCTTTGATTTGCTCGCGGTCTTTTTCTTTACAGCGACTTTCGAACGCGATGGCGATTTCGCCTTGCCCAACACTTTCGCGACCGCATGACCGATCTCCGCGGGGCTTTCGACGGTGTGAATTCCAGCGGCGCGCATCGCCGCATATTTTTCCTTGGCCGTGCCTTGTCCCCCGCTGATGATGGCCCCCGCATGGCCCATACGTCGCCCCGGGGGCGCCGTCTGTCCGGCGATGAAACCGACGACCGGCTTTCTCACGTGCTTCTTGATGAAATCCGCGGCGCTTTCTTCGGCGTTGCCACCAATTTCGCCGATCAATACGATGGCGTGCGTCTCGGGATCCTCGTTAAACATTCGCACGACATCGATGAAGTTCGTTCCGATGATCGGATCGCCTCCGATGCCGATGCAAGTCGATTGCCCGATGCCGAGCCCCGTGAGCTGCCCAACCGCTTCGTATGTGAGCGTCCCGCTGCGGCTGACAACGCCAACATGGCCTTGCCTATGGATGAAGTCCGGCATGATGCCAAGCTTGCATTTGCCGGGCGAGATGATTCCCGGACAGTTCGGGCCGATCAGGCGCGTTTTCGAATTTTTCAGTGCGGCCGCAACGCGCACCATGTCCAAAACGGGTATACCTTCCGCGATGCAGATGACGAGCGCTAGCTCTGATTCCATTCCTTCGAGAATTGCGTCCGCCGCAAAGGCAGGGGGAACGAACGCAATCGCCGCGTTCGCGCCCGTCTCGCGAACGGCCTCCGCAATGGTATTGAAAACCGGGACGCCAAGGTGTTTCATACCGCCCTTGCCCGGCGTGACACCAGCGACAATCTTCGTGCCATAGTCGATCATCTGCTGCGCGTGGAAGCTGCCCTCGCGGCCCGTGAGCCCCTGGACTATCACTCTCGTACTTTTGTCGACGAGTATGCTCATACCGTCGCACCAAGCGCCAACGCGACCGCTTTTTCCGCTCCGTCTTTCATTCCATTCGCCACCGTGAAATTCATTCCCGAGCTGCGCAGGATTTCCTGTCCCTGCCGCACGTTGGTGCCTTCCATGCGCACAACCACGGGCATCTTGAATTTCAGCTCCTTGGCCGCGCTGACGATTCCGCTGGCCAGCATGTCGCAGCGCAAAATACCACCGAACACGTTAATGAACACCACTTCCACGTTCGGGTCGCTCAGCAAAATGCGGAACGCGTTCTTCACGCGTTCTTCCGAAGCATCGCCGCCAACGTCCAGGAAATTCGCAGGGCGTCCGCCGCTTAGTTTGATGATGTCCATGGTGGCCATCGCCAGGCCCGCGCCGTTCACCATGCATGCGATCGTGCCGTCGAGCTTGATGTAGTTGAGTTTGAATTTCGAGGCTTCGACTTCGAGCGGAGTTTCCTCGTCCAAATCGCGCAGTCCCATGAATTCGGGATGGCGGTAGAGTGCGTTGTCGTCGAAATTCACTTTGGCATCGAGCGCGACAAGACGCCCGTCGCCGGTCACGACGCACGGATTGATTTCGAGGAGCGAAGCGTCCGTTTCGATAAACGCGCGGTAGAGCGACTGCATGAAGGGCACGGCCACATTCACGAGTTCGGCCGAGAGGCCCAAGCCGAACGCGAGTTTGCGCGCGTGGTAGGGCTGAAAACCTGTCTCCGGGCGAATCACCTCGCGCAAGATCGCTTCGGGGCGTTCTTTCGCGACTTCCTCGATGTCCATTCCGCCCGCGGCACTGGCCATGAACACCGGCGCACCCGCTGCGCGATCCACGAGAAGGCTGAGGTAAAGCTCGCGCTTAATGTCCAAGCCTTGTTCAACCAGCAGACGCCGGACGATGCGTCCCTCGGGACCCGTTTGCGGCGTAACCAACTTCATGCCAAGCATGCGCTCGGCGAACGCAGCGGCTTCCTCTGGCGATTTCGCGAGCTTCACGCCTCCGGCCTTGCCCCGCCCTCCGGCATGAATCTGCGCCTTCACGACCACGATCGGAGTCCCGAGCCGATCAGCTGCATCTCGCGCTTCTACTTCCGTAAACGCAACTTCGCCGTGCGGCACCGGAACGCCGAATTTGGCGAGTACCGCCTTCGCTTGATATTCGTGGATTTTCATAACGCCGCCACCAGCCCGTCCGAAGCTCGCATTAATAGTGCTAGAATTTACGCACACCAGAAGCGATTTAGTTTACTTGGAACCCACTCACTGGGCAAGGCGAGGAGCACCCTCAGAATGGCAGCGGCATTAACGAAGTACGGCGTGAAAAATCAATGATCCACGAAGCTCTTGAAACAATCGCCAGGGGAGAAGACCTTTCGCGGGCCGAGGCCGAAGCCACGATGGAGCAGATTCTCGCTGGCAGCGCTAGCAACGCGCAGATCGTCGCACTGCTCACAGGTCTGCGCGCCAACGGCGAGACCGTGGACGAGCTAGTAGGCTTTGCCAAGGCGATGCGACGACACGCCACTCCAATTTTCCCATCGGATTATCCGCACATCAAAGAAGCGCTCGTGGACACCTGCGGGACGGGCGGCGATGGCTCCGGCACGTTCAATGTTTCCACGGCAGCGGCATTTGTGGTTGCCGCTGCGGGCGCGCGGGTGGCCAAGCACGGCAATCGGTCGATCAGTTCGCGCTGCGGTTCAGCGGACGTGCTCGAACAGCTCGGCGCGCGGATCGATCTGCCCCCGGAGCAAGTCGCGTGCTCCATCGAAGAGGTCGGGATTGGATTTCTTTTCGCTCCGGCCGTACATGCGGCAACGCGCCACGCCATGGCAGCGCGCCGGGAGCTGAAGACGCGGACCGTCTTCAATCTATTGGGACCGCTCACGAATCCAGCGGGAGCTTCCGCGCAGGTTGTGGGCGTATACGACGCGAGCGTGACCAAATTGATGGCACGAGCACTCGGCGAGTTGGGGGTTTCCCGTGCGTTTGTGGTTCACGGAGCCGACGGACTGGACGAAATTTCGATCTCCGGTGAAACCCATGTCGCGGAGCTTCGCGACGGCGTTGTTCGTACGTTCACCGTGATGCCCGAAGATTTCGGTCTGCGTTCGTCGCCCCTGGAGGCGATTCGCGGCGGCGAGGCAAAGCAAAACGCGGAGATCATCCACAAAATTCTCGGAAAGTCCCTGCACAGCGATCATGGACCTTGCCGCGAAATCGTGCTTGCGAATGCCGCTGCAGCGTTGGTCGCCGCGGGCTGCGCGCACGATTTTCTCGACGGGATGCGTCTTGCTGCCCGTTCGATCGATTCCGGCGCCGCGCGCGAGCGCCTCGATGCCTTCGTCGCCTTCTCACAAATTTAAGCTGGGAAAAGCGCGGCGACACCGCTGCGTAACTAAATCCTCAGAAAGTTTTCAAGGAGACGGAAGCCTGGCTCAGTGAGGACCGACTCGGGATGGAACTGCACGCCTTCGACAGGAAACTTGCGGTGACGCAGTCCCATGATCGTGCCGTCGGCCGTCTCTGCGGAAATTTCGAGCGTCTCCGGCAACGACTTTCGCTCGACGATCAGCGAGTGATATCGCGTAGCCTCAAAATCTTGTGGCAGGCCGCGAAAAATGGTTTTGCCGTCGTGATGTATTTTGCTCGTCTTGCCGTGCATCAGCTGCGGCGCGCGGATGACGCGCCCGCCGAACGCTACGCCAATCGCCTGGTGTCCCAGGCACACGCCCAGAATCGGAATCTTACCGGCAAAGCGTTCGATCAGCGACACGCTGATGCCAGCTTCGGCCGGTGTGCATGGCCCCGGGGAGATCACGATGCGCTCGGGCCGCCGTTCTTCAATCTCTTCCAGCGTGATCTGGTCGTTCCGTCGCACCTCGAATTCCTGACCCATCTGCCCGAGGTACTGCGCCAGGTTGTAAGTGAACGAATCGTAGTTGTCGAGGAGCAGAATCATGATGTTTTCAGGATAGCGCAGATTTTTATTCGCCGCGACCGCCTGAACTTCCGCGCTGGGCGATTTCGAGGGCCCGAACGAGAGCGCGCGCCTTGCTCAACGATTCCTCATATTCCCGCTCCGGCACGGAATCCGCGACGATCCCGGCGCCCGCTTGAATGTAAACCTTTCCGCCTTTTGCGACGAGCGTGCGCAGCCCTATGCAAGAGTCCACATTACCCGAAAAATCGAGATACAAGATCGCGCCTGCATAAATTCCGCGGCGCGTCGGCTCGAGTTCATCGATGATTTCCATGGCGCGGACTTTGGGCGCGCCCGAAAGCGTGCCCGCGGGAAAGCACGCCATCAGCGCTTCGAATCAGTCCACGTTCTCGCGCAGATGGCCTCGCAAGCTGGACACCAAATGCATCACGTGCGAGTAGCGCTCGACAAACATTAACCGCTCGACTTTTACCGAGCCGTAGTCGCACACGCGGCCGAGATCGTTCCGACCAAGGTCCACCAGCATGATGTGCTCGGCGCGCTCTTTCGGGTCGGCCAGGAGCGCTGTTTCGAGCTCGCGATCGTCTTCCTCATTGCGCCCGCGAGGCCGCGTGCCCGCGAGCGGTTTGTAGAACGCGTCGCGACCCTGAACTTTCACGAGCATCTCCGGCGAACTGCCAGCCACCGAAACGTCATCCAGTTTGAGAAAATAAAGATACGGCGAAGGATTCACAACGCGCAACGCGCGATAAATCTCGAACGGATCGGCGCTGGTCGTCGCGGACAACCGCTGGCTCACGACCACTTGAAACACGTCGCCCGCGCGAATGTACTCTTTGGCTTTGCGCACGGCGCCGGTGAATTGTGGCTTCGTCATGTTGGACCGCACAGTCAAGCGACCCCCGCGGCGCGCTTTTTGTTGGCGCGGCAGAGGACCCTCCAGCATGCGACGCGTACGCCGAATTTCGCGAACTGCGGCGTCGTATTTCGCTCGAAGCGTCCCCGGCGCGTCGGTGAACACGTTGCGAATCACCCAGACGCGATGCTGCACATGGTCAAACGCAACGAGGCCTAGGTAGAACATCATCACGCAATCGTCCACACCGACATCGTCGCGTCCCGTATCGGGTATGCGCTCAACGAGCCTCACCATGTCATAGGCGAAGTATCCAATCGCGCCCGCGATGAGGGGAGGCAGGCCCGGCACTCTAACAGACCGATATCTCTTGGTAAGTCGTCGCAATTCTTCAACGGGATTCCCGTCAAAGTGTTTTTTCTTGCTGCCGGTTTCCAGTGTGCAGCGGCGGCCGCGCGCGCGGAAAACTTCTTCAGGGTTCACTCCGGTGAACGTGTAGCGCCCAATCGTCTCGCCACCCTCCACGCTTTCGAGCAAAAAAGAATATTTCGCGGCGCGCGCGATGCGGAGATAAGCACCGACAGGCGTCAGTAGGTCGGCGGTATACGTCTCGTACACCGGCACGAGGTTCCCCTGCCGCGCCAAACGAGAAAAAGTTTTGAAGTCGGGTTGAATCATCGCGTCGCTCGCATTCTCTGCTTGGTCTCGCGTCGACTGGCCGCTTTTTCTTCTCGCGCCAACGCCAGAATAACCGCATGGCGCATCGCCTCGACCGGCGCGCGCTTTTGCGTCCACATCTCCCACTGCGCGGTTCCCTGAGCCACGAACATTTCCAAGCCGGAGACGGTTTCGATGCCGCGCTGTTCTGCAAGCTGCATCAGCTTGGTCCGGCGCGGGCGATAAATGGTGTCAAATAGAAGTTTACAATTCAATTCGCGCCCTTCCAGCGGTGAATGTTTGACCAGCGAATGCATTCCGACCGGCGTCGCGTTCACGATCGCATCGAACGATTCGCTTGGCAGTTGAATCCGGCGAACGGCTTGGCCTTCGACGATCTGCGCCAACAATTTCGCGCGCTGATGCCGCCTGGCGGTGATGCAAACCGACGCTCCCGCTTGCGCGAGGGCCAATGCGACAGCGCGTGCAGCCCCACCCGCACCCACGATCAACACCCGGCTGCCTCTAAGTTGCATTCGCGGCTCGAGCGCACGCAGCACACCGACGTAATCTGTATTGTATCCGTAGAGTGTTCCGTCGCCACGGACCAGTACGGTGTTTACGGCTCCGATCTTTTCGGCCAGTGGATCGCAGTCGTCGAGGTACGCCAGGATGCGTTCCTTGTGAGGTATCGTCACGCTGAAGCCTCGAATGCCAAGCGGCTCGATGGAATGAACAAAATCCTTGAGATCGTGAACCAGGAACGGCAAATAGACCGCGTTCATAAGGCGAGCCCGAAACCCCGCATTCTGCATTGTTGGCGAAAGAGAGTGGGCGACCGGATCGCCGATCACACCGTACACGCGCGTCCGCCGGTCGAACTTGTCCGCGCGATAAAGATGTTTTATTTCGCCGAGCGAGATTTGGCCCGGCGCCGTCGCGTTTTCGACAGGCGCATATGCGAAGACATTTCTCTCCCGCAGCGCCAGGAACCTCGCGGGCAAAGCCACGTCGCCCATCGGCACGGCGACGATATTTCGCTGCTTCCGGGCGAAGCGAAGGAATTTCCGGCATTCCTCGAGCGAATCACAGTGGGCGGCGATTTTGATCGCATCCGAGCCTGCACCGATAAGATCGGCCGCAACCTTTTTGAGATCCGCGGGCATTCGCCGAAAAAAGTGCGCAGAGGTTAGTCGGCACCCGTCGCCCAGAAGCACGTCTAATAACTCCCGTGGGCACCGGCGTACTGTTTCGATTTCCAGATCGTACCAACCACAGCCTGCTCGAATCGCCTCTGCCAGATAAACCAGCTGCTTGGCGACGGTACCTCTGTATCGACCTCCCGCCTCAATCCGCCGACACGTTGCGATCAGCGTGGCCTGGGAACGTCTGTCCGCCAGCCACGCGAGGAAGCCCGCAATTTCACCGTCATCCGATAGCCAGTCAAGCCGAATCTCGGCCATTTTGGTTTGCTGCAGCGCCTCGCCGAGCTGCTTCCGCATGGACCGCGCGTCCAGGGCCGCTACCACAGCGCAGATTTTGTCCCGCCCTAACATGCTATGTTTCCAGTCCTTTCCGGGTTCTTCTCGCCGCGTTCAGATCTGCTGCAGAAGAGGGAATTCTTGCTTCTACCATGCGGTGCACAATGTGTAAAGCCCGGCCGACCATTGCCTTGACGCCCCGAAATGCGGGTGTTACGGTCGGCTCATCGGCAGGTGCCTGCCCTCAGGCATCTCGAATTCGATAAGGAGCGAGTATCATGCGCGGGAAAATTGTCCTTGCCGGTCTAATTCTGGGCCTGTCCGCAGTGGTTGTAGCGGCGCAGGATAAGCCGTCTGTACCAAGACCGAGCGACCTCTATTGCTCGGGGCTCGTTACGACGGAGTCTGTCCCGCGCGACACTTACATCATCACAGGCGAGCAGTCGAACGCCAAGATCACTTTTGACGAAGGCGAATATGTATATGTCAACAAGGGCTCCGGCCAGGGCGTAAAGTTGGGAGACGAATTCTACGTGGTCCGCCCGGTCACCGACGCGACCAAGATCGACTGGACGAAGTGGCAATCGGCCATCCTCCACAAGATGGGAACGGTCTGGGAAGATGAAGGGCGCGTGAAAGTGATTGTCGCCCGCCCCGACGTTTCCATTGCACAGGTCGAACATTCCTGCGATTACCTGCAACGAGGCGACATTGTATTGCCTTTCGTCGAACGGCCCGCTCCGCCGCTGAAGGCGGAAGACAACTTCGACCGATTCGCCGCTCCGAACGGCAAGCCGCTGGCGATGGTGATCACCGGCAAGAAATTCCAACAGCAGGTCGGCGACAACGACGTTATCTACATTAACCTCGGCAACAATCAAGGCGTGCAGGTGGGACAATACTTCCGTATCTTCCGCTACCAGGGAACGCAGCACGAGACGGCGTACGAAACTCCCCGAACAGCATTTGACATCGAAGGCGGCCTCGGACCCACGTATGGTTTTGGAGGGGTCCCAAAGAAGTGGAATTGGAGCAATGTGCCTCGGGAAATTGTGGGCGAGGGAATCGTGTTACGCACGGGACCAAACGCCTCGACCGTTCTGATCACGTCCAGCTTGCGCGAAATTTTTCCGGGCGATTACGTCGAGACCGAATAACACCACGTCGGTCGGACCTTCGCATCGAGCCGAACATCCGAGCGAAACTCTGATTCGCTGAAGACCTCTGCGGAAAACCCCTGGAGCAGCGTTCCAGGGGTTTTCCATGCCTCTCGCTGGAGTCCTGCTTTGACGCAACTTTCTTCTAGGAAGCGCTCGGCGTTCCAACGACGCTCGGTTGCAACCTGAGGTAACAAAACACCGCGCTGCGAGCCCCTCGTCACAATCAGACCGTGTCTTCCTGCTTCAATGCGGTCCGGCGCGATCTCTTCCAGCAGGGACAAGACGGAGAGTTCGATGTCGATTTCGGCGAGTTCCTCCGAGCGAACCGGATTGAAACGGGAATCTTCGAGCGCGGCGGCTTTTGCGGAGTAAGCCACCACCTCAAATAGCAGCTGGCTTGACTTGATCTGGCCAATGCAGGCACGCAGCCGGCCGCGGCAGCGCAAGGTAACAAAAGCTCCGGCAGTCTCCGTCAAACTGAGTTCCTGGGGCGGGATTTCCAGCGATTCACGGCGCTCGACTGCTGCAATCAAAGCACGCCGCGCGACTTCCAGCAGCAACTGCTTCTCGCGATTACCGAGTGAGGACATCCTGAGGTTTTTCTTTCGGCTCGACGATTACAACCTGCGTGCGGTGCCGTTCCTGCACGCGGAAATTAATCTGACTCCAGAACATTTGGAAGTAATGAATCGCAGAAAGAACTGCGCTTATGACCACAAGCCACAATAACGTGATGCCCAAGGTCTTCAGCCCCGGATGGTTTGCTGTCAGGATCACCGCGCAGCCGGCGAGCACCTGCAGAACCATTTTCGTTTTTCCCAGCGGAGACGCGGGAATCACCAGGCCCTCAACGGAAGCAATTTCCCGCAATCCCACGACGATGAATTCACGCCCGATAATGATTACAACCATCCACGCTTGGACCAGTCCCATGGATACGAGCGAAATAAATGCAGCGGAAATCAAAAGCTTGTCCGCAATCGGATCCAGTAGGATTCCGAGAGTTGTAATCTCGCGCCGCTTGCGCGCAAAGTACCCGTCCATCGCATCCGTCGCGGCCGCGACCAACAATATCAGCACACCCCAAACTTCAAAGTGGATGGGCAAGCCCCAGAAATTCCAGTTTGGCTGGCGCGTGAGCAACACAACCACAAGGAGGGGAACAAAAAAGATCCGCAGGACCGTTAGACTATTAGGCAGGTTCATCTGTCTCTCGGAAAAATCAAAACTCGGTGACGACGGACCTTACGTTCGGGAAACATCCAATTGAATATAGTCTCCAGCTCCGGTCGAGTCAACGGTACCGTGCGGGGGGGATCGAAAAAACCAGCATAAACGTGACCCTTGAAGTTCAGTTACAAACGAAAGCAAATCCCTGCCCTAGTAACTCTTAGAAGCAACAGTGCCTCATGTCTGTGCAAATTCGGGACTGGATCGCGACCTTGGCTGTAGATCGATCACGCAATCGCTACCAAGCCCCAAAATTCGCTAAGCCATTTATATATATATGTTTATGGAAGCTGTCCTTGCGGACAAACGAATCGCATGCCTTTGTCAAGCTCCGGATGGCAACCCTGGCGGCTTCTCTTTTCCACAAGGATTTCCACACAAATAGCCTCTAATCTTTATGGGTCAACGGCTTGGCGATGCCATCCCGCGAGCGCGTGACCCAGAGAACTGACCCAAGGCCATTTTCGCCCCTACGGAATTTGAGGCGAAGATTCCGTTCTCTTAGGGCGCGCAGCCACGCAGCATATCCACCCGATAAGCGGGCCGCGATGCTCGCAAGCGGCCTGTCGGTTGGGGGACGGAGGGACGGCGGCGATCGCTTGGTTAGACGGTGTGCTTTCTAATCCGCCCAGAACCGCTGTGACCTCGTAGCAGTACGTAGCTCCTGTCGCAACGGGAGAGTCGAGATAGGTTGTGTTCGTGACCGGCGACGTGTTGCGAAGTTCGTGTCATGTTTACTTTTTCTCTTTTCATTGCCCGTGATGTTTTGGGTTATTTCTTCCAGCACGCCATTTGCGTGCACACCAAATCGTATCGCCGTCT
>ODAK010007107.1_pt1 | contig 11238 bp, 7 predicted proteins | sample 1539591 | NCBI WGS metagenome assembly ODAK01 (sample SAMEA3539303, study PRJEB22396) | soil metagenome | biome: tundra; feature: field; material: soil | place: USA | collected 2010-05 | depth 0.15 m | reverse complement strand
TCGCCGCCGCGTAGGCGCCGTGCTTCGGCATCGAGGCCCGGCCGTGCACCGAGCCAATGAAAATCACCCGGCCAGGGTTCGCCATGGCGCGCACCGCCGCCTGCGCGCAGAAGAACGCGGTCTTCAGGTGGATGTTATGGATGCGGTCCCAAATCTCGGGGGTCATTTCCAGGAACGGCCGCGAGATCGTCGGCCCGGCATTGCACACGAGCGCATCCACGCCGCCCATTTTCTTCACGGCCGCTTCCACCATGCCCACGCCTTCGTCCATTTTTTCCAGGTTGGCCTGAAAGCCGTGCGCTTTCCCGCCTGCCTTTTTGATCTGTCGCAGGGTCTCCTTGGCACCCTTGCCGCTGGCATGATAGCTAAAGCAGACCTCGGCCCCCTCGGCCGCGAGCCGGACGGCGATGCCCTGGCCGATCCCAGTGCCACCGCCCGTAACGATGATGCGTTTCCCGGTTAATGAAGGCATAACTTATCCTTCAATTTTCCGAGGACGTCCTCCAGCACATTCAGCACCTCGCCGATATCCGCGAGTGTGTGCTGGACGGAATAGCCGTGATGCGCGGCGGCGCCGCCGTAGTCGTGGAAGTAAACGCCGCGATCATAGCACCCCTTGAGCACCTGCCGCATCAGCGCCCGGTCGTGGCAGAATATATCCTCGTAGCGGATCGGCGGCGTCCGGCGCCCGAGCACGATGTTAAAGCGCGCACCGTGATGCGGGACAATCATGGCAAGATCATACCGCCGGATGATCTCGTCCATGCCCGCATGGAAGGCCTTCTCCAGTTTCTGCAGGCGGGAATAAAACGACGGCTTTCCGGCTTCCGCGAGAAAGGCGAGCCCGCACAACACCGGAATGAGATGCGCGTTGAACGTGCCGCTGTGCTGGACCGGACCGACGGGCTGGAACTGGTCCATGATCTCCGCCCGCCCGCAAAACGCCGACAATGGCAGGCCGCCGCCGATCGCTTTGCCGATCGTGCAGACGTCGGGCGTCACACCCCATTCCGCCTGTGCTCCGCCCGGTGATTTTTTGAACGCCGACTGGATCTCGTCGAAGAACAGCACGATTCCGGCGTCCCGGGTGAGCTTCCTCACCGCCTCGAGGTAGCCGGGCTGCGGCATGATTCCGCCGGAGTTATAATTGACGGGTTCGAGGATCACCATGGCCGCCTCGTGACCGTGCTCCGCGATCGCGCGGGCCATTGCCGCCACGTCGTTGAATGGAACGGGGATGATGAAGTCGGCGAAGGCCGCGGGAATGCCCGGCGACTCCACGTACGGATGCGCGCGATTCGCGCCGAAGGCCGCCGCCGGCGGCTGGCCCCCGATGTAGATGAGCTCGTGATAACCGTGAAAATGCCCCTCCATGCGGATGATCTTGTCGCGTCCCGTGAACGCGCGGCACGCGCGGATCAGATGCAACGTCGCCTCCGTGCCCGACGAGCAGAAGCGAATGCGCTCCGCACACGGAATGCAGTCACACAGCTCGTGCGCGAGTTGCTCGTGATACTCGGTTTCGAACGAATGGGCGTAGCCCAGCTTCGTGGCTTTCCTCAGCGCGCGCTCCACGGCCGGATGGCCGTGCCCCAGCAGGGCTGCGCCATGCGCGCAGCACATATCGATGAACTTGCGTCCCTCGATGCTCCACACGTGCGCGCCCTGGGCCCGCGAGACATAGAACGGCGCGCCGATCGCCTGGTTGAAGCGGACGGAGGAATTCACCCCGCCCGGCAGAACCTTCCGGGCCTTGTCGTACTGTCGTTTAAGCGTCTTCAAGCTGGCGTTTGCTCCGTTTGATCCACTCGATTTCGCGCCAATCGCCAATTTTGTCCAGCGGCCAAAGTGGCCGGTTGATCCGGCGGTAGGGCAGGCTCGAGAAGCGCGACGAAGCGCAGCCCGGGCAATCCGAGAGAATGATATCCGCGGCGAATGGGCCGAACTCGGCACGAAAGCCGGCCGGGGATTTCACGATCACGATCTTGAAATCCTTCGGCTCCAGCCCGACGCAGCGGTACATCAGCGGCGTGCTCCCCGGGCCGGGTTTTTCCACCAGCAGCAGGGTGACATCGGCCACGCGGACGACCGCGGCGCGGCCCATGTCGATCGTGAGGTTGGTGCCGCCGTGGCCGTTCAGGACATAGCCGGCCTTCCGGTGCAGCGCCGTCACCTGACCCTTGATCCTCATCGGCCGGGAAAAAATATGGTCCCGCTTGCCACCGACCGCGAAGTGAAAGGCTGCGCCCGCACCTACTGCGTTCGCGTGCGCCACCGCCGCCGGATCCACCATGATTGTCAGCGCGCCGCCCGGCACCTTGCGCCGGATCAACTCCTTCAACAGGTGGACGCTGTCCCCGCCCCCGCCGGAATTGGTCGCATCGGCGCCATCCGCGATGACCGCCGGCTGGCCCCGGCAGGCGAGCGCCCGGTCCACACACGCGCGGGCCTGAAGAAATTTCATCACCAGTTTCGTCCGCACCGGCCAGCACTTCGCCGCCAGCTTCTCGGCCCAACGCTGCCCGAACTCCGCGCGTCCGTCCGTCACGATCAACACGGTCCACCCCAATTCCGGCACGTCCAGATAGGCCTGCGTCATCAGGATCGCCGTGCTCAGCACGCCCTGCTCGCTCTCCAGCGCGACGAGTTTTTCAAAAATGGATTTCAGCGGCGGCACAAACGTGCTCTGCAATTCCCCACCCGTGATCATCGGCAGGCGCACGAGCGCGGACACCGGCCGGGCCCCGTGGAAAATCTTCCTCAACACGCGGGCGGCCCGCAGGCCCGTTTCCGGCTGGTCCACGTGCGGAAACGTGTGGTAGCCGACGATCGCGCTCGCGTGCCGGATCATCCGCGCGGTGACGTGCGCGTGCAGATCAATCGTCGCTACTACGGGCATCTCCGGACCGACGATCCCGCGAATCTTCCCCAGCAACCAGCCGTCGAGGTCCGGCTCATCCACTCCCATCATCGCACCATGCAGCGCGACCAGCAGGCCATCCAGCCGCTTGGCCTTGCCGAGCTCCCGGCGAAGCATGGACCCAAACCACGCCTTGGTTCGGCGCGCCGCCGGACCACCGGACCACGCCTGCAGGCGCAGCACGCCCACCGGTACGACTGGCTCGCGCCATTTCTTCAAGCCCTGGATGAATCCGCCGAGCTCACCGACTTCGCCATAACGGGTCACGACCTCGCGCCCGGTGCCGACGCCAAAGTTCTCAAAATCCTGCCGCACCGTCGGCACCGGGTTGAACCAATTTGTTTCCTGCAGGATCTGGATGAGACCAATGCGTTTCATGCGGCGTGGCTCCCAGACAAATCGGCGATCTTCCGGCTTGCGACACCGAAAGCGGAGCCGCGGGTTTTGTTTTTGCGCAAACCCGCGCCACCTGCAGTGTCATTCCCGCCATGCCCGCCCCCACGCGCATCGTTGACTCCCACCAACACGTCCGCTGGCACCAGCGCGACGAGCACGGCCTTGTCGCCGACCTCGATGCGCACGGCATCAGCTATGCCTGGCTCCTCACCTGGCAGCTCGGCCCGGTCGAGCAATCCCCCGAGCAGGCGTCCTACCTGAACCCGGCGCTCACCCTGCCCGACGGCTCGCATCCGGGCATCCCATTGTCGGAACTGCTGGCGGCGCGGGGGAAATATCCGGCGCGTTTCGTCGTCGGCTACTGTCCCCACCCGCTCTGGCCCAATGCCCCGCTGCTCCTCGAGGCCGCGCGGCACATGCACGACGTGCGCGTGTGCGGCGAATGGAAGTTCCGCATGCCCTTCGACGATCCGCGCTGCCTCGCCCTCTTCCGCATGGCCGGAAAACTGAAGCTGCCGGTCGTGCTCCATCTCGACGGACAATATCTGCCCGACGCCGCGACCGGCGCCCCTGTTTGCCAGTCCCAGTGGTTTGGCGGCAACGTCGGCGCCCTCGACCGCGCGCTGGCGGCGTGTCCCGAGACGAATTTCATCGGCCACGCGCCCGGGTTCTGGCGCGAGATCAGCGGCGATGCGGACACCAACCCCGGCCTGTACCCGACCGGCCCCGTCACGCCCGGCGGCCGGCTGCAGCCGCTGTTCGACCGGCATGCCAATCTCTACGCGGATCTCTCCGCCGGCTCGGGGCGCAACGCCCTCGCCCGCGACCCGGCGCACGCCGTGCAATTTCTCACGCGCAATGCGGACCGCCTGCTTTTCGGTCGCGATTACTACGGCATTGAGCTGCACACCTTCCTGCAGGCGCAGCCGCTGAGCGCGGAGGTCGTGGAGAGGATCTACTGGCGCAACGCGGAAAAACTCGTCGCCCCGCCGCGCTGAGCGCGCCGGGGCCGCCTCTTTATTTCATGAAGAAAACCGTCGTTCACGTCATCCCCAACGCCCATCTCGATCCCGTCTGGCTCTGGGATTTTCGCGAGGGCCTCAACGAGGGCGTGGCTACGTGCCGGGCGATGCTCAATCTGATGGACGCCGAGCCCGACCTGACCTTCATCCGCGGCGAGGCGGCGATCTACGAGCACGTGCGGCGCACCGACCCCGCGACGTTTGCGCGCATCCGGAAGATGATCCGCACCGGCCGCTGGGACGTCGTGGGCGGCACGTGGATCCAGCCCGACACCAACCTGCTCGAGAGCGAGGTCCTCTGCCGGCACTACGAGGTCGGCCTGCGCTATTTCCGGCAAAAACTCGGCGTGACGGTGAAGAGCGGCTGGCAGGCCGACTCCTTTGGCCATACCGCGGGCCTGCCCGACGTGCTCGCCGCGGGCGGCCTCGAGAATTTCGCGTTCACCCGCCCGAACCGGGAGGATTTTATCATCAAAACCCCGGCCTTCTGGTGGCACGGACGCGGCGGCGCGAAGATCCTCTCGTACCGCGCGCCCATCGGCTGGTATGGATGCGAGCGCGACGAGGTCACGCGCCGCTTCGATGAGCTGGTGCCGTACGCGACGAAATCGCCGCTGCGCAACGTCGGCATGTTCGTCGGCCTCGGCAACCACGGCGGCGGGCCGAGCCGCCGCATCGTGGCGGACATCCGCGCGTGGGCCGCGGCGCATCCGGACTTCGAGGTGCGTTTCGGCGGGTTGAACAGTTTCTTTGCCGCGCTCCGCCGCGAGGTGGCCGCCCCCGACGGGCCCAAAATCGCCGAGGTGCACGGCGAGATGAATTATTGCCAGCGCGGCTGTTACTCCGCCGTTGCGCGGTTTAAGCACGGCTACCGCCGCGCCGAGCACGAGCTGTTGCGCGGCGAGCGCACGACCGCGCTGCTGGCCAACGCCGGCTTGGCGCCGGCTGCGGATTTTTCCCCGGCGTGGGAGTCCGTGCTCTTCAACTCGTTTCACGACATCCTCCCCGGCTCGAGCGTCGAGCGGGCCTTCGATGAGCAGATCGACGAGGTCGGCGGGGTGCGTCATGCCGTGCGCGACCAGACCTTCCAGGCCCTCAACCATCTCGTCGGACGGGTGCGCATTGCCCTGCCCGCCGTCGGCCGCGATCACCCCAAGGCCGTGCCCTTCCTCGTATGGAACCCGCACCTGCGGCCCGTGCAAACTTTTGTCGAGATCGAGGCGTGCATCGATCATCGGCCGATCTTCCGCTACCAGAATCGCGCGACCGAGTTGCCGCTCGAGGTGCGCGTGGGCGGAAAACGCGCCGCCTTCCAAGTCATCGAGACCGAGCATGAGTCCTTCGAGGACCTCGCGTGGCGCAAGCGCGTGGTCGTGCCGATCACGCTTCCCGCCGCCGGCTGGAATCTCGCGACCGTCGCCTGGGTCGAGGGCTCGAAATCGCCCGTGTTTCCCCGCTCGGCCGCCGGGCGCGGCACCGCAATCCGCAACGACTTTTACCAGATCTCCGCCAAGCCCGGCACCCGCGGCATTCAGGTCCGGCATCGCGGCCGCGCGCTATTCGGCGCCCGCGGGCTGCAACTTAGCACGGTCGCCGACAACTGGGGCTCGTGGGGCTCGATGAACGAGTCCGCGCCGGGCGTCCGGCTTACCGAACAGATCGGCCGCTGGAAGATCGCCCGTGTCGCCGTGACCGAGCACGGCCCCCTGCGCGCCGCGCTCATCGTGCGACTGACCACCAATCGCGCGCATGCCGACCTGACCTTCCGGCTCACCGCCGGCGTCGAGGAGGTCACGATTGAGGCCCGCGTCTTCACCGACCTCGAGGCCGCGCGCATCAAGCTCGTGCTGCCCGGCGCCCGCACCGTCGAGTGCGAGGTGCCTGTCGAGCGCGTGCGCCGCGGCCTCGAGGGTGAAATCCCCGTGCTGCGCTGGCTGCGCGCCCGCAACGGCCGGAAGGGTTTCGCCGTCGTGAGCGATGTACTCGCCAACTACGACCTCGAGGGCGGCGACCTGCGCGTGACCCTCGCGCGCGCCACGCGCTACGCCCGCGCCGAAAATCTGGACACCTCCAAGGCTTGGTGGCGCCCGACGACCGACCGCGGCGAACTCCGCGAGCGGCTCACGTTGTTGCCGCTCTCCGCGCCCGTCGAGGAAGCCGCCGAGCTTTTGAGCCAGCCGCCGCTCATCACCATGGCCTGGGAAAATCGCGCCGGCACGCTGCCGGCGTCCGGCTCACTCGCCACCCTAACGCCGTCCGACGTGCAGCTGCTCGCCCTCAAGCCCGGCCCGGACGGACGCGGCTTGGAGCTGCGCGTGAAAAATTACGCCGCCCAACCCCGCCGCCCCGTGCTCCGCCTCGGTCGCAAGACTATCCGCCTCGGTCCCGTCCAACCTTACGAGCTCGCCTCCTTCCGCCTCGCCAGCGCAACTTCGAGCCAACCCCGCCGAATCATGTTGGGCCGGTAACGATCGGTTCAATCATGCCCCGGATCGAGCTCACCACCCTCATCGCTGCTCCGATCGAGATTGTTTTCGATCTCGCCCGGAACATCGATGCGCATGCGGCCAGCCACGCCAGCCATGATGAGAAAGCCGTGGCCGGAAGGACCGCCGGGTTGATCGAGGAAGGCGAGGACGTCACTTGGGAGGCGGTCCATTTTGGTGTCCGCCAGTGCCTGACCAGCCGGATTGTCGCGATGCGGCGACCAATTTATTTTCGGGACAGCATGGTTCGCGGGGCGTTCAAGCGACTCGATCATGACCACATTTTTGAGGTGGCGCCGAATGGCACCTTGATGAAGGACGTCTTCGACTTCGCTTCTCCGCTCGGAGTGCTCGGCAAGTTTGCCGACTGGCTCGTGGTTGCGCGCTATTTGCGCCGGCTCCTCGAAAAGCGAAACCAAGTGTTGAAGCAGTTGGCGGAGTCGCCGAACACGTAGGGGCGCAGACTTGCTGCGCCCCTACCTTCAGCCCATCTTCATCGCCGCGGCCCAGGGCTTGGCGCTGAGGTCGATGGCTTGGCCGGTGCGGATGGATTCGACGGCGGCGAGCACCACGGCCGACGTGCGGCGGGCTGATTGAACGGAGACCGGCGAGGGTTTGCTTTCGGCCACCGCACGAATGAAAGGCTCGTCGATTACCGCCGCGCCCTGTTCGGCATGGGCGGGATGCTCGGTGATTTTCTTGTCCACGCGCGTCATGAGCGAGTTGAGCCGGTTGTAGAGGCTGAAGCTGCGCGCACCGTCGGACTGCTGCAGCGCGAATTTCGAGGAATGCGGCGGCACGCCGCAGTCGCCCACTGCGATGTTCGCCACCGCGCCGTCCGCGAAGGTCAGCGTGATGGCCGCCGTGTCGACGATGTGCCGCGTCGGATGATGCCGGTTGCCGCCTGCCGCGTAGACGCGCACTGGCGGGGTCGGGTGCAGGTGCAGCACCGTGTCCACCATGTGGCAGCCCTGCGACAGCACGTTGCCGCCGCCTTGGACGGGGTCGTTGGCCCAAAAATCGGACGGCCAGTTGTCGTCAATCACCTGCGCGACCGTGAGCGTGGGCTTGGCCAGAAACGCCTTAGCCGCCACCACCGCGGGAAAAAATCGCAGCTTGAACCCGGACGCCGCGATAACTCGCGAGCGCTCCACCGCCGCCACGATGCGGTTGCAGTCGTCCAGGGTGATCGCGAGCGGCTTCTCGAGGAAGAAATGCTTGCCCGCCGCCGCCGCCGACTCGGCCAGCGGCGCGTGTGTGTGATGCTGCGTGCAGATCCACACCGCCTCGATCTCGCGGTCCGCCCAGATGCGCGCCACGTCACCTGTCGCGTAGCCGGCGCCAAACTTCTGTTTGAATTCCTCCGCGCGCGCCGCAGCGATGTCGGCGACCGCGTGCAGCTTCACGCTGGCGCACGTGGAGAGGAATTTGGCGTGTTCGGCGCCATAACTGCCGCAGCCGATGATGGCCGCGCGGACGATCCGGGGAGTGCTCATGGGAGTAAGGGCGAGCAAAGTCCCCGGCCTGACCGCGAACAAGCTTTTTGGTCCCACATCTGATTTTCAACGCGGAGGTCGCGGAGAACGCGAAGAGAGAATCAATTCAATGAGCCTCGATCGAAACCCTTCTCGGAACACCGGCATTTCTCCGCGCCTTCGCGTCCTCCGCGTTAAGAATTCAGTCTGTGGCTGAACTTTCACCGGCGACTCCACGTTTTCCATTCCCTCCGCGCGCTCGCGTGTCGTAGCGTCCGCGGTCTTGAAGACGACTCCCGACCTCGCTCCGCGTTACTACACGTTCTGGTCCATCAACGGCGACCTCGACCAGGCGCGGCTTCAGCAGCAGCTGGCCGACTTCCGCGACGCCGGCCTGCACGGGGTCGTGTTTCATCCGCGCTTTTATCCCGGCAATCCGCCGTATATGAGCCCGAGCTATCTCGCCGAGGTTTCCGCCTGCATCCTGCACGCAAAAAAACTCGGCCTGCGCTTCTGGCTCTACGATGAAAACGGCTGGCCCAGTGGCACCGGCGACGGCCAGGTCCTGGCCAAATACCCCGACAGCGGCGCCTGGCGGCTCGACCTCACCCCTCTGCCCGCGGCCGGCTCACTCGGCTCATTCACCACTGCCGGCCTCAACCATCTCGTTCCCGGCGCCGAAGCGACCCCCAAGACGTGGCACCTCACGCCGCACCAGATCAACTATGTCGATTCGCTCGATCCCAAGGTCCTCGGTCATTTTCTCGAGCTGATCCACGAGCGCTACCGCACCGGGCTCGACCCCGAAGCCTTCGCCTACGTCGAGGCTTTTTTCGCCGACGAACCCGAGTCAGGTATCATCAAGGACCCCTTCCCCGTCGTCGCCGGCATTCCCTGGTCGCCCGTCATGCCCACGCGCATGAAGGAAAAATTCGGCGACCGCTACGCCGATAAACTCCCGCTCCTGTTCACGCGCGGCCCCGGCTATCAGGAAGTGCGCGCCACGTATTGGGAGCTCGTCACCGACGTGCTGATTGACGGCTTCTTCGCGCCCTACCTCGCCTGGTGCGAAAAAAACGGAAAGCAATTCATCGGGCACGTGAAAGGCGAGGAACACCCGCTCTTCCAGCTGCCGATGGTGGGGTCGCTGCACCGGATTTTCCGCCACCTCAGCATCCCGGGCATCGACTCGCTCGAGCGTTATCCCGCGCTGGACTTTTATCCTCGACAGGCCGCCGCCGCGTCGCGCCAGTTCAGCAACGGCCGCAGCATGGTCGAGTGCTTCGGCGGCGCCGGCTGGGGCGCGTCGCCCGAGGATCTCGAGCGCTACCTGCTCTGGCTCGGCCGCAAAGGCATCACGGATTTCGTCTTTCATCTCAGCCAGTACCGCCTTGACACGCCGGCGCTCACCGACTGGCCGCCCTCCGAGCCGCTGCACCTCAGCTGGCGCGAGGCATTTCCCGAAATGCTTGCGCGCGTGACACGCGAGCTCACCGCGAAGCCGCCCGTCATGCCCGACACCCTCGTCGTCGCGCCCTATCGCGGGCTCATGACAGAGTATGAACCGTGGGAACTGTTCCAGACCAACCAACACGTTGCCACGACGTTTCCCGACACGCCGGCCAGCCGGATGAACACCGCCTTCCTCGCCTCGCTCGAAAAACTCAAGGCGGCCAGCATCGCCTACGATCTCACCGACGAGCGCACGCTCGAGACCGACGGCGCCATGGAAAACGGCCGCATCCGCCTCGGTAAGGCCACCTACGCCCACCTCGTCGTGGATCCGGCGGCGATTCTGCGCGGTCCAGCCGCTGAGTGGATCGCAAAGGTGGAGCGCGTTGCCCCCAACGCGCTGAAATCGTCAGTCATCCAAGCCAAGCGTGTTGAGGGCAACCCGCTCCACCCGCCCAAGGAAATTCCCCTCACCTGGCAAATTCCCGCGCTCCCCGAGAACGCCTGGCTGATCGAGCCAACGCGCAATGCCCCGCGCGACTATTCCGCGACCTTCACCACCGCGTTCGGCGCAGCCAATCCGTCCGCGCTGCACCTGCATTTCGCCGACGATCTGGTCGACGCCACGCTCGACGGCCACCCGCTCCCGTTGACTGTCGGCTACGACGGCGCCCTCGCTGCGCCGCCCGCGCTCGACTCGGGCGAGCACACGCTGCGTTTTCGCACCGTACGCGAGTTTCCGGCCAAGCCCTACGTCTGGCTCAAGGGTCCCTTCACATTAGAGAGTCGCACGCCCTACGCGGCCGGTCCCAGCCACACCGTCCGCACCGCGGGCCCGTTCGTTGCCGGGGTTGAGGCGGTTTCTGCAGGCAGCGAGCTCGCCGCCGGTGGGTTTCCATTTCTCAACCAGCCGATCGTCGCCGAGAGTTCGTTCGTGCTCGCCGCGCCCGCCGCCGTGCTTCGTTTCGCAGGCACGCTAGGCGACGCTGTCCGGGCCACGGTTGACGGACAGTCCGCCGGCTGGGCCTGGGGTCCCGACTGGCAACTCGCTCTACCGCTTCCGCTCGCGGCTGGGCCGCATCGCCTCCGGCTTGAGCTCGTGCCGAGCACCTTCAATATCTTTGGGCCGCACCACTACTACAACGGCGACTGGCACGTGGTCAGCCCGGGCCAGATCATCGGCGAGAAAAATTTCGCCGACCTGCCCGACGCGCCGAACCACACGCATGTGCCCGCGTGGCATTTCAAGCCGCTCCGCCTGCCAACGGCGCTGATAGTGTAGGGCGGGGTCGCCTTGTCGCGACGTAGGCTGGGCGAAGACGGATGACCCCGCCTGAAGTGGCATGGGTCTCCTGCCCGATGTCGGGAATGATTTCCAGTTTGTAATCACGGGTCAGCAGACCCGTGCCACGGCGAACCGGGCGGGGTCGGCGACCACAGCCGTCCCATAGCAGAGGGCAGATAGTGGCTCGGCAGGCGCTCGTTTA
>ODAK010007104.1_pt1 | contig 11242 bp, 8 predicted proteins | sample 1539591 | NCBI WGS metagenome assembly ODAK01 (sample SAMEA3539303, study PRJEB22396) | soil metagenome | biome: tundra; feature: field; material: soil | place: USA | collected 2010-05 | depth 0.15 m | reverse complement strand
AATCCATTCCAGCAAATTTTCATTCCCATGGGAACTCTGGTTAGCGAGAGCAACCTACGCGAACTGGGGACGTATGGGCAATCCGTAGAATCGGTGTGGGTGCATTGCAAAACCGGACGCCACGACGTTACCGAGGCAAACGGGGTGATGCCTGAAATATCAGAAGCGATTCCAAAGCCGACATTGATAACGATCAATTTTCCTTTGTGCTTCCAACTTCTGGAGGACGGCGGCTCCGAAATGAGGAAGTGTCTTAGAGCTCTGCGAGTCCCTATATTTTGCAATCCTATTTGCAGAGGAAACAACGCAGACATGAGAAGGAAGAACGATATTATGCGAACCGGCTTCATCGACCTCTCTAGGAGACCAGTGCTCACTGTAGGCAACCTTTTAGATGCTTCAGGGACGTTCGCAACCTCGTCAGCCCCGCGCGATGCATCTGCGATACGCGCGACTGGCTGACTCCCAGCCGCGCGCCGACTTCCTTCATCGTGAGTTCTTCTGTGTAGTGGAGGTAAATGATGAACTGCTCGCGCTTTGTCAGTTTGCAGATGCTTGCGGCGAGATGCTCTTTCATCTCGCACTCTGCCAGAAGGTGGAACGGATCGTCGTCGACTCGACTGGGCGCGGATTCTATCAGGTCAACCGTTTCAGCACTATTGAAGGTAGAGCTGCTTTGTGGCCCGGCTATGCCAAGGCTGTCAAGCTCCCTAAGAGTCTTTTGTAATTCCGCGAGAGGCTTACCAACGCCCTCGGCGATCTCCGACTCATCTGGCGTGCGTCCCATTGCTAATTCCAGCTGGCAAATCGTTTGGTCGATTTCACGGCCTTGCTTGCGCAATAATCTCGGCGCCCAATCGACCTGACGCATGCTGTCGATGATTGCGCCTTGGATGCGAAAGCGGGCGAAAGTCTTGAACTTTGTAGGCTTCGTTCTATCGTAGGTTTCGGTGGCCTCGACCGAACCCAGTACCCCTGCGCTCACGAGGTCTTCAATAGAAACACTGCGTGGCAAGCCCTCCCGAATCTTCGCCGCAATGTAACGTACTTGGTCAAGTTCCCGCATCACAAGTCTGTTGCGCGCATCGAGCGGATTTGCGACTTCTAAATCAAGCATTTCGATGCCCATGTTTGCTCATTCAATCTCGCCGCGCCCCGTCACACCCTGCTAGGTTCAATACTCGGGTCTCAGCTGCACGCCGCGTTGTGCCAGCGTTGGTTCTTCTGGTATGCATGCGCGATGCCGAAATAGCGCAAAGCAATGTTCGTGCGGCAAATGGTTGCATTCCTTACGAGAACCGTGTGATTTGTCAGCAATGCGCGATGGATGGTGGAAGCAGTGTGTCTATGGCTGAGACTTTTGTTCAGAATCGATCAACATCCCTGCAGATAGACAAAATTCGGAGTCTAATAAGGCTAGACGACGGCCCTACACTCCTAGATCGAATTTCGCGCCTACGGCGATCGAAGGGATCTCAGGTGGCGGGGATTCCCCAGGAAAGAAGCTGCATGCAGGGTAAGGTACTAGTCCCACGAAAGTATTTGGTTAGCAACTCTGAAAAGGTATAGGGTGTCTCTAAGAAAAGACCGCGACAATCACGACAAGTCTCGGCGGTACAGGTTTCCCAACTTAAGCCGAGGGACAGCACTGACCCAAGAGAAAGTCGTTTCGAATTGACGGCAATCGTTGATTCTTCCCTCGGCAACAACCTCGACCCAATAAGTAGCAGTTGGCGGAAAGGGGCTCATCGTCTCGCACTTGGTGGCTCGGTCGTACGCGGACAGAATGATCGCTTCGATCGGTCAGATGGTACCGAGCAGTGGGTCCAATGGGAGGTACGCCCGTGGTTCGATCTAACCGGCCAAATCGGGGGCATCATTATGTCCACGCAAGGATGCGCGAATACGAAAGAGTCGTGGAAGGCCTCGATGAAAAGATTCTGGTGTTGGACCGGGAATATCGCTACGTGATTGCCAACCAGGCATTCCGCACTTATCGTGACATCGAGAAGGAAGAGATCCTCGGTCATACGGTCGGGGAGATTATGGGCGAAGAATACTTTGCGACCGTCTTCAAGCCACGAATGGATGAGTGTTTTGCGGGGAATGTGGTGCAGTACGAATTCACCTACGCCTATCCGAACATAGGTACGCGTGATATGGCGGCGTCGTACTTTCCCATCGAAGGTCCGGATGGAGTAGATCGAATTGCGATCATTCTGCAAGACATTACCGACCGCAAGCGATCGGAAGAAGCATTGCGAAGAAGCGAAGAAGAATTCCGGACCATGGCCAATGCCATCCCGCAGTTGGCGTGGATAGCGAATCCCGATGGCTGGGTGTACTGGTTCAACGATGGCTGGTATCAGTATACCGGAACCACTCCCTCCGAAATGGCAGGATGGGGATGGCAGACCGTGCACACCCCGTTCTTACTGCCGGCGGTGATGGACCGCTGGCGAGAGTCCGTCGCAACTTGCAAACCGTTCGAAATGACCTACCCGTTGCGCGGAGCCGACGGTACCTATCGGACGTTCCTGGCGCGAGCCACGCCCCTCAAAGACGAATCCGGAAAACTTCTTCGGTGGTTCGGCACCAACACCGACATCGAAGAAGAAAAACGCGCGGAAGACCTTCTACGTTCGCGCGGCGAGGAACTGCAGGCATTGGTAGCGCGCCTGCAGGACGTGCGGGAAGAGGAGCGCACCCGGGTTTCCCGCGATCTGCATGACGATATTGGGCAAATATTGACCTCCGTCAAAATGGATCTCGCTTTGATTCTGAAACTTTGGCCGTCGCTACCCGCCGAGCTACATTCCCGGATCAAGACAGCCTGCGAATTGCTCGGTGACGGAGTGAAAACGGTTCGCGCAATATGTACCGGCTTACGCCCGAGCATACTGGATGACTTGGGCCTCGCCGCTGCCCTGAAATGGCAGGCGAAAGAGTTCGCTTCACGTACCCACATTGAGTGTAAATTTCACATCGACATTTCGGAAGCTCGCGTAGACGGCAAGCGGGCGACAGCGATTTTCCGTATCGCTCAGGAAGCTCTCACCAACGTTTCAAGGCACGCCGAGGCGAGTTCGGTGCGAATGTCTCTCCTCGAGCAGAACGACGAAGTCGTGCTGACAGTAGAGGATGATGGCAAGGGATTTCGCGACACTAGAGAACATAACTCCCTGGGAATCGTGGGCATGAAAGAACGAGCGCAGGCGTGCGGCGGAGAGTTACAGGTCTCCAGCGCACTCGCCAAAGGGACAACCGTAACGGTTCGCATCCCGTTGGGCAGCACGCAGGACACGGAGCAAGAGCATGCGAGTCCTGATAGCAGATGATCACGCAATCGTGCGGCGAGGGCTGCGGGACATCCTCGCCCATGCCTATGCTGGAACGCATTTCGCCGAAGCAAGCACTGGGAACGAGGTGATCCAACATCTCGGCGAATCCCACTTCGACGTTTTATTGCTCGATATAAGCATGCCAGGCCGCAGCGGGTTAGACATACTGAGAGAGGTTAAACACCTTCACCCTCGATTGCCAGTCGTTATGCTCAGCATTTTGCCCGAGGACCAGTATGCGCTGCGCTGTTTACGCGCCGGCGCAGCTGCGTATCTCAACAAGGACAGCGCCCCGGAAGAACTGCTGCAAACGATCAGAAAGGTGCTACGAGGCGGCCGTTACGTCAGTGCAAGCGTTGCGGACAAGCTGGTTGACGACCTCAGCGATCCCCCCAATCGCCCGCTGCATGAGTTGCTTTCCGACCGCGAGCATGAAGTGATGAAGATGATCGCCGCCGGCGTAGCGCTGACCGAGATTGCTCTGCAACTCCATCTCAGTGTGAAAACCATCAGCAGCTACCGTACCCGCATCCTGGAGAAGATGCGCATGAAGAGCAATGCTGAACTCACCCGTTACGCACTGGAACACAAGTTAATCGAGTAACCCATCTAAGGGCATTGTAGGAATAGCTTCACAGAAGCTATCGAGAAATTCTCGCAACACTATCAGGGTTTGCTGCTGTTAGCCCGTTCCCTTCCTTCGTATCTTGATCCACACCTCAATGACAGCTGCCCTAGACGAAGAACATGGGCAGATCGTCGCCTCGATGAACGCCTTGTATGACGCGGTCGATTGCGGCACGTCCCTCTCTTTTCAGCGGCTCAAGATGCATGCACCGGAATCCTTCTTCCGCCACAACTGTCTCGAAGAGGAGACGATGATGGATAGGGATGGCTTCATCAGGTCCAGATTCCATAAAGAAGAGCATCGTTCGCTCTACATAGCACTGCATGCACTTGAAACTGCGATCTTGGCAGATAACCAAGGAAATGTCCTGAAACTACTGGACAAGCTGCGCGATGTATTAATTTCCCACGTACGGATCCAGAAAGTTGCCGACTGGCATCGTGGTTGTCAAGTTCCTGGAGCAGCCGCATACTAACAAGCTATCCCCAGCAATAGGGGCGGCGGCGCGCCCGTCCCAATTGTTTTCGCCTTAGTAAATCGCGGTATTCATCTACGTATCTTGCAGGAATTGGACTACATCACATTCAGAGTACCCTGCTTACTATGCTTCGATTTGTCCATATATCTTAACGGCATGGGAGAGCCCGCCATACCGGCGCTCAGGGTGGTAATCGCCGACGATTCGCCTGCAATGCGCGATCGGATTGCGGCATTTATTTCTTTGATTCCCGGTCTATCGGTCGTGGGGCTCGCTTGTGATGGCAGAGAAGCGCTCAGCCAGATCAGGCGGTTACTGCCAGACATTGTCCTACTCGACCTCCGGATGCCACGAATGGGTGGACTGGGTGTACTCGAGGCGTTGCGAGAGGAGCGGATCAGGCCGACGGTCATAGTGCTTACAAACGAGGACCGGGAGCCCTACAGCAGCGTTTTACTCGCCACTGGCGCTCACTCGTTCATATCGAAAGATACCGATATGCCGGAACTGGAACGCCTCCTTCGGCAACTGGTACTACAGCATGCCGCCCTTCTAAAGTTAGGCCCCTGATGTGGAACGTAGCGTACTGTCGCGTTCAGGGCCCTACGAATGGAGTGATTCATCAGTGCATTATGCAGAGGAAGCCATGCTGAAATCTTCGGTAGCAAAGCCTGCCAACAAGCCGAAGCACCAGTCTGATAATGATCGCGCTCGCTTTGAATTAGCGGCGATCGTCGACTCTGCTCACGCCGCCATTATCAGCAAGGATCTGCACGGAAACGTTACTAGCTGGAATCGAGCCGCGACTGAGATTTTTGGTTTCACCCGGGCGGAGATGATCGGCCAACCGATCACCCGGATCATTCCCCTTGATCTATTTGAGGACGAGATCGCCATCATGGAGAGGGTGAAGGCGGGCGACAAGATCGACAACTACGAGACCGTTCGCCTTCGCAAAGACCAGACGCGCGTCGAAATCTTACTGACAATTTCTCCGATCGTGAACGATCGCGGCGAGATTATCGGAATTTCAAAAATCGCGAATGCTATCACCGCGAGAAAAGGGGTAGAAGCAGCGCTGCGCGAGAGCGAGCGCCAATTCCAGACACTCGGTGACTCCATTCCCCAGTTGATTGTGGCCGTCGAAGAGATCACCTTGAACGGCGAGCCCCACCACCTTGGATGTATGGTCGATACCACGGAGCGGAAGCGGGCGGAGTTCCGGCTCGACCGCTTGAACCGGCTGCATACGATCGCCACTAAAATCGGCGCGGCGATCGTCCACATCCAGGATCGTCGGCAGCTGATCCAATCCGCTTGTCAAATCGCAGTCGACGATGCAAATCTGCCGATGGTTTTTATCGCTGAGCTCGACCACGCCACCTGCTTGGCACGTCCGGTCGCACATGCCGGCAGAACCGGCGTCTATCTCGACAATTGGTCGATCGATCCTAGGGAAGGCGAAACCAGCCAAGGCACCGCTGGCACCGCCATTCGAGAGGGCCGCTACGACTTTTGCAACGACATTGCCGTTGATCCCCGATTCGCGCCATGGCGCAAAGAAGCTCTCGCACATGGCTTTCGATCCTGTGCTTCCTTTCCGATCCGAGAAAACGGAAAGACCATTGGTGCGCTCGTTTTAATGGCTGCTGAGTCCGGTTATTTTCAGGACGACGAATTACAACTGATGATGAGCGTTGCGGATAACCTCTCCTATGGACTTGATGCTCTTCTCCAGCAACAGAAAAAGACAATTTCAGACAAAATGCAGCACGCGGTATACGCGATCTCAAAGGCGAGAGACGACACAGATTCGTTGCCGGAGTTCTACAAGAAAGTTCACGGGATCATTTCCGAGGTCATGCCGGCGCGTAACTTCTATCTTGCCCTCAAGAATGGAGCTCCGGGGCGGTTAAGTTATCCCTACTTCGTCGATGAAAAACTGCCCGCGCATCCCCCCGAGCGAATCGGAAACGGATTGACGGCCTACGTTTTGCGGACCGGTTCCTCTTTACTCTGCACGCGCGCCATGGAAGAGGAGTTAGCGGAAAGAGGAGAAGTAGTGCTGCATGCGCCGTCAGCAATTTGGCTGGGCGTTCCTCTGCGCGCCGAAGGAACCACACTAGGCGTGATGGCAGTTCAGGACTACGACAATCCTTCGTCCTACGGGATCCCGGAGCGGGAGATGTTGGAATATGTCTCTACGCAAGTAGCGCATGCGATCGAGAAAAAGCGTATCGAAGAAGAACGCGATTTACACGCCAGCGTCATGAAAGCCGCGTCCAACGCTATCGTGATCTCTGATCTCGACGGGGCCATCTCGTGGGTCAACCCGGCTTTCTCTGCTTTGACCGGTTACAGCCTGAATGAGGCAATCGGCAAAAACCCTCGAATTTTTAAATCTGGCAAACAGACGCCAGAGTTTTATCAGATGATGTGGCAGACTCTTCTTCGCGGAGAAGTATGGAGCGGCACGCTGATGAATCGCAAGAAGAACGGCGACCTTTATACGGAGTCTGCCACGATCACGCCGGTGCGCGACAAAAACGGAAAAACCGCGCATTTCGTTGCCATCAAGTCTGACATCACAGAAGCCCTCTTGTTAGAAGACCAATTCCGAAAAGCGCAGCGTATGGAAGCGATCGGCCGATTGTCAGCTGGCGTGGCACACGATTTCAACAATCACCTGGCCGTCATCCTGGGATTCACGGAGCTACTGGAAGAACAGTTGGATGGTGACGTTCGGGTCAAGGAGAAACTCGGGCAAATCCACAGGGCTACGAATCGCGCCGCGGAATTGACCAAACAACTCCTGGCGTTCAGCCGTCAGCAGGTATTACAACCTGTCATGCTCGATCTGAACGCCACCGTACACGAAACTGAGAAGATGCTGCGGCGCCTTATCAGCGAAGATATTGAACTGGTCACCGCGTTACAACCAGATCTCGGAACCATTCGCGCCGATCGGACCCAGATCGACCAGGTCCTCATGAACTTGGCGAGCAATGCCAAGGACGCTATGCCGCGCGGGGGACGCTTGACGATTGAAACGGCAAATATCGACCTCGATGCGCCGTACGCGGAGCTGCACTTCCCCGCGAAGGCCGGCAGTTATGTGATGCTCGCGGTGAGCGACAACGGGATCGGCATGAACGATGAGATCAAAGGTCGCATCTTCGAGCCGTTCTTCACCACAAAGGAACTCGGCAAAGGGACTGGATTAGGTCTTTCCACGGTTTATGGGATCGTGAAACAGAGCGATGGTTGGATCTGGGTATACAGTGAGCCCGGAAAAGGAACAGCGTTCAAGATTTACTTGCCTCGGGTCGCCTCCAAACCGACGCTTATCGTCCCAGTGAACAAGGTGGACAGCCCCATGGGCAGGGGCGAGACAATCCTCGTCGTAGAGGACACAGTAGAGCTATTGGACGTTCTCCGAGAGATCCTGGAGACCTCGGGATACAACGTTATCACTTCAGCAACTCCACTGAGAGCTCTGCAAATGCTGGAATCCGCTCCTACCCCGCCAGCGCTGTTAGTCACAGACGTCGTTCTGCCCGAGATGAGCGGTCGCGACATGGCGGATCGTGCACTCACCCTTTATCCGTCGCTCAAGGTCATGTACATGTCTGGCTATACGGACGACACAGTTCTTCGGCAGAACATACAGAATCTCAAGGGGACCTTTCTCCAAAAGCCCTTCAAGCGCTCGGATGTCTTAAGCAAAGTACGGGACCTTTTGGACCACAAATACCCTGAAGGTCAAAGTTAACGGTAGCTATCGATTTTTGCTTGATTTGCCCAACTTCCCCATACACTGAGCCGAGGTCTGTCGATGCCGAAAGAAAGAGTTCTGATTATTGATGATGATGCCGGGTGGAGTGAGGCGATCAGTACTTTCCTTGAATTGAAAGGTCTTGAGGCTTCTTATGCCGGCAACTGCCGCGAGGCGGAAGATGCCTGGCGCAAGACGAGACCAGACGTGGCTGTGCTCGACTATAGCCTCCCGGATGGGACAGCGCTCACGTTGCTTCCCAAGCTCAAAATGATCGATCCGTCTATTCCCGTTATCATTCTCACCGGATGCGGATCGATTGACCTCGCAGTCGAGGCTATGAAAATGGGCGCGATGCAATTTCTCACGAAGCCCGCTGAACTCGGCTCAGTGTTTATAGTGGTTAAGGAAGCCCTCCAGATACGTCGCACGCGGCAAAGACAACTCCTGGACAAGGAGTTGGGAACAAGGCGCGAGCAGGACCCATTTCTGGGGAAGAGCGCGGCCATTCGACAACTGGCGGAGCTGGTCCAAAAGATATCTCGGTTCGACAGCCCAATCCTGATCCAGGGAGAGACGGGTACCGGAAAAGGTGTAATGGCGCGCTGGATTCACCAGCACGGCCCGCGCGCCTCCGAGGCCTTCGTTGATTTGAATTGCGGTGGTCTGTCCTCCGAACTGCTCGAAACGGAGCTGTTTGGACACGAAAAAGGCGCCTTTACCGGCGCCGTGCAGACGAAATCAGGCCTGCTGGAAGTCGCTCACAAGGGTACCGTCTTTTTAGACGAGATCGGCGACGTCGATCTGCAAGTTCAGCCCAAACTCCTAAAAGTTCTGGAAGAGAAACAGTTTAGACATCTGGGCGATACCAAAGATCGCCGTGTCGACATCCGTCTCCTGGCCGCGACTCACCGTGACATCGGGGAACAGATTCGACTAGGAAAATTCCGGAGCGATTTATATTTTCGCATCAGTGCGGTTCCCATCATTCTGCCTGCCTTGCGCGAGCGCATGGAAGATATTCCGATTCTAGCGGAGCACCTCCTCCGCCAATTGTGCAGCGACTTGGCTATTGCCAATGTTGCGCTGACGTCTGGAGCGATGCTGGCACTTCAGTCCTACAGCTGGCCTGGGAACATCCGCGAGTTGAGAAACGTCCTCGAGCGCGCGCTACTGCTTCGAGAAAGCGACCGGCTCAGCGAAAAAGATCTTCATTTTGATATTCACGTGGAGTCAGCACGACATTCCACCACCCCAATGAAAACCTTGGTTGAATGCGAGCGCGACTACATCGCGGAGGTGTTGAGCGTGTCGGGTGGAAACGTCAACTCGGCTGCCTCCACTCTCGGCATTCCGCGCAGCTCTCTTTATCATAAAATTAAAGAATATGGTTTAACCAAGGCGTCAACCTTCACTACCCACTAGAGCGTAAGGGCTTGTGCCATCTCGGTCCCGAGCTGGCGTGCCAGAGTGTCTTCCAATCGCTCTGCCAGCCAGGTTCGTAGCGCTCTATCTACTTTCGGGGCAATGTTACAAAACTGAACACCCACTTTGCCGCTCGCCTGGTTCCAGCAAACTTCCGCATCTAGGCTCAGCGCGTCGGTGTCTCCGGGAAGGACGAGCCGTAGTTGCAACTTGTCCCCAACCTGCATCGATTGACTGGAGTTCAGACACAACCCCGTCTCGCTCAGATTAAGAGAACTCACCTCAAATTCAGAATCGCCGCCACGCTTCACCCGTACCGAAGCCTCGAGCGGATAACGAAAATAGCGCCGCCGTTCCCGAACCATTAAGGAATACGAGGCCTGCAACACGCGCATCGCACTTGCTTGAGAGAGCGGATGCTCGAAAACGAAATTGGCACCCGCTTGAAAAGCCTGGGTCTGTTCAAGCGTTCGGCGAAGAATCGCATAACAAATAGCAGAACGATTCGAGGTCGTGCTGCGAAGTTTCTGGAGGAACTCGAGTCCTCCATCAAACGCGAGATCGACTATGATCCCCTCGAACTTTGATCGACATAGTTTCCTGATGGCAACTTCAGCGTCGCAGCAAGTCACGATGTGAATCGTCATCCTCTGCGCCACATTACAAAGTATCTCTATCGTTCGAATGTCGGAGCTCAGTAAAATGGTTCTAACCGAGATCAACTCCGTGCCTGATTTCATTGGTAATACTCCGATTTCTGAAATATAGAGCCGACTCTTATACTAAGACTAATCCGTCAGGCATTTCCAGTTGATGCGCGTCAAATGCGTCGACAAATGCCTCAACCACGCGCGGATCGAAACTGCCTCCTGTTCCCTTCACAATGAGGTCTTTAGCCTCGAATGGTGTGATCGCCCGACGGTAGGGGCGGTCGCTTGTAAGCGTGTCGTAGGCGTCCGCTAAGGACAGAACCCTGGCTTCGATCGGGATATCGTCGCCTTTCACTTTTTCGTAGCCAGTGCCGTCATATTTTTCGTGATGTGCGAGCACAATCGGTAATATCCGGCTCAGGGAACCGCCCATCGTTTCAAGAAGTGCCCCACCTTTCTTTACGTGGCCACGCATCTCAAGCATTTCTTTCGAGCTCAAACTCGACGCTTTGTGGAGGATATCGCGACTAGTCTCTAGCTTTCCTATGTCGTGAATCAATGCCGCAGCCCGAATGTCGTCCACCCGCGCCTCATCGAAGCCCATGCGCGTCGCGATCGAGGAAGCGTACATCGCGACTCGATAGGAATGATTGTGTGTGTACTTATCGTTGGAGATAAACTGTTGCAGAATCGTGAGGACCCCAAAGTAAGTGTGGCGCAATTCGCGAAAGTGCTTCTCTTTCCTGTCGTACAGCGTCCCCATCGCATAGGCGGTAATCGTTAACGAAGCGCCCCATACCACGACGCTCATCCACCGATCAAGTTCTCCCAATCCCGCTGCAGCGACGAGGAGTTCGGGATTCGTCCACAGAATGCTGACCACAAGTATGATGCTGGCTACTGCAGTCATCACCGCATGACGTCGCCCATAGGTATACGCGGAAT
>ODAK010007103.1_pt1 | contig 11242 bp, 8 predicted proteins | sample 1539591 | NCBI WGS metagenome assembly ODAK01 (sample SAMEA3539303, study PRJEB22396) | soil metagenome | biome: tundra; feature: field; material: soil | place: USA | collected 2010-05 | depth 0.15 m | reverse complement strand
CCTATGGCCGCTTCCTCAACAGCGAGGAAGGTCAGATCTTCGCCTTCATGGTGATCGTCGTCGCCGCCGCCGAGGTCGTGGTCGGGCTGGCACTGATCACCCAGATCTTCCGGCTCGGTCGCGAGCTGGACGTGGATGACCTGAGCGAGATGAAGGAGTGAACGTCAGCACGGCGTCGACGCTCGTCTGCCTTGTGCTGCTCTTTCCGCTCATCGGCGCCGCAGTGAACGGCTTCCTCGGCCCGGTGCTCGGCCGGCGGTTCGTCAACATCGCCGGGACCGTCTCGATCTTCGCCGCGTTCGTGGTCTCGTGCCTCGTGCTCGCCAACGTCGTGGGAGCGCCTGCTGGGCACGGCGCGATCACCGTCCGTCTCTGGGACTGGATCAACCTGGGTGGCGGCACCAACCTCTCGGTCGGCATGGACTTCACGCTCGACGCCCTGAGTGCGCTGATGCTCATGGTCATCACCGGGGTCGGCTTCCTGATCCACGTCTACAGCGTCGGCTACATGGAGCATGACACGGGGTTCGCCCGCTTCTTCAGCTACATGAACTTCTTCATCTTCTCGATGTTGACGCTCGTGCTCGCGGCGGACCTGGTGATCCTCATCATCGGGTGGGCGCTGGTCGCGCTGAGCAGCTACCTGCTGATCGGGTTCTGGCACGACCGGCCGACGGCGGTCGCCGCAGCTCGCAAGGCGTTCATCACGCAGGTGATCGGCGACGTCGCGCTGGTGATCGCAGCGTTTCTCATCGTGCTCAACACGCACACGCTCAGCTTGCCGAACATCTTCGCGCGCACCCAGGCATTTCCCGCCGGAGGCGCGCTGATCACCGGGGTCTGCGTCCTCCTGGCGATCGGCGCATTCGCGAAGAGCGCCCAGTTCCCGTTGCACACGTGGTTGCCGGACGCGATGGAGGGCCCGACACCGGTCTCGGCCCTGATCCACGCGGCGACCATGGTCACCGCCGGCGTCTACCTGATCGCGCGGTTCCATGTGCTCTTCAACCTGGCGCCCGTCGCCGAGGGCATGGTGGCCTGCGTCGGCATGGGCACTGCGGTGATGGCCGGCATCATCGCCCTCTCGCAGATCGACATCAAGCGCGTGATCGCCTATTCCACGATGTCGCAGATCGGGCTGATGATCTACGCGGTCGGCATCGGCGCGTATTCGGCCGGCATGTTCCACTTCGCGATGCACGCCGTCTTCAAGGCGCTGCTCTTCATGGCGGCGGGCAACGTGATCCACGCTCTCCACGACGAGCAGGACATCCGCCTGATGGGGGGCCTGCATTCGCGGATGAAGTGGACCCATCTCGCCTTCGGCGCCGGGTCACTGGCACTGGGTGGTTTCTTCCTCTTCTCCGGTTGGTTCAGCAAGGAGGATCTGCTCGGCTTCGGCACTGTGTCCGGCCCGGGTCCTGCGCCGTGGATCCTCTATGCCGTCGGGGTCGGGGTCAACGTGCTCACCGGCCTCTACGCGTTCCGCCTGTACTTCACCGTCTTCCAGGGCGAGCCCCAGACAGCACGCGGTTTCGGTGTCAAGGAAGCCGGCTATCCGATGCTCATCCCGGTGGTGATCCTCGGCGCGCTCTCGGTCATCGTCGCCTGGCCGCTCCAGTTCCCGCTCCCCAACACGGTGCACGTGTTCAGCGACTTCCTGGCTCCGGTCTTCGCCGGATCGCAGTCGCCGTTGCTCCACGATCCGTCCTTCGGAGTCGCGCTGGTCGGCCTGGTCATCGGGACGGCGGCCAGCCTGATCGGCATCGGTCTCGCCATGCGTCTCTGGTACGAGCACCGTCCCGATCCTCAGGTCGTGCTGTCGAGGCTGCCCCGGGTGGTCCCCCTGCTCTCGTACAACAAGTTCTATTTCGACGAGATCTATGACCGTGCCCTCGTGCAACCCGTCAAGGCTGTGGCGCGGACCGCCAGGCGGGTCGTCGAGCCGGACGTGATGGACAGCTGGGTCGAGGGCATCGGCGAGTTGCTCCGCGGCTTCAGCCTCGACCTGCGCCTCGTGCAGACGGGGCTGATCCGCGACTACGCGTCGATCTTCACGGTGTTCGCAGTCGTCCTAGTGGTCGTGTGGGTGTTCATCGCGCGATGAATCACATCCCCTGGCTCACGCTGCTGATCGTCATCCCCGCGGGGGCGGCGATCCTGCTGCAGTTCGTCCCACGCCGCCTGACGGCTGTGGTCAAGGGGCTCACCATCGCCGCCACGCTGGCGGGCGCCGTCATCGTCACGCTGCTCCTCCTGTGGCTGCCCGGGAACAAGGCCACCAACGGGCCGCTGCCACTGCATTTCCAGGAGACCCACGCGTGGCTGCCGGCGATCAACGCCACCTACCACCTCGGTATCGACGGTATCTCCGCGTGGCTGCTGGCGCTCAACGCCGGGGTGTTCCTGCTCGGCGCTCTCGCGATGTCGCGCAAGAGCACGGACCGGCTGCGCTTCTACTGCACGCTGGTGCTGCTGACCGAGGCCGCGACCACGGGCGTGCTGCTCTCCATCGACCTGCTGCTCTTCTACATGTTCTGGGAGGGAATGCTGGTTCCTCTCTACGTTCTGCTGAGCAACTGGGGTGGCGACAAGCGGGGTCCCGCAACCCTCAAGTTCATCGTGTACACGGTCGCGGGCAGCCTGCTGATGCTGGTCGCGATCATCTATCTCTACATCCAGTCGCCATCGGGCTCGTTCGACCTCGAACAGATCCTCGCGCAACCGATCAGTTCGGGCACGGCCTTCGTCATCCCGCTCATCCATGTCACGACGTTCACACCCAAGGAGCTGGCGTTCATCTGCTTCGCGCTCGCCTTCGCGATCAAGATCCCGATCGTCCCGTTCCACACGTGGCTGCCGGACCTCTACGAGGCGTGCCCGCCCGCGGTCCTGGTGTTCTTCGCGGGTGTCGTGAGCAAGCTCGGCGCATACGGCTTCATCCGGTTCGCGCTGACGCTCTTCCCCGGAGAGATGGAGAAGTACCGTTTCGTGCTGGCCGCGTTCGCCGTGCTGAGCATCATCTACGGAGCGCTGATGGCGCTGTCGGAACGTGACCTGAAGCGCATCGTCGCGTACGCGAGCATCAGCCATCTCGGCTTCATCGCGCTCGGCATCTTCTCGCTGACCGACAACGGGATCAACGGCGCGGTCATCCAGATCATCAATCACGGCATCATCATCAGCGCGCTCTTCCTCATCGTCGGGTTCGTCGAGGCGCGCACCGGGACACGCGATCTCGGCGAGCTCTCCGGTCTCGAACGGCGAATGCCCTGGCTGTATTTCTTCTTCCTGGTGGCCACGCTCGCCGGCCTGGGCATGCCCGGCATGAACAGCTTCGTCGGTGAGTTCACGATCATGCTGGGGGCGTTCCAGCTCAACTGGGTGTACGCCGTCCTCGCTGGAGGCGGCGTGATCCTGGCCGCCTGGTACATGCTCCGCCTCCATCAGGGGCTCATGCACGATCCGCCGAAACCGCGAACCGAGGGAGTGCATGACCTGCATTTCGGCGAAGGACTGCTGCTCGTGCCGCTGGTGGCGATGATGATCTTCATCGGGCTGTTCCCCAAGCCGATCACCGACGTCTCGACCCGATCGGTGAGCACGTACGTGAACCTGATACAGCCCGCCGCGTCGAACCCGGGGACGCAGTGATGCTTGTCGCGGCCTCGCCCGTGCCCCTGTCGTTTCCCGGCGGGCGTGACCTTGTCGGCATCCTTCCCGAGCTCGTGCTCTTCGGCGCCTTCCTGCTGCTGATGCTCCTGGACCTCGTGATCCCGGCGTCGAAGCGCACGTGGCTTGCCGCCTTCGCATTGCTCGGCATCGCTGCAACATTCGGAGTGACGGTGTGGGCGTGGTTCGACGCGAACCCGGGGCGCCTTGTGTATTCGGGGTCGTTCGCCTACGACCGCTTCGCGCTCTTCGTGGACGCGATCCTGCTGGTGAGCGCGGGCCTCGTGGTGATGATCAGCCCGAACTATCTGAACCGCCGCGGCATCCATTACGGCGAGTACTACGCGCTGATCCTCGCGGCCACGCTCGGGATGATGCTGCTCGCCGGAGCGACCAGTCTCATGGTCATCTTCCTGGCAATCGAGTTGCTGTCTCTTGCGCTCTACGTGCTGAGCGGCTTCTCACGCCACGAGGAACGCTCGCAGGAGGCCGCGCTGAAGTACCTGCTGCTCGGCGGCTTCGCGTCGGGTTTCCTGCTCTTCGGCATGGCGCTGATCTACGGGGAGACCGGGCACACCCAGCTCGCGCAGATCGCAGCTGCAATTCAGAGTCAGACCACGGCCGCCGTCGATCCGCTCCTGCTCGCAGGTGTCCTCCTGCTCTTCATCGGGTTCGCGTTCAAGGTGTCGGCCGCACCGTTCCATTCGTGGACCCCCGACGTGTATCAGGGCGCGCCGACCTCGGTCACGACCTTCATGAGCGTCACCACCAAGGTGGCGGCGTTCGCCGCACTGGTTCGCGTCTTCACCTACACCTTCGACGGTGGAGGAACCCACTTCTACCAGCACTGGGAACCGGTCGTGGCGCTGGTGGCGATCACGTCGATGGTGGTCGGCAACATCGCAGCACTGACGCAGACGAGCGTCAAACGAATGCTCGCGTACTCGGGAATCGCTCAGGCCGGATACATCCTCATCGGCGTCGCAGTCGGCCCGGTGCTGCTGCCCTCGGGACAGTCGAGCTCGTTCGGAACCATCGGGGTGCTGTATTACCTTGCCGCCTACGCCGTGAGCAATATCGGAGCGTTTGCGGTCATCACGATCATGGCCGGGCGCGGCGAGGATCTCGACAGCTACGACGGTTTGCGCGGCCTCGCGCATCGCCGGCCGTTCGTGGCCGCGAGCATGGCGCTCTTCCTGTTCTCGCTGGGTGGGTTCCCACCGACCGCCGGGTTCTTCGGCAAGTTCCTCGTCTTCACCGCGGCGATCAACGCCGGCCAGGTCCCGCTTGCGCTCTGGGGCATCGCGACCAGCGCGGTGTCGGCGTTCTACTACCTCCGGGTCGGACTGCTGATGTACCAGCGGCCCGCTGTGGGCGCCGAGGAGTACCGGTGGTCACGCACCGGCTTTGCCGGCAGCGCGGTTCTGGTCGCCACGACCGCCGGGACGCTCATCCTCGGAGTCATGATCGTCCTCGTCTACACGGCGGCGACTGCGTCCCTGAAGGGGTTGATCGTGTGAACGACGAACTGCTCAAACACTTTGTCGAGATCGTCGGTCCAGACGGTGTCACCGGGGATGTCGTGAGCCCGTCCGACGAGCACGCGCTCGAGCTTGTGGCGGCGGCCTGCAATCAGCGCGGCGTTCCCATCAGCGTGACCAGTGGGGCTCCCACCGCAACGGGCGGCACACCGGAGCGCGGCGGCATCATCCTGAGCGTCCACCGGCTCGTGGGCATCCAGGTCGCCGCTCCCGGCCTCACCGTTCGCGCGGGAGCCGGTGCGTTAGTCGGCAAGGTGCGGTCCTCCGTTGCCGAGGCCAAGCTGGTCGTGGTCGGCCTCGATGCCGAGACAGGGTCGGCGCACGTCGGAACGCTGCTGGCGCGTGGCGAGGTGCCCCGGCGCTCGCTTGCAGGCGTTGAGGCGGTGCTGTCGACCGGCGAGGCGGTGAAGGCCGGGGGCGGAGCGCTCAAGGACGTCGTCGGGTACGACCTTATCGCCGCGCTGCTCGGAAGCGCCGGCAGACTGGCGATCATCGCGGCGGTCACGTTCCGGCTCGAGCCCGCCGCGGCTCGCACCGCGACCGCGAAACCCCCGGGGACCCGAGCCTGGCAGCCGGGTCTGGCCGGCGCCTTTGATCCGAAAGGCTTACTGCGCTCAGGCGCATTGCGTTGAGGGGCAAGGTCAGGGAGGTCACCGGGAAGTACTGGCACGAGTACACGCGGATGCGGACCGCGATCTTTCTCCTCCTCGGCATTCTCATCATCGTCCTGCTCGGTTCGTTCATACCCCAGCAGAACACCTCGGATCCGGGCAAGGTCGAGGCGTTCCTGACCGCCTGGCCGAATCTCAACGTGCTGTTCGCCGACCTCCAGCTGCCGCTCACCCAGGTGTTCGTCTCGCCGGTCTTCTACGTGCTTCTCGGCCTCCTGTACGTGTCCCTGGGCTGGTGCGTGATCCGGCGCGCCCGAGCGCTGGTCATGCGGACGCTGCGCGGTTACAAACGCACCCCGCAGTACTGGGGTGAGTGGGGATCGTGGCTGTTCCACAGCTCGTTCTTCCTCCTGCTCATCGCGGTCGTGTGGGGGAAGGCGACGGGATATCAGGGCCTCGTGACTCTCACCGAAGGTCAGAGCTTCACGAACACACCATCTGGGTACGACACTCTGCAGCAGGGCCTGCTCTTCAACGGGAGTTACGCGCCCTTCACGTTGCGCCTCAACAACTTTGAGGCGACCTATGCCGCCAACGGCGAGGCGAGCAACTACGTGAGCAGCGTGACCGTCTTCGACCGCGGCAGGGAGGTGCAGACCAAGAGCATCCTGGTCAACGACTTCCTCAGCGTGGACGGCGTCAACGTGTACCAGCAGGACTACGGCTGGGCGCCGACCATCGTCGTCAAGAACCCGGCCGGGCAGACCGTGTACGACGGATCCATCCAGTTCTTCGACGACGCCAACAACATCGGCGACAAGGCGCTGGGGGACGGGGTGCTCAAGGTCCCGGACTTCGACTACACGATCCCGGGCGCGTCACAGGCGGTGCAGATCGGCGCCAAGATGTCGTTCTTTCCGGACGCGACCGTGATCCCGTCGGTCGCTGCGACGGGAACGATCAACCCGACGGCCACGCAGTACGGACCGGGCGGCGTGGCGCCGCGCAATCCGGTGATCGAGATGCAACTCTACGTCGGCAACCTCGGCCTCAACAGTGGCGCCGCGCAGAACGTGAACCAGCTCAACACCGCGGGGATGACGCCGTATTTCGCGAACGGGCAAGTGATTCCGCTCGTGATGGGTCAAACCATACCGCTGCCCATCGCCACCACCGGCGGCAAGACCGTCGATTTCTCGATCTCGTTCCCGTCGGTGAGCCAGTACTCGCTGCTGCAGGTCAACGACGATCAGGGTGTGCTGCTCATCTACACCTCGTTCATCCTCATCATGACCGGCCTCCTGACCAAGCTCTACCTGCGCCCCCTCCTTGAAAGTCGCCGGCGCAGACGGCGCCAGCCGATCACGCTCGACCGCCGCTGGTCGTCGGACGCGAGCGGTGAGCCTCAGGCGCCCGACCGGGAGACCGCCTCGGTCTGATCCGGTCCGGGGGCGAGCTCGGCGATGCCAGCGGGGGAGAGGTAGTTGAGGTGGCGCAGCGCCTCATCTTCATAGTCGAGCTGGAGGAGTCCCCCCTTGGCGCACTGCAGCCGGTGCAACGCATAGCGCGGCCGGTGCTCGGCGGCCACCCAGAACCCCTGGATGGGGTCGCCATGGCTCACGCAGATGCCGCCGTCACCGGGATGGTCGGCGAGCAATCGCATCAGCGGGCGGCGAACGCGTGAGGCCAGCGCCGGAACGCTCTCATCGTTGGCCAGCAACCCCGGCAGGATCATGTGGACCAGCCAGAGCGGGCGGCGCCACGGCACCTGCTTGGGCGGAACTCCCTGGAGGTACAGGCCGAAGCGGGTTTCGATGAGGTCGTCCGTGTACGTGATCGGCACCGAATCGAGGTACGAGGCGATGATCTCCGACGTCTGCCGGGCGCGCTCGAGTGGGCTCGAGTAGATCTGGCGGGCGCTGCTGTGCGCGAAGTGCCGCCCCAGCGCGTGCGCCTGCTTGACGCCCTTCTCGCTCAACGGAAAGTCGGGAAGGTGCCCGTAGAGGACGCCCTCCGGATTGCGGACGTCGCAGTGGCGAACCAGGTGGAGGCGGGTCGAGACCGGGGTTTGGCTCACTCTTGGCGATGCTACGGGATGGCATGGCGGCGAGGCGCCGGCGGTGCGATTGGTGCGAGACATCGCCCCGTTGCGCACAATATGCGGGTCGTGGCGCGCCGGATGCGCGGGCGCAACAACGCTCAGGACCAGAAGACGATGTCCGAGATCCCGGCGCGGATGAAACGCAACCTGCACATCGTCCTGCCGGTGGCGCTCTTCCTGCTGCTGCGCCTACCGTCCCTCGTCGAACCCCAGTGGTATCAGGATGAGGCCGGCTACGCGTCGACGGTCTGGCTCACGCATCTCGGCTATGGGCTGTACGCCAACGCGTGGAACAACAAACCACCGCTGCTCTTCGGTATCTACGGGCTGAGCCAGCTGCTCTTTGGAACCAGCGAGGCTGGGCTCCACGCGCTGACCATGTTGAGCGGGCTCGCCGCGATCGGAGCCGCGGTCGTCGGCATGTCGCGTGTCTTCTCGTTACGCGCGGCACTCTGGGGCGGTCTTGTGATCGCCGTGATCATCGGGTCGCCGATGCTCGACGCCGATCTCGCCTTGCCCGAGAGCCTGCTGATCGGCCCGGTCACGGTCGCGGTCGTGTGGTTCCTCTGCTCCTGCGCCGATCCCGCGGCGCGAGCGCCACGCGCCTTCACGCTCGTCGCCATCGGCGTGCTCCTGGCATGTGGGTTCCTCATCCAGCAGACGGCATTCGCCGACTTCGCCACGATCATGCTCTGGTGTCTGGTGCGACGCCGCTGGCGAACGGCCATCTTCATAGGCGGAACCTTCGCTCTCACCGTCGCAGTGGTTATCGTGCCCTTCGTGGTGAGTGCGGGTGCGCACAACGTCTGGTACGCACTGGTGACGTCGTATGTCGACTACGTCGGCGATGCGCTGCAGGGTCGACTGCCCGCCTACCTCCTCCGTATCGCCATGGTGGCGGCCATGGTCGTCGCGGCCTGGTTCTTCCGCAACGCGAAGGAGGGTCGGCTCGAGCTGGTACGCATCTGGGCGACCGCCTTGCTCTTCGCGGCGATTGCCGCGGGGTACTCATACGAGCACTTCTTGCTGCCCGCGATGATCCCGCTCACGATGCTGGTGACCGGCCTCGTGTCCGGATACCGGGATCATCTGGTCGCACGCGTGCGCCGGCCACGCGTGCTCGCGTCGGGCGCGCTCTTCGCCGTCATCGCATCCACGGGGTGGTCGCTCTACACGTCCGCCTACCGGACCACGGTGTGGAGTGTCGGCTACTACTTCAACGTCGCCGGTTATGTGTCCGGCTCGCTGTCGGAGCTCGACTACGACACCTATTACGGCACGCTCACCTACGGCGAGCACCTGGCTGAGCAGTGGATCAGCAGCCGCGGCCTCGTCGGCACCACCGCAATGCTCTGGACGAATCTCGCCTGGCCCTTGGTGGACGACCAGCTCTTTCCTCCGACTCGAAGCGGACCGCTCTACGTGACGCTGGCGCTCGAGAACGGGACCGCGGGGATCCTGTCGCGGATGAACGCGTCGCCACCGGAGCTGATCCTGGTCGCTCCCGCGGGTATCGAGAACCTCGGGGATGTCCGGTCGTTCCTCCGCACCCATGTCTACCGGGAGGTGCTGGACGCACACGGGATCGAGCTGTACGTACGAGCCGGGGGCTGAACCACCCGGTCGCTTCGCGCCGCGCCAGGGCGGCCGGGCACTAGGGCCGCAGCGCGGTGCGTTCGATGTAGATCGTGTCGAGGCCGGTGCGGAACACGGCGACGTAGTACCGCGCGAGCACCGGAAGGATTGACGGTCGAAGGATGAGGCTCGGCTGGTTGGTGATGATGACCGTGGGGCGATGCCGCGAGACGTAGGGGCCCACCGCCGCGCGGCTGCCGACGAGCACGTCATCGTTGAAGAGGCCGACGGTCGGCAGCACGGTCGTGAGCGGAGTGGTGAGGTACACCCACGCGTCCGAGACGTTCCAGATGACGGCCGACGCGTTCGCGTAGCCATGTGCGACCAACCACGCGGTGACCGCCTGGTCGGCGGCGACATCGTGCGCGAACCCCTGCTGCCACTGGGTTCGCTCTGATGCGCTCACCAGGCTTGCGTAGCCACCCGTGTAGTACGAGGACAGGCTTCGTCCGTTGATCCAGTACGAGCCGGCGTACGAGCCCTGCACCGTGGCGAGCAGCACGCCCGCCGCAAGTGCCGCCGAGCCCAACCAGCGCCGCCGCCGCGCGGGTTCGATGAGCACGCGCCAGCGGTGCCACGGCGTCGCCGCAAGCGCCGCGCAGACCCAGGGCAGCGACGGCAGGAGCAGGTGCGGATAGGGGAAGTGCGCCGAGCCGGCCACGAGCAGGTCGATGGCGGCGAGCACCCAGAGCGACCAGAACATGTGGCGCGTGCTGCGTCCAACCAGCACGGCACCGGCGATGATCGCGATGCCGCCGCCCGCGAGCGCTGCGAAATGCAGGACGCCATCGAGGATTGATGTGGGGAGCGCGTTGTCCGCGTAGATCCCGTAGAAGCTCACGGTGGCGAACCAGGTTGCGCCCAGCCCGGATGCGACCACTGTGGGGACCAACCAGAGCAGTGTCACGGCGAGCCCGGTTCCGTAGAACCGCACCAGGTCATGCCAGGTACCGGGGCGGACGATCAGCACGATCAGGCCGATCGCAAGCACGTCGGCGATCACCGTCTGCTGCATCCCGAGCGCGATCGACGCCAGCGCACCCGCGACGTACGGCGCCCAGCGGTGGCGCGCGGCCCACCACGGGGATGAGCACTGCACCAGCATGAGCATGCCCGCCCACGTCATCGGGCCGATCAGCGCACCCTCAGGCAGGAACAGCTGCGCATCGAACAACGGTGAGCCGATGACCAGCGCGGCGAGGATGCAGGCGATCCCCGCCCGGCGGCGCGAGCCGCTCAGGCGCGCCACGCCCCAGCCCACCGCGATCACGGTGGCAACGGCACTCGCGAAGGGAACCAGGTGGATCGCGGCCTCCGAGTATCCGAGGAAGTGGTTCAGGATCCCGTAGATCCAGTACTGAAGAGGCGGCTTGTTGTCCCAGGCTCCCGTAGACGTGTACAGGTCACCGCCTCCGACAACCGTCCGTCCGACGTAGGCGTAGATGCTCTCGTCCGTGTACCAGCGCGGTTCGAGGAACGCGGGGATACGCAACAGCATCAGCACGCCGATGCCGGCAGCGATCGCCGCTCGCGGTGCTGGCGTTGCAGCGTTTTCGGGTGCCTCGGTGCCGGGGGTCGTCATGTCGACAGTCTGCCTTCCCAAGCACCCGAAACTCTCACAGCCGGCTGGCGCCCCCGGTAGGAGTCGAACCCACGACCGTCGAGTTAGAAGCTCGCTGCTC
>ODAK010007102.1_pt1 | contig 11243 bp, 8 predicted proteins | sample 1539591 | NCBI WGS metagenome assembly ODAK01 (sample SAMEA3539303, study PRJEB22396) | soil metagenome | biome: tundra; feature: field; material: soil | place: USA | collected 2010-05 | depth 0.15 m | reverse complement strand
GAGCCGGAGCTCGGCTACCATTCCGAACGTGACCCCCAGCCAACGTCCCGATATGACCCTGCGCGGAGCCGCGATCCAGGCGATCGAGCGGGCCCTGGCGGCGGCCATCGGCTCTGGCTCGCTGCCGTCGCCGGCCGAAGGCGACCCGCCCATCGTCGTCGAGGTGCAGCGGCCGGCCAAGCCTGAACACGGCGACCTCGCGACGAACCTGGCCCTCAAGCTGGCCCGGCCCTACCGTCGGGCACCCCTGGACATTGCCCGGGCGGTTGCCGCCGAACTCAGTCGCGAAGCGGCGGCGAACCCGTCGGGGACACCGATTGCCTCCGTTGACGTGGCGCCGCCCGGCTTCATCAACCTGCGCATCACGGACGACGCCCTGGACGGAGTGCTCGCGGGGATCCTGGCGGCACCCGTCCGCTGGGGCCGGGTGGCGGCGAGCCGGCCGCGCCGGATCAACGTCGAGTTCGTGTCCGCCAATCCCACCGGCCCGCTCACGATCGGCAACGCCCGCGGCGCGTTCGTGGGCGACGTCCTCTGCCGGGTCCTCGAGGCGGGCGGCCACAGCGTCGCCCGGGAGTACTACTTCAACGACTCGGGCGCCCAGATCCGGAACCTGGGTGCGACCGTCTACGCGATTCGGACCGGCCAGCCGATCCCCGAGGATGCTTATCACGGCGAATACACCCATGCGCTGGCCGCCGAGCTGCCCGAGTCCGTCCTCGGCGAGGCCGCTGCGCCCGGTGCGGACGCACCCGCCGTCGTGGGCCGCTGGGCGGCCGGAGCGGTCCGCACCGGGATCGAGGCGAGCCTTGATCACCTCGGCGTCCACTTCGACGTCTGGAAGAGCGAGGGCTCGCTGTACACCGAGGGCTGGGTCGAACGAGCGATCGAGCGCCTGCGCGCCGGCGGCCACGTCTACGTCCAGGACGGCGCCACGTGGTTCCGTTCGACGACCTACGGCGACGACAAGGACCGGGTGATCCTGCGCTCGAACGGCGAGCCGACCTATTTCGCCTCGGACATCGGCTACGTCACCGAGAAGTTCAGCCGCGGCTTCGAGGAGCTGATCTACATCTGGGGATCGGACCATCACGGGACGGTCGCCCGGGTACGCAACGCGGCCGAGGCGATGGGCTACGACCGGGAAGCCGTGCGGATGCTCCTGATCGCCTGGGTTCGCTTCGTCCTCGAGGGTGTCGAGGTCTCGATGAGCAAGCGGGCTGGCACGTTCATCACCCTCGACCAGCTCCTCGACGAAGTGGGCGTCGATGCCGCCCGCTGGTTCTTCGCGTCACGAGCGCCGAGCTCCGGAATCGACTTCGACATCGAGCTGGCCAAGAAGCAATCGAGCGAGAACCCGGTCTACTACGTCCAGTACGCCCATGCCCGGATCGCGTCGATCATGCGCCGGGCCGGCGAGGCCGGGCTCGAGCCGGCCGCCTCGGTCGGGAGCGCGATCGGCGGCCCGGCGGAAGGCCTCCTGGCCCGCCAGATCGTGCGCTTCCCGGAGGTCGTCGAGGACGCGACAGCCCTCGAAGAAGCCCAGGGCATCACCGCCTTCGCCACCGAGCTGGCGACGGCGTTCCACGCCTTCTATCGCGACGCGAAAGTCCTCGAGCCGGCGGAACCCGAGCGCTCCCGCGCCCGGCTTGCGCTCGTGGCGGCCACCCAACACACCTTGGCCAACGCATTGGCGTTGCTCGGCATCTCGGCTCCGGAGTCGATGTGACGCTCCGTTCCGGGCCGGACCGCTGCGTTGATCAGCTTCCTTCGTCCGCCACGAGCGGCAACGTCAGCCCGCGGTAGCCCTCGACCGGGGCGAAACCCCTCTCTTCGTACAGCCGCATCGCGCCGACGTTGTCGACTTCTGTCTGTATCGCCAGGCGCAGGGCGCCCGCTGCTGTCGCCGAACTGCGGATGCGATCGAGCAGGATGCGCGCTGCGCCGAGCCGACGTCGGCTTGGCACCACGAAGAGATCCCTGATCTGCCAGTAGTGGCCCAGCCGAAGCGAGGCCGGTACGTCCAGCGTGGTAGCGAAACCGACCAGCTCGCCGTCCATCTCCGCGACGAAGGCGGCCAGGCGCCCGCTGCGCAGGTTGTCCTGCAACCACGCTGCCGATTGCCCCGCCTGAATCGCCTGACCGTAATGGGCACGGTAGTGGTCGAAGAGACTGGCGAGTTCGGCGATGTCGGCCTCCGTTGGCGCTTCCAACAGCCTCACCAGGACATCGGTCTCCCCGCGAGCGGCCCCGATGGGTTCTCCCATCGGGTTCCTCCTGCCTGCATCGCGTTGCCGCCCCATCTCGGCCGACCAGACTAGCCGGCGAGGCCCAGTGCCGCAGCGAGCGCGGTGATCGTGGCGCTGTCCGAGGCGATGAACAGGACGACCTGGCTGGTCGTGCCGGGCTCGATCAGCGCCGCGCTCGACGGCAGCAGCTTGAGCGTTGGTCCAGCCGCGGCGGCGAACTCGGTCGCGTCCGCGGCCGTGTCCCACTTGGTGATGATCGCGATCCCAAACGTGCTGCCCTTCTGGACGAGGGCGACCCGGTCGCCGCCCCAGCCGGCCGCGGCCGCCTCGGCCTGGGCAACCGGCAGCTTGCCGACCTGCTCGAGCCAGATCCGCAGCTGCAGCTCACCCAACGTGTCGGTCAGGGGCATCGTCCAGCCGGTGCCAAGCCGGCTCGGCAGCACGGCCGGGATCGTGACCGAGATCGGCGCCTCGTGGCTGGCCCACTTGTCCGGGTGGAGGATCTGCTCGGTCGAGTCGGGCGGCCTGGCGTAGGCCGCGTTCACCGCCGCCCAGCCGCCGTCCGAGTGCAGGCCGGAGACCCACGCCAGGCCTTGCTCGTACGGGAAGAGGAGCGTCTGCTTGAGGTCCTCGGGCATTGCCTTGAGGATTGCCGTCTGGGTCGGGTCGTTGGCCTCCTGGGCGAGTTGCAGGAGCTGAGCCGGGGTCAGGCTGGTCTCGGCCCACAGGGTCATCAGCAGCGTCGCGTCGCCTTCCGGCAGCGACAGCCGGGCCAGCGCGCGGTCGGAGTTGCTCGTGTCATCCAGGCCCAGCTTCTTCAGGCCGAAATTCTGGTCCTGAAGGGCGTGGTCGAACTCGTGGGCATAGGTGATCTGCTCGATCGGACCCAGCTGGCCGGTCTTCGAGATCACATCCATCGTCTTCGTGTCGGGGTCGTACAGGCCCGCCACCTGGCTGGACAGGAGCTGCACGTCGAGGTCCTTCAGCGAGGCGTCCGACGGAAGCAGCCCGAGCGCCTTCTCTAGCTTCTCGTTGGCTGCGACGAGAGCCGGCGGATTGCTCTTGTCGAAGGACGTCAGGATCACCGACTTGAGTTGGTCCTCGTTGAGGATGCTGCGGCTCACCGGGGAGCGCTTCGTCAACTCGCGGAGCTGCTGCACGCTCGATTCGATCGAGGCGAAGACCGCTTCCTGATCGGGCGTCGGCGCGGGCGACGCACTCGGGCCGACGCCCACGCTGGCCCCCGGACTGGCCGGCGAGCTGCCGGCGGGGCTCACCGAGACAGGCGTGCTCGAGCCGCAGGCGGCCGGCGGGGCTCACCGAGACCGGCGTGCTCGAGCCGCAGGCGGCCAGCAGAACGGCGACGACGGCCAGCGCCGCGAGGCGGCGATCACCGTGCCTGGGCCGACCGCGACCGCCCCGGCCGGATCCAGGGGGAGGAGCCATCGCTCGATTGTGGCACGCGGATCGGGAGAGACCGTCCCCCGGTCGTCCCATGACCTGCACGTGGGCACCCGCCACGGTGAGCGTGTCCCTTTCTTAATCAAACGGCGCGTTGTGGCTGAATCACCGCCGCCTACCGTTGAACCCGGAACCGTTCGACGAGTTCCACCTCCCTCCCTCCGACCGGGAGCGCCGATTGGGCAGGCGCTCCCGGTCTCCCTTTTCCCGGAGCGATGCGGTCGGCACTCCGGGGTAAGGCGCGGGTGAGCGGCATCTGTCAGAATCAAGCCGATGGAACTCACCTGGTATGGGCGCACCTGTGTTCGGCTCAAGGGCCGCGACGCAGTCGTGGTCGCCGACCCGTATCAGTCGGTCGTCGGTCCCACCGGGCGCGGAATCAGCGCCGAGATCGTGACCTACAGCCACCCCGACGATGCGCCCCTGGCCCGAGCCAGGGGGATGACCGCACGGGACGGCACGACGATCGTGCCGTCCAGCCTGGAGGAGGCGTTCATCCTCGATGGGCCGGGTGAGTACGAGATCCGCCACGTCCTGCTGACCGGCGTCCGGACCTACCGCGACGACACGCGCGGGGGCGAGCGTGGCCGGCAGACGGCCTTCGTGGTCGAGCTCGACCAGATGCACACGATCCATCTCGGCGACATCGGCCATCTCCTGACCGAGGAGAAGCTCGGCGACATCGGCTCGGTCGATATCGCCTGCGTGCCGATCGGGGGCAACCTGAGCGCCACCCGGGCCGCCGAGCTGATCGCCCAGCTCGACCCGAAGATCGTCGTCCCGATGCCCGTTTGCGAGGACGAACGCGACTGCGACGAGGCCCTGGCCAAGTTCTTCCACGAGATGGGCGGCTCACCCGGGCCGGCCCAACCCAAGCTCCAGATCGCGATGTCGGCCCTGCCGGAGGAGACGACGGTCGTCCTGCTGGAGTCCCGCGGCAAGCAGTAGCGGTTCGGCGATGCTCTTCGCCCTCGATCCACTACCCCCGGCCAACCTGCTCGCCGCGCGGGATCAGATGGCCGTCACGCTCGGCTTCCACATCATCCTGGCCTGCCTCGGCGTTGCCTTTCCGACCCTGCTCCTGATCGCCAACTGGCGGGCGATCAGGAAGGACGACCGGGACGCCCTCCGACTGGCCCAGCGCTGGTCGCGGATCATCGCCGTGACGTTCGCCGTCGGCGCCGTGTCGGGCACGGTCCTGTCATTCGAGATGGGCCTGCTGTGGCCGGGCCTGATGGGCCGCTTCGGGGCCGCCTACGGCATCCCGTTCGCGATTGAGGGGATCTTCTTCTTCCTCGAAGCGATCTTCATCGCCATCTACATCTACGGCTGGGACCGGCTCTCGCCGTGGGCCCACTTCCTGAGCGGCATACCGATCGCCCTGGCCGGCGCCGGGGGCACGTTCTCGGTCGTGACCGCGAATGCCTGGATGAACCAGCCGGCCGGCTTCACCCTCGGTTCGGACGGCCAGGTCACCGACGTCCAGCCGCTCGGCGTGATCTTCAACAACGCGACCTGGTACGAGGCCGGCCACATGTTCCTGGCGGCCTACATGGTGACCGGCTTCCTGCTCGCCTCGGTCTATGCGCTTGGCCGGCTGCGCGGCCGGATGGATCGCTACACCCGCCTGGGCTTCATCATCCCGTTTGCCGTGGCCGCGATCGCCACGCCGCTCCAGATCGGCATGGGCGACATCGCGGCCCGAGCGGTATTCACCGATCAGCCCGCGAAGTTCGCGGCGATGGAGCTGGTTCAGAAGACCGGGCCGGACACGCCGGTCGTCATCGGCGGAGTCATGATCGACGGCCGCGTCGTGGGCGGGCTCGTGATCCCATCCATGGGCTCGCTCCTGGCCGGGTTCAACACCAACACGGTCGTGCAGGGCCTCGACAACGTGCCCCCGCAGGACCAGCCGCCGGTCAACATCGTCCACCTCGCCTGGGACACGATGCTGGCCGCCGGCTTCTCGTTGCTCGCCCTGGCCGCCTGGTTTGGCCTCAGCTGGCTGCGTCGGCGGGAGCTGCCCACGAGCCGCTGGTTCTACCGTTTCGCCACGCTGGCGGGCCTCGCCGCGGTCGTCGCCATGGAGGCTGGCTGGATCGTGACCGAGGTCGGCCGCCAGCCATGGATCGTGTACGGACTGCTGCGAACGGTCGACGCGGTCACCCGGGCGCCGGGCACGGTCGCCTCGTTCGTCGTCGTCATGGGTGTCTACGTCGTGCTGGGCGCTGCCACCTTCATCGTCCTGCGATCAATGAGCCGGCAGGGCGCCGACGAGGTTCGACGCGGGGACGTGCCGTACGGGCCGAGCGAGTGAGCACAGCCGACGTCGTGGCGGTGATCCTGTGGCTCGGCGTGACGATCTATGCCGTCCTGGGTGGCGCCGATTTCGGGGCGGGCCTGTGGGACCTGATCGCCGGCGATGCGAAGCGGGGCGAGCGACCCCGCGAGCTGATCGACGCCTCGATCGGCCCGGTCTGGGAGGCCAACCACACCTGGCTCATCTTCGACCTGGTGATCCTGTGGAGCGCGTTCCCGCTCGCTTTCTCGTCGCTGATGTCGACCCTGTTCGTGCCCCTGACCCTCGCCGCATTCGGGATCATCCTGCGCGGCTCGGGCTTCGCATTTCGCAAGTACACCCGGCCCCTTGCCGGCCGGCGGGCCTTCGGGGCAACCTTCGCCCTGTCATCGGTGATCACACCCTTCTTCCTGGGCACGGCCCTCGGAGCGATCGCGTCCGGTCGGGTGCCGGCCGGGAACGCCGCCGGGGATCTCTGGACGAGCTGGCTCAACCCCACCTCCCTGCTCGTCGGCGGCCTGGCGGTCGCGAGCGGCGCCTATGTCGCGGCCGTGTTCCTGGTCGCCGCCGCGCGCCGACGCCACGATGCCGGCCTCGAGCGCTACTTCCGGCGGCGCGCGCTGGGGATGGGGATCGTCGCGGGCGGTCTGTCCGTGGCCGGCCTGGTCGTGCTGCAGGCCGATGCCCCAGTGCTGTACGCGGGCCTGGCCGGGCGCGGCCTGCCGCTGGTGGTCGTGTCAGTGATCCTGGGCAGCACCACCCTGCTCCTCCTCGCCCGGGGCGTCACCCGCGGGATCCGGGCCATCGCCGCCGGTGCGGTGACCGCGATCGTATGGGGCTGGGGCCTCGCCCAGCTGCCGGCGATCCTGCCCGGTTCCCTGACGATCGACGCAGCGGCAGCTCCGGCGGGCACGCTCGACGCGCTCGTCGTGATCTCGATCGCGGCGGCCGTCACGATCGGCCCGTCGCTCGCCTTGCTGTTCGTCCTCGATGGGCGGCGGCGGCTCGAGGCCGACCACTGACCAGGACGGCTGGCATGCCTCCCGGCCTCAGCCGCGCTGGAAGATCGTCCGACCGCGCTTGATCACGGTTCGGACCAGGCCGGCCGCCGGCCAGTAGGGGATCTGGGCGTGGCTGGGGACCCGCCAGATCACCAGGTCAGCCAGCTTGCCTGGCTCGATCGAGCCGATCTCATCGCCCAGCCCCAGGGCGTGGGCGGCGTTGATCGTGACGGCCGCCAGCGCTTCGGCTGGGGTCAGCTTCAGCTCGAGGCAGGCGACGGTCATGACCAGCGGCAGGTTCGCCGTGGGGGACGTGCCCGGATTGAAGTCGGAGGCGATCGCGACGGGGACGCCACGCTCGATCATGGTCCGCGCCGGAGCATAGTGATCGGCCATCAGGAACCAGGTCGTGGCCGGCAGCAGGGTGGCGATCACCGGCCGGTCGGTCAGGGCCGCGCCGGCCAGCGCATCGATGCCGGCGACCGACGGCTGCGCGAGGTGATCCGCGGAGAGCGCCCCGATCTCGGCGGCAAGCTCTGCCCCGCCCGACGGAGCCAGCTCGTCGGCATGGAGCCGTGGTCGCATGCCGAGCGCTTCGGCCGCCATGAGGATCCGGCGGGACTGGTCGACGCTGAAGACACCCTGCTCGCAGAAGACATCGGCGAAGCGAGCCCGGCCCTGGGCGGCCACCCCGGGCAACTGTTCGTCGAGGAGGTAGCGCGTGTACGCCTCAGCGGGATCGCGCCGGCGCCGGAATTCTTCGGGCACGGCATGCGCACCCAGCCACGTCGGCAGGACGTCGAGCGGACCCTCCCGGCCGAGGGTGTAGGCGACCTCGAGGAGGCGCAGCTCGGTCGCCAGGTCCAGGCCGTAGCCGGACTTCGCCTCGATCGTCGTCACGCCGTGGCTGAGCATCTCCTCGAGCCAGCGCCGGCCGTGGTCCAGGAGCTCTTCGGTCGATGCCGCGCGGGTCGCCCGGACGGTCGACAGGATGCCCCCGCCGGCGGCCAGGATGTCGAGATAGCCGGCACCCTGCTGGCGGAGCGTCAGTTCGCCCTCACGACTTCCGGCGAAGAGCAGGTGGGTGTGGGCGTCGACCAGTCCGGGGGTGATCGTGCCCCCGTCGGCGTCGACCCGGGCGAAACGGGCCAGGGGCAGCCCGTCCACCTCCAGGATCCGTTCCACGGCGGCGCGCGGCCCAACGGCCACGATCCGGTCCTCCCAGACGGCAACAACCGGCGCGTCCTCGGCGCGTCCTCCGTTCGCTTCGTCCGCCCGCAGGAGCGCCGGCTGGTCCTGGCTCGGGCCGGCCCGCAGCCCGCCGGAGAGCGTCGCGATCTCGCTGGCACCCAGGATCAGGAGCCCCGCCGAACGGCCGTCGGTCAGCCCACCCTCGATCAGCCTGAGGGTCATCCGCCACCGCTCTGAGCGGCGGCCAGACGCAGCTCCAGGACCTGCCTCGGGCTGAAGTCGCGCAGCCGGAGATAGCCGGCTGCGGCCTCGCAGCGGGCCTCGATCGAGGCTGAGCGGTCGACGCCGGCGTGGTCGGCCACGTCGACGAAGGCCGCCAGCGGGCAGAGCCCGATCAACTCCGACTCGAGCAGCTCGACGCCGTCGCCGGCCGCCTCGTTGCGGACGGTTTCCCAGACGAGCCAGAGCGGGGTGACCGAGAAGTCGAGCAGGTTCATCGAGACCTGGGCGCAGGCCGGGTCGTCGAGGGCGACGCCCATCGCCTGGACCCGGGGCAGCCCGCCACCGGACTCCCGGACACGGCGCGCGATCCGCCGGGCGAGCTCGATGTCGGTCGAAGCAAGGTTGATGTTGTAGGCGATCAGGAATGGCCGCGCGCCGACCGCCACGGCGCCCGCCGACGGATGCATCCGGGCCGGGCCGAAGTCGGGCTGGCGGCCGAGCTGTCCGATTTCCAGCTTCAGCCCCTCGTACTGGCCCCGCCGGACATCGGCCAGCTTGACCCGGTCAGCGCGGGTCGCCGCGGCCACGTACAGGAAGACCGGCAGCTCGAACCGGGCGGCGATCCGGGCGCCGAAGTCGCGGGCGAGCTGAATGCACTCGTCGAGGGTCGAATCGCCCAGCGGAACGAACGGGATGACGTCCACGGCCCCGATCCGGGGATGCTCCCCGGACTGATGCTCCATGTCGATCTCGCCGACGGCCACCTCGACCGCACGCTCCATCGCCCGGATGACGGCGCCCGCCTCGCCGGCCAGGGTCAGCACGCTGCGGTTGTGGCTGGCGTCACTGGTGCGATCCAGCAGCAGGGCCCCGGGGGTCCCCGTAACGGCCTCGGCGAGCCGCTCCACGACCTCCAGCCGGCGGCCCTCGGAGAAGTTCGGAACGCACTCCACCAGCCTGGCCACGCGCTCCATCCTGCCACGTCTGCCAGTCGCCCGGCGGTCGCCCATGCAACCGGTCATCGTCGCCGGCGCGCTGCGTCATGTTCGCTCTTGGGCTGCCGTACGTTAGATGCTAGCCTAACGCGATGCCCGAGCCAACGCCTCGCCCGAGCCTCTTCCACCACCCGAACTTCATGAAGCTATGGGTGGGCGACACGATCAGCCAGTTCGGCACCCAGGTCAGCCAGCTGGCGATCCCGCTCGTCGCGATCACCTTCCTGAGGGCGAGCCCGTTCGAGGTCGCCCTGCTGGGCACGATCGAATTCCTGCCGTTCCTGCTGTTCACCCTGCCGGCGGGAGCCTGGGTGGACCGCCTGCAGCGCCGGCCAATCCTGATCATCGGTGATACGGGCCGGGCGATCGCGCTGGCCTCGATTCCGATCGCCTATGCACTCGGCGCACTCACGATTCTGCAGCTCTACGTCGTCGGCTTCGCGATGGGTGTCCTGACCGTCTTCTTCGATGTCTCGTACCAGTCGTACCTGCCGTCGCTGGTCGAGCGTGACCAGCTGGTCGATGGCAACGCCAAGCTCCAGACCAGTCAGTCGGCGGCCCAGATCCTGGGGCCCGGCTTGGGCGGCTTCCTGATCGGAATCATGACCGCGCCAATCGCTGTGATCGTCGACGCCGTCAGCTATGTCGCCTCGGCGATCTTCGTCTTTTCGATTCGGGGAAGCGAGCCGCCGATCCCGCCGTCCGAGAGTCCGCAGGGCAGTCGGGTCGAGCGCCTGCGCGGCTTCGGCCAGGAGATCCGCGAGGGTGTCGCCTTCGTCGTCCAGCATCCCTACCTGCGCATGATCGCGGCGTCGACGGGCAGCAGCAATCTCTTCTCGAACATCCTGTTCGGGATCTACCTCGTCTACGTCGTGCGGGTCCTCGGCCTCGACCCTCTCCGGATTGGCCTGATCTTCTCGCTCGGCAGCTTTGGCACGCTGGCCGGAGCCCTGCTCGCCAACCGGATCGCCGCCCGGATCGGGGTCGGTCGGGCGACCGTCGGAGCGATTGCCCTGGGCGGACCGGCCGGGCTGCTGATCGCAATCGCGCCCCAGGGCGCGCCCGAGCCGTTCCTGATCGCGGCGGCCGCCCTGGCCGGGTTCGGCGGGCTGGTCTACAACATCAACCAGGTCAGCTTCCGCCAGGCGATCACCCCGGAGCGGATGCAGGGCCGGATGAACGCGACGATGCGCTTCCTGGTCTGGGGCACGATCCCGATCGGCTCGCTGCTGAGCGGCATCCTGGCCACGCTCTTCGGCCTGTCGACCACGATCTGGATCGGGGCGATCCTGGGGTTCCTGCCGTTCGTGTTCGTGTTCGCCTCGCCGATGCGCTCGCTCCGGACGATGCCGACAAGCCCTGAGGACTGGGCCGAGCGAACCGGCGTGGCGCTGTCCGCGCCGGCTGAACCTGGGCCGCCACCCCTGATCTAGCCGGTCGGCTCGCGCATCGGGATCCGGACGCCTCGCTCGGCGGCGACCTCGATCGCCCGCTCGTAGCCGGCATCGACATGACGCACGACCCCCATCCCGGGGTCCGTCGTGAGGACCCGCTCGAGCTTCGTCGCCGCCAGCGCCGTGCCATCAGCCACGATGACCATCCCGGCATGCTGGCTGTAGCCGATTCCCACGCCGCCGCCGTGATGGATGCTCACCCAGGTCGCCCCGGCGGCGGTGTTGACCAGCGCGTTGAGGAGCGGCCAATCGGAGATCGCGTCGGAGCCGTCGCGCATCGCCTCGGTCTCGCGGTTGGGGGAGGCCACCGAGCCCGAGTCGAGGTGATCCCGGCCGATCACGATCGGGGCGCTCACCGCGCCGGTTCGGAC
>ODAK010007100.1_pt1 | contig 11244 bp, 9 predicted proteins | sample 1539591 | NCBI WGS metagenome assembly ODAK01 (sample SAMEA3539303, study PRJEB22396) | soil metagenome | biome: tundra; feature: field; material: soil | place: USA | collected 2010-05 | depth 0.15 m | reverse complement strand
ATATTGGCCCATCTTATTTATTCCATTGATAACGAGTTGCCCGGCGTCGTCCAGATACGGCTTTATGAGCGAAGACCCGGCAGCGGCGCCAACCGCTTTCCCTATAACTTGTCCACCGAGTTCCGCGCCCGCGCCAACTGCGGCATTTAAGCCAACCCGCTTTGCATCTTCAGCAGAATCATATGTCGGAGCCTCATCGCCATAAATCGCATGATTTGCCCAACCCGCAGCCTCATTCCCGACCACATTTCCAGCAGAAGCCCCGGCCATTGCCGCGGGGATTGTTCCGAGTCCACCGGTTTCAGGGGTTGCGAGAGCTCCACCGCCAATGCCGCCCAAAACTTGACCGGCTAAAGGAAGCCCTTGTCTTATTGCCCAATGGCCCCACGGCTCAGCCTTCGGAGCCTCATCGGCCTTTGGTGCGCCAGATCCAGACGCTGCAACGATCTTTAGCCCTGCATCTGACATAGACTCCAGATCGTTCTTTGAAAGAGCGTGTAAATCTGCGTCTGAAAGTTGCTCGAGTGGGTCAGACATTATTTATAACCCCTGCTTTTCATATGAAGATAGGCCGCTAAGGCGGGCGCCTTGCTCTGAGTTACTGAAAGGGGCAAAACTTCCTCTTTTGGGGTCAGCTTGGCGTCAACCGTATCGTTTTGCGGGGAATTGTATGGAACTTTGGGCTGACCGGCTACGGTTCCGCCCTGTGCATAATTATGCGCAGCCGACTGATCTTGGCCGCCTAGGAATTCATTTTTAAGGTTTTGCCAACCTTGGGCAAGGCTTGGGCCACCGGAATCAGCTCCAGCGGCGGCCTGTCGCGCCTTTTCTGGATCTGGCATAAGGCCATTGTCTTTTTTGACCTCACCGCCGCTATAGAAATGAGCGGGCGCCGCAAGGGGCGTATCCGTTACTGGAACCTGCATCACTGGAGCTTTTGCCATTTTAGGTGGCTTAAACGTAGGTAAATGAGGGGCTAATTGCTGCCTTACGTGCTGAAATCCTGGAGGCTGAACCTGTCCGCCGTATGCGAATCCAGGAGTGCTATTCGGGTTAAAGGAATCTTGGCTTGGCGATCCTGTTGACGGCATAGCTGGCGCGCCAGGTTGAGGCGATGCATAATTAGGAAGCGGAACAACCGGGGCCGGATTCGAGGCTTGGCGCTTAGCTAAAATCGCGGCGGCCCTTGAAGCGTGGTCGTTTGGCCCTGGAGCCGCGCCCAGGCTATCGTCGGAACTCAATCCAAAACGTGTGTAATAGTTATCTTTTAAATTTTGATAACGCTCATCGCCCATGTCCTTGCGCTTTACGTTGACGATGCTATCAACCTTCCCTTTGATCGTTGAGCGCGCGTCGTCGGCAATCGCTCCCGAATAAGACTTATATTGGCTAATGAATGCAGCGGCATTTGCTCCGCTTGGATGGTTGGATAAGGTCTCCCATGCGCTGCCCATTCTGCCCATTAAAGTGTTAGGTGTAATTCCTTGAGTTGCTGACTCTCCAGGGACTCCACCTGTGGCCACTTTAGCGATTTCGGCAACAAGTAGCTTTACCATTTCCGGAGACATGCTATTTGGGTCTGGATACAGGGCAATAAGACTATTTATCTTCTTCGTTGAATAAAGATCAACTTGCGCCTGTTTCACGCCTTGATCGCTTCTCGCAGCTTCTAGTTTGTTGATTGCAAAGTCTTGCGCCTTAACTTGATCGGCGGTGGCCTTAGTGTCTGCCCTTCCAGCAGCAGCGTCTTTGCGATCCGCCGCTTTTGATGCCATTTCGTCTTTATGCTCAGTTATTTTCTGATCAAGCTCCAGCGGCTTCATTATTGAACTGCCAATTTCACTTGCAGACAATTGACTCAATGTTGCGTCGTCATATTTTCCAGGATAAAGCTTTTTTATCATATTTTGTGTAGCTATAGATTGAGTACTAGTCGGATCAGATGCGTCCATTGCGCCTTTATTGCTAATATCAGCAGCCTGCGACTTCTGCTGTGCCATAAAATCAGTAACGGGCGCTTGATCAGTAGCGGCCATTGCATTAAAAGGGGCCTGATCAACCGGCGCGTTTGAGTGTGCCAATCCAGCAGATAAACTAGCCCCGGCGCGGGCCAAACCAGTTAGCATTTCATTTCTACTTGCTTGTTGCTGAGCAGAAGCGAGGGCCTGCTGCTTGCCTTGCAAATATTGTTGAAGAGTCGGATTCATCGACGTTTGAGCAGAAGGCATCTTCATTGAAGATGTTCCAACGGCTGGCATGGCGTCGTTTGCGGCAACGTCTAAATCACCGCTTGCATCTGCACTCTCTGCGTCGTTTTCTAAATCATCGTCTTGGGCTGACATAAATCTCCCTAAGTTATCGGATTGCCATTGTCGTCAGTTGTAGCGGCAGGACCGCCAGTACTTGTCGAGCTTTGACCGTTGCCGCTCAATAACTGGCTGTCGCTCATTCCGCCGTTGCTGCTTCCGTTATTGCCAGAACCTTTTGAAATCGCTGCCACGCCCTGGCCGACTGCTGAGCCAATGTTGGCCCATTGAGTAGCCGCCGCGTTGCCCTGATTTTGATAGCCCGTCGCAATCCCGTTTTCGGTATTTGCTTTTGCTCCAGCAAGGCCCATTTCATTATTGAACTGCTGTTGAACAAGACCCTTGTTCGCGATTTCCTGTTGATTCCCGATGCCCGTATTTGCATTAGAGATTGCCTGGGCATTTGCAAGGTTCGCAGCTTGAGCCGAATTCGCGGCATTCACGTTTGCATTTCCAACCGCTTGCGTATTCGCAGCGTTGAAACGGTTGATTGAATCCTGTGCCTGAGCCTTATTTGCGGCCTGTGAATAATCTTGATTATTAAGAGTCGAGCCCATTTGGCCTTCGGCACTCATTGCTTGAAGTGCTCGGGCCTCAGCTCCAGACGCAGCACTCATGCCCGCAGAATTAGAAGCATTTGCGTTTGCTTGAGTTCCTTCAAGTTCAGCAGCTAATTGCGCACCTGATCCGCCAGTTCCTCGAGCTGCAAAATTCTGCTGAATTGCCCCGACCTGTCCGGCTTCATTAGCGTTCGCGGCCTGCAGCCCTTGCTGCATTTGCTGCTTAGCTTCCGCGTCCATACCGCCAGAATTAGAAATCTGTGACATTTGCTGTAAGGCTTGAACTTCGGCGGCCCTTCCGTCCGGACTTTGATTCATATTTGCGAGTTGCGTGGCGCCCTGGCTAACAGCTTGCTCCATTTGCGGAGAGAGTTGGCCTGTAGCTTTGTACTGGGACAAAATAATTTGCTGCTGCGCTGGATCTGGAACATTTATATTCAAATAGTTTTGTAAAGCGTCTTGTCTGGCCTGTTGAGCCGCTGACAAGGCATTATTAGATGCATTGGCGCCCATTTGGCCAGCAAGCAATGATCCGCCCATTATTAACATTCCACCTGCTGGCATATTAAACTCCTACTTTGTAAAGGACGGCTTTTCCGTCCGGAATGGCTACACGCTTTATCAGCTTGCCGCCCTGAGATTGAATAAACTTATTTGCCGGGACATTCTTCTCGTATAAACCGCAATAAAACGGCAGCTTGAAATTCATTTCAATAATGGCCCAAAATCTTAACCGCATGGCTTCGTTTCTAAATTCAGGCATCAAGAAAAACCCGGTCAAATATTGCTTATCGCCAAAGATTTCTTTGCAGAAATATCCTGCTAGACTCTCATCGTGTAGAATCTTGAAAAACTTAACTTTAGCGTCCTGAAGATCCAGGAACGTCTTTTCAACGCAAGCCGCCTGCCCTTTTCCTGCGACAATATGCCATTTGTTAAGCAAATCATCGTCGGTGGAAAAACATTGAGACAAAATAGGCTTATAATCCTTTACTACTTCAGCCCTCATGGCATTCTCTGCGGACCGATTGGTCCGGCAACCGGCGTTCCAGTATGTTCACCGCTGTTAGCGGCCTGCGAGCCAAAGCTATTTTGGAATCCATAGCTATTTTGAAGTGTATCAAAGGCATTTTGCTCGTTAGTCAACCAAGCTTGGTTCGGCGCCAATCCCTTGTCTTGAGCGGCCTGTGTCTGAAGGGCCTGCTCAATTTGTTGCGCAGTTACGTTTTGTCCAAGCATGCCCGCACCCAGCGCCGATGAACCGTCTGAACCGCTTGTATCTGCCATTTGTCTAACTTCCTATCAGTGTTGTTCCAAGTTGACCGCCGGGGCCAGAGAGCCCACCAGTGTTAGGACCTTGATTAGTATTCCATCCATCGGGGATTTGCTGCCCATATGCCACAGTCGGCCCGCTATAGACCGGGTAAGGACTGAATCCATTCGCTGTCTGTGCCTGGTTCAAAACATTGAGCTGATTCTGTGCCCAAGCCTTTTCGGTATTGGCCATTTCAGAACCGTTGCCGTTCCAAGCGATAAGATTATTTAAGTAAGTAACGGCATCGCCCATATTTTTGGCCCCAGCTCCGTGGACATTGATATTTCCAAAGCTGAAACCATTGTTTACGTTGCCCAAAACGCTACTAACTTGTGTCTGATAATTGGCCTGATTGCTGGCATTGTCTGACGAGAATTTTCCAGCATTGAAAGAGTATGCCGGTGTTGTCTCGGCTGTTCCGGCCTGCGAAGCGCTTCCTGGCGCTAAAAATCCACTACTGGATTGCCCGGCCAATTGAGCCAAAGCTTGCGCCTGGGCATATTGGTCGGCGGTCGCAAAATTCTGAAGCGTCGGAGCCTCACCTTGCGTGATATATGAATTAGCAATGGTTCCGGTTGGAGCGCCAGAGGAATTAGTTCCTCCATAAATATGGCCAGGTGGGTTAGCGACTCCAAGTGCCGACAATTCTGTCGGAGTTACTGTGCCGCTACTCAGTGCCGCCATAATCTGGTTATAAGAATTTGTGTCTGTCTGTTGCAGATTCGCGAGGCCAGTATTTAATTGGCTCTGGAAATTAGTGTTAGCAGTTCCCAGCGCGCCTTGAGCTGCCGCCGCCGTGGCCGAATCTGTAGTTGCAGCATTTGCCGCCGCTGCGTTACCTGTTGAAACCGTATTATTTAAAGCGCCGTTCAATCCGCTCCATTGTTGAGCGAGTGGTTGAAGTGCAGCTTGGCCGCCCGCTGAATCTTGCAAAAGCAATTGGTCTAAATTGTTCTCGCCTTGGTTGTAGCCATTGGCGGAAGAATTCGCGTATTGGTTATTTAATAAAACATCGCGACCGGCTTCGCTTTGGGTTTCGCCAGCCGATTGTTGAGCTGCGTTTGTATCGGTTTGCGCCTGATTATATCCAGCGAATCCAGTTGCGTCCGTGGGGCCTGAATAATTAGCGCCCGCCTGGGCGCCGTAAGCGGCTTGATCGGTGGTGCTTAACGTCTGCCCGGCCTTCAATGAGCCTGCATCGGATATGGCTTGGTTTACCGCGCCTGAATCTTGGTTAACTGTATCCGCGTTGACGGCAGAGTTGAAATTCACGCCAAGATTTGTAATGTCGCCTTGGGCCTGTTGACCGGCTTGATTTACCGATCCAGCAATGTCGCTACCCATTTTCGAAGCTTGATCGGTATTCGCGCCAAGATATTGGTCCAAATTCGTCCAGCCTGAATTAGCGTTACTTTGCGCTGGAGTCGCAGTCATATTTCCTGTGACAGCAGTTCCGCTTGCTTGCGTACCGCCGACGTTGCCACTTCCAGGAGATGAACTACCGCCAGCATTAGCGCCACCGCCGCCGCCACCTGTGCTTGGAGCGGCGTTTGGCGTATTAGGCTGAGTAGCTCCTGTATTATTTCCGGTGCCTGTTCCAAGTGCCTGATCCGCCTGTGTTGGATTGTTTTGCTGATTTGAAGGGTCTTGTGTTGGATCAATATACGCCATTTTATCCGCCTGAAGTTAGGAAAGTAATGTTGTAGGTTCCTGATTTCGGTAATCCCTGGACGGTAACGCTCACTGTTCCAGCACTATAAGACCATGAAATACTCACCGCTGCCGTGAGCGCAGGTGAGCCGGAAATTGCTCCAATCCAAACCGCAGCAGGGCTGCCTTGCCCGCTGAATTTATAATTGAATGTAGTTGTGGGGTTTGCTCCAGTAACGCTTAAGCTGTTCACCTGACCAAGTAGGTTTTGGCTAAATGTAAGCCCATTATTGAGGTTCGAATAAACCGTGTTCAGAAGTAAATTCAAAGGATAAAGCAAGTTCCCGATCCAACTGGCTTGGCCTGGAAAATCGTCTGTTAGAAATTTCTTGATCGTTGGAAGGGCGCCCATTAGAGAGAAACCCTTTCCCCAACTGTATTGAAGATGCTAGATAGCCCCTCAATTTGGAATTGAGCATAGGCTGAAGTACATGTGAATTGAACGGTCAAAAGATCGCAGCGTTGCTTGTTCCTCGGAACGTAAGTCCTAAATGGTCGGGACTGAATAGAGCTCCCCCAACCCATTGAGCCCCAAGCGAATAAGCCCCAACCAAGGCCGTTGTTTCCGGTTATTGGAACCAAATCGAGCGCATTATCAATCTCAGAGAAGAAATTCAAAGACGCCGTGTAGAATAGATTCTGCTTTAATATCAAGGTGGCTTCGCGCCAATGCCTCAAATATCCAGGATTTCCGGCAGTATTTGGAAGCCATTGAATAACGCATGGGATTGCTTTGATTACAGTGCAGGCCGCAACCGTCCAGCCAGTCGGTCCCGGCGCCACAGTTACGGTTTGAGTCGTTTGATTGATTGCCGTCACAACGCTGTTTACCGAGGAACTTTGATAGATCAAATCACCGATTGAAACCGTATTTGTTTCAGTCAATTGCAGGTTGTAACCGGTAACGACCAAAATATTGTTTGAATAGGATTCATCAACATAATCCAAATATGTGAAGCTTTTGCGTTCCTGACTAATGCTGCTTGAATTTGGATTCAGCAAATAAAGGGAGTTGTCGAATGTCGAGGGCGTAACAATTCCATGCACCTGTTGCCTAGTTGTTCTTGTCCATGTCTTAGTGAACGTGTTGTAAATGAAGCCTTGAGTTCCGTAGGTATCAGCGGGCGCGCTTATCGTCCAAAGGCAATATTGCCGCTCAGACTCATAGGCCACGCCGAAGGAATAATATTTCAGGTTATTTAAGCCCGAACCTTCAAGCTGCAAGATTTGGTTCTCAATTGGTCTAGATAAAACCGCGCCGCCCGTATCGTTGATTGCGACGATGCCTTGGGTTGTGAGGCAATAGACTTGATTTGTAAGCGCAACGGCGCTCTCTGGAGCCAAAAGAATGATTGTGGAATCTACTGTATTGACAGCGAAATTCCCGGCAACTCCTGTAACCGAGAAAACGCCATCTTCTTTCAAAATAAATAGTGAGTTCCTGGCTGGAATAATGCGAAGTATTTTCTTACTTGCCGATCCGACATATAAAAGATTTGATGAAGGGACGGCTTCGGGCTGACTCGCTTTGGAATACATTAGCCCGTTTAGATAAGTGTTATTGGATGAGCCAACGGTTGTCCCGCTTGTCGGAAGTGCCGGGCTATAGGCCGAACCGTGAGCCGAAGCGATAACGTTGAAAATGGCGCTTCCAACAATGCGCGATTGAATCAACAATTGCCCCGGCAAAGAGCCTGAACTACTTAAATAATATGCATAAACCGAGGTGTTCGTTGAATTCTGATTGATCACTTGAATCAAACTTAGGGCAGTATTGTTGATATTTTGCGCGGCTGATCCGCTTGAATAAACCTGAAACGTCAACGTTCCTACGTTTTGGCTATTTCCTGCGGTGTATACTGTGCCTGCAATAGTTATTGTGTCGCCTGACTGAACTCCGCTTGAGGCGCCAACCGCCAAGATATTTAAAAACATCTGTTGAGGCGTTTGAACGTTCGCATAAAACATGCACGTTTGAAACGGAGCAATGTCTAGCGCGTAAGGTGGCACGGTGTTTGACTGCAAGATTCCCTGTTGAGTGGCGTTTGTGTAAAGTGCCGCGCCCCGAAGCGAATCCGGAGTGTTATCAATAACCGTAATGCTTTTTGCGCTGATTTGTCCAGACGTGGGACTTGCTTGATAAACGAGCTGACAATTGTCGTTAGCGGAAATGAGAGTCACCGCGCCGCCCGCTAGATTGGTCGCAGCATATGGCGCCACTTGGAAATTTGTGCTCAAGCCAGTAATCGAAGCTGTTACAAGCGCAAGGGCTGCTGCCGAACCATTGATTGCGGCCAAGATTTGAGCCGCTGTTGATCCACCGTTTAAATAAGCTAGGGTCGTGCTCGTTTGAGTGTTTGAGCCGGTTCCTGATACTGCTGCCGATGCTACAGCGAGAGCTGCGGCGCTTGAATTGATCGCAGCCAAGATTTGAGTGGCCGTGCTAGTCCCGCTTTGAATCTTAACGCTGATCACGTTTCCTGCCGCAGTAACTACTTCTGAGCCCGCAGTTCCTCCAGCAACATAAACGATAGCCACAGAATTTCCACTTGAGCCGCTGGCAATTGAAGTATAGGTCAAGTCTTGAACAACAAGCTTCGCTTTATCGCTCACCGTTCCCGTTGCAATCTGAACGCTGATCGCGCTGCTTATAACGCTTACGACTTCGGCGCCAGCAGTCGCGCCCGTAGTATAGGCGATAGTGACCGAATTCCCGGCTGTTCCCGCTGCAACTGCCGTGTAGGTTATATCTTGAACGGTCAAAGTTCCGTTGCTTGTGATTCCAGCGGCTTGATCGCTCCGATAAATCTGATAAATGTGGTTTGTCGTGATTCCTGTAGGGATTGTGATCTGTAAAGAAGTGTTTTGTACGCCTCCAGAAACGTTTGAAATAGACGACGGATAACTGGGCGAACCTAAGTTGAAATTATTGTTTGCGTCTGTAATGCCCCAAACCACACGATAGGCCACCTGGGCATTGTTCAGCATAAAGCCAGAACCCGAGGCCGAAGCGGAAACTGTGCAATCCAGGGCCGCGTACATTCCAGCGGCCACCGGGTTATTTGTAACAAGATCATTTTTCCAAATGCCAGTGCTCGAAGTGAAGTAAATATTTTGATTGGCTTCTGCGAATTTCATTCGTCCAAGCAATACGTCGGGATGTTTGTAAGAGCCTGAATAGATATTGATTCCGGTCGAGGAATTATAATAAGCCAATTTATCATTGAGTGAGCCGCTGGCTGAGTTGTTGTAATGAACTAAGAGCTGATTTTGAAATGTGCTCATTTTATCAGCGCGGTCATTTGGATTTGGCAAGGAATATGGCAAGAATGCAAAGCCGCGCCGTGATTCTGCAATTGAGTCCTTAGAAATCCAGATATTGTCTGCAATTCCAAGGGACCCGTCTGGGGCCGCGCTCATTTCGTTGTTGTTAGTATAAAGCCCTAGAATCTTTAGTTGAAGGGTCTGAGGCATGGGCGGGTTTTGAACAAATGCCATTTAAACCCACCGTGAGATCGCTCTGGTATTTACCACACGTTTGACAGATCCTTGAACGCGCGGAGTAAGTAGCAAAGACGCATTCTTTTCTAAAGCTTCGAGTTCAGCAATGGCGTTTTTAAGCGCGCCAGAATCGCCTTGAGCTGATAAAACTCTCACCACAACGTATTGCGTGAGCAGCGGTTGAAGCTCTACAGGGACTTGCACAACGCAAGATTGTCCGGCTAAGCAGACGTAATCTCCAACCGCGACATTTGTCGGTAAAACTGAACTGAACGTGATAACGCCCGCAGCGATGTTTGTTACAACTTGATCAATTGCCGTGCAATCAAAGCCAGGCTGAGCTTTTACTAGGTCAAACTTATTTGAGGTTGTCCATGCTGCTGGAGTCGCTGCGCAAGTGATTGTTCCCGCGCCTGAATTGATCGCGGTGATAATCCCGCAAGCCGTTGGGTCAACAAGCTGATTTGGTCTTAAAAAGATATTCATGCGCAAAATATCAGTATTGATCTGGGCCGGAGTTGGAAAAAGGATAACGTTGTTTCCTTCAATGTAAAACCCGCTCTTTTTGACCATTATGCGAATGTTTCCGGTCGTCGCAGCGTAAAGGTCTTCACGGTTAAGCTGATCTAAGTTTGCTTTAGAATCTGAGTTGGTCGCTGAAACAATTTCCACCGAGCGAAGAATCATGTTTATTGCTCTAGCCGGAATTGCATAAGAAGCTTGATTGATATTTATCGAATAGTTGTAAGGGAAAACGTAAAACTCCGCCATGTGCTTAATTACAAGCGGAATAATCTTTCCCCTAATCGAATCATCCGCCAGGGCGTAAAAATCAGTATTTAAAAATGTGACCTGCGACGACGGGACCGCCGTGTAACGCTGAACCGAAGCCATCAAGTCACTGGATAAATAAGACACCTATTTTTTTTCCTCGTCGTCGTCGTCTTCGGCCAAGAGCTGAAGCATTCTTTCCTCGTCGTCGTCAGATCCGGAGCCCTCATCGCTTGGCTCTGGAGCCGCGCCACTTGCCAGCAAATCCTTTGCCTTGTCTAAGCCATCGGCCAAATGCTCCTTGTCTGGAGCTTGAACCTCAACGCCTAGCCCTTTGGGCTTCATGCGATCATCGCCATCTGACATTTTTCCAATGAGTTCCTGAAGCAACTGCTCTTTAATCATTTGCATCAAATCATCTTTCATAATTCCTCCAATTTAATGAAAAACGCGCCAAGTAATCTTAGCGCGCAAATCAGCTTTAGATTAGAGTTTCGATCCAATACATTGTCGATTGCAGAACATGCGAAGTGCCGGTTGCGGTATCGACAAGGCCAAACGCCCAACCCGGAGGGACTATGATTTTTCCAGCAACATCGTCATAGAAGCTGTAAACTCCGGCGCCTGCTGCGATTGCGGCGGGACCGCCAGCAGTTCCCACTTGAATCGTTGCCGTTGTATCGGCATCAAGAGCCACAAGAGCCACCATTGTTGCAGCCTTCATTAGCGAAGATCCAGCTCCACCGAGCAAAGCGCTGCGGATTGTTCCGGTTGCTGCTTGGGTGAAAGTTCCAGGAGCTGCCGAAGCGCCATAAAGTAGCGGGCCGCCAGGAGTACCGGAAACCGAAGCGCAAGTAACGCCGATGATCACGGCATTTTTACCGCTGTTGACCGGATTCACAAAACCATTCAAAAATTTAGCAGTTCCCATTGCTTGACCAGCAGCCGTCGCTGCGATACAGGTCACTGAGCCAGAATCTTGAATGAACAATTGACCACGATAGGCTTGCTCATAATATTTAGCTTGTAACTCACTGACCATTAGCTCAGCGCCCTTACCTTGGCGCAATGGCGGGTTAGT
>ODAK010007099.1_pt1 | contig 11246 bp, 10 predicted proteins | sample 1539591 | NCBI WGS metagenome assembly ODAK01 (sample SAMEA3539303, study PRJEB22396) | soil metagenome | biome: tundra; feature: field; material: soil | place: USA | collected 2010-05 | depth 0.15 m | reverse complement strand
AGAGCTTGAACGCCGCGTCGCCACCTAGCAGCTTCGATTTCGTGCCGACGACCTTGATGATCTCCGCCCCGAGCCGAGGCAGACCTTCAGTCAACACCGTCTCGAATCGATGTTCCTCGGCGAGGATCGTCTTTTCGACCATCTCGCGATTGCGGCGAAGTTTCGGATACGCGTCGCCCATCTGCCGCTCGACCATGGCGACCAGGCGGTGCATGAACGGCTCGGTGAAGCCGAGGTGCTTCCCGTGCCGCATCGCGCGCCGCATGATCTTGCGCAGCACGTATCCCCGCCACTCATTCGACGGAATCACGCCGTCGGCGATGAGAAACGTCGTCGCGCGCATGTGATCCGCCACGACGCGCATCGAGACGTCCGCCGCGCCGTCCGGCGTGCCGGCATACGTGTGCCCGGAGCGCCGGCCGATTTCGGTGAGCAGCGGCGTGAACACGTCGGTGTCGTAGTTGGAGTCCTTCCGCTGCAGCACCGCGGTGACGCGCTCGAGACCCATCCCCGTGTCGATCGACGGCGCCGGCAGCGGCGTCAGCGTCCCATCCGCGCTGCGCTCGAACTCCATGAACACGTTGTTCCAGACTTCGATCTCGGGTTCGTGCCCCGTGCCGCGCACGTAGTAGATCTCCGAGCAGCGCCCGCAGGGGCCGGTCTCGCCCATCTGCCAGAAGTTGTCGTCGGCGCCGAGTTCGAGGATGCGGTCCGCCGGCACCCCGAGCTTGCGCCAGATCTCGTACGCCTCGTCGTCTCGGGGAATGCCGGCGTCGCCCTTGAAGATCGAGACGACGAGCCGGTCGGCCGGCATCTTCCAGACGTCGGTGAGCAAGGTCCACGCGAACGGCAACGCGTCTTTCTTGAAATAGTCGCCGAACGAAAAGTTGCCGAGCATCTCGAAGAACGTGTGATGGCGGAACGAGGGACCCACGTTGTCGAGGTCGTTGTGCTTTCCGCTCACGCGCATGACCTTCTGCGACGTCGCGGCGCGCCGGTACTCGCGCTTCTCGCGGCCGAGGAACAGGTCCTTGAACTGGTTCATTCCGGCGTTCGTGAAGAGCAAGGTCGGGTCGTCGCCCGGCACGAGCGGCGAGCTCGGCAGAATGCGGTGGCCGTTGCGCTCGAAGAACTCCAGAAACGATGAGCGTATTTCGTTGGACGTCATGGATCTCTATTTTACCGAACGCGCCTTCAGCGCCCGCACCACCTGGTCGGATTCGAAGCCCTGGCCGACCAGGTACCGATACAAACGCTGAAACGCCTTGTCGTCGGCGATGGTCTCGCGGCCGCGAAGGCGCTTGGCGAGCGATGCCTGGAGGTACGCGTCGTTGTCGATGTCGCCGAAGACCTCGTCGACGGCGCGCCGCGCGGTCGGCGCCGCGATGCCCGCGTGCTCGATCTGCCGGCGAACGCGCAGCCTGCCTCGGCGTCGAACGGACGTTTCGGTCCGCGCGATCGCGGCCGCGACCCGCTCGTCGTCGATGGCGCGCTCCTCGATGAGGCGCGCGACGGCGGCGTCGATGGCATCCTCGTCGTGGCCGCGTCGCGCGAGCCGCTGGCGCACCTGCGCCTCCGACAGCTCGCGCCGCGCGAGCATCCTGAGCCCGTCGAGGTACGCGGTTCGGCTGGGAGGGCTAGCCGCCAAATCGGGTGATTTCGGACGCGCGGCCGCCGACCACCGTCTTCGCCATCTGATCCCGGCTCATGTCGGAGGTCGTCGAAATGCCCTGGACCTTCAGCTTGAACTCGTCGACGTTGCTGGCCCAGCGCAGCGCTTCGTCGTACGACACGAGTCCTTGCTCGTAGAGGCCGAAGATCGACTGATCGAATGTCTGCATCCCGTACTGCGACGTCCCGGCGGCGATCGCGCCCGGCAGCAGGTGCGTCTTCTCCTTGTCGACGATGCAGTCGCGGATGAAGGCGGTGCTGATCATCACCTCGACAGCTGCCACGCGGCCCTTGCCGTCGGCCCTCGGCATCAGGCGCTGCGAGATCACGGCCTTGAGCACGCTCGCCATCTGCATGCGAACCTGCTTCTGCTGGTGCGGCGGGAAGACGGCGATGATGCGGTTGATCGTTTCCGTGGCGTCGAGCGTGTGCAGCGTCGAGAACACCAGATGCCCGGTCTCGGCGGCGAGCAGCCCCGTTTCGATCGTCTCGAAGTCGCGCATCTCGCCGACGAGGATGACGTCGGGATCCTGCCGCAGGGCGCTCCGCAGCGCCTGCGCGAACGAGCGCGTGTCGACGGCGACCTCGCGCTGGTTGATGATCGACATGTGATCGCGGTGGAGGAACTCGATCGGATCCTCGACCGTCATCACGTGCGCCGTACGCGTCTTGTTGATGTAGTCGATCATCGCGGCGAGCGTGGTGCTCTTGCCGCTGCCGGTCGTGCCGGTGACGAGCACGAGGCCGCGCTCTTCCTGCGCGATCTGTTTCAGCACCTGCGGCAGGCCGAGCTCGTCGATCGTGCGGATCGTCATCGGGATGACGCGCAGCACGAGGCCGACGGTGCCGCGCTGCTGAAAGACGTTGCAGCGGAAGCGGCCGAGGCCGGCGACGCTGTAGGCGAGGTCGACTTCCTGCGCGTCCTTGAACTTCTCGCGCTGCACCGTGGACATCACCGCCGCGCTCATCGCGACGACGTCTTCGTGGTCGAGCCGCCGTTCCTGGGTGGCCGGCGTCAGCTCTCCGCGGACGCGCATCATCGGATAGCTGCCGACCTTCAGGTGCAGATCGGACGCCCCGTTCTCGACCGCAATCTTCAGCAGATCGTTGACGTGCATCTATCTCGTCTTCGCCCCCACCGCACCGGCCGGCTCACGCAGCGCCGCCTCCGCCGGGTAGACGTAGGTCAGCCAGCCGTGCGTGTCGGGCACCTCGCCGTTGATGACGTCGAAGAACGCGCGCTGAACGGCTTCGGTGATCGGCCCGCGGCGTCCGTTGCCGACCTGCCGTTTGTCGACCGATCGCACGGGCGTGACTTCGACGGCCGTGCCGACGAAGAAGACTTCGTCGGACACGTAGAGCATCTCGCGCGGCAGCATTTCCTCGCGCACGGTGTACCCCATGTCGTGCGCCAGCGTGATCACCGAGTCGCGCGTGATGCCGGGCAGAATCGCCGCCGACACGGGCGGTGTGTAGATCGTGTTGTTGCGAATCAGAAAGATGTTCTCGCCGCTGCCTTCGCTGATGTAGCCGGACGAGTCGAGCGCGATCCCTTCGGCATACCCGTCGGCGATCGCTTCCATCTTGATCAGACCGGAGTTCGCGTAGTTGGCGCTGCTCTTGGCGAGCGACGGGAACGAGTTGGCCGACGCGCGCGTCCACGAGCTGACCTTGGCGTCGACGCCCTGCTCGAGCGCCGCGTCGCCGAGGTACTTGCCCCATTGCCAGAGCATGATCGCCACGTCGACGGGGCAGGGGAACGGGTTGACGCCGAGCGTGTCGTACCCGCGATAGATGATCGGACGGATGTAGCACGCCTTGAATTCGTTCGCGCGGATGGTGTCGAGGATGGCGTCCTCGAGCGTCGCGCGCGTGTGCGGCGTGTCCATCCGGTAAATCTTGGCCGAGTTGAGGAGGCGCTCGACGTGCGTGTCGAGCCGGAAGCAGGCCGATCCCTTGGGCGTCGCGTAGCATCGCGCGCCTTCGAAGACGCCGCTGCCGTAATGGATGACGTGCGACGCGACGTGAATCTTCGCGTCGGCCCAATCGACCAGCGACCCGTTCATCCAAATCTTGCCGGTGCCCGCAAATGGCATGTGCGCTCCTCTCACCGGTATTTTACTGTGCTTCGCCGCAGAAGGGACAGCGATCCGATCGGGCGTGCAGCGGCTTGCGGCACTGCCAGCAGAAGCGCGGCTGGGGCGCTTCCCGCGCCTTGAGGCGGGTCTGGATCTCCTCGACGTCCGACGAGGCGTCGCTCCCCGTCCGCGGCGTCCGGCGCCCGCTGCCGCCGCGGGCGGCGAGCACCTCGTCGAGCAACTCGCTCGCACGCTGGTAACGCGCGGTGATCTCCGGCGCCATCGCCTTGAGGACGATGTCGTTGATCGCCTTTGGAATCTTGGGGTTCTTGAGCCGCGGCGCCGTCAAGAGGTCGCCGCGCATCAGCCGGTCGAGATCGGCCGGCGACGGGGTGTCGTACGGCAGGACGCCGGTGAACATCTGATACATCGTCACGCCGAGCGAGTAGATATCAGACGCGAACACCGCCCGTCCCTGGAACTGTTCGGGCGCCATGTAGGGCGGGCTCCCGATGACGGTCGTCCCGTGGGCCGCGATCTCCAGAAAGCGGGAGGTGCCGAAGTCGGCGACCTTGATCAGGCCGTTGTCGGTGACGAGGACGTTCGACGGCCGCAAATCGCGGTGCAGCACCCCCTGGCGGTGCGCATGATCGACGGCGTTGCAGATCTGGCACGTGTAGTCGAGCGCGCGCGGCAGATCGAGGGCGCCGTCGCGGGCGATGATCGACTCGAGCGTTTCGCCGGGCACGAACTCCATCACGATGAAAAAGACGTTCTCCTGCTTTTCCGCCGTCAGGATGGCGACGATGTTCGGGTGGTTGAGCGTGGCGAGCAGGCGCGGCTCGCGCAGCAGCTCGCCGAAATCGAGATTCTGTTTGTGCGGGACCTTGAGCGCGACCTTCTTGTCGATCCAGGTGTCCTCGGCGAGGTAGACCGTGCCGAAGCCGCCGCTGCCGATCGTCGACAGAATCTTGTATTTGCCGATGATCTGGCCGCGAAAAAACATCCGGGCCGAGTATAGCAGGGCTGCCCCTATAATTTAGCCGGATGCACCGCTTCTTCGCGCCCTCGCTCGATGCCGGCGATGAGACGACGACGCTGTCGCGCGACGAAGCCGAGCACCTGACGCGCGTGCTGCGGCTCGGCGTCGGCGACACGGTGGCGGTGTTCGACGGCCGCGGCCGCGAGTATCTCGCGCGCGTCACTGCGGCCCCTGGACAAAAGACGCGCGAGGTGCGCCTGCAGCTGCTCTCGCGGATCGAGCCGGCGCCGGAGCCGGCCGTGCCGATCACGCTCGTGCAGGCGGTGCTCAAGGGCGAGAAGATGGACGAGATTGTGCGCGACGCCGTCATGCTCGGCGCCGCCGCGATCCAATCGATCGTGACGAAGCGGACCGAGGTGACCGTCGCTGCGCTCGTCAGAGGCGCGCGTGTCGAGCGCTGGCGTCGCGTGGCGCTCGCCTCGGTCAAGCAGTCGCGCCGTGCCGTCGTACCCGACGTTCGCATGCCGCTCACGCTCGAGACCTATCTCGAGGAGCCGCCGGCCGCGCTGCGGCTGATGCTGGTCGAGCCCGGCGCGCCTGGCGAGTCCGTCGCGTCGGAACCGCTCTCGGCGCTGCGGGCCGATCAGGTGCCGGCGGACGCGGCCGTGCTGGTGGGGCCCGAAGGCGGGTGGGCAAGCGAGGAATGCGGCGCGGCGCGCGCGCGCGGCGTGCGGCTCGTCACGCTCGGCCACCGCACGCTGCGCGCCGACGCGGTGCCGATCGCCGCCATCGCCGTACTGCAATTTCTCTGGGGTGATCTCTAGTGGCGGCGCTCAGCGCGACGACGCCTTGAAGTCCTGCGTCTTCGCGTCGCCGTCGCCCAGCGCGATCCGCACCGCGCCCGGGCGCTGCTCGTCGAGAAACGCTGGTTCGAACCACTCGCCCTGCACCGCCGGATCGACAACCGCCATGTAGTACTCGCCAGGCGGCAATCCGCGCAGCTGATACCTTCCGTTCTGATCCGGCCGCGTCGTCATGATCTGGCGCGACTGCGGACGCCAGAGCGTCGCGTCGGTCGGAAACGCGAGCACGGTGTAGTCGGCCACCGGCGTGCCCTGCTCGTTGGTGACCGTGCCGGAGACTTGTGTCAGCTTGTCGGTGAAGGTCAGCGTGACGCCGGTGATCGCTTCGCCGCTGCGCACCTCGATCGGCGTATCGATCATCTCGCGGCCGCCAATGGTCACTGACTTCAGCGTCCAGCCGCGTACCCCACTCGCACGGATGAAGTGGGGACCGGCCGGGACGCCGTCGAACGTGAAGCGACCGTCCTTCTCGACGCGCGCTCCGGCGTTGTTGGTGAAGGCGTTGGGATCGGCCGCCGGCGCTGTGATGCGCACCTGGCTCGGGTCGGGCGGCGCCTGGGACGACTGAATCGCGATCGTGCCGCTGATCGTGGTCCCTGGCGCGAGCGCGACGACGAGATCGGTGATGTCGCCGCCGCCGATCGTGATGGGCTGCTGCGCGAACTGCGGCGTGTCGGAGTCGGCGCCGCGCGTGCGGAGCATGTAGCGGCCCGGCGGCACGTTGGCCACCTGGAACGCGCCATCCCATTGGATGCGGCTGCCGTAGCTTGTGCCGATCTGCCCGCGCCCGCCGCCGGCGCCGGAGCCTTCCGGACTCAGGGTGACGTTGCCGGCGCTGACCGGCGTGCCGTCCCCGTTCATGACGTGTCCGGCGACGCGCGAGGTGCGCACGAGCTGTAGACCGAAGGTGACGTCGAGCGCCTCCTGGCTGACGCCAATCGTGATCGCCTTCGCTTCGTTGATCGATCCGACGCCAGGGAAATACGTCGGCGCGTACGCGACGGCTTCCTGATCGTCCTGTCCCTGGCCGAACGCGTTGGCCAGCCCTCCGCCGCCGCCGAATCGGCCGCCACCCTGATTACCGGCGCCGCCGCCCGCGCCGCGGCCTCCGCCGGCGCCGCGTCCGACGGCCTGGGCGAGTTGATCGAGAACTGCGATACCGAGCGGCGCGGTGCCGCGCGCGGTCGCGCTGACGTAGTAATCGCCCGGCAGCAGGTTCCACGCGCGGTAGTCGCCCTTGTCGTCGGTTTGCGCCGTCACGACCGGCACCAGCCGGCGGTCGCCTTGTAAGTACTGATAGCGCATCACCCGCACCGTCGCGCCGGGCATCGCCTCGCCGTCTTCGTCGAGAATGCGGCCGGCGATCGCGCCGCCGCGCGGCAGCCGGAAATCGATGCCCTTGATCTGCTGCCCATCGGCGAGCTGCAGCGGTGTGCCGGCCTGCAGCGGCCGGCGCTGGCCGTACGACAACGCGATGTAGCCGGTCTTGGACACGGTCAACGTGTAGCGGCCCGCCGGCAGCTCGGTCAGCTCGAAGCTCCCCGCGTCGTCGGTCACTGCGGCGCGGCCGCCGGGGAGTTCGGCCGCGGTCACCAGGACGCGCGCGCGCTTCACCGGCTTGCCGTTGTCGGCGCCGACGACGCGGCCACTGATGCTGCCGGACGGGAGCGCACTCTTTTGCGCCGACGTGTCGCGCGCCGGTTGTTGAGCGGGCGGCGTCTGGGCGCCGCACAGTGAGGCGCAGAGGATGAAGGCAGAAAACAGCGCGGCGCGGGACATGCTCTTCATTGTTAGACGAATCCGGACGGCTTGCGGCAGCGTGTCATCATTTTTTCACTCGTCAACGATCCGCTTCGTGAACGACTAGGTCCGGAACGTGAGGCACACCCAGCCGTCCTCTTGCGTTTCCGCGGCGATCGGCAGCGGCGCGAACGCAGCGCGTACGGTTTCGCGCTCTTCGGCCAGCAGGCCGCTGACGATGAGCGTGCCGCCCGGCCGCACGCTTTCGACGAGTCGCCCGGCCGCGCGGACCAGCAGCGCGCCGGTCAGATTGGCGGTGACGACATCCGCTCGAGGAAGCGGCGCGGTCATGAGATTGCTCACGTCGAGCTCGACGCCGCGGGCGTCGGGGTTGAGCGCGAGGCTCTCGCGCGCCGATCGCACGGCATCCGGATCGCTGTCGATGCCGGCCGCGCGCGCGGCGCCCAGGCGGGACGCGGCGATGGCGAGGACGCCGGAGCCGGTCCCGACATCGAGCACGAACGCGTGTGAAAGATCGATCGTCTGCAGCGCGCCCAGGCACAGCCTCGTCGTCGCATGATGGCCGGTGCCGAAGCCCATCGATGGCGCGATGACGATGGCGATTGGTGGCTCGTGGCTAGTGGCTGATGACGGGTGACGGGCGACTGGTGACTGGCGACTGGCGACTGATGACTGATGACTGCTCGGATACACGGTTATGCGGCCGACCGTGATCGGGGCCAGGTTCTCCTGCGAACGGCGCGCCCAGTCCTCGTCGTCCACTTCGATGCGTTCGACGGTGACGCCGGCCGCGGCCAGCGCCGTGTGGGCGGCATCGCGTGGGCCTGCCGCGGCGAAAAAGACGCGCATCGCGGGGCCGCGCTCGTCAACGGCCGTGGGCGAGTAGTCGTCCACGATCGCGAGAATCATGTCGCTCTCTGCGCCGTGGACCTGCAGTGCAGGAAAAAACGTCACGCACTATCCGAACATGTCTTTGACGCGGTCGAACAGATTGCGCTCGTCCTGCTGATCTTCCCGCGCGCGCGGCTCGAATTTCTCCTTCGGCAGGAGCTTCGCGAGCTGAACGAGCAGGCCGCGCTGTTCCTTGGTGAGCTTCTTCGGCGTCAGGACCTGCACTGTCGCGAACAGGTCGCCGCGCCCGCGGCCGTTCACGTCCGGCATGCCTTTGCCGCGCAGCCGCAGCGTCGTCCCGGTCTGCGTGCCCTCGGGCACCTTCACGTTGTCCGTTCCGTCGAGCGTCGGCACCTGAATCTCGCCGCCGAGCGCGACGGTCGTGAAGTTCACCGGAATCTCGCAAAACAGATTCATGCCGTCGCGCCGGAAGAACTCGTGCTCCTGTACGTGGACGACGACGAAGAGATGGCCGGCGGGGCCGCCGGCGAAGCCGGCCTCGCCCTCGCCTTGCAGCCGGAGCTGCTGACCGGTCGCGATGCCGGCGGGAATCTTCACCGTGATCTTGCGCTCGTGCGCGACGCGGCCCGCGCCCCGGCAGGCCTGACACGGCTTGGTGATGACCTTGCCGGCGCCGCGGCACTGCGGGCACGTGCGCGCGACGGTGAAGAAGCCTTGCTGGAACCGCACCTGGCCCTGCCCGCGGCACTGCTGGCAGACGGTCGGCGACGATCCCGGCGCGGCGCCAGAGCCGTGGCACGTCTCGCAGTTCTCCTGGCGGGGAATCTGGACCGCCGTTTCGGCGCCGCGTGCGGCTTCTTCGAACGTGATCTCGAGGTCGTACCGCAGATCGGCGCCGCGTTGCGGCCCGCCGCGGCGGCGGCCGCCGCCAAACAGATCGCCGAACCCGAAGATGTCGCCCAGACCGCCGAGAATGTCTTCGAACCCGGAGAAGACCGTCGGATCGAATCCGCCGCCGCCCGCGGCGTTCACGCCCTGATGGCCGAACCGGTCGTACAGGCTGCGCTTGTCCGTGTCGGCGAGCACCGCGTAGGCTTCCGCGCCTTCCTTGAATGTTTCCTCGGCTGCGTCGTCGCCCGGGTTGCGATCCGGGTGATATTTCATCGCCAGCTTGCGGTACGCGCTCTTGAGCTCGACGTCGGTGGCCGTGCGGCCGACGCCGAGGATCTCGTAGTAATCCCGCTTGCTCACGCCTTCGCCACCTTCACCATCGCCGGCCGCAGCAGCTTCTGGCCAATCGTGTACCCGCGCCGCAGCTCGCCGATCACCTCGCCCTCGCGGTGCTCCGGGCTGGCTTCGTGGATCACGGCCTGATGCAGGTTCGGATCGAAGTCGGCGCCGAGCGACTGGATGGGACGGACGTGATATCGCTTGAGCAGATCGTGGAGCTTGCCGTGAATCAGCTCGATCCCTTTCTTGTAGGCCTGTGCGCCGTCGCCGGCTTCGACGTTGCGCGCCAGATCGAAGTCGTCGACGATGAACAGCACATCCTGCAGCAGATCGACGATGGCCTGATCGGCCTGCTCGCGCCGCTCGCGCTCGATGCGCCTGCGGTAGTTGTCGAACTCGGCCGTCTTGCGGAGCAGGCGATCGTAGACATCGTCGCGCTCGCGCTGGAGCACGGCGAGCGCGCCCGAATCGGCCGGCGTGTCGAGCGGATCGCTCGCGTCCGGCGGCAGATCCGCCGGATCGAAGGTCGGTTTGTCAGCCATAGGGTGCCTAGTTGGGATCGCGCAGCACGCGGGAGACCGCTTGCGCCGCGCCGTCGACCACCGCGATTGCCCGCGAATACCGCATGCGCGTCGGACCGATGACGCCGATGGTCCCCGTGCCCGAGCCGTCCTCGTAGGTCGACGCGATGAGGCTGAACGGCCGCAGGCCGGCGTGCAGATGCTCGGCGCCGATGACGACGGTCAGCCCGGGACCGTCGATGTATTCGTTCAGCACGCGCACGAGGCGCTGCTTTTCTTCGATCATCTCGAGCAGGGTCCGCAGCATGTCGAGCGTCAGCCCGTGCGTCTCCTCGAGGAGCGACGCCGTGCCTTCGACGAAGATCACCCGCTCGTCGGGCAGGTCCGCGAACGTGGACGTGGCGAGCCGCATCGCGCGGGCGACGAGCGCGTCGTACAGCAACCGCTCTTCGTTGATGCGGTCGAGCACCGCTTCGCGCGCGCGGTGCAGCGGCAGCCCCGAGAACTCCGTGTTCAAGTAGTTCGCCGCCTCGCGCAGGTCTTCCGCGGCGAGCGGCTCGCCGATGTCGACCACTTTCTGGATCACGTGGCCGCCGCGGGCGACGATCACGACGAGCACGCGCGCCGCGCTGAGCGAAATGAATTCGACGCGGTCGAACACCGCCGCCTCATGCTCGGGACGCAGCGCGAAGCCGACCTGACGCGACGCCTGCGAGAGGAGCTGCGAGACGTGCGACAACACCGAGTCGAGCAGAGGCCCCGAGCTGTCGCGCCGCAGGCGCGCTTCGACCGCGCTGGCCGTGCGCGGCGAGCGCTTGGTGTCGAGCAGCAGGTCGACGTAGAACCGGTAGCCGCGATCGGTCGGGATCCGGCCCGATGAGGTGTGCGGCTGCTGGATGAACCCGTCGTCCTCGAGTCGCGCGAGGATGCTGCGCACCGTCGCCGACGATACCCCCAAGCCGGCCGCTGTGACGAGCAGCGACGAGGGGACCGGGTCGCCGGACGAGATGTATTCGCGGATGAGCGCCGCGAGCACACGTTTCGAGCGTTCCTGCGTTTCTGGATTCATCTGTAGCGCCCGGCTTTACGCGGACGAGCTGGCACTCTGATGGCGAGAGTGCTAACAGACATTATACAACGTCCGGCCCGAGCCGGGCGCTCCGGCGCGCCCGGCGAAGATCGTCAGGCGCGGATTCCGGCGCGGGACGCCAGCTCGTGCGCGGCCGCGCGCGCCTCGATAACGACTTCCGCGCGGTCGACGCGCAACGACGCAAAGTTGTCCACCAGC
>ODAK010007098.1_pt1 | contig 11246 bp, 19 predicted proteins | sample 1539591 | NCBI WGS metagenome assembly ODAK01 (sample SAMEA3539303, study PRJEB22396) | soil metagenome | biome: tundra; feature: field; material: soil | place: USA | collected 2010-05 | depth 0.15 m | reverse complement strand
TATAATATTGTTGAAGTAGCCTTGTGCAGTTATTGTGTAGTTGTGCACGAGATATATGATCAATGCAGTAAAGCATCAGATCGCGATGCAAAAACTTTGGCCAATCAGAACTTGATGTATGAAAATATGACACAGCATCTGATAATCTTGTATAGAACTCCACATCTCGCAATGTATGGTTGATATAACCCTTATGGGGGCCATCTGTTTCAATAATATCTTGATGTGGGCCAATGAAGTTTGGATTGACACGCCCATTGGCATCATACTTATCGCGTTCACTGATATTTTTACCCGGCCTCCCAGCATCTTTTATATCAGCATTCAAATACCATTGAAAGTCTTGAACAAAATGCTGTATCTCGTGTCTTGTTATGTTGCGTAATCTTACAATCATATTATTCAAACTTGATATTGAGCCGGGTAATGAAGCATCTTCTTCATTCATATCAGCATACACATATAAAGTTCCAATGTATGTGCTGTTAGGCCACTTATCCCAATCTCCTTTTACCCATAATCCACCAAAACTGCCTTTATATAGTTTATCTGCTTCTGTTTTAGAAGTTATCAAAGCCGCATATATAGCCGAGGTGGCATCACGTTTATTGACAGCGCCACTTTCGCCGCTTACTGGCTTATACCTGCCATATGGAATATCTGTTACTGGAAACTCAATCCTTTTTGGATCTGTCACTATACCATTTTGAGCTGAAAAACCTTGTGATAATCTTTTACACGCCCCATAAACTACTGTGATGTTTTTTAGATATGTTTTATCGAATATTTTATATCTATTGACAAACTGATCGAAATAATCAATCACCGTTTCAATCTTGTTGATATTGGATGTCAGTTTAGCTATTATTTGAGCAAATGGCTCATTATGGCCTTGCTCATACAGACTTATTGTTTCTTCATCTTTCTTGGAAAACTTTACACGAAGGCTGAAGTAAAAGGTGTCATTGTCATTTTTTGCAAGATACATGCGCATACAGTTTACATTAGTATCTACTATGCCAGTCATCTGAGTAGTTTTATCTATTTCATCTTCATTGAAATAAGGTAACTTTTTTCCATCGAGACCAATGAAGTTGGCTAACTCGGCAAGTTTTTCAATGGCCAGATCCTCATTCTGAGTAAGGAGACGCAGGCTGCCAATCTGTTCAACTATATGCCTCCAATCCGTCAACAGCCGTGGTAATGAACCACTAACTTTTACACGAACTTTGTTACCCAATATCTGATCTTCCAGTTTTTGAGCTACGGCGTGACAATAGCAAGTAACGATCCAATCGCTGGCTTCTTTGAGTTGTTTCTCGGGAACCTTCAATAATCCCGCGGTTTTATAGAAGTAATCTACATTCTCTAATAGTTGGACCAGATTGCTTACCATATTATAGTAATGCGAAACGATTATTCTTTCTCAAATCCCTTTTCTGAATATGAATACTCGCAACACGGCAGTTGTTCACCTAATAGATTACGATACTCATACCCGTCACCGAACTTTACGAGTTGTAGGCTATCACTCTTTGAAACTATACAATCTTTATAGTCATATTCAATATCGGAGATCCACCAGCATGAACAACCGTGTTTTATGCAGATATTGCAAAGATAACGTTTATCAGGGTTGCCATCGGATGGCATATAAAACCAAACCGCTTTATTGGAACACTTATGGCATTGATGATAGTTGATCATTTGCGTGAATAACCTTCTTTACCCCAAGCTCCGCCCTTCAATATAAAGTTAGATGCAGCAATCAATCGTTTTGGCTTGTCTGACTTCTTGCCTTCTTCTTTGCATTTGGGGCAAGTTTCCAGTTCTGTTGTTATCGAGTGTTCGACTTCGAACTCTCCGTGTTCTTTGCATTCATATAGAAAAGTGCTCATCGTATTACCAACGACCGCCTTTGTTCTTATCCATTTGAGTTTGTATGTGGTTATACTTTTCTGGTCCTATTATGTTGGCATATTTCTCTTCACTTTGATACACCTCGCGCTTATAGTCTTTTGCGTCTTGTTTGATTTTGGCGCGATACTCTTGCTCGCCCAACTCGACACGGCCACGACCAGAACCGCCAGAAACTTGCAACTCTATATTGCCAGTTGCTCCACACTTTGGGCACTTGTCTTCTGGTGTTGGAAAGCATTTGGTAATACTTTTCCATTCTTCCCATTCATTCCCGCAACTTTCGATTTTGTGCGCATATTCGTATGTTGGCATTGTTACTTACTTTCTCTTTTTTGCTCTATCAACTCTTTCATTGTTGATTTCAGTTTTTCTGACATTTCTGCTCTTCCAACATCAATACCTTGCCAGTAGATAGATTTACATACTGCGCAAGGAGCTCGTTTATTACCCTTATATACTATCCATTGATTTTCTTCGGCATCATTATTATTACATAGTTCACATTTCATTTTATTTTTCTTCTTTCTTGTTTGCGCGTTTTTCCATCAATAACACTATATCGGCTTTGATAGTTTTTATTTGTTCGTCAGTTCTATAATGTTTATCTAATACATTTTGTTTTGCTGATAGCGGGCGCAGATTTACAAGAGCCCACGCTTTTTTACATCCCTCATCATTTGGCGATGTATATGTAAAACGAATATGTGGAACAATATGATCAATCTGCCAGCGCCAGGTTGCGGGGTCGCTATCATCCCAAACACCAGGATCATACACGCCTTGATTGTCCCAATGCATCCACCACTCAAACTGATTTTCTATATGTTTAGCCAATTCTTCCCCAGTATATGGAGAGTTTTTCCAACAACTAATTCCGTTTTTACTGCCACCATTATTTTTTATTGCTGCATTGACGCTTCCTGACACAAGTTTTTTCATCCTAAAAACTGGGTCTTCTTTTCTTCTTTTATTCTGATATTCGTTTTCTCGTTTTCTTTTTCTTTCACGATTTTCCGGCGTATCATCCCTTTCGGCTATTCTATCTTTGTTCTTTTCGTAATATTCAGCTTGATACTCTTTGCTATGTTTTGCCGTTCCTGGTTTAGATAGGTATGTTTCTCTATATCTTCTAAACTGTTCATCAGCACCCTCTCTATGTCTGTATTCTTCCATATACTCGAATAGCTCTTCTTTATGTTCTTCGTAGTACCGGCGCCCATATTGTTTTTTATAGTCTGCGTTTTCAGGATCAGAATAGTATTCTTCCATATATTCTTTTCTGTATTCCTTTTTATATTCTTGAACTTCTGGGCGGGACAAGTATTCTTGTTGATATTTGCTTGTTCTGTCCTTATACTCTGGTGCCTGGCGGGCAGCCTTATCTCTCGCCATTATATCTGGTCTACTACGATATTCTTTTCTACCGCTAGCAACACATATACGGCACTTTGCACAATACCTGCCTTGATCCTTTCTGAAAGAAAAGTTTTCATTACATAACTCTTTTTCCACGCCACATTTGCTACATATTTTTGTTTCTATATTATCCATATAACTATGCCAGATTATTCAACTTTCACCCTACCAAGCCGCTAATATCTTCGATGTCATTTGACCCGCTATTCATATCATTTTTTTGATCTTCTATCAAACAGCACTCAAAGTTCTTGCGCAGTTTTGCATCTGTTAGCATTCCGCGCCTGTTTTTTGCTAATGATATTGCAAAGTCTGGATATGATCGTTCATTACGCCTACTTTGTATAATGGCTAACACATCACAATGATCTGCGATGCTGGTAGATCTGCGAAGGCTTTTTATACCAAACTCTCCAGATCCTTCCTTGTCTCCGGATTTTGGATTGAGCTGGATCGCGCTCAACATTATTAGCTCGAATGATCTTGCGAGTTCATGTAAATTTTCAGATAGTTCGCTTTGTAAAAGCCAATCCTGATTTTCTTTATTACCGCTATCAGGGCGCAAAATATTAAGATAATCGACACAACAAATCGTTGGTTTTTTACCGTTTTTTGCAATCTCACTATTGAGTGATAGTTCTAGTCCCTGTGGGGTGAGGCGAGGTGTATCTATCACGGAAAACTGATATGGATAGCGAGAAAGGAATGAAAAGGCCTTACTAACTCTTTTCTTTTCTTCATCAGTTAGTTTAGCATCTCGGATCGCCATTTGAGGAACTTTTGCCAAAGCAGCAATCAACCTCTGACACAGATCGGAGTGGTTCATCTCCAAAGAATAGAATACTACATCATTCCCAGGTCTAAAATCATCAGTTGTGTTGATATCATTACCGGCTAAAAACATATTCAGCGCCATATTCATCATAAACAAACTTTTACCGGCTGCGGTCGTACCACCCACTAAAAATAGTTCCGAGTGCTTCAAGCCTCCTGTTGGTTCATCAATAAATGCATACCCGCACTTTGTCCCCGATCCGTATCCAGGATCTTTTAGTTTTGCCTCGTAGATCTCACGAAAATCTTTTCCATAGTCTCGTAATGTTCCTTCTTTATATTGTTTGCCACCACTTACACTCTTGATCCCATTCAACGCTCCTTGTATCTCACTAATACCTTTCTTTACATCAACGCTGCCATCGAGATTTTTGCGCAGATCACTAATGAGCTTTTCCGAGTAGCGGTTCTTCAACCGTTCGAGATCGAAAGCATATTCCTTCTCATCATAAACCGTCATGCTTACTTTATCGAACATCTCTGAAAAATGCTTGACTAAACTTTCATTCTTTCTTACCTGCTCGATTAGCGTTCTCTTTGTGGCGCAACTTTTGTAGATCTTTGTGTAATCTAAAATCGCTTTCGCGAAACGCCAATAATCGCTATGAAAAAGCTTTGGGTCAGCATCATGCACGAACTCAAGAGCTGATTTTTTGCTTGTGATTAGTGCTTTGAGGATTGATAGATCGAGTTCGTGATTAGTCATTTTATCCTAATATATGCTTGCGCTCTTTTACCTTCTGGCCCTGTTTGTTTTTGCACGATTTTTTCATTATGCAAAACACTCCCCGTTTTGCATATTTTTCTGTCCAACTGTCTGCCAACAAACTTATCGGTATCCATTTTTGATTTGATATATGTATTCACATCTTTTGATCTAAATACACCACCAATATCCAAACCATTCACGTATTCAATATATAATGTTTTTATTTTTTCATAATCATCATTGTGATGATTTGACATTTTATGATTTATACTTATCGGTATTGATTTTGTAGCAACATTTTCATCACTGGTTTTATTTTCCTCTCTGAAAATATCATAAAATTGTTTTGCTATCACTGATGCTTGTTTTATTTTTTCATCATTTTTGGATGAAAACGAAAGGTATGGATCAAAAAGAGCGAATACACTATCAGAAACTGCTTTACGAGCTTTTTCGGTATTAGTTGGCTTCATGAGACGTTCATCCAACCGCACTTTCAGTTCTTTTATTGTATCTTCTAACTTATTCATTGTAATGTTCCTTTTTCATTTGTTCCAGTTGTGTTTTTGTTATTGTTATTTTTTGTTGCCCCATAAATGCTGGTATAGTTTTTACATTGATTTGTATTCTACCATCAGATGAGTTTGGACATTTTATTCCATGCGGAGTTCTTATCAACCCGGCCAATGGATAAAAATAATGATTTGGCAGGATCACTTCTTCCATATTTATATTCAAAAGTTTCAGCGGAACTTGTTGGCGCGCGTCGAATAAACATTCAATCATACAGTCTCTATCTTGAATATTTATCATTTTCGATATTTTGCCCAAATCAGATAAAAACATTGTTGTCTCATCATTGATTTCTAATAACTCTTTCCCTCTTTTGTATTTTTCGTATCTTTGTAGAATGCGATTTTCTAATATCTCTGCATCATCATATTGTGTTATACGAAAATCAAAACCTGATCCTGGCAGAATAGTTTGATAGTTATCGTGACGATCGTTTCCATCTTTCGCGCCAGATATTCCCATCTTTTTGGCAGGATAACAAACATTCTTGTCATAATAGGCTGCTTGATGGCAATAAAAAGTATTATACTTCATATTTATTTCTTCCACATAATATTATCACGTCGCGCTCGTCAAGTTTTTGACTGGCCTCTAATGATCTTTGCGCCTCTTGCAGTGTAGCAAGAACATCACCATCGGTATCGTTATTGGTCATTACTTACCAGCCTTCCTATAGTCATCTCCTCTGCAAACAATAGTTTTCATCTTCGACATCAACGATCCTAAACTCTCTTTGATGGATCCGCTGAAACTTTCCAGAACATTTGGAGAATTTGTTATTATGATTGTTGGCAGATGGTTTTGCAACCTCGTGCGAAAGATACCATCCAATGAACGACCGAACAAATCTTCTGCCAACCCCTTTCCGATGTGGCGTGGATCCAGCTCATCCAATACCAAAAAATCACTCATCAAAAGTTGTTTGCGGCTATTATACTTCTCTTCAAATGGACTATCAATCAAACTAGATATAACATCTGCGAATGTTGTATATGTTGCCGAAAAGTTCTTTTGACAAACAAATCGTAGCAACGCCGATGCCGTATAGGTTTTGCCGCAACCGTGATTTCCGGCAAAACACACTGTTGTGCCTTTATCGTAAAAGTCATTGATGCTCCCTATGATGAACTCATATGCTTTTTTGAGTTCGGGGGCTCCTTTGAAATCATCCATTGATAGCAGCCAATATTCGATTGGAATACCTGCATCATAATAGCGGTTCATAGCCACAACCCTAACCGAGCACTTCTGACATAAGCCATCCAGATTACTTTTTCCCGAACACTCCTTGCAACCCTTTATCAAAGCTTGTATGGCTTCGTCTAACTTGCGCTGTGGTATGTTGTGGAGTGCCTGGGATTTTGATGTTTGCAAGATTGGGTAGTGCATAATGTGATAGCTTTGGGTTACCGCTGATTTCGTGTGTGGAAAACTTTCGTGCGAGTTCTTCCTTCTCTAATAAGTTGAGTTCTGCTTTGAGTTTGGCCAACTCAACTATTTCTTCCGGGCCTTTTATTGGTTTAGCTTTTACTTCTTCATACTTCGTTTCAGTCTCAATAACCTGATAGTATAAAACATCGCTGGTGTAAGCAACTGTCGTTATGGAGTTTGTTTTAGATTTCAAAACGATCTCATTATTCCATGAAACAACATTCCCATCTAAACGAATATGACTGTCCCTAAGAACGAGGATTACATATTGATTTGGTTGTGGGATCATTTATATCCATCCCTTTTCATTGCCTTTTTCTCACCAATCAACTTACATTTATTACAACTATCAGCATAGTAGCCCCAACAACTATCCTGACTTTGATGATCTCTGTAATGGATTAGTCTTTGTTTGACCTCATCTATTAGATCATCTACTCGTTCTGCCTCGCCAGTTCCGAGCCCATACATATCATAACTTTCTTCTAATGCATTTTCTAACTGCTTGAATAACTCTTCATCGGAATATGTTGTGGGTGAGGTTGGTGGGTTCATTTTACCATTCACCATCAAAACGGGCCAACATTATACTTTTATGTAGTTTGACGAATGTTTCCCAATCGTGTTCTTCTCCATTTATGAACCAGGCTTTATATCCCGTCATTTTATTCTCTTGTGCAGGACCATTCAATCTATGTAGTAGCCCATTACATCTGTACTCAATCAAGCCACTTTCGTCATCAACTGTTATTTCATATTTTGTGATTGCCATATTATTCCTCTTTTACTTTATCTTCTCCAACATTCTTATATCCAACCCTGCCTTTTGCAACTCATCAAACATATTTTTCATTCCAGGCATTAGATCTGATGATTGACGAATAAAAGCCAGATCTCCATATGATTGGATCGTATCATCTATATATTGGGCAATAGTTAGTAGATTTTTTGGCAATGGGGTTGTTCGATCGATTTGATTGTCGATGATTTGCCATTTATATTCCGAAGCATTATTAGCATCAACAAAGATTGCAAAACTGGTAATGCGCTTCTTTCGTTCGATTACTTTCTTCGACCACACCCAGTCGAGATAATCTTTGAGGACAACCGGATCCTTTGTTATCATTTGAGTGAGTTTTCCCATCTGATACATTTCATAGCACTTCCCTGGCGCCGTTGAGTTTAGCCTAAAAGTGTAACCGATGCCATAAAAATCCTTATATCTACGAGCCATATGTGCGATCAAATGCACACTCTTCCATTGAGATACTTCAAGCGTATCTATCTCGGCGAACTTATCGAAGAAGGCTTGGTATGGTTTGGATAGTTCGGAGTTAGTCATTTTATTTCTTTTATTTCTTCCATCATCCTTATAATGGATGCATCTCTTTCCATACAATGATCATATGTTGCCGATGCATTCAATATAATCTGATGCTCATCCGATATATGATTATTCTTGATAGGTATAAAAGATGGCATAATCGTTCTTTTGACCACATTACTGGTTTTTAGATCATATATCTTGTCATATATGCGATCGAGCATTTCTTTGTTTTCGCCATATCCAAACTTTTCCATCTCTGTTTTTATTATGAAGGTGAGATAATCTTTATCAATGTTATCGTGGTTCATAATCCTTGTTGTCTCTCCATGGGATACCGATCTCCACGACTTTGGCGCAATGCTTACCAAAATCATTGACTAAACACCCACATCTTCTTATATCACCATAACTATCATTATTCCAAAAACTCGTATCTTTATTATAGCCATGCTCTTGGCATAGATATTCTTCTTTTAGATCTGCAATCGCCACAACACCAATCAGATTGCGATCTCCATTACATTGTGAGCACGAACCCTTATCTTCATCTTTGATTATGATGAGGTGTTCTGTGCATATTGTGTATTGGCGTTTCATAGCTTTTCTTTCCATGGAACATCCATTTCAGCTTTCATCCCACATATAGGTTTTTCTTCCGCTGGATATATGCTTGGCTCTTGATGATTACATATGTGCCCACCATGTATTGTTTTACGGAAATATTGATATTTACCATGCAATGGACATCGCAGTTGATGTTCAAGATCTTCCGCAGCAACAAGTTTCGTTTTGATCATATTGCAATCGCAATCATCTATTGATCTACATCCAGGACATATAAACCATTCTCTATTACTTGTCATTTTTCTCTCCATACAATCTTTCTCTAAACTCTTTTTGCAATGCCTCAACGCCATAATCAGCTTTCTCTTCATCTTCCCAGCGTTTTTGTCCGTAATCTGCAAGCTGTTCTATCTCTGGATCATAAAACTTTTTGTGTTCGTCGCTTACATGATTATCTATTACTTCCATTGTAATGCGCACTTTCATTCCGTGCCATTCGGTTGGTAATACATTATTATGATCTGGACCGTATTGATCTATTACTATTACTTCTGGTTTTGACGGACCATTCGGGCATAAACACATGCCATAACCAGCATGATCAAACCATGCAATACCTTCGATTACTTTGAGGGTAGATTTCATTGTCAGTTTGGATGTTGCTCGTTATTTACGCATTCGGGACACTCCACTCCATATTGCTTTGCGCACGGTTTGCAATAATGAAACACTCTGCCATCTGGTGTATTGGCGGTTAGATGAAAGTCGGGTGAGGGACAGAACGAGCAGGTGCATCCGGCATGTGAGTTATCTTTGACTTTCATTTTGTTCTTGTTTTTGAGTTTTAGTTTCTTCTTTTGTTTCATTTCTCTTTTGGTCATTGTTGTTGCTTCTTTTTATTTGCTTACCGCAAATCCTTCCTCTATATATATATTTTGTCTTATCTTTGAGTGTTCTCTCAAATATTTTACATCATCATAAAAATCTATGATTGCTGCCTTATCTTTTCCAGGATATTTTCTCAATACTCTTCCTATGCGCTGTAATGTTTTTATATACGATTTACTCGGCGAACATAAAACCAAACCTGAAAGAATAGGCAAGTCCAGCCCGACATCAAAGATAGTAGATGATAGCACTATTTTTGTTTCACCAGACTTAACTTTATTTTTTACTATTTCTCTTTGCTTCAAGTCATCAGATCCGTTCAACAACTCAACATTTACGCCATCATTCTCAAAAAGCTCTTGTAAAATTTCTCCGTGTCTAATCTGTTTAAAAAGAACGAGTGTGGTATATCCCTTCTCTTTCAATAATTTAGTATTCTCAACTATCAATTTATTTCTATATTCATTTTCAACGACGTGTTCTTTGTATATAGAATGATACTCCCGGGCTTTTGTGTCAAGCCCCGGTATCTTAATAAATTTGATGAATGGCGGTGTCAATATGTTTTTATCTATCAGATGTTTTGCACTGATATCTATCAATTTGGGGCCGAGCACTGCCTCGGTGTATAAATTACTTCCGTCAGTACGATACGGCGTTCCACTAAACCCATAAATTCTTTCAGGATTTATTTCTTTATGGATGGCTTTGAAACTCGATGTGCCTATCGCATGACATTCATCGAATATTTGACATTGTGATGTTTTTAGCAGATCTATTATTTTGAGTTTATTTTCTATTCTAACTGCTTTTTCTGAATTTTTATACTCATCATCAGATACAATATCTTTCTTTAATCCCAATGCGGATGCGGCAGTCCATAGGGAAACGATATTTACCTTATCACCTATAATACATTCACCGTTTCCAACATAGCCAACGCCATCAAATAACTGTGAAAGCAACTGAAAAAATTGCTCCAATAAATCAATGCCAATAACATATATGATAGTTTTAAGATTTATTTTTGCCACTAATGCAGCGATTGTAATGCTTTTGCCCGATCCCGTCGCTGATCTAATAACTCCCATTTTTTTGGAAAAAGCAGTATCTATTATTTCTGTTTGATAGTCGCGCAGCACGATGCCCATTTCCTTCAATTTTGGCGCTAAATCGATTTCTTGTTGGTTTGGGGCTTTATACCTATTATCTTCTACAAATGCATCATAACCAATCGTGGGCAGAAATGTGGTCAATTTATCGAGCAACCCAATGCCCAACTTATTGCTATTAGTTTTTTTAACCAATAGATGTTGAATGCCATCCCATTTTCGCATACGAAATGCTTCCGAGTATTCTGCGCCGAGAACTTTGTAGGAAAATTCTTTGTCAATGGCTTGCAGAATATCAATATTATCAGTATTGATTGAGCAGAATTTATTATCTAATATTATTATCTTTATTTGTTGCGTCATATTATTTTTTCAGTTCGGAGTTGAACTTATATCGTGGCTGGAATGGCTTATCGCTCATATCACTCAAGCCCGGCATACCAGTTGGACTGTTTTCCCGTGATCCTTCGGT
>ODAK010007096.1_pt1 | contig 11246 bp, 6 predicted proteins | sample 1539591 | NCBI WGS metagenome assembly ODAK01 (sample SAMEA3539303, study PRJEB22396) | soil metagenome | biome: tundra; feature: field; material: soil | place: USA | collected 2010-05 | depth 0.15 m | reverse complement strand
GTAGCCCAGTTGATGGCCGCGCAAGGCGTAGCGCGGCGCGGTTTGGATATCCAGCTTGCCGGGCAGCGTGACCGAGTCGCGGCGCATTTCGAGGGCGCGCAACAGCCCGCCCACGCCGAACAGAACCCCGCGCTCGTCATTGCCCGTAATCTCCACGCCCGGCGCCCCGCCGTTGTCGAAGGATCGGAGCCGATATCCTTCCGCCGCCAGGGTGCTGCCGGCCGGGGCACGGCGAATCGTCACCACCGGTTTGCCGGCTCCCGGATTCGCCGCCGCCGTCTGCCAGGTGATGCGCGTGCGTTCCCGGACGGAATCGATGAGCAGCGCAACCGCCTTGCGTTCCGGACCGGTCAGGTCAGCCGGCGCCACCACCGTGGCATGCGTCAGGTCACTGGCGGCGAGGGCCGGCACGATCGAAAGAAGAAGGAAGGCGAATCTTCTGGTCACGGATGCTAATATAGCGCGCCTGGCAGAATCCGCCCCGTTTTCGTCGTGTGCCCCAAAACGGTTAAGCACCCGTTGTCAAGCGGCGCAAGGCGTCGTAGAGTGGGTTACGTGAAGAAGATGCGCCAAACGGCGGGGACCTGGTTCGCCTTGGCATTCGCCGCCTCCACCATGCCGGCGACGGCCGCCGTGCATATCTGGGACAAATAGGAAGTGACCTTGACCAGTATCCGCTGCTGGGCGAACCCCTATACCGATGTGACGGTTTGGGTGGATCTTACAGGTCCCAACTTCAAGAAGCGCGTTTACGGGTTCTGGGACGGCGGGCAGACCTTTCGGGTGCGGATTCTGGCCACCGCACCGGGACCCTGGACCTGGCGAAGCGGCTCCAATCCTCCCGACCAGGGCCTTGCGGGGAAGACCGCGTCTCTCGTGGCGGTCGACTGGACCGAGGCGGAGAAGCTGAAGAACCCCCTGCGACGCGGGTTCTTGCGAGCCACGGCCAATCATCACGCTCTGGAGCTGGCGAATGGCACGCCCTTCTTCGTTATCGGCGACACCTGGTACGCCACCGGCGCCAATCGCTTTAAATGGTACGACGACGACCGGAAGCGCCCCCTCGGACCGCCGGCAGGGTTCCAAGACTACGTCCGTATGCGGGCCCGGCGCCACCGCGGGGATCCCGGCCGGGAGGTAATTAGTTACCTCTATTCAACAAGACTCTTCGACCCGATAATAGGACCATGAAACCCGTCCAGGTGTTCCATGTCATTCCGTCACTGCCCGCTCCGCTCGAAGGACTTCGCCAGTTGGCGTACAACCTGCGTTGGGCTTGGGACCACGATACCATCGAACTGTTTCGACGCCTCGATAGCGACCTCTGGGAATCCACCGGGCACAATCCGGTTCTGATGCTGGGTTCGATCGACCAGGCGGAACTCGAGGCCGCGGCCAAGGATGAAGCGTTCCTGGCGCATCTGGACCGGACGCTGATGGAACTCGACGCCTATTTGACCAGCCCATCCACATGGTTCCACCGGACTTATGGCGACACCGGACCCATGCTGGTGGCCTATTTCTCGGCCGAGTTCGGCTTGACCGAGTGCCTGTCGGTTTTCGCCGGAGGCCTCGGCGTGCTCGCCGGCGATCACCTGAAAGGGGCCAGCGATCTCGGCGTGCCTTTGGTGGGCGTCGGCCTGCTTTACCAGCAGGGTTATTTCAAACAGTACCTGAATCCGGCGGGTTGGCAACAGGAAACCTACGAAGATAACGACTTTCGCAACCTCCCGCTGAGCCTCGAACTACAGCCGGACGGGCGTCCGCTGACCATCCAACTCACCTACGACGGACGCACGGTGACTGTCCAAATCTGGCGGGTTCACGTCGGCCGCGTCAAGCTTTTCCTGCTCGATACTAATGTGGCCGCCAACCGTCCGGAAGATCGCGATATCACCGATCAACTCTACGGTGGCGATCTGGAGATGCGCCTGAAACAGGAGATCCTGCTCGGCATCGGTGGACATCGCGCATTGGAAGCGCTTGGCCTGGCGCCGACGGTGTATCACATGAACGAGGGCCATTCCGCCTTCCTCTCGGTGGAGTGGGTCCGCCGCCTGATGGAGCAGCAGAAGCTCTCCTTTGCCGAGGCGCGCGAAGTGGCATCGGCGGGCCTGATCTTCACCACCCACACTCCCGTGCCGGCAGGCCACGACTACTTTCCGCCGGCGCTGGTGAATCGCTACCTCGGCGACTACATTCGGCGCCTCGGCCTGTCTCTCCAGGACTTCCTCGGGCTGGGGCGCCAGCACGCCGATCGTCAGGATGAGGAATTCTGCATGACGGTGCTTGCCCTGCGCATGGCGTCGGCCAGCAACGGCGTCAGCAAACTTCACGGCGAGGTGAGCCGCGGTATGTGGAAAGCCATCTGGCCTGGCGTGCCGCAAGATGAGATCCCCATCGGTCACGTGACCAACGGGGTCCATTTCCGCTCCTGGATTTCGGCCGAGATGAATCAGCTTTACGATCGGTATCTCGGGCCTAAATGGCGCGAGGAACACGCCGACCCCAACCTGTGGCGGCGCGTGGAGAGTATTCCGGCCGAGGAGCTATGGCGCACCCACGAGCGGCGCAGGGAACGGCTGGTAGCGTTCGCCCGGCGCCGCCTGCATCTTCAGCTTCTGCGACGCGGGGCGCCGCAATCGGAGATCGACGCGGCCGATGAAGTGCTCGACCCCGATACCCTGACCATCGGCTTTGCACGCCGTTTTGCCACTTACAAGCGCGCCGCCCTGCTGCTGCGCGACATCCCGCGCTTGCAGCAGATTCTCAACCAGCCGGGCAGGCCGGTGCAGATCCTCTTCGCCGGTAAAGCGCATCCCCGCGACGATGCCGGCAAGGCGCTGATCCAGCAGGTGGTCAAGCTCGCCCAGCAAAAAGAGTTCCGCCGCCGCATCGTCTTCCTGGAAGATTACGACATGGCCGTGGCCCGGTATTTGGTCCAAGGCACCGACATCTGGCTCAATACGCCGCTGCGTCCCCAGGAGGCCAGCGGCACCAGCGGTATGAAAGTGTTGCCCAACGGCGGCCTGAATCTCAGTATTCTCGACGGCTGGTGGGACGAGGCTTGGCAGGACGCCGGGGCGCAAAAGCACTTCATCGGCTGGGCCATCGGAAACGGCGAGAGTTACGATAACCCCGACTACCAGGACCAGGTGGAATCGTCGGACCTCTACGCCCTGCTGGAGCGCGACATCGTCCCCGGCTTCTATGAGCGCAGCGCCGACGGGTTGCCTCGCCGCTGGATCGCCCAGATGAAGAGCTCCATTTCCACCTTGTGCCCGGTCTTCAACATGCAGCGCATGGTCAGACAGTACGCCGCGGATTTCTATGTGACCGCCGATGAAAAGTACCAGCAACTGACGGCGAATCAGGCGGCACGGGCCAGGGCACTGGCGGCGTGGACCTCCCACGTGCAGGCGCATTGGAAGGAAGTTCGTGTCGAATCGGTGGATTCCCTGACGCAAACCGACCTTCCGGTGGGCAGCCATCTCCACGTGCGGGCGCGCCTTCAACTCGGCGCGCTGACCCCGGATCAGGTAGCCGTCGAACTCTACGTGGGCAGACTCGACGCCGACGGCGAGTTAACCGGCGCATACAGCATTCCGATGGAGCCCGCCGGCCCGGGCCAAGGCGGTATCTGGACCTTCGAGGCCGCCACCGTTCCGTGTTCCAGAAGCGGTCTCCACGGCTATACCGTGCGGATCACGCCTTTTAATCCGGACGCACCGAAAGCGTTCCTGCCAGGGTTGATCACTTGGGCGGATGCCGGGGTGAAGACCACTGGCGGGTAGCCGGGTCCGAGCACGGCACGGGCTCCACATTTCCGCTGCTTTCCGGCCTTTTTCTCCTACCGTTTTGCGGCGGCGGGAGTCTATTGCCGAAAGGGGTTGCGCCGCCGTGCGTCCTTCTCTGCTAAAATGCGAACAATAGGCGAAAGTCCCGCCTGGCAATTCTTCTCCTGGGAGTAACCCATTGTGCCGGCTGTAAACCGTATCACCACGATCGTGCTGTCCGCCCAGTGCGTGCTGTTGCTCAGCGCCTGCAAAACCGCCCAGCCCGCCAAAGGGCCGATGGCCATGCCCATCGTCCCGGTATCGGTAGCCAGGGCCACGCAGGAATCGGTGCCTACCGAACTGCGCGTGGTCGGCACCGTGGAAGCTTCCGCCATCGTGCAGATCAAGTCGCAGATTTCGGGGCAGCTCCTGCGCGTCAGCTTTACCGAAGGCCAGAATGTCGTCCAGGGCGATCTGCTGTTTGAGATCGACCCGCGTCCCTATGAGGAAGCCCTCCGTCAGGCCGAAGCCAACGTGGCGCGCGACCGCGCCCAGATCGGCCAGATGGAGGCCACCCTCGCCCGCGACGCCGCCCAGGCCAAATTCAACCAGAGCGACGCCGATCGCTACGCCGAACTCGCCAAGGCGGGCGTCGTCTCCCGCTCGCAATCCGACCAGGCCAAGACCGGCGCCGACGTGGCCCGTGAATCGGCGCGCGCCACCCAAGCCGGCATCGCCAGCGCCAAGGCGGCGCTCGATGCCGACCTCTCCGCCGTGGGCACCGCCAAACTCAACCTGGATTACTGCCAGATCCGCTCGCCCCTGTCCGGACGCACCGGCAACCTGCTGGTCCACGCCGGCAACCTGGTCAAGGCCAACGATGTTCCGCTGGTGGTGATCCATCGGGTCTCCCCCATCTTCGTCAACTTCAACGTGCCGGAACAGCACCTCGCGGCCGTCCGCCGCCTCAACGCCAATCACCAACTCGCCGTCCGCGTGTTCGCCCAGGACGATGCCACCCGTGGTTCGACCGGCACCCTCTCCGTCATCGACAACACCGTCGATACCGCCACCGGCACCATTCACCTTAAGGCCACCTTCGACAACCGGGACGGCGTGCTCTGGCCGGGCCAGTTCGTCACTTCCGTCCTTACCCTCGACACCATTCAGGGAGCTACCGTCGTGCCCGCCGAAGCCGTGCAAGCCGGACAGCAGGGCCAGTTCATCTACGTCGTCGGGCCGGATAGCAAAGTTGCCATCCGCGTGGTCACCCCCGGCCGCGCCTTCGGCAGGAAAATGGTGATCGAGAAGGGCATCGCGCCCGGCGATACCGTCGTCACCGACGGCCAGTTGCGCCTCTTCCCCGGCGCCCAGGTGCAGCTCGTCGACCCGGCGAAACTCGACGCGGGGAAGTCATGAACCTCTCGCGCATCTTCATCGAGCGCCCCGTCATGACGGCGCTCATCTGCTTCGCCATTCTGCTGTTCGGCGCCATCGCGTTCCGCGACTTGCCGGTGGCCGCGCTGCCCAGCGTGGACTACCCCACCATCCAGGTGGCTGCCGCGTTGCCCGGCGCCAGTCCCGAGACCATGGCATCCACCGTGGCCACGCCGCTGGAGCGCGAGTTCTCCACCATCGCCGGCATACAGTCGATGAACTCCACCAACGCCCTCGGCAGTTCTTCGATCACCGTGCAGTTCACGCTGGACCGCAAGATCGACGCCGCCGCGCAGGACATACAGGCCGCCATCTCCCGCGCCGGCGGACGCCTGCCGCCCAGCATGCCGCGCCCGCCCTCCTACAACAAGGTCAACCCCGCCGAGCAGCCCATCTTCTACCTCGCCCTGGACTCCTCCACGCTGCCCATGTACACGGTTAACGAGTACGCCGATACCCTGCTGGCGCAGCGCATCTCCATGGTCGGCGGCGTTTCGCGCGTGCAGGTGTTCGGCGCGCAGAAGTACGCCGTGCGCGTGCAGGTGGACCCCGACAAGCTCGCCGCCCGCGGCATCGGCATCGACGAAGTGCAGCGCGCCGTCGCCGCCAGTAACACCAACCTGCCCACCGGACGCCTGGATGGCGACAAGCAGGCCTTCACCATCGAATCCTCCGGCGGGCTCGCCAACGCCTCCGCCTACCGCCCCATCATCGTCGCCTGGCGCAACGGCACCGCGGTCCGGCTGGAAGAACTCGGCAATGTCATCGACAGCGTGGACAACGACAAGGTCGTCGCCAGGTACGACAACAAGCGCGCCGTCATGCTCGCCATCCAGCGCCAGCCCGGCACCAATACCGTGGAAGTGGTGGACAACGTCAAACGCCTCCTGCCCCAGTTCCGCAAGGAAATTCCGCCGGCGATCCATCTCTCCATCGCCTTCGACGCGTCGCAATCCATTCGCGGCTCCATACACGACGTGGAATTCACCCTGCTCCTCACCATCGCCGTCGTCATCCTGGTGATCTTCCTTTTCCTGCGCAATCTTTCCGCGACCCTGATTCCGGGCTGCGCCGTGCCGTTCTCCATCGTGGGAACCTTTGCCGTGATGTACCTGTTGGGCTACAGCCTCAACAACCTTTCTCTTATGGCGCTTACCCTCTCCGTGGGATTCGTGGTGGACGATGCCATCGTCATGCTGGAGAACATCGTGCGCCACATGGAGATGGGCGAATCGCGCCTGCAGGCTGCCGTCAACGCGTCGCGCGAGATCGGCTTCACCATTCTCTCCATGACCTTTTCGCTGGTGGCGGTGTTCATCCCGGTGCTCTTCATGAGCGGCATCGTGGGGCGCCTGCTGCACGAGTTTTCGGTCACCATCGTGGTGGCCATCCTGATTTCCGGGTTTGTCTCGCTCACCCTCACGCCCATGTTGGGCAGCCGCTTCCTCAAACCCGAACACCACGGCAGGCACGGTCTCGGGTACCGCGCCCTGGAAGGCGGCTTCAACCTGTTGCAGCGCTGGTATGAGGTCACGCTCGGCATCGCCATGCGCTTTCGCCTGGTCACGCTGAGCACCGCCGTGCTCATGCTGGTGGGCACCGTGTACCTGTTCCTCACCATGTCCACCGGCTTCATCCCCAGCCAGGACAGCGGGTTCATGTTCGCCGGCACGCTGGGCCCGCAGGACGCCTCGTTCGATTGGATGTCGGCTCACCACCATGCGGCGGCCGAAATCATGCGCGCGCACCCGGATATCGCGCATGTCGGCGAGTTCGTGGTGGGAGGCAATCAGGCGTTCATGTTTGCCAACATGAAACCGCGTGAGGAACGCTCCCACTCGGTAGACCAGATCATCGAGCAGTTGCGCCCCAAAATGGCCGCTGTCCCCGGTCTGTTCGTCTTCATGCAGAATCCTCCGCCCATCACAGTCAGCGGCCAGAATTCGGCCGCCGCCTACCAGCTCACCTTGCAGAGCGTGAACCTCAAGGAGATCTATCAGTGGGCGCCGCTGCTCACCAATAAGATGCGCACCCTGCCCGGCTTCGTGGACGTCAACAGCGACATGCAGATCGCGAGCCCCCAGGTGATGGTGGATATCGACCGCGACCGCGCCGTCTCGCTCGGCATCACGCCGGACCAGGTGCAGGACGCGCTCTTCAGCGCCTACAGCGCGCGCCAGGTCTCGGTGATCTACGCTCCCGCCAATCAGTACGTGGTGATCCTGGAGGTGCTGCCGCAATACCAGCGCACGCCCGAGGCGCTCTCCAAGCTCTACCTGCGTTCGGCCAACAATGCGCTGATACCGCTGGAATCGGTGGTGCGCACGCGCCGCCAGACCGGCCCGCTCTCCATCAACCACTTCGGCCAGTTGCCCGCCGTCACCATATCCTTCAACCTGCGCCCGGGCTTCGCTTTGGGAGACGCGGCGCAGCAGGTGGACGAGACCATCGGCGAGATGCGCATGCCGGCCACCATCGGCTCCAGCTTCCAGGGCACGGTGAAAGAATTCCAGAGCTCCTTCGCCAATCTTTCGATTCTGCTGGGGATCGCCATCCTGGTGATCTACATCGTGCTCGGTGTGCTGTACGAGAGCTTCATCCACCCCATCACGATTCTCTCCGGGCTCCCCTCGGCCGTCTTCGGCGCCCTGCTGACGCTGGTCATCTTCCACCGGCAGCTCGATCTCTACGCCTTCGTCGGCATCATCATGTTATTCGGCGTGGTCAAGAAGAACGCCATCATGATGATCGATTTCGCCATCGACTCGCAGAAGAAAGGGCGCAGCGCTTACGATTCTATCTGGGAGGGCTGCCTGCTGCGCTTCCGGCCCATCATGATGACTACCGTGGCGGCCCTCTTCGGCACCCTGCCGATCGCTCTCGGCTACGGTGAAGGCGCCGACGCCCGCCAGCCGCTCGGCCTCGCCGTGGTCGGCGGTCTTGTCGTCAGCCAGTTCCTGACTCTCTACATTACCCCCGTAATCTACCTCTACCTGGAACGCCTGCAAGAGTGGCTGCGGGCGACTCCGAACGCTCCCGAAGCCGTCGATGCGGCACAGAGCATCTGAGCCGCGACCAAAGGAAAACGGCACTCCGACAGGACCCGAGTCCGCGAGGGACCGGAATACGGCACAATGAAGTGGTCAGGATTCCACGCCATGATACCCATCCAAACCGTACGCTCTGCCGACTGCCGGTTTCGCAGGCTTCGTTCGATAAGGCTCGTCGGCGCACTCGTCGCCTGCACGATGGCGCTGAGCGCCGCTGTTCAGGTTGAGAAAATCGACTACAAGGGCTGGCCCAACAGCTATCGGATCAGTAATGGCGAGGTCGAGCTGGTGGTAACGGGCGACGTGGGACCGCGCGTGATTCGGTTCGGATTCGTCGGGGGCCAGAACCTCTTCAAGGAGTATCCCGAGCAACTCGGCAAATCCGGCGAAGCCCAGTTTCAGTTGCGCGGCGGCCACCGCGTTTGGAAGGCTCCGGAGGACGCGGTGGCCACATGGGCGCCGGACAATGTTGCGGTCCACGTCGAGATCCGGAGCAACGGAGTGATCGCGCGCGAGCCGGTCGAGCCCCTTACCGGTTTACAGAAGGAGATTCAGGTGGAGATGGCGGCCGGCGGCAGCGAAGTGACGGTGACCCATCGCATCGCCAACCGTACGCTGTTCCCGCTGGAGTTCGCCCCCTGGGCCTTGACCATGATGGCGCAAGGCGGAGTGGCCATCACCGGGTTTCCTCCCCGCGGCCGCCATCCCATCAACCTGGAAGCCACCAATCCGCTCGTCATGTGGGCCTATACGGATCTCGGCGACAAGCGTTGGGGATTCACCAGGAAGTACCTGATCTTGCGGCAGGATCCCCATAACCCTGAGGCGCAGAAGATTGGCCTGTTCAATCCGCACACGTGGGCTGGGTATCTCCTGAACCGGGAACTGTTCCTGAAACAATACCAGCCGGAGCCGGGCGGCGCCTATCCTGACTTCGGGTGCTCCTTCGAGACTTTCACGAATGCCGAGTTTCTCGAGATCGAAACTCTGGGGCCGATGACGAAACTGGCTCCGAACCAGAGCGTCACTCACATCGAGCGCTGGAGCCTCCACAGGGACATCGAAGTCCGCGAGTTTAGAGATAGCGAATTGGACCGGATCCTCTTGCCGCTGCTCAAGTAAAATCCTTTTAGCATACGCTATCGCGCACCGAGCAGCTTGAGCACAATGCTGGTCTTGTCGTATTGAGCAATGGCGCCCATGAACTGTCGGAAGGTCGTGCGTCCGGGATCGTCTTGAAGCCACTGTCTGGCGGATGCGGGGTCTTGCCGCACCCATGACGAAGCACTACTGCCGTATTTAGTTGACAGCCGGGACGATCGGGAATAACCTACAATCGGATATGTAGGCCTTATTCTATTTCTTGGAGATGCGACATGATTACCCTGGAAGCTCCCCTGGCTGAAGATCTCGCGGAAACCGCCCATTGGAGCGACGACCCGCCGGTCCCGATCGAGGATCAGGAATTCGATCTTCTGGCATTTGAACTCTGGCACCTGGGAAGCTACCCGGACCTCAGCCAATTCGACGATTGGGCGGACGAACCCTGCACCGTGGCCGACCGCGCCAGTTGTCTGTAAGCGCCGCCGGCGCGAAGCCTGGAGCCGACCACCCATGAACAAGCAACCGCCGGTCCTCAGCCGCCGTCTGTCGGGAATCGATGCGGCTTTCCTTTACCTGGAACGCAAAGAGATCCCCTTGAACATCGCCTGCGTCGCCATGTTCGATGGCCCCATCCCCTTCCGCGAATTCGTCGCCAATATCGAGTCCAAACTGGATCTGATTCCGCGCTACCGGCAAGTGGCGGTGCCGCCGCCGTTCAACCTCGGTTATCCCACCTGGGAGCCGGCCCCCGATTTCCACATCAAGCACCACATCTTCCGGGTACGCCTCGACCCGCCCGGCGGGGAGGCCGAACTGGAGGCCCTGGCCGGTCGGCTGCTCAGCCAGGTACTGGACCGCGGCAAACCGCTCTGGGAAATTCACATCGTGGAGGGCCTGAAGGATGGGCGCGGCGCCCTGATCGCGCGCATTCATCACGCGCTGGCCGATGGTGTTGCCGGCGCGGCGCTGATGAGGATCATGTTCGATCCCACCCTGGAAGGTTCCCACGCCATTCGCCAACCGCGAAGGCGTCCGGCGCCGCCCCCGCGCGCCGAACCCACGCTGGCGGAGCAGCTGGGCAGTGCCATTCAAGGCGCGCTGGAAAACGCCGTGGCCGCCGAGGCCGGCCTGCTCAGCCTGGCCGACGGGCTGCTCAGCGACCGCGGGAAAACCGCCCTTCAGGACCTGGCCACCTTCCTGCCGGAATTGCTCCAGCCGCCCGAGCGCTTCCCCTTCAACAAACCCTGTTCCGGCGATCGCAAGTTCTGCTGGGCGGAATTCGATTTTGCCAAGGTAAAGGCGATTCGCGCCGCCCTGGGCGGCAAGGTCAACGATTGTATCCTGAGCGTGGTGGTTCGGGCCATCGCCCGTTATGTCCGGCTTCATGGCGAGAAGCTCAACGGCCGACTGCTGCGTGTGGTCTGTCCCGTCAACCTGCGTGGCGGCGAGCAGGGCGAATCCCTCGGCAATCGCATCACCTTTCTACCCGTGGTCCTGCCCCTGGATGTGCGCAACCCCGTGGAAATGCTGCGCGCAGTGACCGCCAGGATGGAGATCATGAAGAGCGTTCGCGCCGCCGAACTGGTCGCCATCGCCACCAGTTGCCTGGGCACCACTCCGGCGCCAATGCAGGAACTCTTCTGGCGCGGGATACCCTTGGTGCCCTTGCCGCTTCCCCTGCTCAACTTGATCTGCACCAACGTACCCGGGTCGCCGTCGGCACTCTACACGGTCGGCCGGCGTCTGCTTGCATCCTATCCGCATGTGCCAACCGGCTATGAACTGGGGCTGGGGGTGGCGGTGCAAAGCTACGATGGCAAGCTTTTCTTCGGCGTGACCGCGGACGCCCACGTGGCGCCCGACGTCGCGCGGCTGCGCG
>ODAK010007095.1_pt1 | contig 11248 bp, 8 predicted proteins | sample 1539591 | NCBI WGS metagenome assembly ODAK01 (sample SAMEA3539303, study PRJEB22396) | soil metagenome | biome: tundra; feature: field; material: soil | place: USA | collected 2010-05 | depth 0.15 m | reverse complement strand
AGATCTCTGGCCGCCCGTGGCGAGCGCAGCGAGAGGCCGGTTGCGGGAACCGGCGTAGTGGCGCACGCTGACCGAGCCGGGAAGGACTAGCCGCAGCTCGGGGTGCCACCAGCTATGCAGCCGCATCAGTCAGCGGGCTTCGGGCATCGTCCCGCCGGTCAGCCATTGTGAATGCTCGCTCGTGGTCAGAGCGCTGCTGCCCTGAGTGCGCTGGCGATGGTGGCCTGCACCTCGCCGGGGCCCAGGCCGACCGCTTTCCCGGCCTCGGTGAGGACACCAACGGCGGTGGCTCGGTCGAGCTCTCTGGCGGCAATCATCTCGGCCGCCCGGCAGGATGCCCAGTGCAGCAGGTTGTTGCGTTCGCCGGGCTGCGCGTCAAGCACCGCGGCGACCGCACCGCGCAGACGCCCCTGGGCAGAACCATGGCGTGTCCCCGAACCTGGGCGGCTGCGACCAGCCGGTGCTGCGCCCAGCGCGTGGACCAGCCAGCCGGGAGCGGGCGCTATGGCGGTGGTGACATCTACTGGGGTGTAGATGACCCCGGTCTGATGAATGGAGCCGGGGCCGACGACGTATCCGCCCCGGCCGCGGACGTCGATGCCACGACCCGACAGTGCCCCGGTGCTGTTGCCGAGCGGCGTGCCCGGCGGCTGCCGGAAATAGACGTGCCTGCCTTTGGCTGTGGTGACCGTGAACGTCACCGGCACGACCCGGCCGATGCTCTCGGCGTAGTGGTCGAAGGCACCGGATGCGTCTTCGTCGATGACCAACAGGCCGGACTTGCCGCAGTCGATACCGAGGTTTCGCGGGCCACGGGTCAGGGCGGCGCGAATCGCGTCCGGGTCGTTGGTCGAGTCGCGGGTCCAGCGGCCATATGGGTGCTTGCCGCGGGTTCCGTCGCACGGCTGGCCTGGCCGGTGCGCGCCCGCGCATCGGGGCAGGCCGGGGTGGTCCACGGTGAACACGAACGCGCCCTGGAGCTGCTGGAGCCGGGTCGCGCACATGACGGTATCAGCCCATCTCACGGTGCCACCCTCCGGGCTGCGGCGCGGATCGTGCATCGTCCGCCAGGTGCCGGGCTTGTTGCAGGCGGGGAGCGCGGAAGAACGCGATGCCGTCGCCTGTGCCGGCGCGGACGTCGGGTGGGAGGCTGTCGCCGCTGATGACGGCTCCGGATGGGTGCGCCCTGGTGCCAGAGCTGGACCAGGGCCGGGGGTAATCATCGTTGAGGGTTCCTCTCTCGGCAAGCCGGGGAAGAGACCGCTGTATGTGGTCTGCCCCGGTTCGGGCGGGAGAAGGTTGGGCCGCCAGCACCAGTGCTGGCGGCCCAACCGACAGCGGGATCAGACCGCGGCCTGTCCAACGGTGCCACCAACGTCCTCCGGCGGGCAGTCCGACGTGTCGGCCTCTACCTCACTTGTGACGTGATCGCCATCCCGGGCGGCCCGTTCGGTGGAGGCCGGATCGGAGCCCGGGTCGTCGTCGGCGGTCAGGGGATCACCGGGCTCGGTGTCGCCGGTGTAATGAGTGCCGCTGGCCACGGACTGCTCAATGGCGGACAGCTCGTAGCCGACGCTGGCCAGGAAGGCCAGGTAACGACCAGCTTCGGGGCGAGGACACGGGCTGTACCGGTCGGTACGCCAGGTGTTCTTTCCTTCCCCTTCGATCATCGCCTGCTCGTAGGCGACGGCGATGGGGCTGAGTATCAGCAGCGGCAACCGGGCAGCCGGCGTGGTGTCGCAGGCCTCCGCCCACCGGTCGGCGTGGTGGCCGGTGATCTCGCTGAACAGGAGCCGGCTGTGCGCGGGGGCCAGGCCCTGGCGGAGCGGGTCGGGCATGGCCAGCAGTTGCCGGGCGATGAATGAGGCCGCTTCGCGAGGCGCGGTGCGGCGCGCGAACAAATGCGCGGTCAACCACCGCTTGCGCACCTCGGCTGCTGCTTTCCATGCCTTATTGCCCTCGATCACGAGCCGTCGCGCTGGGTCCGGCCGCTCGGGGTCAGGATCGGCCGGGCCGTGAGTGCCGTCCGAGCTGTGCGCGCCAACCGCGTTCGTGGTGGCGGCGGACCCAGCGGCACCGCCACCGCGGACGGTATGGCCGTGCGCGGCGGGTTCGGCGCAATAGTGGACCGGCGTCGTGGGGTCGTAGGAGCGGAAGAACGCGCCCCGGCCGGGGCAGCCCGCGTGCGTCTCGGGGGTGAGGTCGGCGCCGTCGTGCCGCAAGGCGGCCAGGAGCTGCGCCCCCAGCGGGAGCGCATCAGTGACGGTGACCCCCGCGTTCGTCAGTTCCTCGCAGAGACCTTCGTGCTCGGCGCGTTCGTCGCGTTCCTGGCGCAGCAACTCAGCCTGATGCTCCAGGCTGCCACCCCACCGGCAGACGTCGCTGAGCCGCGCGATAGCCTGCGCATCACCGTCGAACTCGGCGAAGATCGCGAGGCCTTCGAGGGTCATCTCCTGCGGCAGAGCCTCAACGGTTTCGCGGGTCTCACCAGACAGCCGCGCCGCGGCCAAGGCGGCGCCGACCTGCGGCGGCTTGAGCCCGGTGGATTTGCGGATCCTGGTCTTGCTGGCGCCTGCTTCATGCGCGGCGAACAGCGCGTCGGCTTCCTCGATCAGGGTGAGCGGGGCCCGGTGCCGGTGGGAGGTCCACATGTCCAGGTACTGGCCCGGCTCGTCAGCAGCCCGGTCCTCGGCCAGATCGGCGGGCACCTCGGCGAGGCCGACTTTGATCGCAGCAGCGAGGCGGCGGTGACCATCGATCACGCGGTAGCCGGAACCGCAGTCGCGGGTGATACGCAACGGCACCAGGATGCCGTTCGCCTCGACGGACGCCACGAACTCGGGAGTGAGCGCTAGTTCGCGACGGACGTTACTGGGGTGAGCGGCCAGAAGCGCGACCGCGATCATCGGCCGTGCGGCCACATCGCCGTGGTCGGGCCGGTTGCCGTCGGCTGGCTGACCGGCGGCCTGGTCAGTGCCAGGATCGGTGGCCGCAGACGGCTGGCTGGGTGAGGGACTGCGGGGGGTGATGCTGGTGGACGATGACATGGCGTGAGTCCTTTCGTTGGGGAGGAAATGGGTTTTGGCGGGTGGCAGGGACGTCAAGCGACATCGCTGCCGTCTGGGCGGCCGGGGTGGAGAATGCGGCTGTCGAGCACGATGATCAGGCCGTTGTGCTCGGCGGCTTTCGTGGTGGTGATTTCGATCAGCAGGCCGGTGCTGGCGGGGACCTGGCGGATGAGCACCGATGTGTCACCAGCGCGGGCGCACGCGGCCGGCCAGCCGAGCGCGGTCTCGGTGGCGGTGATCTCGATGTCGCGCACCACCACCATCGGCCGGCCGGCACGGGTCAGGACCTGGGCGATATCAGCGAGCGTGTCCTCGCCGTGGTCGTCGCTGGTCACGATGGCGTGGATGTCATTCAGAGCAGCGCCGTCGATGTAGCCAGCCGCACGGGGACGCAGCGGCGTGACGATCCGATCAGGCATGACAGCCTCCAATACGCGGGTAAAAGGCTGCTGGCCCCCGCCGCCGGGAACGGGGCGAGGGCCAGCACGGGTTGGGTGGGGTCAGAGGGCGGCGGCGATGTCGAGAGCCCGCAGTGCCGCGGACTCCATCTCATGCGCGGCGTCGGCGTCCGGAAGGGTCTGCGCGACGCTGGTGACCGCGTGCATCACCCCACCGGCGGTGACATCCCCGCCGCGGATGAAGTGGGTCAGGATCTCGGCCTGCTGGGCGTCGGTGAATCGCAGTCTCTGCGACACGGTCTGGACTGCTTCCTGCGGGTCGGCGACTGGCCGCCCGGCGTCCTTCTCGATCGCGCGCAGCGCCCCTTCCACATAGGAGGGGGCCAGGAACGCGGCGACGGCGTCGGTGGTTTTCGCGGTGATCAGGGCGAGGGTCTTGTCCCGGGTGTTGCCCGACCAGGTGACCACTCCCTCGTCGAGGCGCTCGCCGAGGTGGACGGCGCGCATGGCGTCCCGGGTGATGGTCAGCCCGTTCCGGCAGACCTGCACCACCAGCCTCGGCACCAGCGTGAACGCCCCGCACCCCGTCTCGCTGTTAGTGATCATGAATCCGGAGAACACCGCCGGGTTGTCCGCGCCCGAGGCACCAGTGAAGGGGCTGCGGTACCCGGCCAGCAGCGCCGGAGCCAGGGCCTGGACCTGCTCGCAGACCACCCGGATGTACATCCGCCGGTCGGTCAGGTCACACCCATCCACGTGCACTGGGGTCCCGGCCTGGCGGACGCCGTCGAGGACGGCGAGGAGCACGTCCAGGTTGTCGATGATCTTGTACCCGTCGGACAGGAACGCCCGCACCACCCCGCCGCCACCGGGGCCGCTTGAGCGCAGGCAGCGGAGCAGGAACTTGCGGTCATCGCCGGCCAGCCAGCCGTTGACGTTCGCGTCGTAGAGGCCAGGCTTCTGCTCACGCAGGCGGCGCAGGTAGGCCGCGGGGATGGCGAGCTTGTCCGCGATCCCCTGATCGCAGACATCGGTCGGGGTGTAGACGCCGCTGGTCATGGTCACACCGTCCGGGCCGATCATCGGCGCGCTGTCATCGATCACGAGCTGCCCGCTGTGGGCACGGATTGCTGCCGCCGGGGCAACGAAGTCGGCTTTGCGGGCCTGCTGGTCACGCAGCAGCGCCGCGAGATCAGCCAGGTCGGCGTTCCGGGCACCAGACGGTGGTGCCGCAGGGGTCTGCAAGGTCATGGGGTGGGCCGTCCTTTCCGCAAACGGGCCTATGCAAGGCCGTCCGGGGGGCGGGGTGCCTCCCGGCTGTCAGGCCAAGGCGCCGCTAAGCAGGGGCCCGCACACAGGCCGTCCCCGGGCGGGCAAGATGTTTTCGCGGCGGGCACAAAGGCAGCGCCGGCGCAGCCGGCACCACGCAAAGCCGCCCGCCGCGGGTGAAAAGATCTCTGCCCGGCCGGGGCGAGCGCAGCAAGAGGCCGGTTGCGGGAATCAGCGCAGCGGCGCACCCTGACAAAGCCGGGAGGCACCCCGCCCGGACGGCCCATGTCACACGCAAGATGCAGAACGGCCACCAGCCCAGTAACACGCTGGCGGCCCCGCTGCTCGGCACCGTCCGATACAAATCGTTCGTCGAACGCCGTGATCGCACAGGGCTGCATGATCGGCCTGATGCCTGGTCGCCGCGCTGAGCGGAATCCCGACGGGTTGGCACTGACCGGTCAACCCTTGTGCCTCACATTGATAAAGCCACGCGCCGTGATCGTCCGCCAGCATAGGAAGGCGCATCGCCGATTCCCGTGGTAGTTCCGATCAGCGACCTTTGGCCGTCGGCATGCTCCGCCAGTTCTGGTATATACTTGACGGGCGCGCGGTCGGGTTGAGCCGCAAACTAGATGATGTGCGTACAGCAACCACGCGTCGCGATTCCACTTTCTGGGCCGTCTTAGTCACCCCAGGCGGTGAACGCAGCCCAATATTGCGGCGCGGCATAGGGGAGGATCTCTTGCCCACAGGAGGAGCGGTTAACAGGTGCCTTCCCATCTTGGTTGAACAGATTGTCGAGCGGTTGGTGGGCCCGGATAAAATGCTCCTCCTGATCCGCAGTGAGCTCGCGAAGCCAGGTTCTAGCACGCCTTAGGGCTGCGGGCGGGCTGGGCGGAGGACCGTTAGCCTTGTCGGGATCGAGCAGTTCGTAGAGTCGGACCATCAACATGGCCGTCGCACGGTCGTCGACTTGCCACAGACTGACAATCGCGCAAGCCGCACCGGCTTGGAGGAATCCTGCGGGGAGCCCGGTGAACTCGTCGGGAACATCAGCCATCGAATAGTGTCCTGATTGACAAGCGCTGGCGACAGCGAGGCGGCATCCTTCCAGCCGACCGTCAATAAGGTCGTCCATGGTCAGTTCGGTGTCGTCAGCGAGGTAGAGCCTGCCGCCGGACGCGTCGTCGAGTGTGCTGCTGCCGTGGCAACCGAAGTGAAGATGCGATGCCTGTTCAACGTGTTCTAGAAGCCAGCGGCGGGTTGCCTCCGATCCGGCCGCGCATGTAGCTCGATAGGGTGGCTCGAACAGGTGGGCTATGGCGGCGAGTTCCGCCCAGGTGCCGGGCAGGGACGGTAGCGCGTTCTCTGGATCGGCCACGCCGATCAGATGCCTGTAGCGCGACGTAGATGTTCGTGTATGGCAAGCTGCGAAGACGGCGACCGAGGGGGCAAGTTGTATTTCGCCAGCGTCATCCAGGACCTGCGCTTCGTCCATCCGTATGGGTATCGCGTGCAGTGGCACAATACCGAGAAGCCCGGTAGGTATGACGATCGCAGAGTTTCCAGGGTTGCCTATGAGGACTTCGGCGACAGGTCTAGCGAGCGGTTGCATTTCGACGAGCCGCTCCAGCGCGCTGGGTAGCATGCTGATCCGGCGAAGCAGGCTGACGGATTGCGCGAGGAGAAGGCCCGGGGCTTTGCTGACGTCGTCGAGCAGAACTAGACGCATCACGTCGGTGCTGGTGATCTCCGGCACGGCAACTGCATCGATGGTTGGAGCGTCAGACTCGCCGGGTGACACCGTCAGCACGTAGCTCCCAGCTGGAGCGCTGACGAGATAAACCACCGGATGGCCGTCCGCCGCTTGGCGAATATCAGCCACGGTCATCGGCTGCAGGAATCGTTCAAATCCTGGTATTGCCCGGATGTTCTGTAGTACCAGCCGGATGCCCTGCTCGGCAGAGGTGACCCCACGGCGGGCATCAGTCTGCACTGCCGCCTGGGCAATGTTGGCTTGCGCAGCCCGGTATTGGACAAGTGCTGCCCGGTAGTGGCGTGCAATTTCGGGATCTGCGGCGTCGAGACGAGCTAGGTCAGCGGCATTTCTGGCGACGGTGATTGAGAGTTCACGTGCGCGGCCATTCTCGATTGCCTCAACAGCATGCTCAGGCCGCCCCGCCCTGGCCAGGGCGTATGCAGCCCATCGGGCCAAGTTGCGGTGGCGTTGCAGGATGTTCCGGCGTCCTTGAGCGGAGGCCTGCGTGTCATAGAGAGCGCTGAACGCGGTCAGCATGCCGGTGTAGATATCGGCTGCAGCCTGCCAGTCACCGAGTTCGCTGTAGGCGTCGACGAGTTCGCCTCCGATGCTCAGGTACAAGCCGGGCGCCATGGCGGGCGTTAGCAGCTGAAGCGCTCGGCGCCTTGGCGTTACCGCTGTCGTAGAGAGCTTTCCGTGACGGATTGCTTCGATCCGGCCGAGAGCCCGCAGCGCACGCGCGTATGTGAGGGGATCGGCGGAAGGGTTGATTACCTCTAGAACGGATTGCAGAGCTGTCTCTGCCCCGTCTAGGTCGGCAGGATCGGAGTCCAGCAGGACGTTGGCAGCGTTGTGCTGAAGTGCCGCCCATAGCTGCGGTCGATCTTCCGGACGCAGATGAGCTAGACCCTCTCTGTAGCATTCGGCGGCTTCGCGCAGGTAGTTACCCGTGCCCATGCGGCGGTACAGCAACCCAAGGTTAAGCTGGGAGAAGGCCCAGTCGACTGGATCGGCGACGGCGGATCGCACTTCCAGCCCGGCACGCAGGTGTTCGATGGCGTGGCCGAGTTCCTCGGGAGTGGGACCACCGGGACGTTCAGACAGCAAATAACCATAATTTGTCTGGCTTGTCGCCCACACCCTCGGGGCCACCGACCGGTCTGCTGCGGCGCAGGCACGTTCCATGAGATCCCGAGCAGTTTCCCAGTTCTCGGTTGGGTCGCCAGTTAGCCTTCGGTGGTATGCGGCGGCAAGGTTGCCGGCCCATTCCGGCCATCGCCGATCGTTACTTGGGACGAGGCTCAACGCGCGCGTCAACAGTCCAATGATCTCCTCAATGACCTGGTCATCCGGAACGACGTCAGCGAGAAGCCTGCGTGCAAGATCAGCGCTCAGTCCCGCCTGCAGGTCGTTCTGGCTCACCATGGTCGCCAGCCTCAAGGCCTCGCGAGTCTGCGGGATGCCGGCAGGCCCGGGGAATGCCTCGACGGATGGGAGCAGTTGCTCCAGCTGCAGGACGATCTTCTGCACGTATCGCTTGAGGGCTCTGAGATACTCAGCAGCGACCTCCCTAGCTGGCCTCCCGTCGGTCAAGCTCTCGACGAGTCGAAGCCGAGCCTGGAGAATCTCGCCATTCTCTTCCGCGCGCCCCGCCGCATATTCACGCGTAACGATCCCGCGTGCCGCTGCACTGCTGAGCTCTGGATGATCCTCAAGAAAACCTGGGAGGGCTTCCGACGAGATTTGCCAAAGTTGATGCAGCGCCATCGCGGCGCGTCGTTCCGACTCGCTATCACGGACTACCTGCAGAAAGGCACTATACAAGCCTGCCAGGGTTGCGTCGAAGTCGCTGACCTCCCGGTGAGCACTGTCGGGATCGGCCGCATCCACAGTCACGTCACGCGTGAGCACCAACGGCAGCAGCTGCCTGGCCAATGGGAGCATTGGGCCGACAATGTCCTCAGCGACCCCGCCCAGAGCCGCCAGTGCCTCCCGGGCCAGCTCTTGACTAGACGGCGGTGACGGTTCCGCCAGTTCGCTAGATGCGATTGCCAGAAGCAACGGAAGCTCGTTACCGGGACGGATAAGCAACATTGGGTCTTCGACCGGCGCCTTGCTACCGCACGCCGGGCAAACGACGAACGCTAGCCCGGAACCAAGCTGCGCGCTCACATCGGGGCGCTCCCGAACATCGAGAATCCGCCAGGCCGGTGCTTCCTGACTGCCGCCACAGCACCGGCATTGCCATCCGTAGGCCCTCATGCATGACACCATCACAAGGCCAGTCTGCACCTGAGCCCGTCATCCCGGCCTGCAAGACGACGACACCCATCGGCCGACAGCAGATGCTCCTGGTGTGGCAGCTATTTGTCGAACACGACCACCATCCATACCAACGACGATTGGGAAGGCGTCAAGAACGATCTCCACGACGCTATTGGCCGCCAGTCTCGACGTCTACATTCCGCCAGCGGACACCTATCTACTCAACTGGAGATCTTGCTCGCGCCACACGCTGTTACTACGTCAACTCCAAGCCTAGTTCCGATAGCATCCATGACTACCGCGCAGATGACATCGGCGATCTTGATCCCGGTACTGAGGTCATGTCAGCAGGGCTGTCCGGTCTTGCCGACGGCTACGCTCCACACCAGTGGGTCAATCGCCACGCTCTCGCTTCTCAAGATCAGGTTTAGCGCCACGCTCGATCCACATGATTACTGACTCGTCAACTTCGGGAGGGGGTGGCGGAGGCGGAGGGAGAGGGGGAGGGGGAGGTTCCGCTTCGGGCTGGTTCTTGTCTGCCATGGTGAGTCCTCCCGGCATGCGGCGTAACGTCCGCAGTGGAAATGATCCCAGCACCGAATGTGACTGCGGCAAGCAGCAACAGTATCAGCGCTAGCTTCAGGTTTCGCGCCTTGGCCTGCAGCACCCGGACACCGCGGATGACCATTTCCCCGGTGGTGTCATGCAGCATGAGCCGGGTCTCGTCTGTCGCATATGTCAGGTATTTGCGCATGGTAGCCGGGTTTAGAGCGGGAAGATCGCGTGGCCAGAACGCGGCTAGCGCAAGCAAGCCGCTTGCCGAAGCTGCGGCGATCCCCGGCAGCAGGAACGCAAGCCGGATGCCGCGAGACACCACGATCAGTACACCGTCGAAAGCCAGCAACACCCCGGCCTTGGCGTCGAGTGCATCGAAATGGGCGAGCTGTTTCTCCCGCTCCTGCATGACTACATGCAGTAACAGATCCAGGGACGGCAGGTGCGGCTGAGGCGTAGGGGACGGTGATGGCAGGCGCCGCTTCCACGGAGGTCGGCGTGCCATGCCTTTTGTCTCCATCGCATTTGTGATCAGCTGGTCCGGCCCGGCTAGTGCAGCCTGCTCAAGCGTCGCAGACGTGGGGATATCAGAGCACGGTCGATGCGCCACCGCCAGCACTAGTGATGCGGCGCGCCGTGTCAACTGGCCCAGATCACCCATCCCATGATCACGTTGGCTAGAGACGAGCGGCTGACGCGAAGTTCTCGATGCGGCGGTAAGGACGTTGCGCTGGGCGCCTGACGCAACATCATCAGATCGGCTGCACAGCGCCATCCGGCCGATGCGTCTTAGCTTGTCGTTTAACCTGCGCGTTCGCGTCTTGCCTTCAGCGTGCGTTCCCGTTTGGTGGTTTTCCCCACGTCACAGTGGGGTGCTGGACGGCGGTTCTTCGATCCTGGCGGGCGTCCGGGGCCGGGTTTGCCGGGTTTCGGTGCACCGGCGGGCTGGGCGGTCTTCGCGCGGATGTTCCTAAACCCCCGGCGGACGCGGGCCGGGGTGAGCCGTCCCGGCGGGGCGGGACGTTCCCAGGGGCGGCGAAGGTCAGCAGCCAGCGGCCGGGCGAGGCGCAGCTGGGCATGGCAGGTGATGATCAACCAGGTCCACCGGTCGGCAGCGGCGGGGTCGCGGATCTTCGGGGCGGTCCATCCAAGGACCTGCTTGAACAGCCGGAAGGTGTGCTCCAGGTCGAAGCGGCGCAAGAACGCCTGCCATAGCCGGTCCACGTCTTCTGAGAGGGCTCCGGTGCGCGAAGACCACAGCCACACCGGCTTGGGGTCACGGTCACCGGGCAGGTGATCCACTCGCAGGCGGATCAGGGTGCCTTCGATGACGGGCAGGTCACCGTCGTGGTCCAGCCAGGCGGCGCGGTGGGTGAGCCGGGGGTGCACCCGGTCCCAGGCCTGCGCCACGGCCATCCCATAACGGGAGGTCACGGTGCTCGTGGTGATCCGCGGGGCCGGGCATCCCGCCGGGTCAGCGAGAGTCAGTTCCCCGCCGTGCTTGCGGGTCCGGCCCATGGTGCCGGGCTGGCGCGGCGGCGCCGGTAGCTGCATCACCCGGTCGGAGCGCAGCCGGCCCAGCAGTTCCACGGGCAGGTCCGCGAGCAGGAACGAAAGCCGGGTCACGTCGTAGCCGGCGTCGAAGACGACCAGGATGGCCGGATCACCCGCACCCCAGTGCCCAGCGGCGATCAGCCGGCCCACGACATCGCGGACCTGCGCGGCGGTGACCTCGGTCTCGTCGTCATCGGGACCTAGGCGCACCGCGTCCAGCACCGCGGTCCAGGACGTGCGGCCCGGCTCCAGGGCGGCGACCACCGAGTACGGCCAGCCCGGGATCATCTGCGCCTGGCCTTTCCCCCGCCCATAGACATGACAGAACAACCGCTCCGGGCTGGTCGCCGCGCCCGGCCGCAGCCAGTTGCTCACAT